>ULWU01059361.1_pt1 | contig 40458 bp, 38 predicted proteins | sample 1960661 | NCBI WGS metagenome assembly ULWU01 (sample SAMEA4835821, study PRJEB28245) | human gut metagenome | biome: gut microbiome; material: fecal sample | place: Denmark | collected 2008
CGGACTTGGTTCCTGTTTCTTTCTCATCTTTTACGTTTTTGAGCGAAGGTATAACTCTTCAGCGCTCACGTCAAGATGGGATTGTGGGGACGGTTACTTTCCGGCTAAGGTAAGGGGCTTTTCCGGGTCCAAAATTTGACCAATAACCGCAATGTTTGGCGCTATTTCAGAAAAAATTCGTACTTTTGACATGCAGATTTATTTTGCGATTCCCCCAATTTTTCACTTTCGTCGGTGGTTGGGGGAATTCTTTTTCCTTTTTTCAAAGTTACGAAATTTCTATCACTTTATCAATCAATTTTGTTGCGTAATTATTGAACATTTCCCGACTGTTCCTTGGTTATAACCTCCGAAACCTATTCGCGTGTCATCATAAGAAAAATGTTTTCCGCGAAGGTAACCCTGAATATTCAGGAGTCAATGACGGATGCCACCGGAGGCTTACGATTTATCAATCAATTCGTTTGAAAAGTAGAAAACTTTTTAGGCTTTTTCCGACAGTCCCTAATCTATTGTAGGGCTTAAAAATGATGACATCCTTTAGATTCGACCTGAATTATTAGATCTACTAATTTTTCACACTGCGCAGCTGGATTTTTATGATTCAAAATAAATAGTTTAGCTTCACGTCCAATTCTTTCTAAAACTGCTTTGGGTAATTGCGAGATTCTCTCGATTTCAGATTGAAGTGTATCAACTCCTGGTTTTTCAAGAGCGAAACAATATTGATAGTATTCTTTAGGAATACCTGGGAGATGATACAATAAGGTCGGGATACCTGATGCGAGATATTCCATTGTCTTTGAAGGAAATGAGTATTTAGTGAAATCTCCCTCATTTGTGCGAGGATTGACCAAAAGATTTGCAGAGCGTATATGTGCTAGAACTTCATTACGAGGAATTGAGCCCAATAATACAATACGGGAATCTTTTTGAGACAACAGCGAAATCTGCTCTGAAGAATCTCCATAACCACAGAGGACTAATTCAAGGTTTTTGTATGAGCTATTTCTGACGGCATTTACTAAATTCATAATACCATACCTTTTGTCAAGAGTACCACCATAGAAAATTCTAAAGACTGTCTCTTGTTTTTCATGGGGTATCGGTATGGGTGTATCCGTAGGATTGTATATTCCTTCAATAACTCTCCAAGGCTTATCTATAATATTAAGTTTCTCGACCATAAATTGTGACAATAAAATCCATCCGTCTACTATATGATAGTAATTTGGCACTCTTTTGTAGGCTAAAACTTGTAAAATTGAGGAACGTGAATTCATGAACTCCGGTAAATCTGGCACTATCTGAATTACTTTTATGTCTGGAAATTGGCTTTTGAGTCTTTTTACAGCAATCAGGAACGGAAGATGAATTGCGTAGATAATTATTGTGCGATTTCGTGAGTTTTCGGAAGCCCACGCTTTTAATCCTTTAAAGGCAACTCTTATACGACTCAGATTTTTTATAAACGCTAAATTACAATATCGTAAACTGCGGATTTCAGCTCCAAATTCAATACAATTTATGGAGGGAACAAACAAATTCTTATACCTTTTCGGAAAACTTCCCACATAAGGTAAATTAATCACCGTAGTGCTTGCTTTTTTAGAAATGCCAACGACAATAGATCTTTGCAATGCGTCTGCTGCATACTGAGGCATCGTAAGAGAATCTGCAACAATTCTATCATATAGGGCTGTTGGGTATAAACCCATTAATAATGCTATATTATTCATGCTAATCTAGTGCGTTAGTGGTCAATTTTTGGACTCAGCTCAAAGTCAGAGACAGACTTGTTCAGAAATCAATGCGGAAAAGTGGATGCGTACGATTTATTGCATCGGAAAGCGATTCAAATCGTGAACAAGTCGAAACATATATAAAGTACTAAAGTACAATAAATTAAAAATAGCGGATACTGATTTATCGCATCATTAATAATGTTTCATTATATTTACGATTTCAATAGTTGTTGTTCATCATTAATTCGAGCATAATATGCATATAAGAAAATCCAAAGAGGCGAATATATATTCGGTCGCTGCATAGTATTAGCTAATAACAATGTCATAAAAATTATGACATCGAACTTATTAGACTTATAGTTAAATGCAAGCCAAACAAAACAAAGAATGTACAACGCCAAGAAAATCATTCCGTTCTGTGCAATAACGACCTTATATGATGCCGAGCCTTCCGCTGCTTTCCAAAATTCAGTAGTGTCGGTTAATCCAAACCAGTAAGCACTAGTTCCCTTAATATGTGAATCGAAATAGGAATCTGCATCTCCTACCATTCGATTTTCTCCTGCCAAGCCTTGTTTCTCTTCATCCCATTCAAGCCGTTCCCAAATCAGAGTTTCGAAAGTAGGGTCATCCTTGGTGTAGCGATAAAATAGAAAGAAAGAAGAAATAATAAGAAATGTTAATAAATTTTTTTTTCTGACTACAGAAGCATACAACAATCCATACACCACCAAAATAATATAAAATGCCAAAGACATCGACATTAATCCTGTTATAAGGAATATAATATTCTTCCAATTACTTAGCCTGAATTGTTCAATGCATAAAATCACTGCTGCTATAGTGCCTATTGCACCTGGTTCATCGTATGCGCCTGCGAATCTCGTACCAGTTAAGTTGTATATATCCAGTACTTGTTCTTTTATTAAAAAAGGATACACAGTATATACTCTATCTTGAGCGTTATTAACAATCGTGCCGGTAGAAGGTAGTGCTCCTGATAATGATAAAAGTTGTGCAATTATAGACAAACACATCAGTATGGCGAATAAAAACGTAAAATACGTATATGCCTTCTTACAAAAATCGATGTTTGAGCATAATAAATAGACAAGAAAAAGACTCGGAATTGTATCTATTAAACCAAAGATGGTGATTCTATCTTTCAAAAGAGCAAGCAATAGGTTAAAAACAAATGCAATTACATAAATGACTACGACATTTAAATCCGTTTTAGAAAGTCTACCTTTTTGCTTAAAAAAGATATACCCCAATGCTAAAGTGGCAAGCCACTTTAGCATGACATTTTTTGTAATCCACCAGCAGAAATATGGACCTGACAAAACCAAAAGAAAAACTGCTGCTATTATCACTTGCCTCTTCTCAGAAGGCGAAACGAAACGGACACTATCTCTCATTTATAATCATTTTGAACAAAGGGAAGAAGTTTCCTTTAAAGGAAACACCGTCATATTTACCTAATGCAAAGAAATAAAAGCATCTACACAGATCTCCAAGATTAGCTTTCAAAAGACATTTTGTCTGACAAATCTTGAATTTTAGCCAGTTCTTATCTTTTCGATCCAAGGCAAAACCACGTTCAAGAAAATAGGTCCATTTTATCAAGGCTTGATCTTTCATGTAAGAAGATTGATAGCCTAATTGAGTTGATACCCCTATCTCCGTATAATATATAGCTCCTTTTATTGGACAATAATATGCCTTCTTTATATAACGAAACCACTGTGAATCAAAGAGCAATTCAGCCAGAGCTAATCCTTGATCCAATATAGTAGGTTTAAACTGTTCAATCACATTCCGAGAAAAGAATGAGGCTCGCCATGAAACGAGGCCCCGAATGAACAAGCTTAATGGCTTCTTTCCTGAAATGATTTTTTTGTTTGGGTGTGTAATCTTAATGCCTTTGGGATTGATAGATGAATAATCACAGAAAACACCAACTGATTCATTAACATCAATTCTGTTAATATCTATATATTCCTGAACCCCTTTAAACACCCCAGGTTCTAGAGCATCATCGCCCTCTAACCAACAAAACAAGTCCGCATCTCCATGTAGAGAAGCGCACTTATCAGAATTTCCATAAATGCCAAGATTTGTGATATTTCTATATGCCCTAATGATATTTGGATATTTCTTAACATATGACTGAATCACGTCCCAATTATTGTCAGGAGAGCAATCATCACAAACTATAATTTCATGAAGGCCATATTCTCTCTGTTGAAGAATAGATTCAATATTTCTGCCTATAACATCAGCTTGCTTATATGTCACAATTAGCACTGAAATTTTTTTGTATTTCATTCTTTTATTCTATTAGCAGGGTATGCAGAATCGAACCGCGACATCATTTTGTCCACCTAAGCTACCTCAATTTATCATTGCATTTTGAAGTTGTTTATTAAATGAACTACTTCTGCAACTTGCTCTAAAGTAATACACGGACCAATAGGCAAACTCAATTCCTCATCGGCAAGACGCTCAGCTATTGGCAACGAAAGCCGAGGTGTATTCCACTTCTCCTTCGCATAACATTCCTGTTTATGTGGAGCTATTGGATAATGACATACTGTTCCTACTCCATTTTCTCCAAGATAATCATGGAGAGAATCACGGTTTTTCTTACCACTAACAATGATTGGGAAAAGATGGTATACATTCTGTTCATCTGAAAGAAGATCAGGGAGTGTTACCAGAGGGTTATTTATGTGATTATAGTAATAATGAGCTATAACTTTTCGCTTTGCATTGTCCTCGACAAGATACTTTAGCTTAACATCCAATACAGCAGCCTGAATCTCATCAAGACGGCTATTACGCCCTGCATATTTGAACACATACTTCTTATGACTTCCATAGTTTGCTAATGCCCGAACAGTTGCTGCTAATTCCGAATCATTAGTTGTAACAGCACCGGCATCACCAAGAGCGCCCAAATTCTTGCCTGGGTAAAAAGAGTGTCCAGCCGCATCACCTATGCTTCCCGTCACTCTACCATCAATATGCTTACAACCATGGCTCTGGGCACAATCTTCTATGAGTTTAAGGTTATATTTTTTGCATAGTTCTCCGATCTTATCACTAAAGGCGATGCGTCCATAAAGGTGAACTATTGTTATAGCTTTTGTCTTTGGTGTGATAGCCTCCTCAATAAGATCGTCATCAATCTCAAGGGTATTTGATTTAGGCTCTACCAATACTGGAATAAGGCCATTCTCAGAAATAGCAAGAATAGTCGCGATAAAAGTATTCGAAGGCACAATGACTTCATCCCCAGGTCGCATCTCTCCCATTTCAATATATGCTCTGAAAATCCAGATAAGCGCATCCAGGCCATTAGCACAACCTATTGTGTGTGTGCATCCTATGAAATCAGAATAATGACTTTCGAATCGCTTATTCTCTTCACCTTGAAGATACCAGCCATTGTTTACTACACGAGTTACTGCTTCATTAATTTCCGCTCCATGAAGAGCAGTTACGTCCTTTAAGGACAAGAATGGAATATTGCTCATACAAGATATTTAATTACTTAACTTAGTTTTTATAAATGAAAGAAGCATACTTCTCTCATTTTTCTTAATTCCAACCATCCAAACAGCAAGTGATGTCCACACCAAAGCGATCATCACAAAAAACAAAGTATGAAGTAAGGAATGGCCAATTACTATACGTATACAATATAAAGGTATTATTGCTACAATTAACGTAACAAATGAAGGTATAATAGAATTATTGAAATACTTAGTAAACTGAAAATCAGTTTGCTTTTTTAGTATTAAAATCTGGAACGATCTTGTCGCTAATGAAAGAATAGGAGCAACGACAACATTGACGTATGGAGGGAAACCTAATTTATAAAGAACATAAATGATAGGTAAAAGCGCAAGATTAATCAGGCCATATCCTATCTCATTGTTTCTAATATTGCCAGTAGATTGTATACAAGGATCAAAGCCCGAGCCAAGCACCATAACAAAACCATTTATAAGCATCCATGATGCAAAGATAGCTGTATACTCAGGTACTTTTCCAAGCCAAATCTTAAGAATATCATCCATACAAAAAAGTAAAGGAATAACTATTATAAGAAGTATTAAAGCAGATACCCTTGTTATTGTGTAAACAATATTCAAGGAACGTTCTTGATTACCCCCACCGTAGTTTTTCATTATTTGTGGTACAGCAGCATGATTCAAACTATTTGTAAATGTGATTACATAACGATTAATTTGAGAAGCCAATCCAAAAGACGCGTTCAGAGTTGTGCCAAAGAAATAATTGATAATCATAGCAGCACCTTGCTCTTTTCCAAGAATCGCAACAGCTCCAAACAATGACCACCACGCAAATGAAAAAATATCCTTATAATCTCTCCAACATCTATTAAAATGCCATTTGATAACTAATGCATCATGTCTCCGACAATATAGCATGTATGCGACTCTAGTAACCAATGTTATAACAGCCATAATAAGAGCAAAAGCTCGCAGTCTGTTTCCCATAAAACATCCGAGGCCGATTACCAGACCAAGTTTCATAATTGCGACCCCGATTTCAGTAAGAGAGGTAAAAATAAACTTCTCTCGCGCTATAATCAGACCATTCGCAGGGACGCTCATAACAGAGACTGCCGTTGTGAGCAAACTTACATGAAGCACAAACTGAGCATCTGACACTTTGTCTTCTGCTACATTCAGTATATTATCAACATAATATAGACCTAAAGACTCTCCTATAATTATCAAAAAAAAGGCTATAACCATATGTATCACATATATAGTATTATAGACTCTATTAGCATTTCCATTATCACCTTTACCTAATTCTACAGCCAAATATCTATACGAGACTGACACCATAGTTGTTCCTATAACATTCAAGAATGTGACAATCCCTCCTACCACAGAATACAATCCGTAATCGCCAGCACCTAAGGCATTAAGAACAATACGAGAGCTTACAAGACCTATAATAGTTGTTAAAATAAGTTTCACATATAATATGCCCGTATTAAGAACTATTTTTTTATTATCATTCATTATTATCTTTTTCTAATCATACGTGCAGGCACTCCTACATAAACGCCATATTTTTCTGTACTTTTATTAACAACTGCATTTGCCCCTATTATACAACCTTCTCTAATTACACACCCATCCAAGACCTTCACTCCAGCTCCAATCCAGACATCATCTTCAATCGTGATTCCTTTTCTTGATAAACCCTGCTCATATATCATAATATCCTTTCTGCCAAATACATGATTTGAGGGAAGAATTGCCGCTTGTGTAGCAATACGCACCCCATTTCCAATCTTCAATCCACCTTGGCCATACACCATAGCATATGGGTTAACTGTAGAGTTATTGCCGATGATAATCTCTCCGCCACAAGAAAGGACTTGTCCAAATTTGCTTATATGACAATTCTCCCCTATAGTAATCGTCCCTCCATACCGTGTACTGATAACCGCACCATTTTCAATAATACTCCCCCTACCAATATTTATTGATGGCCTTAAATTGATAATTAGTCTTTTAGCAGAATAGAAGTATAGATTGATTCTATTAATAATTCTCGAAATGAGTTTCATAGCCACCTCCTTTATAACATAAATGGTCAGGCAGCCATTGCGCAGCATAACAGATTATCAATTAGACACTTTTCCCCCCCCCACTGGGCAGTTTCAAAATATCTCCCAATTTCCACTGCCATATTTCAAGAGTAATTACACCATAACCAGATGCTGGGTAAAAGGTAAGTTCTCCGAAATATTCCTTATCATCAATAATATATAAGTCTACTCTTACAAATGGGATGTCTTTTGACAATTTTCTACATATATCATGAATTCCTACCAAATGCACAGGGCGCTCTACGAAACTCCCATTACAAGCTGCGGGATTTAGGCCAACAAATTCTTGATGGTTCCATTCCATATCATAGAAATCTATCGTCTCCTTGGTACTCCTATCTCTGATTACTTGACAATATATTGGTTCACCATTAAAGCAGAAGAATTTATAGTCTGACAATTCTTTATGAATAGAAGACTTGGCTGAAGACATAAAGGTCTCTGCCATAATCCTTGGTTTTAATCCCTTATAAGCCCATTCTCCCATTCCCTTATATATGTCATTCTTCATTGATCTTTCCAATTTCATTTTTGCCTTTTCTTTTTCAAATGACATTTTATCAGTACAGATAACCACACCCGTACTTCCTCCACCATTGGTCGTCTTCAAAACAAATTTGTCTGGAAGATTATCAAAATCTATTTCATCAAAACTATTCCAAATTCCTAACGTAGGAATAATATACTTGTCTCCTATCTTATCCGCGACATATTTTTTCACTTCATATTTATCTACCAATTTGTGATAAAGTGGATTGTGATCATTCAATTTAAGCCATTGAACCTTTTCCATAAAAGTCTTTGGGTTGTTCAAATTCAATTTTTGCTCCATATGCAAATTATACAAAGCCTTTATCAACAATTCTTGGTTGTCAGTTAAATGTGCCCAGCGAAGTTGAATCCCAATTACCAACCTTTCGGGACGCTCCACAATACGGCAAATTTTATCTATGACTTTCATTTTTTCTATTAATTAACGTCTTGTATATAGAGAGTATAGTTTTTTCAAGTGTGTCTGGATCATGACGCTTCCTGGCCACTTGTTTTGCATGAGTGGATAAACGTTTAGCCAACTCATCAGATTCAAATATCTGAGTTAAATACTCTGCGAGCATGTTCGGCTCGTTATAGCAGTAAAGAAATCCATCCTTATTATGTTCTAGCATGTCCATATTACCGCCGACATATGTTGCAACAGTAGGAGTTCCAACTATTTCTCCTTCAGCCAACGAATTAGGAGCATTTTCTATGGCTGAAGGGATAACAACAGCATTAACTTTTGTTAGCGCCTCCGCAAGTTGTTCTGCCGACAGAAATCCTGTATAATATATCACCTCTTCAAGATGGTTTTCCTTAATCAAATGCTTCAGATACTTAGCATATCCACCAGGCATAAGCCTTCTACTGAGCTTTTGGGGATGCAAAATATCCTTTCCTGCAACATACAGTTTAATATCAGGATACTTATTTTTAAGTTTACCCAAAGCCTGAAAAACAAAATGAAGCCCTTTTATCGGATAATGAGCCTGATGAACAAGGATTGAATGACGCTCCATCTTTTCTATATTCCACTCATGAACATAGAAAGGTGTGCGAATCATCCTAGGACAATAATAATATTCAAGATTAGGATTAATGTTATATGCTGAAACGCGATCCCATGTTGAACGACCTTCTACATTCCTTGCCATACATAGAATTTCCTTTTCAAATTTTGATCGCTTGATAAAAAATCTTCTTCCACTAAAAAAACCAGTTGGTACCAAGATATCTTTTAATGTTGTGTACCGTAGCATTGTTGAAAAATCAATTCCTGCATAATAATGACGTTGGTATTCGGATATAATACCCTGTAATGAGACCAATATAGGGATATCAGAATGATTCTTCAACAACAGATAATTATGCTTACCTTCTGTTCCATAAGCGTGTATGACATCTGGCTCAAAAGATTTAATAATATCAGTCCAATAATCCACTTTTTCACAATTATTCTGAGGGAAAGTATAATATGTAATACCATCCACTTCGGTAACATTAAGAGCTGCACACTTTAGCGGGCACGCAATGGCCAACTTAAGATCATCTTTTTTCGCCAAACGTTGACTCATTGCATCAATCCAAGATACGGCATGGCCAACAGCTACACCCATTGCTTTAGCAGCACTTGGCATAAGCATATTAACAGTCCAAAGTATTCTCATAACTATTGCTGATGTCTAAAATCTATAAAGTCTTTATAATTTCTTATATAATCTTCTTTCTTATAAATATCTGAAGCGAGTACCATACACACTGCACCGGAAGAGAAATCATCAAGGTCACGCCATAGTCCTGATTTCACGTAAAGGCCTTGATATGGACGGTTTAAAAAGAAAGATCGTTTACAGATACCATCGTCAAGGGTAACTTTAAAAGAGCCTGATGCAGCCACAATAAATTGTTCTAAGTTTCGATGTGCATGAGCACCTCGCGATTCTCCACCTGGAACATCATAAAGATAATAAACCCTCTTAACATCGAAAGGTAGAGTGCAATTGTCTACAACAGTAAGATTTCCTTTACGGTCACTATGGTGTTTATCAAGTTCAACTATAGTACAATCGAATACATTATAAATACATGAAGATTTCTTTTCTGTTACTAGTTCGTTATCAGTCAAAATCGTATTGGACTTTACGACATGACTAACCGCAAAATTGCGGAATTCATCATAATTGCGAATATAATCATTAACATCATATAGAATACTCCCAAACTCCAAGGCCACAGCATTCGTGGAAAAATTATTTATTTCTCGCCATAGTCCTTTGGGTATGTAGAGGCCATAGTAAGAACGATTAAGGGTGAACGTTCTTTTCTTGGTTCCATCATCCACAGTAATATCGAATGATCCAGACATTGCAATAATCAACTCCTCATTATTAATTTCAGCATGGCCTCCACGACTAATTCCTCCTGGTACATCATATAACCAATACGTTCGCTTAATAGAAAAAGGAATCTGATTATTGTTTTCCGCGAAGGATAGGTTCCCTCTTGCATCAAGGAATCTAGGCAATTCTATTATTTTACAATCATCTATTGTCATGTCAGACTTTCAATTATGCATATTACAAATCACATATGATACATATTATCGTAGTACTTCTGATAGTCACCAGAAGTCACTTCATCCAACCATTCTTGATTATCAAGGTACCAGCGCACCGTCTTTTCAATTCCTTCCTCAAACTGAAGGCTCGGCTCCCAACCGAGTTCCTTCTGGAGTTTAGTGGAGTCTATGGCATACCGGGCATCATGACCCGGGCGGTCTGTGACGTAGGTTATCAGGTTTAGGTCCTCGCCGTCCTGTCTTCCGAGCAGACGGTCAACAGTCTTGATCAGAACCTTGATTATGTCAATGTTCTTCCACTCGTTGAAGCCGCCGATGTTGTAGGTCTCTGCTATGCGTCCGTTGTGGAATATTGTGTCAATCGCTCTGGCATGATCCTCGACGTACAGCCAGTCCCTGACATTCTCGCCTTTCCCATAAACGGGCAGTGGCCTCCTATGTCTGATGTTATTGATGAACAGAGGTATCAGTTTTTCCGGGAACTGGTACGGGCCATAGTTGTTCGAACAGTTCGTCACGATCGTCGGCATGCCGTAAGTGTCATGATAGGCTCTTACGAAATGGTCGGAGGATGCCTTTGAGGCCGAATATGGACTGTGAGGCGCATATTTACTGGTCTCGTAGAAGAACTCATCGCCATAGGCAAGATGGTGGCTTCCGGACGAGGCCTTTGTGGAGAACGGAGGCTTGATGCCTTCCGGGTGGTTCATTGCCAACGCACCATAGACCTCATCTGTCGAGATGTGGTAGAACCTCTTTCCCTCATATTTCTCAGGGAGGCCCTCCCAGTACAGTTTGGCGGCCTGAAGGAGAGACAGCGTCCCCATCACATTCGTCTTCGCGAATGTGAACGGATCCTTGATGGAACGATCGACGTGGCTTTCGGCGGCGAGGTGGATTATTCCGTCAATATGCTCGTCCTGCATCAGCTTGTAAAATGCCTCGAAATCGCAAATATCCATCTTGACGAACCTGTAGTTCGGCTTGTCCTCGATGTCCTTGAGATTTGCAAGGTTTCCCGCATAGGTCAGCTTGTCAAGATTGATGATGTTGTACTCAGGATATTTGTTCACAAACAGCCTCACGACGTGAGATCCGATGAACCCGGCCCCGCCGGTGATCACGATATTCCTTTTTGCCATGTTATCTTCTCGCTAAAGTGTCTGAATTGATCTTGTGTTTCTTTTCCTCTATCACCTGAAGCAGGTATTGTCCGTACTGGTTTTTAAGCATCGGCTGAGCCAGTTCACGCATTCGGTCCTCGTCGATCCATCCCTTGCGGAATGCGATGGCCTCAAGGCACGCTATCTTCAACCCCTGCCTTTTCTCAATCACCTCCACAAATGTGGAAGCCTCGGCAAGAGAATCGTGGGTGCCGGTGTCCAGCCATGCGAATCCTCTTCCCAAAGCCTGTACTTTAAGTTGCCTATTCTTAAGGAACACCTGGTTGACGGTGGTTATTTCATATTCTCCACGAGCGGACGGTTTGATGCTTCTGGCCACTTCAACCACTTCATTCGGATAGAAATACAGTCCTGGGACGGCATAATTGCTCTTCGGCTTTGCCGGCTTCTCCTCTATGCTGAGGCAGTTGCCTTGCTCGTCGAACTCGGCCACACCATATCGTTCCGGGTCATTGACCCAGTATCCGAATATTGTCGCCTTGCGGTCCTTCTCGGCGGCCTTGACGGCCTCCTTGAGCATAGGAGTGAAGAAGCCGCCGTAGAATATGTTGTCACCCAGTACCAGACAGACAGAGTCTTTGCCGATGAAGTCAGCCCCGATGGTGAACGCCTGCGCCAATCCGTCTGGAGACGGCTGTTCCGCATACTCAAAGTGAACACCATAATCCGAACCGTCCCCCAGAAGCCTCTTGAATCCCGGCAGGTCGAACGGTGTGGAGATGATGAGGATGTCCCTGATCCCGGCAAGCATAAGCACGCTGATCGGGTAATATACCATAGGTTTGTCATAAATCGGCATCAACTGCTTGCTGATGCCCTTGGTGATAGGATACAGTCTCGTACCGCTGCCACCGGCTAATACTATTCCTTTCATTGTTTAATGTTATTACCTAAAACTCAATTGTTTTAGAACAAGAGGCTAATGCTTGTGCACTTAATTATTTTAATGTATTTCCTTTACTACTTGTCGCTATACTATTGTCAGGAATACATACCTTATTATCTTTTTCTATTTTTTCAGAGTTTTTATTATCAAATGATTTCTTCAGATCATCTTGTTTATTCCGTAAGTCTTTAATGCCACTACTAATATCTACGGCCGTTTCTTTCATTTTAGTACTTGCATCAATAATATGTTTCGCAGCATTATCAATCTTTTCAAATTGCGCTTGTATTTGGACATTTGATACATATGTGTAAATGATAGCAAAAACGGACATTGTTATTGATAATATCAGTCCTGCAAAAGACAAATACGTGCCTATTATTTTAGAACATACTATACGATTCGATAATATAAAAGCAAGCAAAGCTATTATAATTAGCGACATTACTGTTACTAACCACCAAAAATGAGGCGATTGTGATGACCGGATATTATTTTTATGACAACATCCTTCACCTTGAATGTTATTATTCATACGTTGCGTTTTCCTGATTATAACTATGGTACATCGTTTCCAAAATTTGAATGGATCGATTGAAAATATAATAAATATCAGAAGTCACTGATGTAATAAACATTTCTACTGATAACCATATATAGTCATCCACTTCCACCGCCTTAGCAACTTTTATATCAGTAGAAACTTTGAGACATTTTTTATTGATATTATTCTTATTGTTCTCATTAATGGCTTCGACTTTCGGAAGCAACAAACGAAAATATGACGGATCAGAGGATTCGTTAACCATGATAAAATGTAAGTCATCTTTGTCAAATAAAATTAAGTCACGACTCCTATCTGTTACACGAATATTACTATTATTCAAGTACTCTTCAAATGAATCCAATATACGTAGTTCTCTATTTGCCATTGATAGTAACTCTTTATTCAGTGTTTTTATTGTTGTGAGAAATCTTAGCTGATGGTATTAATACAATTTAGTATCTTATGGCTACAGCATCTACCACTAATAACGCCATGTTTGACACAAAGCTATCAGACTCCATATTCATACACGATTTGCTGTTAGTAGAGACAACTCGACCACGAGCAATACCATTCTATAGATGGATAATTTATTATTCTACAAACAACGCACCCATACTACCTATACTTTGTCGGTTATCCCGAATCTGATTTATATCCAATTGGACTTGTTCTCAACCAATAGCTCTAATTCTCTTATCTGATTCTAATTGAACAAAACTTTTGGCCTCAGCAAAAGCAGTCACACCAGAAGTTTGTAAATCTCGGACTTCCATTATTACATCATTACTCGTAAATACTGTGGATATGCAGTCATTAGCACATTAATCTCTTGATCGATAGAGTCCAATACTGCTCTATAAGCCGCAACTGCCCACATATACTGAATAATCCTATAAGTGTATTTTAGGTAATTTTCCCCAACTTTTGCCAATTCGCTATAATTGTATAAAGAATCTGTTACAATTACTCATGCATATGTCAATTTCAGCCAATGTCGTAATCAAATCTATATAAAAGCGATAAGTCTCTATGTCCAATAATGATAGTTTTGATCACTTGGAATGCAAATCACTCTTAATTTGCGTAGTGCTGATTTCCGGAGTTCTCGGCAGATAGACAACTTCCGCACCTTATTCCTTAAGAAAATCAAATTTTCCTTTCCAGTCATCACCCATGACAAATGTATCCACATTGTAGTCATGAATATCCGTACGCTTCTGATCCCAGTTTGTCTCTGGAATCACAAGATCCACATAGCGGATAGCCTCCACCATCGCTTTCCGTTTTTCATAAGGGAAATAGCATTTCTTTCCCTTCTCATTCCAGTTGAACTCATCTGTAGAGATTGCGACAATCAAGTAGTCGCCCAATTCCTTGGCCCTCTTTAAAAGATTAATGTGGCCATAATGGAGCAAATCAAATGTCCCGTAAGTAATTACTCTTTTCATTGTTATTTTGATCCTTGTTAAAAATTATACTTTTGAGCTATACACTTCCATATACGCTTTATATAATCTATTAAATACTTCATCCATGACAAGAATGATAGCAAACCTAAAGAAGTAATTTAAGAGGTAATAATTCTTCGCTGATAGGGTCTCCAGAACTGGTTTGTTCTTTTGATAAACCACAGTATTATGAGCTATTCGATTGCGATGCAAATACACAAGGTTATCATACAAATCCACTAATGTTCCTTGAAGCAAATCTTTCTTTCCTGCCACCTCACTTCCTTTGATTGTTTTCTGACAGTATTTGTGGTAATTAGACAGATCAGATGCTCTCCAAACTTCAAAATTGGTATTCACCATCAGTTGGAATAACTCTTCCAATACCTGAGCAATCCTTGCTCTACGTTTGTTTGATGAAAGATGATTTTGAAAATCTTCTTCTTTCAAAGTTTCACTCATAATGTTAGTTGTCATTTTAGCTATTTCACTCTGACTCATAGGACTACCTGCATCTATACGCTTCTGTTTGATTGAATTGATCTGTTTCTGCTTATTAGCCTTAGCTTTGGTCTCCCATTTGGCTCTTTCCATATCAATAGTAGAAATATCGTACTTGTAATCATCCCAAATGCTATTTACTTCAAAATCAGGCCTCAGTTTAGTAATTTGAGCAAGTAAATCCCTAAATGCCGTGTTTTTGCTGAAATATGAGGAGCATTCACCTAGATTCTGATAACCTAGATACTTGTATCTGTATTGTACGTCGTCTGTAGCCATTTGCCAAAAGATGCACTTGATTTTCTGTTCTGAAGCACCCGTCATTCGAAGAAAGATAGATTGAAGAAGATATTCCGATATTGGATAACTCTCTATTCCTAATGACAGAGATTGGCTCGCAGTAATTCCTTGTTCTAAAATTGATCGTATAGTAGTCAATATAAAGTCTGTATGTAAATCAGTATACATAAGGGCTATACAAATTTATTGAATCTTGAATACGGTTTCTTAAGTTTGTTAATCCATTTGGAGTCTTTGGATAACCTTGATCTGGATCTTTCTTCAAAGTAATCCTTTCCTTAACATCGGTAGTTAATTGCCGCAAATCATCACTGAGTCCTTTCCCTTCAAATACCACATGGTATATTAATCCATAGAGCCAATAATCTGCATCTATCCATGAGGTAAAAGCTGTTTTTCCATCCTTAGTTTCCAAGTTCCATTCACTTTTCATGCGTTCTACGGATTCTTTAAGATTTGTAAATCTTTGTTTCCAACAATTATTGGGAAATTCTGAAGAAAAGTCAAAACCATCGAATTTATCAATATGATCCTCTTGATCAAGTCGGAGTATATATGAAACATAGTCGGCAAAGTATGATTCGCGCGAAGAATAAGCCGAATAATACTTGAGTATTGAGTTAGGGCCAAAAACTTTATACTGTGAAAGAGTGGCTAAATATCGTACAAAATCTATTGTATTGTAATCCATATTCTCTTTTATAGTAACACCACACAATACACTCTGACCTTGCTCTGTTAATCCTTCAAAGAAACTCTTGTAATCCGGATTTGTATAATACAACGACCTACGACTTCCAAGAGTAGTCAGTTTCTTACCAAAGTAATTGATATTTCGGAACAAACGAGTATAACCATTTTGAATTTCTATCTTATCGGTCGTTTCTGGAACGATGTATGAAAATCCCAAAAATTTGTTTTTCAGATAATCGACGATGGCAGGTTCTCTATCACCTACGAAAGTAAAACCATCCACAGCAAGCTCATTGTATCTACCATCTGTAGCAAGTCTTGCGCGTAACTGTTCTATGCTATTCTTTTTAGAATCTCTATCGAAAAGCTCATTAAAAGTCCACTTTATAGATTTATGAGATGCATCACTATCTTCTATTGCACTATCATCACCTGTTGCCAACATATCATCTTTCATGAATTTCGACAAGTCTGGTGTATATCCAATATAAGCCAATAAGATAGAGGTCAAGCGTTGCTGACCATCAAGAATAAGGTTATTCTTTGTCTTATTCTGAGTATCAGGATACAGTGCTATTGTAACAGGTTGGACAAATTGATCCTCAAAGATTGACTTTAATAGTCGCTTGATATCTTTTTCATCCCACACGAAACTTCTTTGATAATCAGGCAAGGAGATGTCTCCTGTTAGGATCATATTTACCCAATGCATGAGTGAATATTCACCGTAATATATTTTTGATTTCATATTTGCACAATACTTCGGTAAAAATTTACCGCACTAAAAGTTAAACATTGGAAGCCGGGTAATCGGTTCCACTATATAAATGTTCATTGAAATACTGTCAATAACTGTCGCTTGGCAAGCTAGTGAAAGGTCCGAAAGGACTCTGAAAAGTTAGTGGTCAATTTTTGGACTATGCTCAAAGTCAGAGACATAGCGTCCGCTCGACCCGTCGCCAGGCCAATAATTGTCCGTTTTTGGTATTTCTTGTTGATTATTTTTTTACTTTTTCTACGCTGGCGACAGCCTCAGGTGTCCAAGATGCTTCCTGCCGCCTGTCACCACGTCCTCGAAGAAGTCTTCGCTGCTGTACATTGGTCTCGTTTTTCCGGCTAAGGTAAGGGGCCTTTCTCCGGGTCCAAAATTTGACCACTAACCATTAAGTTCCATTGCTATTGTGTTAATATATTAAAGATCCATGTAGTCAAAATAGCCGCGTCTGCTATCAGTAATTTAGGCCGAAAGACCAAAGGGGCAGCGTGTTGCCGTGAGCGAATTCAATGTCATCCTTTACGATATAGGAATCCGGAAGGTCCTCAATCTGTCTTTTTCCTTTATTCCGGCCACCGATCTCAAATGTGCGGTCACCGATGACGAAATCAGACTGACGTGAGGAAACCACATCATTCTCCACACGCATCTGGTTGTAGAAAAAAGTTTCCCTCATGTTCCCTATGTCAGCTTTCCCTCCGGACAAGACTGTCATCAGACTTGGGTTGTCAATATAGACCTTCTCCACTTTGCCCAGTCCCCTCATGCCTCCCGTATCGTCCCTAAGTTGACCTATCAGTTGAGCCTTCTCCAGCAACGCGAGATAGTCTGAGACGCTGTTTCGGCTGACTCCGATTTCAGACGCGAGGCCATCCGCATTAGGTTTATACGGGGCAAGTGTCGAGATAACAGCCAGCATCTTTTTTAGTTTTTTTGCTGTCGGTGCCTTTAGTTCGGCATACTGTGCGATGTCTGATTCTATCGTTTTTGTTATGACATTCTGCATCCTCATCGGGAAATCTCCCTCCAATGCAAATGGATAGTAGCCCTCTGCAAGGTAACGTCTGAAAAGAGGGAGAGGATGAAGCACACCGTCAATACGAGACTTGCCCGCGAGTATCTCGTCAAGTGAATACTTAGATGCGTTTATGTTGTGAAACAATTCCAGATACTCTCTGAAGGACAAACCATACAGCGTATAAGGTAGTACCCTTCGACTGAGATCAGCGACACCGTCCATGATGTCCAGTATGGAAGATCCTGAGAAAATCACCCTCATGTCCGGATGAGTGTCATATATCTGCTTGAGTTCGCGGGACCAGTCAGAATACTTGTGAACTTCGTCTATGACGAGCAAATGGCCAGCATCCTTCGAGAACTCATCCGCAACCTCGACGAGAGAGTGAGTGCTGAAATATGTATGGTCAGCGGATATGTATAGAAACTTGCAATCCGAAGCCTGTTCCTTAAGATATTGCAGGATCATCGTGGACTTGCCGACTCCTCTTGCCCCTGTGATCGCGATCATACGGGAAGTCCAGTTCACACGTTCATAAAGATACCTGTGAAAACTGCTGGTCGTAAGTTCCAGCTGCAAACGCATGTATTCGTATAACGCCTCGTCAACCATACTCAATTAATTTTGTATATCTATGCAATACTATTGCAAAGATAGCAATTGCACTCAAAAAGTGCAATTTTTTCCATGTATCATGCACCCATATTGTGCACAACTTTTTGCATGAGTTTTATGACTTCCTCCAGACCATCCTGTTGACGATGCCGGTGTAGGACTGAATGATCTTGACGACCTTGGTGGAGACGTTCTCGTCTGTGTAGGTCGGGACAGGAAGGCCGAAGTCACTGGCGCGGTTCATCTCCACGGCGGTGTCCACGGCCTGCAGAAGGCTGCGCTCGTCAATGCCGGCGAGGATGAAGCAGGCCTTGTCAAGGGCCTCGGGGCGCTCGGTGCTGGTGCGGATGCACACTGCCGGGAACGGATGGCCGACGCTCGTGAAGAAGCTGCTCTCCTCAGGCAGAGTGCCGCTGTCGCTAACCACGGCGAAGGCGTTCATCTGGAGGCAGTTGTAGTCGTGGAATCCGAGCGGCTCATGCTGGATGACACGTGGATCGAGCTTAAAGCCGCTCTGCTCCAGGCGTTTGCGGGACCTCGGGTGGCATGAATATAAAACCGGCATGTCATACTTGGCTGCCATCGCGTTTACCGCATTGAAGAGGCTCCGGAAGTTCTTCTCGGTATCGATATTCTCCTCCCTATGGGCACTTAACAGGATATACTTGCCTTTCTCCAAGCCAAGGCGCTTATGGACATCACTAGCCTCGATTTCAGCGAGATTATTGTGGAGCACTTCTGCCATTGGTGAACCTGTGACATACGTACGTTCTTTCGGCAGTCCGCAGTCTGCAAGGTAGCGGCGTGCATGCTCGGAATACGCCAGGTTCACATCGGAGATAATATCTACGATACGACGGTTGGTCTCCTCCGGAAGGCATTCGTCTTTGCAGCGGTTACCGGCCTCCATGTGGAAAATCGGAATATGAAGACGCTTGGCACCGATAACTGAGAGACAGCTGTTAGTGTCACCGAGAACCAGCACTGCATCCGGATTAGTCTGTACAAAAAGTTTATATGAGCAATTGATGATATTGCCGCATGTCGCACCGAGGTCGTCACCGACTGCATCCATATAGACTTCAGGTTCAGCGAGTTTGAGATCCCTGAAGAAGATGCCGTTCAGGTTGTAGTCGTAGTTCTGGCCAGTATGGGCGAGGATGACATCGAAATATTTGCGGCATTTGGTGATGACCGCTGCCAGGCGGATAATCTCAGGACGGGTTCCTACCACTATGACAAGTTTCAGTTTGCCGTTTTCCTTCCAGTGAATATCTGAATAATCTAATTTAGGAGTCTTTTCCATGTTTTTATTTTTCTACAGGGTCGAAATATGTGTCAGGTCTTTCAGGATTGAAGACCTCGTTGCAATACATTACTGTGACGAGATCTTCCGTATCGGAAAGATTGATGATATTGTGAGTATAGCCCGGAAGCATGATGACAGACTGGATCTTGTCGCCGCTGACTTCATAGTTCAGGACCTCATCACTCCCCTCTTTGCGCATCTGGATAAGGCCATGACCGGAAACCACTATAAACTGTTCCCACTTGGAATTATGCCAATGCTGACCCTTGGTGATACCAGGCTTGGATATGTTTATGCTTACCTGGCCGCAGTTAAGGGTGTGGACAAGTTCGGTAAACGAGCCACGAGTATCTACATTCATCTTCAGGTCGAAGATAGCCTTCTCCTTTGGAAGATAACTTAAGAATGTGGACATCAGGCGATAACGGAGACTGTCCTGCGGCATTTCGACAGCAATGGAAGGACCTTCAGCCTCCGCATCTTCTGCCCCAGAAACAGCACGTACTGAACGCGCACACTCGTAGATGATGTCTACGATTTCTCCGAGTGTAGTCTTATGGGTAACCGGACAATAGCAGTAGCGGCCTTCAGATGACGGAAGGACTTCAAGACCCTCGAATTCACAATGATGTTCCTGACCTTTGAGCGCGCAGATCATCTCCTCGACCAGATCGTCGATGTAGAGGACCTCCATCTGTACGCTTCTGTCATTGACCTGGATAGGGAGGTCATTGGCGATATTGTTGCAGAACGTGGCGATGGCCGAATTGTAGTTCGGGCGGCACCATTTTCCGTAAAGGTTCGGGAAACGGTAAACGAGAACTTTGGCACCAGTCTCTTTGCCATATTCCAGGAAAAGATCCTCGCCGGCTTTCTTGCTCCTGCCGTATTCGCTGTTGCCGAAACGTCCTGTCAATGAGGCTTGTTGTGAGCTTGAGAGCATCACAGGACAAGTGTTGTGGTGCTTTTTCAATGTGTCGAGCAATGTGGATGCGAAACCGAAATTGCCCTTCATGAACTCGTCATTGTCTTTAGGCCTGTTCACGCCCGCGAGGTTGAAGACGAAATCGCATTCGCCGCACCAGCTGTCCAGCTGCTCAGGAGTCGAGTCAATGTCGTATTCAAGTACTTCATCGACCTGGAGGTCTCCATAGCAGCGGGCCTTGCCTTCTTTTATGTTGTTCAGTTGGCAGCAAAGGTTCTTGCCCACGAATCCTTTGGCGCCGGTAACCAGAATCTTCATTATTTCGCGAGATTTTCAACTCCGTTCAATTCGTTCTGGATGTATTCCAAAGCACCTATTTTGGCAGTTGTTTCTTCCAAGTTCAGACGGTATGTGTTGTCAGAATTGAACTCCTCTATGGTAGCGCGCTTTACATCACCCTTGGTGAAGTACTGGTCATAGTTCAGGTCGCGGTTGTCTGCCGGAACAGAGTAGAAGTTGCCCATATCCTCTGCTTTGGCGCATTCTTCCTTGGTAAGGAGTGTCTCGTACATCTTCTCACCGTGACGGATACCGATGACCTTGATGTCCTCTTTCTTGCCGCCGAAAAGGTCGCAGACAGCTTCTGCCTGTGTCTGTATGGTGCAGGCCGGTGCTTTCTGAACGAGAATATCGCCATTGTGGCCATGCTCAAATGCGAAAAGCACCAGGTCCACAGCCTCTTCGAGGGACATGATGAAACGTGTCATCTTAGGCTCCGTAAGAGTGATAGGGTTGCCGCTGCGGATCTGCTCAATCCATAGAGGAATCACAGAACCGCGTGAGCACATGACATTGCCATAACGTGTGCAGCAGATCTTTGTGTTGCGGGAGTTACGGCTCTTGGCTACGGCTATTTTCTCTTCGATGGCTTTGGTGATGCCCATTGCATTGATCGGATATGCCGCCTTGTCGGTAGAGAGACAGATGACCGCTCCGACATTGTTTTCGATAGCTGCCGTAAGAACATTGTCAGTGCCTATCACGTTGGTCCTCACTGCTTCCATCGGGAAGAATTCGCAGCTAGGGACCTGCTTGAGGGCGGCTGCATGGAAGATGTAATCTGTGCCAGGCATAGCTGAGCGCACGCTTTCCAAACTTCTGACGTCGCCGATGTAGAATTTTATCTTGTGTGCAACGTCAGGGAATTTCGCCTGATACTCGTGGCGCATGTCGTCCTGTTTCTTCTCGTCGCGTGAGAAAATCCTGATCTCAGCAATGTCCGTTCTGAGAAAACGCTTCAATACTGCGTTTCCGAAACTACCGGTACCTCCGGTAATCATCAATGTCTTTCCTGCAAAAATGCTCATGATATGTTAAAATTATTAATTGTCGTCGTATGTTTTTTCAATCTAAGCGAATCCGCCACTATTCCAAGTTCTCCTTCAAAAATTCAACAAGTGGCTCAAGTTCAGGTCGCGAGAAATCCCAGTAATCAGGATTGTCAAATAACCATTGGCCGGAACCGAGCTTTTTTCTTGAGGCATTGTTCAGTCGTTGAGAACTGATATAGGTATGGAGCTTGGCTTTGCGGTTGGGAATGATGTATCTTGGTTCACCAGATTCGTCGCGTATTCCTGAAACGCAGGTTTCGTAATCTGCAAAACAGTCCCACCATTTGTTGTGAAGATCCTTTCTCGCTAGAGTTTCGAGTAAAACTTCGAAGTCTCCATCATCGTGATTGTTAGGATAGAGGAAAAATGGAAAATCAATCTCGTTTTCCTGCATTTTTTCCATCGTATTACTCCTTCTTGCCTCAAATCCCCATTTCTTGTCAATGGTATCTGCGTCTAGAATGACAATCACCTTATCTCCATTATCCTGAAAGGTCCGGATCAGAGTCAAAATGCCCTGATTAAAAAGATTGTCCACGCCGTCCATGCAGATTATGTTGTAAATTATGTCCGGAAATTTATTCTTCAAGATGGTTTCCAAGAAACAATACTCAGAAGTTTGAGGTTTCTTCGCTTCTATAAATATCTTGTTCATCCTACCTTACCTCGATTTCCTGGTTCAACATATAATCGATACTGTCGGTGGTGTAGCAGTATGACTTCAATTCTGCATCAGCTGTATGCTGAAGTTTGAAGAATGCTACTTTGTCACCTTCATCATGAAGAGCGGCATCACGCAATCCCTTAATTGAATCCAAATCATGGGACGTCGCAAATAACTGGACGTTATTCTTTTTAGACGCCAACAAAATAGTTTGCCATAAAGCTTTCATTACGGAATAATGGAAACCATTGCTGATTTCGTCAATCAAGACGATTCCGTTACGGCATTCATAAATCGTCGTGAGGATAGAGAGAATCTTGCGGGCACCGTCTCCCATTACATTGATAGGTATGCGCTTGTTCAGGCCGACATCGACGAGCACTTCATTCTGTGACAGTACTATGTCTTTTATCATCGGCTCGATAATGCGCAACGCTTCGAGAATGAACTGTTCATCCTTGTTTTTAAGAATCTCTGTCAGACTTTCTATTGAAGTGTAAAAGTCATACTTTGGTGAAAGATATCGACAAGTTAGATTCTCTTTATAATCTGAATCATATTTGACACTTTGCTCGTAATCGTTGTTTTCTACGCCTTTATGAGAAAGGGTGATGGACGACTCGACTGGATGCCCATTTATCTTGCATTTCAACACAAGACCATAACGGTTCTTGGTATCAGTTGAAGATATGTTATTCTCGTTTCCAAGCAAGTCTATATGGCTGGCAGCTGATTCGAACAGAGAAATCATAAGCTCCCGCACTTCGTCGTTTGATGCCTTGATCTTGATTGGCCGCGAAGTGTCAAGTGTATAGAAATCCAATGCCAGGTCTGACGGCTCGAATCGAAGGTAGTTCCTCAGCAGATTGATGTTGATCGGCAGTTTCGGATTCGACAAGCCTGATATCAGAAAGATGGCGTCAAGCAGTGAAGACTTGCCGCAATTGTTCTTTCCAAAGAATATATTAACTTCTTTCAGTCCGTCTATTTTCACGTGACTTATGCCACGAAAGTGTTCAATTTCAATGCTTTTAAACATGTCTTATCCTCCTATATCCCTTGTGCTTCACCGCCAAAAATCTGTGTCAGTTCAGAAATATCCGTCTTGTACTGCTTGTCCAACAAAAAATCTATCAGGTTTGTATCAACATAGCACTCAGGCATTACGTTCAAGATTTTCCGCTTCATACATACATACATCTCGAAATTGAAGAACATATCTACACCATCCTTAATTCTTTATGACCAAGTGTCTCATATTGTTGGGCATTTTAATCAATTAATACTTCTGAACTACTCGTTACAATCCCCTGAACTTACTTACAAAAATAACAAAAAAAGTTCCAGCCCTACCATCTAGTAGTTCAGTCCGAAAGCCCAGAGAGGAATGACGTTGCCTTGGGCGAACTCGATGTCGTCTTTCACATCATTCCTTACTCGCATCTGATTATAGAAGAACGTTGCCCGCAAATATAACGAATTTTCACTCATTGAGTGCAGATTCTGTAGCAAAAATGCACCGCTTGAGTGCACTATTCCAGACATAACCATTTCCATATAGGCATTACATTGATGTGATGCCCATTGATGTCGATAGTTTGCTCATTGTCTCTGGTGATGACTATTACGGTAAAATCCGGATAAACGTTCAAGAACTTTTCCAGCGCGCCTGTTTCTCGTCTATAGGTCGCATCGTCTCCCAAACTGTAAGATACTTGGATAGCCATTTTGGCAGACGGAATACAAAAATCTATCTCTACGTTTTTATTATAATAGTAAACCTGCGTTTCTTCGGGTGTGTTTCTGTATTTTCTGATCAATTTGCAAGCTACCATATTCTCCAACAGCTTCGTTTCTCCACTGAAAAGAAACAAGTTAAGCAATCCATTATCCACAATGTATCTTTTCCGGATTGTGGACTGCTCCGATATGGATGAACTCATATTCGGGATAGAGAAAAACAGGTAGGACTCTTCCAGATACTCCAAATAATCTTTCAATATAGGCAGGCTTATGCTATCTCCGCTGGAATCAATAATATGTTTTAACCTGCTGAGGGATGACGGTTGCATCACACTGTCTGCCAATTTTCTTGTGAGAAGACGAAAAGCACGTGCATTGCGCACTTTATTCCGCTCCACTATATCGCCAAGCAGTATCTTCTGACATAATGAATTCAGATACTCCCTCTTATCTTCAAGATTGAAAGATTCTGCAAGGCCGCCATTAGTGAAATAATGATCGAAAGTATTTGATATCTGAGAGCAAGCACCTTGGTCATATATCCAATTTCTGTCCAATTCTATGCCTTTGTACTCTAGATACTCTCTAAAAGAAAATGGAAAAACTTCCTTTGGAATATATCTGCTACCAAGTGTAGTTGCTATTTCACTGCTGAGCATCTTGGCATTGCTGCCAGTAATCATAACTCTATACTTAGAATCTGCAAGTCTTCTTGCAAATTTTTCCCACCCGTAAACAACCTGTATTTCATCAAGGTATATCAGTGGCTTTTTTTCTGGATATAACTCGAAATAGGCATCCAATATTTCTCCCAAACTGTCTGAAGAAATATCTGACAACCTTTCATCCTCGAAATTTATGTAGAGTATGTTTTCTTGTGTCAGCCCTGGACTCTTCATCATATTCTGGGCATCCTGATACATCATAAAGGATTTTCCAGCACGCCTTAAACCGACAAGCACATAGTTTGCATGAGTATCAAACTGGATTTCCCTTCGAATAATAAAGAATTCCGGAATGGCCTTTTGCTTCTCTATTATTAGTTTTTTTATAATCTGTTTATCCATAAGAGCAAAGTTTACTTTGCAAATATAAGAAAAAACATTAAAGTATATTTAATGGTTTAAAATATCATTTCAAAGTCGTAATGTTTTTTAAATATAATTCCAAATTGCTTATTGAAACAATATCCTATGGCACACAGAGCCAAACTCACGCCTTGTGGTCAAGGACGGTGTACTTGGAGTGGTTGGAGATGTACTCCGGCACGAGGCGCTTCATGGAGGCTACTACGGCCATGTCGTCGTAGGTGTGGGACTGGGCGATCAGGGCGTCTATCTCGCGGCTCACATCGGACCAGTCATATTCACGGACACAGGCGATGCGGATCTTTTCGTGGAACGACGGCTTCGTCGCCTCCGACTCGCTCAGGACCTCCTCGTAGAGCTTCTCCCCGTCCCTCAGGCCGGTGTACTTGATCTCCACGCCCTTCGCCACGCTCAGCTCGATCATGCGACGCGCCAGGTCGGCGATGCGCACCGGTTTGCCCATGTCGAAGACGAAGATCTCGCCGCCCTCCCCCTTCGTGCCGGCCTCAAGGACAAGCTCGCAGGCCTCTGGGATCAGCATGAAGTACCTTATGATGTTGGGGTCCGTCACCGTCACCGGGCCGCCGGCCTTGATCTGGCGCTCGAAAATCGGAATCACGGAGCCGTTGGAGCCTAAGACGTTGCCGAAGCGGGTGGTGATGAACTGGGTCTGCCCCTTCACCACGCCGTCACGCTCCGCCTTGTTCAGGCTCTGAACATAGACCTCGCATATTCGTTTGCTGCATCCCATCACGTTCGTCGGGTTCACAGCCTTGTCGGTGGACACCATCACGAAGCGGCGAACGCCGTATTTGACCGAAAGGTCGGCCAGGATCTTCGTGCCGAGGACGTTGTTCTGGATGCTCTCGCAAGGGTTGTCCTCCATCATCGGCACGTGCTTGTACGCCGCGGCGTGGAAGACATATTCAGGAAGGAAGGTTTTGAATATGTTCTCCATCCTGTCAGCCTTGGTGATCGACGTCACCACGGTGGCGCATGGCACAGACGGGAAGTCATGCGCCATCATCCTGCGGATGTCGTGCTGCGGAGTCTCCGCGGAGTCGATCAGCATAAGGGACGACGGGCTGAACGACGCCACCTGGCGCACTATCTCGCTGCCGATGCTTCCGGCGGAACCGGTGATCAGGATGCGCTTCCCACGGAAGGACTCGGCCACGGATTCCAGGTCGACGCAGATCTCGTCACGAGGCAAAAGATCCTTGATGCTGACCTCCTTCAAGGTCGGCGCTCCCTTGATCGCATCATGCTCGGTGTCAACGACATTGTTAGCCGAGAATATTCTTGCGCCGCTTTGCAGGATGTAGTCCTGAAGAGCCGTGTCGTTGCGGAACTTGCCGATCCTGCCCGGAGCGACCAGCACGGCGGCGATCCCATTGCGGCGGATCACATCCGGCAGACTGGCGTCAACCTCGTAGACCGGCTCGCCCATCAGGCGCGTGCCGTTGGCTCCAAGCGCCGGATCGTGGGAGATGAAGCCTCGGAGACAGTAGCGCATCGGTTTCTCGCTGCGGATCGCCTTCGCGAGTCCGATGCCGCCGGCGCGGATGCCATAGATGAAGACATTCTTCGCACCCTCCGTCCGGAAATAGGTGTCGTAAACCCATTTGATAGAAACGCGAAGTAGCCACATCAAACCGGTCGCGATGGCTTCCGCAATCAGGATATGCCGCACCTGCACGTGGGCGAACACCCGAGACGGGCAGCTGTTCGTGAAGAAATGGACGGCTATCACCGCCAATGCGGAGCATCCCATCGCCAGCGCCACACGGATGAGGTCGTTGAACGATGAGTAGCGGATGATTCCCGAATATGTCCGGAAGATGGCAAAGAATATGAAGTGGACGCCGACGCACAGCAGCATCAGGTAGGTCAACGGCCAGAAGTTCAGCTGAAGGGCGGTGCCACGGTTGAAGCACCAGTAGACGAACACTCCGGACAAAAACAGAATGGCACTGTCCAGAAGCAGCACGCACCAGTGCGGGAATGTGCGCTTCGAGAAGTACGAGTCAACTATCTTGCGGATCGACAGCATTATGGAAAATAATTTTGATTAATAGGTATTACGGTGAAGTAGGCGGCTAGTCTCTCTCAAAGAGGTCGCGGGTGTAGACCTTGGCCCGGACATCGTCCAGGACGCGGTCGTAGCGGTTGGCGATGATGGAGTCGGCGCGGCGCTTGAACTCGGCGATGTCGTTGACCACCTTGCTGCCGAAGAAGGACGCGCCGTCCTCCAGCGTAGGCTCGTAGACAATGACCTCGGCGCCCTTGGCCTTGATCCTCTTCATGATGCCCTGGATGGCGCTCTGGCGGAAATTGTCGCTGTTGGACTTCATCGTGAGACGGTAAACCCCGATCACGCATTTCTTCTCGCGGGCGCTGTCGTACTGGCTGTTCTCGGAATAATAGCCGGCCCTCTGGAGCACCTGGTCGGCGATGAAGTCCTTCCTGGTGCGGTTGGACTCCACAATGGCCTGGATAAGGTTCTCCGGCACGTCGGCGTAGTTCGCCAACAGCTGTTTGGTGTCCTTCGGGAGGCAATAGCCGCCGTAGCCAAAGGACGGATTGTTGTAGTGCGAGCCGATGCGAGGATCCAGACACACGCCGTCGATGATGGACCTCGTGTCGAGTCCCTTCATCTCCGCATAGGTGTCCAGCTCGTTGAAATAGCTGACGCGGAGGGCAAGGTAGGTGTTGGCGAACAGCTTCACCGCCTCCGCCTCCGTGGAACCCATGAACAGCACCGGAACATCCTCTTTCAGAGAGCCTTCCTTGATGAGTGCGGCAAAAGTGCCGGCAGCCTCTTCGAGAGCGGAGTCTCCCCTGTCGTAGCCGACGATGATGCGGCTCGGATAGAGGTTGTCATAGAGCGCCTTGGACTCACGCAGGAACTCAGGAGCGAATATGATGTTTGGCACCACCACCCTCATCGTGCCGTCGGCGAGGCGTTCCCTGTACGAGAACCTTTCCCGCACAGAGGCGGTGTAGCCCACAGGGACGGTGGACTTGATGACCATCACTGCATCGGGATTAACCTTCAGCACGAGGTCGATCACCTCCTCCACGTGCGACGTGTCGAAGAAGTTCTTCTTCGGGTCGTAGTTAGTGGGAGCGGCGATCACCACGAAGTCCGCGTTCCTGTAGGCGGCCTCACCGTCAAGCGTGGCGGTGAGGTCGAGTGGCTTCTCGCGGAGAAACCTCTCGATGTACTCGTCCTGGATCGGGGACTCGCGACGGTTTATCCTATCGACCTTGTCGGCGATCACATCAACGGCAGTCACCTTGTGGCGCTGGGACAGCAGGGTGGATATGGAGAGGCCGACGTAGCCAGTACCGGCCACGGCGATCCTCAACTCTTTCAGATTTCGCATAAGATATGTTTTTTGGGTTATGGTTTTGCCGGCGCGCCGGAGGGACCGGTGCGCCGGCGAAGTCAGCCGGCGGATTTACCTGGCTTTGTTGTCGGAGCTGTAGTAGGAGCCGCCATTGTGGCCGTAGTAACCGTAATGGCCATAGGTGCCGTAGTTCCCGTAGTAGCCGTCGGAGGACGCGGTCCCGTTGAGGACGCAGCAGAGTCCCCTGTACTCCCCGTCGCGGTAGAGCGCGTCGAGGTCCGGGAGCATGGCCTTGTCGAACAGCCCGGCCCTGACGACGAAGAGTGTCCTGTCCACATAGTCGTTGATGACGCGCGCGTCGGTGACGATCTCCACCGGCGGGCAGTCGATGATGATCACATCGTACTCATTCCTGAGGACGGCGATCGCATCGGCGAGGCGCCTGTCGGCGAGCAGCTCAACCGGATTCGGAGGGATGGATCCCACCGGAAGAGTGTCAGGTACCGTCATCGCGTCCTTCGAACGGACAATCACATCGTGCACATCGGCGACGATCCCAGCGAGATAGTCGCTAAGGCCAGGCTTCGGCAAGCCGACAAGCTCGGAGAGCGTGCCGTGGCGCAGGTCGCCGTCGATGGCCAGAACACGCTTACCCTTGATGGCAAAGCTGACGGCCAGGTTGGACGACACGAAGGACTTGCCCGAGCCCGGGTTGAACGAAGTGACGGCGACGACCTTGCTTCCTGGCTCGCGCATCATGAACTCGAGGTTGGTGCGGAGCACCCTGAACGCCTCGTTGACCACATTGCGGTTGCCGTGACGGACCACGATGGAATCGGCTCCACTGAGGGTTTTCCGCTTTCCGAACGCCTTGGTGGCAGTCTCGGCAGAGATCGGAATCTCGCCGGCGAAAGGCACGGAGACTCCCTTGAGGTCGCGGCGGGAGCGCACCTTCGTGTCAGTCGCCATCAGCAGATAGATGATCCCGGCAGGAATCATCAGACCCAGGAGAAACGCCATCATCATGATCTTCATGGACTGCGGGGAGACCGGGAATATTCCTGAGATAGGATGCTTGATGATCCTTGTGTTGTAGGCGGTGAACGCCTGCGAGAGCTCGTTCTCCTCACGTTTCTGCAGGAGGAAGAGGTACAGAGCCTGCTTCACGGTCTGCTGACGCTCGACCGAGAGGAGCTGCTTCGCCTGGTTAGGATTCGCGGCGATGCGCGCGGTGTTCTGGCGGGCGGTGCCCTTGAGATTCTCGTATTTCGTGTTGAGGGCAAGGATCTCGTTGTCTATGGACCGGGAGATCGACCCCCTCATCGAGGCCAGAGCCTGGTCGAGATCCTTCACGAGCACGTTCTCCTCGCCGGAGTTCGCCACAAGGTTGTTCCTCTGCAGGATCTTGGAGTTGTACTCGGAGATGCCGTTCTCGATCGTCTGGCTGCTCAATCCCATGTTGGCGGGAAGCGGCTGGTTGCGGTTGTCCTCCTTGCCGATGTAGTCCTTGATGTAGCGCGCCATGTAGAGCTGGTTGCTCACGTCCTGGAGCTGCTGGTTCAGCACCGTGCTCTGTTGCATGTACATCGTCGCTGCGGCACCCACGTCAGGGATCATGTTCTCCGACTTGTAGGCGGAGATGTCGGAGTCCACGCCCGCCAGCTCGACCTCGATCACCCTGAGACGGTCGTTGATGAACACAGAAGTGGAGTTCGCTATCTGGTTCTTGTCACGCACCCAGTTCTCGTTATAGACGGCGATCAGGGTGTTCAGGATGTCCTGGGCACGCTGGGTGGACACGTCCTTGATAGAGAGCGAGATGACGTCGGCGTTCTTGTCGGCGAGGTTCACCTGGAGTCTGTTCAGGTAAGACTGTGTCACGCCGCGCTGGCCCGACTTTCTGACGTTGACCGGCTTTTTCATCGCCTCCCCGGAGTAGTCCTTCGTCTTCTGAACGATGATCCTTCCGACAGGAGTCTGGAGCGTGTCGCCGTAGTGTCCCACGACTGGCTTGCCGCCGACCTTCTCATTCTTATGGATGAAGTCGTTCAGGGTGACTCTCCCGCCGTTCTCGCTGACGGTGAATCCGGCTCCCACGTTCTCATCCACATCGAGCAGGTCGGCGGAGATCGGCAGCGACGTGCCGTAGAGCACGTTCCTGTGGAAGGTGCCGTCCACCGTGTAGCTCATGTACAGGCGAAGCCTGGCCACCACCTCGCTCATGATGTCCGGGGATTCGAAGGCGTGCAGCTCGTTGTTGACGTTTGACTTGACGGCGAAGAGGCCCATGTTGCCGAACTCGCCGATGTCCCCCGGCATGGACGCGCCCTTGGTGCTGGACTTAATCTGGATGTCAGCGGAGGTGTTGTACGTAGGGGTTGACCTGAGGATGTACAGGACACCTAAAGCCAGGCAGACCGCCAGGCTCAGGGCGAACCAGTACCATCTGGACAGGCAGCGGCGCACAAGCTGGCTGATCTGCACGGTCTCCTCCTGCTGCCGGGTATTGTTATCTGTGTTGATGTTGTTCTCCATTGTTTTGAATCGCTTTGATGTTATAGTGTTTCTTCACAAGGTTCCAAGGCGGATCACTTCCCCGACCCGGCCCTCGTGGCGATGATCACGATCGTGTTGGTGATGGACGCCGCGAGCGAAGTCAGCGAGATCCAGAACGAGGTGGAGCGGACATTGTTGCCGTTCACCGTGGACTGCCTTGCCCGCACGTCGTTCGGATCGACGTAGATCACGTCGTTCTGGCGGATGTAGTAGGCCGGCGAGGCTATCAGGTCGGCGGCTGAGCAGAGGTTCACCTCGTAGGTCAGCATCTTGCCGTTCTCGTTGCGCAGCACCTTCACGCTCTCGCGCTTTCCGTAGATGGTCAAGTCACCGGCGTTTCCGATGGCGTCGAGAATTGTCACGGCATCCTTGTCGATGGCGTAGCGCCCCGGCTTCTCAACCTCGCCAAGCACCTGATAGTACAGGTTCATGAAGTCAACGGTCACCACGGCGTCCGTCGCCTGCCCTTGCTCATTGAGCTCCTTCTTGATCACGGAGGCGATCTCATCACGCGTCAGCCCCGCCACGGCCACCTCGCCGAGGACAGGGAAGTCGATGCAGCCCCGGTCGTCCACCGTGTAACCAGAGATGTAGCCCTGGCTGTAGCCCGACAAGATCGTGCTGCGGGTGTTCTCACCGAGACGCTGCGTCACGTACGGCAGGTTGAAAAGGGCTGTCAGCTCGGGACTCTTGCAGTTCACGATGATCGAAATCTTGTCCTTCGGGCGGACGATGATCTCCTTAGCGGCGGCAATGCGCTGACCCTCCACGGACGACAGATCCTGGAAATACGCGATCTCCTTGGGAGTCGAGCATGAAGCCAGAAGAAGCAGCAAGGCCGCTGCCGGCAATAACTTTCGTGTGTTCATATTCCTAAAACAAATTAAATTTTCTCAAGAAACGACGGCGGGATGTACCCAGTGGCGAAGGCCGCCACGCCTTCGATGGTCACGATCAGCCTCCTGTCGTGCCGGATCCGCTTGATGTGCCCTTCGAGGCCTTTGAATATTCCTTCGGTGACTCTGACCTTGTCACCTTGATGGAACCTCGGGTCATCCTCGCCAAGGTACTCCAGACCAGAATCCTTCACGGAGCAAAGCTTAATGAACCTATCCATTTGTTCCTCGGGGATGACGATCGGTCTTCCGGTGCTCTTGTCGTAGTACGGCGCGGCGCTGCCAGGGTGCTTCCGCTGGATCGTCTCCAGATCCGAGGCGGTGGTCTTGGCGAAGACCAGTGCCTTGATCAGCGGCTCCTGGACATAGATAATGCCACCATCCGAACACTTCTCAACCAGATGCATCGGGTAGAAATAGCGGATAGCGGCGTTGTCCAATGTCTCTTTCAGAGGCCCGACGCGATTGTAGAAGACGCGGATCGCGTACCATTCAGGCCATAAGCCGGTGTTGAGACAGAATTCATCCAAAGAGACCAAAGCGACAGAACTAAATAATCCTCAAAATAGGAATGAAACACGTTACGAATAGCACAAAAAGTGTCCCCTTGACATCATGTGCAAGGGTAAGCCCTACGGTTGTCAGCATCTTCATACCTGATCTCGAAGAACTCCAATCCAAGAGTGTCATTCGTAACCTGCTTATGAAGTTCAAATTTAGCACTTTCCCGAATAGAAAACAACTTTTGAATAAGTATTCTTCCGCACTGCCGATGACACCTCCCCCCTCTATTGGTGTACAACTGATTAATAACCAACAGATTACTAATATATTCGATCAAATACTGTCCAATTTCACCGGTGTAAATGGACCAAAATGAACCAGTCAGGCTCCGAGGATCACACGGGAGAGTTCCTCCGGGGTGTCAACTATGGCGGAAGGAGAGTAGGCTGCGAGTTCCTCACGGGTTCTGAAACCCCAGCTCACACCCACAGTCCTGACCCCGGCGTTCAGGCCGGTCTGCATGTCCACATTGGAGTCGCCCACATAGACGGTCTCGGACTTGGTGACGGACGGTACCTCGGCGAGGACCTGATCCACTATGGCCGGGTCGGGCTTGATGGGCTGGCCTTCGCGCTGGCCCAGGATCCTCACGAAGTCATATTCACCGAAAAAGTGGTGGACCAGCTTTTCCGCGCCGTCCTGGTACTTGTTGGAGGCCACGGCGAGGCGCACCCCTGCGGCGGTGATGGTTTTCAGCATTCCGGGAATGCCGTCATACGGTCTTGTGAAGTCGCATTTGTGGGCATCGTAGTAAGGAATGAATATGGAGGCCATCCTTTGGACAACTTCTTCCGTGGACTGTCCGGCGGGGACGGCGGCGCGGAAGAGGTTGTAGATGCCGCGGCCTACCATCTGGTAGTAGGCCTCGATGGGATGGGTCGGAAAGCCGCACTCGGTCAGGGCGTGGTTGGTGGCGTTGCCTAAATCTTTGACGGTGTCCAGAAGGGTGCCGTCCAGATCGAATATCGCTAGTTTTGTCATGATTCCTGTCATTTATTCAGCATTCTCGAAGCCGTTGTACTCGCCCTTGGACTCGTACGGGACACCGGTCTTCATCCAGGCCGGCATCGGGGCTCCCTTGAGGTAGTGGTCGAAGAACTGCTGCAGCCTCACGGAGAGATCCTTGCAGTTGCGCCTTTCGACGAGGTTGTGAGCCTCCTTGTTGTACTGGAGGAGCCAAGCCGGCTTGTCAAGCCTCCGCAGATCCGAGAAGAACTCGATGCCCTGGTACCATGGAACGGCGCCGTCAGCGTCGTTGTGCATGATCAGCACCGGGGTCTGCACCTTGTCCACGTGGAAGACCGGAGAGTTCTCGATGTAGAGTTCCAGGGCGCCCGGCTCCCACATGCTCTTTCCGATCCGGCTCTGGCCGTGTTCGTACTGACCTGCGCGTGTGATGCCCGAACCCCAGCGGATGCCGCCGTAGGCAGAGGTCATGTTACCCACAGGCGCTCCGGAACCGGCCGCGGCGAACATATTCGTACGTGTTATGAGCCAAGCGGTCTGGTAGCCGCCCCAGCTCTGGCCCTGGATCGCCATCCTGCTTCTGTCGGCGGACGGGTAGGCCTCGCAAAGAGCCTCGGCGCCGGCGCAGATGCAGTTGTAGGCGCTCTCGCCCGGGTGGCCCACCTTGTAGACGATGTCCGGGACGAAGACGATGTAGCCCCTGGAGGTATAGAAAGGGATGTTCACGATCGACCGGGACGGGGCCGGCGACCAGAACGTGTAGAGGTTGTTGGCGTTCTTTTCGTAGAAATAGATCATCACCGGAAGCTTCTCGCCTTCCTTGACACCGTCCGGCATGTACACGATCCCCTTCAGCGGAGTGCCGTCGTAGGCCTTCCAGCGGAAGAGTTCCGCGCTTCCCCAGCGGTAGCCGGCCATCTGAGGATTGATGGCGGAGACCTTCGTGGAGGTCTTGAAGAAGTTGTCCGTGAGGTAGAGGTCGTAGCACTCGCGGAAGTTGCCTTTCTGGTAGAAGATCCTGTCCGTGCCGGCGGCTCCCGCCACGTACTTGTAGGTGACGGTGTCGGTGAAATATTCAAGAGTCTTTGAAGGTCTTGCGAGGTTGACGCGTCCGAAGCCGTTCTCCTGGCTTTCCTCATTGAAGACGCTCAGGTAGACGGTCTGCTTCGGGCCAAGCGGTCTGACAACGCCGCAGCGGCGCTCGTTAGGCTTCCTGGTGTCCGGCTTCAGGTCCACGATCTTGAAGCGATTGTGCGTCATGCGGCCCACTCCCCCGGTCAGGTTGACGGCCGACTCGCCGTCCGGGGAGAACTTCCAGATGTCGTAGCGGTCGATGATGAAGACAGCAGACTCGTCCTCAAGCCATCTCGGGGCGGACTCGTGCGCCGGTGCGGCGGTCGGATGGTCGTCTTCCTCGTCGTAGAAAGGAAGTCCGGTCCGGGCGGTAAGGTTGGCCTTCACGCCGGTCTCTGTGTTGTAGGCGAACCAGTTCATCTCGTCGTTGTCGAACCAGACAAGGTACCTTCCGCTCGGGGACACGTCGAAGCGTCCGGCATCAAGTCCTTCAGCCACAACCTTACGCGAGCCGTCCCTGACGTTGACCAGAGAGATGTCGCGGCGATTGTTGTAGTCCCAGACCGATGTGCGGGCGTACTTGGCGTTATCGCTGAGAAGCACCCATTCGGAAAGGCCGCCGCCGAGGAGGCGGACACTTGCGAACCTGGAGGTGGCCAGCGGCAGGATCGTTCCCGGCTCGGCGAGATCGATGGTGGCTGAATATGTCTTCTTGAGTGTCTTGTTGACGTTCAGCCTCTGCTGCGGAGGGGTATAGACGGCGTCCCAGTTCCAGATGTCCAGCTGGGCGGTCTCGAAATCCACGATCGATGTGTCCTTCGGAGGGCGGATGGCGCCTATCCCGAGGAAAAGGCGCTTGCCGTCAGGGGTGAACTGCAGCTCGGTGTTCTCGTTGAGCGTCCAGCCCGGAGTGCCCTCGACCCGAGTCCCTTGAGGGATGATCACTTTCGTTGAATATACCCACCTGCCATCCTTGCTGACGACTGTCGCGCTGTCCGCCGCGGCCTCCGCAAGCGGCTGGTGAGTCCGAGCCTGCCTAACCGTCTTTCCCGTCTTAAGTGCCTGGATACCGGTAAGGTACAGTGCCTGGCACTTGTTGCGGTTCTTGCTGGTGTCGGTGGAACCGAGGAAAACCAGCTGATCCTCGGCGTCGCTGAATGTCAGGCGGCTGTAGGATTCGGCGCCACATGCGATGGTGTCGATCTGCGCCGGGGCGCGGGCGATCATCACGACGGTGGCCGACAGGGAATCCTTCTTGTCCTTCTTCGAGGTCATCACGAGGATCGTTCCGTCCTGGTTGAAGGAATAGGAGTCGATGTGCCGAAGTGTGTCCTTCCTGTCAGTGGCCGGATTCAGGATGATGAGTCCCGACTTGTCGGTACCTTTCTTGTCGGAGGAGTCCTTATAATGCTTCCAAGTAGATTTATAGGCGACGTAAGGCTTGGCGAGCGAGCCGGTGGCGTAGGAGTCCACGCGCCCGTATTTCCTGACCGTCATGGTCGTGAGATCCACCACGGCGAGGGTGTCCTTAGTCATATTCTCGGACTTTTTCTTAGCAATCTTTTCCTGCCTGGTCTTGGCGAACTGCGGCTTTATCCTAAGATAGAGCCACTTACCCTTAGGGTCGAGGGATGCCTGCGAGCCGCGCGGGATGCTGATCTCCCGGCAGGAAGGCCTTCCCTTCCGCTGTGGTGTCATATTCCTGACATAGAGTGTGCCGTCTCCTTCCTGCGGATTCACATTCCACACCAGGACGTGACCGTCATCGCTTTTGAGGATGTCGGACACGCTCTGCCATGAGTCGTAGACATCGTGGTCCATAGCTTTTTTCTGGGCCGACGCTCCCGTCATTCCCGACAGGCCGGCGGCAATCGCCAATGTTGACAGAAGTTTGATATTCATGATGTTGGATAACTATATTTATTTACAAGTTGCAAGTTGCCTCAGCAGGATTCGGTTGCCTCAGCGGGTTTAAGCTACTTCAGCTGGCTTAAGTTGCTTTAGCGGGCTTAAGCTGCTTTAGCGGGTTTGGCTGCTTCGGCGGGCTTGGCGACCGGCTGGAGCGGTTGGCGAGCCAGTCGAACCACCACAATCAGCCTTACGGATGGTTTCGTAGTAGTCATGGCGGGCGGGATTCTCCGGGAACCACCCTTTCAGGACACGCCGCTCCTGCTCGAACATCTCCTTGATGCCCCAGAAGCATGAAAATGCGGCGGCACCGAGGATAGTTGCGACGACATCGTTATCCACGAATATGGACGCGGCAACAAAGGCCAGCCCCGCGAGCAAAAACAGCCACCAGCTCCCCTTGCCCCAATAATATTCCATCTTGATCACTATAGGATGGCACACCCCGATAATAAGGAAAGTGGCCGCCCCGACGATTATTCCGCTAAAGTTCATGTCCCCAAAAAATTTTGAGGACAAATTTACGAAAATTATCTTGATTCCCGCAGCCATTCTTTTGGTACATCCAGTTCTTCCAGTACATCCCCCACCGTACTTCCTCCGCCGTTCTTCCCCTCCGTTCTTCCCCACCGTTCTTCCCCACCGTTTCCCAGCTTATGCCATAAAAACAGAATCCGGTACATCCTGCACTATGTCCTTGTCTACGCCACAAGACAGAATTGCAGCCGAGACACACGCAGGGATGCTCCGGGCGACGTGTTCATTGCAATTCTGTTTTCGGTCATCCCTTCCGATCATTCCTAAAAAACAATTTGCCATTGGAGTCTACACGTAAGTCATGCGTGAACACTGAGGGCGAGATTCGGCCTGAAAGTCGCCCGCAGACTAGCGTTTGAGACCTTGATGGCGGGATTCGGACTAAAAGTCGCCCGTAGAGGTTCGTTTGAGACTCGGCGGGCAAGTTTTCCTTTGATTCTCGCTCCGGGAGTCACGCCTTGGTGACTGGAAAAGAGATTAGTGGAAAATAGACTGATGGCGGGCCGGGCGGCGGGATGACACCTACGATTTATACCTATGATTCGTTATGGGGGCATTACAATTCGCAAGAAGTAGGTATTGTGTGGAGTGGGGCGGGGCGGTACCTTTGCGGGTGGATAGTGATTATCGTCACAAACAAGAATCTTTTAAGCCAAATGAAATGTGTGGAAGCCCGCGGTCGAGAGACACCGGGCTTTTTTGTCTTATCATGTCGTTTCAGCAGAGGGACTTCGGCAGGGTAGCTTCAACAGGGGCGCTTCAGCAGGGTGCTACAGCAGGGGTACAACAGGGGTACATCAACAGGGGGCCTCGGCAGGGATGCTTCGGCAGGGTCTCTTCAGCTGGGGCGCTTCGGCAGGGGCGCTTCAACTTTTTCAAAATATTATGAGTTTCCTGTAACAATCAACGGAAATATTCGTTTATATTGTGGAACGACAAGAAAAAGAAGACAAGAGAAAGCAATAGAAAGATGACTAGAGAAGAGTCCATACAGTTCTACAAGGCGCACGCAAAACGGCTGTACAACATCAGCCTGAGGATTGTCCGCGACAGCGGGGAGGCCGAGGAGATCATGCAGGACACTATCCTCCGGTTCATCTCGTCGGATGTCGTTCCCAAAGAGCCGGCGAAGGTGGCGGCGTGGCTCGGCAGAACCTGCATCAGGATGTCAATCGACGCGGTCAGAAAGAAAAAGCGCGAGAAGCTATTTCTTGATGAATATGCGGGCGAGGTCTGTGAATATGACGACGGCGAGTCCGCCGACGTGCCGGAAGTCAGCTTGGAGGAGGTGCGCGGGGCAATCGACTCCCTGCCGGAATCCTACCGACTGATTCTCAATCTGGTTCTTGTGGAAGGGCTTGACTATGAGGAGATTTCTGGGCTGACGGGAGAACGCGAAGGGACGCTACGGACGCAGTTTTCAAGAGGGAAGGCTAAATTGGTTGAAAAATTAAGGAGGGTAAGACAATGACGGACATTAATGAATATATTAAAAGAAACGCCTCGGCGTTTGGCACCGCGGAACTTCCGGAAGGACACGAGGGGCGGTTCGAGGCCAAGTTGGACGCCTTGCTTTCCGGGGCGGAATCCTCCGGGCGGGAAGAGCGTAAAAGGCGGAAGACCCGGATGGGAATATTCAGTGTCCTCACCACTGCTGCCGCAGCCGCCGTCGCCGCTGTCATATTCATCAACCGTCCGGAAAGGGAGGTTGACTGGTTCGCCGGCGTGGCCGATGATCCCGTGCAGGTGTATCTGACATATTCAGAGAAAGTTAGCGCTCTTTACGAAGAGATACTCTCCAGGGATCTGGACGGGAGGTGGGAGACTACGGTCGGGAGCATTGCCGGCGAAAACGTCGCGATGATTGACCAGCTGTCGGACGAGCTTGACGACGCTGCCAAGGCGGCCATCATGAAGGAATATTATGGAGAACTTCTTAGAGGATTGGATAAAATTAATAAAATCAAAGAGTTATGAAAAAGTTTATGATTATTGGAGCCGTCGCGCTCCTGTTGGTTTCCGGGGTTGCCGCGATTGCCGCACAGCCCGTTTCAGAGTCGCCGGCCCGCACAACCGAGGCTTCGGCAAAGACGGACTACGTTGACTGCAAGTTCAACTGCCGGGACTTCACCGGACTGGATGTGAGCGGGATCGTGAAGGTAAAGCTTGCCAAGTCCGACTTCTACAAGGTCAAGGTGACGCTGCCGGAGGAACTTGCCGAGTATCTTGATGTCCATGTCAGCGAGGGTGTCCTGAGAATCGGTTGGAGCAAGAACATTCCGTCAAGGATTCAGAGGAAACTTGGCGACCTGACCTGCACGGCTGAGGTCACCATGCCGGAGCTTCGCAAGTTGGAGATGTCCGGGGCGACAAGCCTTTCGTGCGAGGACACATTCGAACTCGGCCACAGGGACTTCTCGCTGGAGATGAGCGGGGCGAGCAGCATCAGTTCGCTGAAAGTCAATGCGGAAGAGCTGGAGGCTGAGATCAGCGGAGGTTGCTCATGCTCGATTTCGGGCAACTTCAGGGAAGCGGATCTGGATCTCGCCGGAGCGTCCAACGGGCGGTTCGAGATCAATGCCGACAAGCTTGAGATCGATGCCAGCGGGGCCACGAAGACCAAGGTCAACGGCGAGTTCGGAAAGGTCGGCGTGGACGCTTCCGGAGCCTGCGACGTGACGCTCACGGGAAGAACCGGCTGGTTTGAGGTGGACGCTTCCGGGGCGTGCAAGGTCAACGCGCTGAACTTCAATGCCCAGAATGCCGTACTGGAGACTTCCGGGGCGAGCATCTGCAACGTGAACGTTGAGCGTTCGATCACGATCGAGGATGCCTCCGGAGCCTCATCAATCAACTACAAGGCCCCGAAAGACCTTGGCGTGAACATCAAGTCACTCGGCAGGTCGGCCTCGCTTAAGAGGGTCAACTAAAAGGGGCGGCCAACCAACAGGGATCAACCAAGGGATCAACCAAGGGATCAACCAAGGGA
>ULWU01027303.1_pt1 | contig 37650 bp, 20 predicted proteins | sample 1960661 | NCBI WGS metagenome assembly ULWU01 (sample SAMEA4835821, study PRJEB28245) | human gut metagenome | biome: gut microbiome; material: fecal sample | place: Denmark | collected 2008
GGGTTAGTGGAGCAGGGCCTATTACTCATTTTGATGCGTCGCAATTCAAGACCCAGTTTGCATGCGAAGTGAAAAACTTCGATGTAACTAAATATATCGACCGTAAAGAGGCAAGAAAGATGGACTTATACACTCAGTATGCTGTCGCTGTTGCCAAAGAAGCGGTATCGGACTCCGGTCTTGACGTCGAAAAAGAAGATTTGAACAGAATCGGTGTTATTTTTGGCGCCGGTATCGGTGGTATACATACATTCGAGGAAGAAGTAGGCAACTACTACACTCACAAGGAAATAGGTCCCAAGTTCAATCCGTTCTTCATCCCGAAGATGATCTCGGATATTGCTGCCGGACAGATTTCTATCATGTATGGCTTCCATGGTCCTAACTACGCGACTTGTTCAGCATGTGCTACTTCTACCAATGCCATTGCGGATGCCTTCAACCTGATTCGTCTGGGTAAAGCAAACGTAATCGTATCCGGTGGTTCGGAAGCAGCCATCTTCCCTGCAGGCGTAGGCGGTTTCAACGCTATGCATGCTCTGTCAACACGCAACGATGAGCCTAGCAAGGCTTCACGTCCATTCAGCGCAAGCCGTGACGGCTTCATCATGGGCGAAGGTGGCGGTTGCCTGATTTTGGAAGAACTGGAACACGCTAAGGCCCGTGGTGCGAAAATCTATGCAGAAGTTGCCGGTGTAGGCATGTCTGCAGATGCTCATCACCTGACAGCTTCCCATCCGGAAGGTCTTGGTGCCAAACTGGTAATGCTGAACGCTCTGGAAGATGCAGAAATGGATCCGAAAGAAGTAGATTACATCAACGTTCACGGAACATCTACCCCGGTAGGTGATATTTCTGAAGCGAAAGCAATTAAGGAAGTATTCGGTGATCACGCATACGAACTGAACATCAGTTCTACAAAATCAATGACTGGTCACTTGCTGGGAGCTGCCGGTGCGGTAGAATCTATCGCAAGCATCCTTGCCATCAAGAACGGCATTGTTCCTCCGACTATCAACCACGAAGAAGGTGACAACGACGAGAACATTGACTACGACCTTAATTTCACGTTCAACAAAGCTCAGAAACGTGAGGTTAATGTTGCCCTGTCCAATACATTTGGATTCGGTGGTCACAATGCGTGCGTTATCTTCAAGAAATACGCTGAGTAAAATCGTGTTACGTAACCAAATAGATAAGATAAGACTCCTGTTCCGCAAAGACAGAGAGTCTTATCTTTGTTTTTACCGGATACTCGGATTTTATCCGCACAATATCCAGATTTACGAACAAGCGCTCCTGCACAAGTCATCTGCCGTCCGCTCCGAGAAGGGACGTCCGCTGAACAACGAACGGCTGGAGTTTTTGGGTGACGCCATCCTCGACGCCATCGTAGGAGATATTGTCTATAAACGTTTCGAAGGGAAACGGGAAGGTTTCCTGACAAACACACGTTCCAAGATCGTACAACGGGAGACTTTGAACAAGTTAGCCGTGGAGATCGGTTTGGACAAACTTATCAAATATTCTACCCGCTCCTCTTCCCACAACAGTTATATGTACGGGAATGCTTTCGAAGCATTTATCGGAGCCATTTATCTTGATCAGGGGTATGAACGTTGCAAGCAGTTTATGGAGCAGCGGATCATCAACCGTTATATTGATCTGGACAAAATATCCCGCAAAGAAGTTAACTTCAAGTCCAAGCTTATCGAATGGAGCCAGAAGAACAAGATGGAGGTTTCCTTTGAGTTGATCGAGCAGTTCCTCGACCATGACAGTAATCCCGTTTTCCAGACAGAGGTTCGTATCGAAGGGCTTCCTGCCGGAACCGGTACGGGCTATTCCAAGAAAGAGTCTCAGCAGAATGCCGCGCAAATGGCTATCAAGAAGGTGAAAGACCAGACATTTATGGATACAGTCAATGAAGCGAAGTTGCAGCATTCGATGCCGTCAGAAATGGACACAGAATTGGTCGAGCCCGAATTGACTGAGTCGGAAGCCATGGAACCGGATACCTTGGAGACCAAAACACCGGAAGTGGAAACGGCTGCAAATGAAGTCGAAACGACTGTTAATGAGGTCGAAGCAACAGAAACTGAAAAGGCATGATAACTCCAACTACCATCCTAACGATAAAAGAGTAAATTATAAGTTAACCGAAACAAATCCCCATACGGCGGCCTTGAATTACTAAATCGTGATCTTCAGTTACCAACTTCAATTTACCGGCCACTTCTTCAAGAGGGATGGATGAAATGTCATCTCCTTTTAAAGCAATCATACGCCCGAATTGCCCGTTGGCAATCAATTCTGTCGCGTGTCCTCCCATACGGGTAGACAGATTACGGTCAAAAGGAGTAGGCGAACCGCCACGCTGAATATATCCCAATACGGTTTCACGTGTTTCGATGCCCGTTTCATATTCTATTTCCTGTGCGATGTATTCCGCGGCACGTTTCCGGCCATCCGTCAGGATGCCTTCTGCCACCACTACAATGGAATAGGGTTTGCCTTTTTTCAGTCTTTCGAGGATTGTATTTCCTATATTCTTGATGTTGTAAGGGATTTCGGGGACAAGAATGACGTCGCCGCCACCCGCCATGCCCGAATACAGGGCAATCCAACCGGCTTTATGCCCCATCACTTCAATAACCATCACTCTTTTGTGCGAGCTGGCGGTAGAATGCAAGCGGTCGATGGCGTCCGTAGCGATGCTCACGGCGGAGTCAAATCCAAAGGAAATATCCGTTCCCCAAATATCATTATCAATGGTTTTGGGGACTGATACGATGTTGACGCCCATTGCGGCAAATTTAGCGGCAGTTTTCTGCGTTCCGTTTCCTCCGATGCAGACGACACAATCCAGTCCCATTTCCTGAATATTCTGAAGAATCAGTGCCGGCTTGTCGACATCCGAGACGACGCCTCCTTTTTTAAAAGGTTTCTCGCGCGAAGTACCCAACATCGTACCCCCTTGGTTCAACAATCCGGATAAGGATTTATCAGTAAAGGATTCGATGTCTTTTGTCAGCAAACCTTGAAAACCACTATGAATTCCTATTACTTCCATCCCATAGTGATTGATGGCAGTTTTGCACACGCCACGGATAGTGGCATTTATACCGGGGCAGTCTCCTCCGGAAGTCAGGATTCCAATTCTCATTGTCGTTTTTTTTAGTCAGAAACTCGGGATTCAAGAAAAGTCGCCAAATTTTAACGATTATTTCCGTCGTAAAGATAGAAAAAAAAGATAAATAAGGTTACTTTTGCACGACTAAACATTATTATGTTAAAGCAGAAATGAATATTACAAAGATTATTAGTAAGACTTTCGATTCCCGTTTAAAACAAATAGACCTTTATGCTAGTCAGGCTAGTGAGATACAGCACCGTGTGCTGAGTCGCTTAGTGAACCAAGCTGCACAGACAGAGTGGGGAAAAAAGTACGACTACGCCTCCATCCGTAGCTATGAGGATTTCAGAAACCGCCTTCCAATACAGACTTATGAGGAAATAAAGCCTTATGTAGAACGCTTGCGGGCGGGGGAACAGAATCTGCTTTGGCCATCGGAAATACGCTGGTTTGCCAAATCATCCGGAACGACCAATGATAAAAGCAAATTCCTGCCTGTCAGCAAAGAAGCTCTGGAAGACATTCACTATAGAGGCGGTAAAGATGCTGCGGCACTCTACTTCCGCATCAATCCGGACAGTCACTTTTTCTCGGGAAAAGGGTTGATTCTGGGAGGCAGCCATAGTCCGAACCTCAACTCCAACCATAGTTTGGTGGGAGACTTGTCGGCGATTCTGATTCAGAACGTCAATCCGTTAATCAATTTCATTCGTGTGCCGAGCAAGAAAATCGCTTTGATGAGCGAATGGGAAACCAAAATAGAAGCAATAGCCAACAGTACTATTCCGGTCAATGTGACCAGTTTGTCCGGTGTACCCTCATGGATGCTGGTACTTATCAAGCGTATTCTCGAAAAGACCGGCAAACAAACTCTGGAGGAAGTGTGGCCGAATCTGGAAGTATTCTTCCACGGCGGAGTGGCTTTCACCCCTTATCGTGAGCAGTACAAACAGGTGATTCACTCAAAGAAGATGCATTATGTAGAGACCTACAACGCTTCCGAAGGGTACTTTGGTACGCAGAACGATCTTTCAGACCCTGCCATGTTGCTGATGATCGACTACGGTATTTTCTACGAGTTCATTCCATTGGAAGAAGTTGATAAGGAAAATCCACGCGCTTACTGCCTCGAAGAGGTGGAGCTTAACAAAAATTACGCAATGGTGATTTCTACGTCCTGCGGATTGTGGCGATACATGATCGGTGATACGGTGAAGTTTACCAGCAAGAACCCATATAAGTTCGTCATCACAGGACGTACGAAGCATTTCATCAATGCTTTTGGAGAAGAACTGATTGTAGATAATGCCGAAAAAGGCTTAGCTAAGGCTTGTGCCGAGACAGGTGCACAGGTGAGCGAATACTCTGCCGCACCGGTATTTATGGACGAACATGCCAAATGCCGTCATCAATGGCTGATAGAATTTGCCAAGATGCCGGATTCCGTAGAGAAATTTGCCGCAATACTTGATGCTACATTGAAAGAAGTAAATTCGGACTATGAGGCGAAGCGTTGGAAAGATATTGCTCTGCAACCACTGGAAGTCATCGTTGCGCGTCCGGGATTGTTCCATGACTGGCTGGCAAGGAAGGGGAAATTAGGCGGACAGCACAAAGTGCCCAGATTAAGCAATACACGCGAGTATATAGAAACAATGCTGGTGCTGAACAATGAATAAAGTTATCCGAACAAATTAAATCATTATATGACAGGAAGTGTCCTACGGTGTACATAATATGCACTGTGGGACTTTTTTTTGTATTACCAGCTTGCTGGCAGAATACAAGTTGCTTCAAATATCTTTCCGGTATGCAACAAATCATGAAACGACTTGCTTTGACTATAATTCCAGTTACATTCGCCTTAGATCGTCAGTAGTTTCCAATCGTTCCCTATACAGGAAACTCCAGTATCCACGGTCAGAAATTCCAGTATCCCGCCTTGGAAACTCTAGTATCTCGCCTCGGAAACGCCAGTGTCCCGCCTTGGGAACGCCAGTTCCCAGCCTAGAAACTGTGATTTCCTCAGCAGATACTCATTACAGTTGCAAACATAAAGATTATCGGCCTACTTTAGGTGTTGCAGATAAAGTATCTGCAACCCATCTGCAACAGGTATCTGCAACGCTGTAAGTAACTGAAAACAAACAAGATAATCCGATTTTGTTGCAGATGGCAGATGTTTTTTACTTTTTCAAACTTAATGGAGGGAAGTGATGATTATTCCACAATGATTCCACCGCCCAGCAACAAACCATCTTTATAGAAGGCAGCAGCCTGTCCGGAAGCGATTGCCGTCAACGGTTCGTGAAGTTGTACATGCAGGAAATTATCCGGTGTAACTGTCACAGTACAATGATTTTCCTGTTTCCGATAGCGAATCTTCACAATGATATCCGCATGCCCTAACAAACGTTCCCGATTAACAATATTCCAATCTTTAAGTAACATCTCCGTTTTCTCCAAAGCCTGTAGGGAAGCGAGTACTACTTCATTCTTTTCCGGGCGAATTTCCTTCACAAAGACGGCACGATTCAAATGAATGCCCAAGCCACGCCGTTGTCCGACGGTATAAAAAGGATAACCCTCGTGCCAGGCTATAAAATCTCCCTTTTCATCGACAAATCGTCCACGTCTGACCTCCGCTGACCAAGTCTGACCTGCACTGACCTGGGGCTGACCTACGCTGACCTGCGGCTGACAATTGCTGACCTGTGGCTGACAATTGCTGACCAACCACTTTTTCAGAAAGCTTCGATAATCCATCGGGCAAAAGCAAACGCCCAGACTGTCCCTTTTCACCGCCACTTTCTGAAATCCCCGTTCAGCAGCAAAGGCACGTGCTTCCACTTTGGTAATATCTCCCATCGGAAGCAACATTCTCCGAAGAATATCCTGTTTGAGTCCCCATAAGAAAAAGGTCTGATCCTTGTCCGAATCGGCAGCGTAAGTTATATAACAGGTATCATCCACCTTTACTTTCCGTACATAATGCCCCGTAGCAATATAAAAAATCCCCATTTCATCGGCAATTTTGGATAGAAGAGGCCATTTCAGATAGTTATTGCATAATGTGCAGGGCACAGGAGTATGTCCCACCATATATTCACGCACAAAATATTCGATGATCTGTTTGCGGAATATCTCACGGGCATCATACGCGATATGACGGATTCCCAAACGCTCTGCCAAATGGCGGGCATCTTCCAGATATTCGGTCGAGTCGTTCAACTCATAGAAACGGAAAGTAACTCCAGTCACCTCATATCCGGCTTCCAGCAATCGCATGGCAGCTACGGAACTGTCCGTACCGCCGCTCATTCCTAACAATACTCGTTTGTTTTCTTCCATCATGCTGCAAAATTAAGGATTTTCCCGTATCTTTGTTTGTTAAAGCCTAAAGAGAATGGAAGAGAAAGCAAATACCGGACAAGTTATCATCGTTTTAACCGAACATCTGACGTTCGGCACACTGCTGATTCCTTATATGGCAGAGAAATCTGACGACGGTACATACCAACTCATTGAACAGGCTTTTCACGCTTCACCCGAAGCAATCAGCCGAATGAACGAGGCCGAGCAACAAGCTATCAACATCGCCTCACATTACACAGAGAAATATCTGATGGGGATCTATTCGCGCGAGAAAACAGTATCCCGTTTTCTGCGTAAATTATCCGAAGATCCGGAACGGGTAAAGAACAATATCCGCCCATTCATCGAGAAAAAGTTGCAGGAGATGCTGACATTGATACGCCATCATAATCTCCCTCTGTATCAGAAACAGGTCGGAAGCAAACTGCTATATGCTCATCATGCCTATCATGTGCATCCTCATAACGTGGAGATCCGTTTTACGTTTCTTGCCGATGAGACCAATTTCCGCTACCAGTTGCAATGCTATTATGACGGGCAGCCACTCTCATTAAGTGAGCAGAAGCCTGTTATCGTGCTGACCTCCTCACCGTCTGCCCTTTTACTGGGAATGGAGCTGTACTTCTTTCCGCATATTGAGAGCGTACGCATTCTGCCCTTTACCAAGAAAAAGAAAATCAGCGTCCCTGCCTCCCAAATCGAGAAATATATCGATAACATCGTCATTCCGATAGCACGCTATCATGAAATTACGACTCAGGGACTGAATATCATTGAAGAGACGTATGCCTGCGAAGCTGTCCTGTCTCTTGAAGATACCATTTACGACGAACAGATGTTGCGGCTTAGCTTCCGTTATGGTGACCAGTCATTTACTCCCGACACCGTGACCGAAATGAAGAAGATCATTTACCGGAACGATTTCGGCGAGATATTCTTTTTCCGTCGGGATAGCGATGCCGAAGAAGAGAAGCTCCGGATGTTAACAGATTCCGGCTTGCAACGAGTCAGCGACGTTCATTTCAAGCTGTCGCCCGATGCACCCGAAAAGACAATTACCGAATGGATCAGTACATATCGGAAGATGCTCCAACAGTCTTTTCTGCTGACAGGAAACATGGGGAATACTCCTTACTGTCTGGACGAAATCCGCATCGAACAGAGTTGTGATGATGAGCCCGACTGGTTTGAGCTACATATCACGGTAGTCATCGGCAATCTGCGTATCCCTTTCTCACGCTTCCGCAAGCACATCCTTGAAGAGAAAAGAGAATTTCTGTTACCGGACGGACGCATGATTCTTTTACCGGAAGAATGGTTCAGCAAATATGGAAACCTGTTGGAACTGGGCACCCAGACGGAGACGGGGATTCGTCTGAAACCGACCTTTGTCGGTGCCGTACAATCGGCTTTAGAAGAGAACGGACCTAAAGACCTGCCTTTCAAGAGAGAGATACGTAATGTTCCTGTTCCCCAAGGACTGAAAGCGGAACTACGACCCTATCAGCAGAAGGGATTCTCATGGATGGTGCAGCTGAACAAGCAAGGATTCGGCGGCTGCCTGGCAGATGATATGGGACTTGGAAAGACACTTCAGACGCTGACGCTGCTGCAATATATATACAAACCGCTTTCTCCCGATGCGGTCACTGCTCCTACAAAGCCCGTATTTACAGAAAGCACAGCTTCCGACAATCAGCCGGACAAAGAATGTACTGCCGGTAATCCTCCCGCCAAAGAGCAGATAGCAGATGCCGAAGGACAGTTCTCCTTATTCTCGTTCTCCTCCGAAGATGAACTACTGCCGGATGCACGGGAAATCAGAAAGAAAAACAGACCGAAAGAAGATGGTCACAGACAGGAACACGGAAAGAACTCCTGTAAACCTGCCACTCTGATCGTTGTCCCCACTTCCCTGCTCCACAACTGGCGAAGAGAGGCTAAACGCTTCACGACTCTTGCGATAGCGGAATATAACAGCAACACCGCATTTCCCAAAGGACATCCGGAGAAGTTCTTCAATCATTTCCATCTGATATTCACGACTTATGGGATGATGAGGAATAACATTGATATTCTCCGCTCCTACACATTCGAATACATCGTACTTGATGAAAGTCAGAATATCAAGAACAATGATTCCCTTACTTTCCGTTCGGTCATCCAGTTGCAGGGCAAGCATCGGATTGCACTTACCGGCACGCCTATCGAGAACTCTCTCAAAGATTTGTGGGCACAGTTCCGTTTTCTGCAACCGGACCTGCTAGGAGAAGAAAACGCTTTTCATAAGCAGTTTATCATTCCGATCCGGCAAGGAAACGTCCGTATGGAGAAAAGGCTGCAACAGATCATCGCTCCGTTTATCCTTCGCAGAAGCAAAAGCGAGGTAGCGCCGGAACTTCCCCCGCTTACCGAAGAAACGATCTATTGCGCCATGTCCGAAAAGCAGAGTGAGAGCTACGAACAGGAGAAAAACAGCCTCCGCAACATATTACTCCAGCAACCCGAAAACAGAGACAGATACCATATGTTCAGCATCCTGAACGGTATCCTGCGTCTCCGTCAACTGGCTTGCCATCCGCAGCTTATCTTTCCCGACTTCGACGGGATATCGGGAAAAACGGAACAAATCATCGATACCTTTGACACACTAAGAAGTGAAGGACATAAGGTACTTATTTTTTCTTCCTTTGTCCGGCATCTGGAGATACTTGCCGAGGTATTCCGCCAACGGGGCTGGAAGTATGCTCTGCTGACCGGTTCCACCAACAACCGACCTTCCGAAATCGCCCATTTCACCGAGCAAAAGGATGTGCAGGCATTCCTTATTTCTTTGAAAGCAGGAGGAGTCGGTCTTAACCTTACACAAGCCGATTATGTATTTATCATTGATCCCTGGTGGAATCCTGCTGCCGAGTCACAAGCCATCGCCCGTGCACATCGTATCGGTCAGGATAAACAGGTTATCGCCTATCGTTTTATTACTCAGAACAGTATCGAAGAAAAGATTCTCCAACTACAGGAGGACAAGAGGAGGCTGGCAGAAACATTTATTACGGATAGTGAGGCACTGCCTGCACTGAGCAATGAGCAGTGGGCGGATTTGCTGAAATAACAATCAAACATCTCACTATTGCACCATAAAAGTGCATAATCTAAGCATATTTTAATTACCACGCACTTTGTAGTCATCCATTTTCTCCTATCTTTGCAACCCAAAACAATGCGACATGAAATACAAACTCATAGTGCTCGACCTCGACGGCACACTCACCAATTCTAAAAAGGAAATCTCTTCCCGCAACCGGGAAACGCTGATACGCATACAAGAACAAGGTATCCGTCTGGTACTTGCATCAGGGCGACCGACTTACGGCATCGTACCGCTCGCCAACAAGTTACGCATGAATGAGTTCGGCGGATTTATCCTGTCCTATAACGGTGGAGAGATCATCAACTGGGAAACCAAAGAAATGATGTACGAGAATGTACTGCCCAACGAAGTCGTTCCAGTACTCTACGAATGTGCCCGCACCAATCATCTAAGCATACTGACTTACGACGGAGCAGAAATAGTGACCGAAAACTCACAAGATCCGTACGTACAAAAAGAAGCCTTTCTCAATAAAATGGCGATACGGGAAACAAACGACTTCCTGACTGACATCACCCTCCCGGTAGCCAAGTGCCTCATCGTCGGGGATGCCGGCAAGCTGATTCCTGTAGAATCCGAGCTTTGCATCCGCCTGCAAGGAAAGATCAATGTCTTCCGTTCGGAACCTTATTTCCTGGAGTTGGTTCCGCAAGGTATCGACAAGGCTTTATCTCTCAGCGTCCTGTTGGAAAATATAGGAATGACACGCGAGGAAGTGATAGCTATAGGCGATGGCTACAATGACCTGTCGATGATCAAATTCGCTGGTATGGGCATAGCGATGGGCAACGCACAGGAGCCTGTGAAGAAGGCTGCCGACTACATTACACTGACTAATGAAGAAGATGGGGTTGCGGAAGCGATAGAGAGAATCTTCAACGTCCCATAAGGCATTCTTCCTTCAGCAGATCAGACAAAATCCCTTGCAAGTTAAGTTGAAATCAATTATTTATTCTAACTTTGCACTTCCAATAGAACAAATATAAAATGTTATGGAACATCAACTTACCATTTACAACACGTTAGATAGAAAGAAAGAATTGTTCGTACCGCTTCACGCACCGCATGTAGGCATGTATGTATGCGGACCGACAGTGTACGGTGATGCTCATCTGGGACATGCCCGTCCCGCCATCACATTTGACGTACTCTTCCGTTATCTGACTCATTTAGGATATAAAGTACGCTATGTACGCAATATTACCGATGTCGGTCATCTAGAGCATGATGCTGACGAAGGAGAAGACAAAATAGCCAAGAAAGCCCGTCTCGAAGAATTGGAGCCTATGGAAGTTGTTCAGTATTACCTGAACCGCTATCATAAGGCAATGGAAGCACTGAATGTACTTTCTCCCAGCATCGAACCGCACGCTTCGGGTCACATTATCGAACAAATCCAGCTCGTACAGAAGATTCTGGACGCCGGATACGCTTACGAAAGCGAAGGTTCCGTCTACTTTGACGTAGCTAAATATAACAAGGATTATCATTACGGCAAACTCTCAGGGCGCAACTTGGACGACGTACTGAATACCACCCGCGACCTCGATGGACAAAGCGAAAAACGTAATCCCGCCGACTTCGCCCTCTGGAAAAAAGCGCAGCCGGAACACATCATGCGCTGGCCTTCTCCATGGAGCGACGGTTTCCCCGGATGGCATGCCGAATGTACCGCCATGGGACGCAAGTATCTGGGCGAGCACTTCGATATTCACGGAGGAGGAATGGACCTGATCTTCCCGCATCATGAATGTGAGATCGCACAGTCGGTAGCTTCGCAAGGCGATGACATGGTTCACTACTGGATGCACAACAACATGATTACCATCAACGGTACGAAGATGGGTAAATCACTCGGCAACTTCATCACGCTGGATGAATTCTTCAACGGTACTCACAAGTTGCTGGCACAAGCCTACACTCCGATGACCATCCGTTTCTTCATCCTGCAAGCTCACTATCGCAGCACTGTAGACTTCAGTAACGAAGCATTGCAAGCTTCGGAAAAAGGGCTGCAACGTTTGATAGAAGCAATCGAAGGACTCGACAAGATCACTCCGGCCGCAACAACTTCGGAAGGTATCAACGTGAAAGAGCTGCGTGCTAAATGCTACGAAGCTATGAATGACGACTTGAATACTCCTATTGTCATCGCACAGCTTTTCGAAGGTGCCCGCATCATCAATAATATCAACGCAGGAAATGCAACGATCTCCGCAGAAGATCTGAAAGACCTGAAAGAAACTTTCCACCTGTTCTGCTTCGACATCATGGGGCTGAAAGAAGAGAAAGGTTCTTCCGACGGTCGCGAAGCCGCTTATGGCAAAGTCGTTGATATGCTTCTTGAACAACGCATGAAAGCAAAAGCCAACAAAGACTGGGCTACTTCCGACGAAATCCGTAATACATTGACTGCACTCGGATTTGAAGTGAAAGATACAAAAGATGGTTTCGAATGGAGATTAAACAAGTAATTCAAGTTCTCCCTAGCAAACTGTCTCATTAACCGCATATAAAACTGAGGGTCGATTCTTCGCTGAACCGACCCTCTTTCTTTCATAGAAACACAAACATCAATACCTATTTAAATTCTCTCTTCATTTATTTTCAAGAATCATTTCCACCGGTTGTCCATGCTGACAAGTTACATCCAGTATCGTATGGGCACCTTTATATTCAAGCCTTACATTCGCCGGTGTCTCCAAGAAACTCCAGCGGCCTTTCAGCTCTATTATTTTACGAACAGGGCGGCTCGGTTCTTTTGTCGTATACGTCTTTTCCGCAATATTCAAGTTTGGGTCACAGACGCTGAGACGAATCGCCTTTTTTCCCTCTGCCGCATACATGACCATCGTTTCCGCAGGAATGGAAGTAACCACCAGCTTATCGTCAGCAGACCGATAATCTTCAAAAACAGCATATCCGGTTATACCCGTTTTCCTGTCATAGACAATATGCGCAGTCTGATCACGTTGCCATACTTCGTATGCAGGCGTTTTCTTCAGTTCATCCAAATCCGAAGCTGAAGGCTGAATCAGTACCATATATTCATAAGTAGCATTCTTCGGGGCGTTGCCATGTTCAATCCAGGCAGAAGAAAACGTTCCTGTAGTCTTTTCGCGGGTTTTCTCATGACGCGACTCCTGTTCGGCTATCTGTGAACGAAGGGTTCCGTCAACTACATGATAATAATTATCATAGCCGTCGTGCAACCAATAGTTATCCTTACCTGTCTTCTGCTCTTTGCCGTTAAATTTCGTCTGGAAGAGAGTGGTCTCCGTAGGATAGTCAGCATTGCTGTTCGTGATGCCTGTTCCGAGGCAGATCATCCGGTTATCAAAACAGAAGACGGATTTACGGGCTACAAAGTCAGGAGTAAAGTTCTCATAATCACGTTCCGTCAGTTTCATTGCAAACATTCCGTTCATGCCGCCTAAAGAGCTGCTTCCGGAAAAGTTTTCCGTAGACCGTGCCATCGTCGTACCTTTCAGGGGACTGTCCAAGAGTTCAAAAGGAAGATGAATGGTAGTCGTACCGGGCAGACGGTTCCAGTCCCATCCTTCCTGTACAAAACCACTTCCGGCACGGGAGACGGGATTTCCTTTTCCCATAATCTGTACCGATCCGTAGCTTTGATAACGTCCGTAACGATTATCTTTCGCATAGATTTCAGCACCCCATACATCTGTGGTATATCCTTTCAGTGTCACCATCCAGTCTGCACGGCGGAAAATACCTGCCGATCCATAGTTATAAACAAAAAAACCGTGGGGAGCCTGTGCAGGCTGAATACCTTCTTTTCTGAAGAAATGTGCATTCCTTGTATTCCGATCACGTATCAGACGCAAATAATCGGTGGCCAGTCCATGATCGAATGTATTTCCCTGACCGGACAAGTCTCCTGACAATGCAATATTGGCAAATGCTTCTATATCATCGCTTCCCATCTTTCCGCCAAAAGGATGGCGACCGCTAATGCCTGTCCCCCATTCGTAAAGGTTACAATAATTGCGCATGGCGAGAAAGGCAGACTTGATATGTTGACGTGCCTCTTCCGTCAGTTCAAATCCGGTCCCGTTGGTGAGAGCGATAAATTGGCCGATGGTAGCCAGTACTCCGGTTGTATAGCCGGGATAAAAACCTCCGTGATGAAAGGTCGTTCCATCTACTTTGATACCGCCGAGAGTGCCCGGAGTATAATTCAGCGATGAAGACAACCAGCGCGACAAACCATTCAAAGCCTGTTCCTGTTCCCTTGCATCGGGGAACATCATGGCGGAGATAAACTTTGCCATCAAGAGCGTATGCCATGAATCCAGTAATTCATCCCGCTCCGGCGGACACGGTTGACGGGTCTCCTGTAAAGCAGCCCAGAAACGTAAAGTGGATAGATAGGCATCCCGGTGAGGATGTTTATAAATCGCGTTCCGCATGAGCCAGGCGGTAGTATATATTTTACGTACCTGATAGCCGTAATGATGGTTCGTCCCCATGCCGCTGCCAAAAGCGAATCCCTGATCCATTGCATAGTCGAATACGGTAAAATAGTTCTTCTTCGATGTCTCATTCTGATTGTAGAAGGCATCGTATGCAAAACCGGCAAGCATCGTTTCGATATCATTCCATGACATCTCTCCTTTCTTCTTGTCTTGCTCGTCCGGTGCTACAACAGGAGTTCCGGTAAAGCCGGTCCCGGCTGTGGAGGGAGTGATGGCAGCTCTTTCAAAAGTCTTCTTTGCAGCGTTGATCTGTCCTTGGGGAGCTTTCTTCACATCGAGAAATTCAGTCAGGCGTTGTTCGATTGTTTTCAAGTCCTTCTTTTGTCGGGCTGTCAGTTTAGAAAGCAAGGGGACATCATAAGACTGCTGTTCCCACTTCCATACAAGACACCAATGCCAGAGGTCACGATTGGAAAGACCGTTGTTAGCTGGCAGTTGTTGGTCCGGTGTCGTGCGCAGGTTCATCTTCTTTTCCGGAAAGGTCAGGCGATCCAGAAAGATGCGCCCTTTACGGTCGGGAGCGACCAGACGATAAGAAACTATATTTTTATCTTTCTTATCCCCGTTCATGTAGGCGAAAGATATCCAGCAAGCCCGCCAGCCTGCCGCTTGCAGATGATACGTGAACCAATAAGAGACTTCACCCGCCTTATTTAGAAACTCAAAACGGATAGAGTCCTGTTGGGGTTTCTCGTTATATATCCACAGGGTAATACCAAATTGCTGTTCCTTTTTGGCATTCAGCGATAAAGGTTCTATCTGAACGTCCAGTGTCGAGGCAGGTTGGAAATCCCATTCCAGACTGCTTTCTCCCTCTTTATAGAAAAGAGAAGAAAGTTTCACTTCACCTTTCCCCGAAACTTTGAACGTCTCGGGAACCTTTTCTTCAAACCCTATGACCTGCGCATAAGAGGACAAAGAACAAAACAAGAACAGAAATATAAAACAAACAGCTTTCATGATCATTAATTGTTTAAAGGCAGTTCTTACCACACCCGGGTGTCAGGATGCACGACACCCGGGTGTCAGCATGTATGAGATCCGGGTGTCGGTATGTATGAGACCCGGGTGTCATACAAACCGTATTAGTATACGGTATCAGTAAGGTATACGGTCCGAAAGAATCTTTTCCGTATACCACGGATCGTCGATTTCTTTCAGCATTGTTCCCATTTCACGATAAAGTTGCTCCACAACTTCCTTATTTTCATCCAAAGGCAGATTATTCAGCTGATAAGGGTCGTTTACGTCATCAAACAGCAGACTTTTCTTTAGCTGTTTCGTCTTCCGGTCGATATACAGAGCCAATGTATAGCGAGCCGTCTTAATGCCGCGCGAAGAGGGGAAATAAGATTGCACCAATCCATCCTTATCTTTCTCTCCATCCAGATTCTGAATATACAACGCACCTGCCGGACGAACAATTTCCGCCTTTTCATCGAAGAAAAGAGGTGCGAAGTTGCGTCCCTGCACCTCGGAAGGAATCGAATCCCCCAGACCGCACAAGCCGAGTACGGTAGGCATAATGTCGGGAGCAGAAAGCAACAAATCATCTACCCGGGGCTGAATCTTACCGGGGAAACGAACCAGGAACGGAATATTCATAGATTCGGAATAGGGAGAGTTCTTAGGGTCGTCCGTTCGCTGGCTGCACATTGTTTCGCCATGGTCGGAAGCAAAGATGACTACTGTATTTTTATCCAATCCCAATTGTTTCAGTGCTTCCAAAATCTGTCCGAAAGCACGGTCTACTCCGGTCACAGAAGCAAAGTAGTAACGGACGGATTCCGCTTTTTTCATATTCAGATCTACGTTTGGGCGAATCAGCAGACTGTCCAGCGGTTGATCTTTATAAAGATTGAAGTCCTGTTCTTCACAATCGTTCAGCGAACGGTATGGGCTATGCGGCGGGTTCATTCCCACCATGATGAAGAATGGCTTCTTCGTATCACGCACGTTTCCTTCATTCTTGAGATAAGAAACAACTTTGCCCGACTCATGGAGCGGTGACCATTCTTTCGGATCATGCCTCTTGCCGTCCGTATCCCAATAATGCGGGTTCTTATGTTCGTCAAACGTGCCGTACGAATACCAATAGTTGAAACCATGGCGCTGCTCTTTCGGCGTATAAGCGTCCCACACCGGACGCTGTGTTTCTACATATTGTCCCGGATTCTCCGGATCATTCGGGGTCGGGAAGTCAGCGTGAAGTTTACCGAAATAAGCACAATCATAACCGGCCTTGCTGAATACGTCGCCTATGCACTCCGCATCGTCACGCAAAGAGCTGATAGGACGTGTAGAGTTACAGTTCAAAGGTACACCACTGCGATTCGGATACATACCGGTCAGCAACATTCCACGATGGGGGCTGCTCAGCGGACAGTTGCTTTGAGCGGAAGTCAGCACCATAGATTCACGTGCGAAAGTATCTATGTTAGGAGTATGCACGGGGTCTCCCCGGAAGTTTACTTTATCTCTGAAACCTTCCTGATTCCAGAAGCCCATTACCTGATTGCGATACTGATCAGGAAATACATAGATGATGTTTGGATGTTTCGCTTGCTCTGCCACCTGTTTGGGGGCTTTACAGCCTTGCGCTGCAAAGAGGGTCAAGCCTCCCATCAATAAGTTTACTGATTTGTTTATCATGATATAAAGAATAACAGTTAATGTACCGGAAGAGACTAATATATGCACATATCCGGCTAAAGTACAAGCAAGGCAGTTCTTACTTCTTTTCCAGGTCTCTTTTGCGCATCAATCCTTCCAGGAAGTAATAGTCAGCGTAGTTCAAAGGCACATCTATTTCCTGGCCGTGAGGGATACTGCCCACAGAGTGCATCAATATAAAGTTTCCATTCGTACCCACTTTGGCACGATAAGCCGGTGAGCCGAGGCTTTCCATGATCTTATCAGCGGTTTCCTTATAGTGATTGCCCGGCAGATAACCGTCGAGTTCGTACAGAGCAGAAGCCGTACATGCGGCTGCAGAAGCGTCACGAGGTTCGTTCGGAATGTTCGGAGCATCGTAATCCCAGTAAGGAACGAGGTCTTCCGGCAGGTTCTTATTGGTAAAGATGAAGTTATACACCTTCTGTGCCTGATCGAGATACTTCTTGTCTTTTGTATAGCGATAGCAAGTGGTATAACCGTATAATGCCCAAGCCTGTCCGCGAGCCCATGATGATTCGTCCGCATATCCTTGTGCTGTTTGTCTCTTACGCACTTCTCCTGTTTCGGGATCGTAGTCTACCACATGATAGCAACTGTTGTCCGGACGGAAGTGGTGAGCCATCGTTGTATCCGCATGTTTCACTGCTATATTGTAAAAGGTAGAGTCACCGGAAAAAGCCGTAGCTTCAAACAGCAATTCCAGATTCATCATATTATCGATAATCACCGGACATTTCCATCCGCGTGTTCCCTGCCAGCCTTTATCGGCATCCCATGACTGGATAACGCCTGCTCCCGGACGGAAACGGGTAGACAATGATTTTGCGGCTTCTACAATCACATCTTTATATTCTTTTTTATCTGCAAAACGGTAACCGTTAAGATAACTGCACCCGATCATAAAGCCGACATCATGATGCCACTTCAGATATTTCACAGAATCGAGGGCTTCTGTGTATTTTTCTGCCAAAGGCAACCACTTTTTATCCCCTGTCAGATTGTAAGTCAGCCACATGCTGCCCGGAAAGAAACCGGAGCACCAGTCATCAATAGGTATATAGGAGATACTACCATCTGCATTGATGGTTCTTGGATTCAGAATTTTACCGGATTTCTCGATAATGTCTGTCTGAATTGTGTTTTGTGCTACTGCGTTGTCGATGTTGTCCTGAATAAAATCGACTTCAACCTTTTTTTGTCCACCGCAACTCGTAAAGATCAGAAGCGAAAGTCCCAATGCGCTAAGAATTGTTTTCATAATACATGGATTATTTGTTAAGTTAATAATTATCTGGTGGCAAAAGTAGTACTTTCAAATAGAATAGACCGTCCCAAATAATCCAATTCAGGGACAAATTTGGTACATTTCTCCCTTGAAGGGCATATTTGCACAGATATTCCCCAAAAGCCTGCTTAATTATTTAATGAAATTGAAAATGTAATTATAATAATCTGACTAATATATAATATATTCTGGTCATTTTAAAGAAAAAGGCATTCTAACTCTTCTACATTTTTATTATATTTATTTGTAATTAACCAATTGATTGTTAATTATAATTATCATCATCACGTTTACATAAAGTTATGCAAATTAAATAAGAAATTACTTATTTAGTTAGCTTTGCCATGTCTTTTCTCAGTCAAACTCTTCGTTGATGAGAATCAGATATATATAGATATTTGTACTTAAATCTACAACATATTATGAGCACAACATGCCAACATCAACAAGGTGAAGGATACCTAAAACTCCTAAAGATTTAGATACATATTATGCTTATAATAAGAAAGATAGGCAAACGTTGTAAGCAATAATATTTATTGTTCGGATGCACTTTAACCATTTTATTATTTATATTTATGAAAAACCACCTAATAACAGTATTTGTCTGCTGTTTATTCTTCATCGGTTGTAAAGATGATAAAGCCAACTCTAATCAGTATGACCCATCTCAACCAGTAGTATTTACAGATTTTAGCCCTAAAGAGGGAGGTATGCGAACCCGCCTGTACATTGAAGGCAGTAACTTCGGGAATGATCCCACCAAAATTCACATTACGATCGGTGGAGAAAAAACCAAAACCATCGGAGCCGATGGAAAAAAGATTTATTGCATGGTTCCTTCCAAGGCTTTTGATGGAATAATCAATGTTCGTGTAGATGGTCCGGATGGCAAACCTATTGCAGAACATACATTTGAAGAGGAATTCAAGTACACTCCTGCAACGATCGTAGGTACCTTGCTACGTAAGGTAGACGAGGATAATAATTCTGCATTTCAAGAGGGTTCGTTCGATGAAGGAGCTTCTATTCCTTCCAATGACTGTATGGTGTTCGACCCCAAGTACAAGGATGGGGACAACCGGTTACTTTTTTCTTCAAACCATTCTGACGGTCTCCACCTAATAGACCTGACAGAACGGACTGTAAAACGCCTCTTCCCAAGAACGGGATATAGCACAATGTATTCTTTCACATTCAGTGCTGACGGAGACACGTTGCTATTTACCGATGATCACGGTCAGGACAACACCACCCGGGCAAATATCTATTATTCTCTCCGTCGTGAAAACTTTCGACGAATTCGTCCCTACAACTATGGCAGGACAGCATATAGCTTAGTGTATATGGATGACGGAACCATCTTTTACACCACCTGGTGGGAGGGAAAAGTCTACAAAATGATACGCAATGGGGCTATTCCCAATATCGACGAGAATGCGGAAGTTGCCTTTAGCCTGAGTCAGATATCGGCAGTGGGCGGTTCACATACGATATTATTCAGGCACCCGTCCAATAAATTCATGTATATGCTTTCCGACAATTTTGGCGCAGTGTTCAGAGCCGATTATGATCCGGTGGCAAAAACATTCGGTAATCCTAGCATCATTGCCGGAAACATGAACGATAAAAGTTTCAAGGAAGGAACGGGAGGAAGCGCCCGGTTTAACAAACCACAGTTCGGTGTATTCGTAAAAAACGAGAAATACGGCGAAGGAATTGGTCCTGACAACGACCAATATGACTTCTATTTTTGTGACAGAGAAAATCACTGCATCTGGAAACTGGATCCTCATGGGGTAGCGTCTCTTGCAGCCGGACGAAGTAACGAAAACGCCGACGGCAAAATATGGGGATACGTAGACGGCAATCCATTGCATGAGGCACGTTTCAATCAGCCAGCCGGTCTTGCTTACGACCCTGATACAGATATGTTCTATATTGGAGATATTGATAATAAAGGGATTCGTTATATGACAACGGAATAATACTATTTAAAACACAAGTAAATATGAGAAATGTAATCTTACTATTTTTATTGATAGTAGGCTGGACAACTACAGTCTACGCTCAAAATGAACAAGAGACGATTGAGGTGACGGGAATCGTCACTGATCCAAAGAACGAACCTTTAATAGGCGTGAACGTTACAGCAAGAAATATGCCCGGCTTCGGTGCGATAACAGACATAAACGGACGTTACAAGATCAAGGTTCCCAATTACTCTTACTTGATTTTTTCCTATGTGGGATTTACAAAGCAGGAAATCTTTATCAAAGACAAAAAAATCATTAACATCGTTATGGCAGAGACGAAAGAAACGGTCATCGACGAGGTTGTTGTCACAGGGACCGGTGCTCAGAAGAAGGTAACTGTGACAGGTGCCGTTACCACAGTCGACGTTTCCCAGCTACGTACTCCGACGGCAAGCATCACCAATGCTCTTGCAGGCAATGTAGCCGGTATACTCGCCCGCCAGACTTCCGGACAGCCGGGTAGCAATATTTCTGAGTTCTGGATACGCGGTATCTCCACTTTCGGTGCCGGAGGCAGTGCATTGGTGTTGGTCGATGGCTTCGAACGTGATATGAATGAAATCAATGTGGAAGATATCCAGGACTTCTCCGTGTTGAAAGATGCCTCCGCAACAGCCATTTACGGTTCACGCGGTGCAAATGGCGTTGTCTTGATCACGACCAAACGCGGCAAGGAAGGGAAGACCCGCGTCAATGCCAAAGTAGAAACCTCGTATAATACACGCACCAGAACTCCGGAATTTGTGGACGGTCCAACATATGCCCGCATGATGAACGAAGCCTTGGTTAGTCGTAGTCAGGCTCCGGCCTATAGCGAAAGCGACTTGGAACTGTTTGCAAACGGGCTGGATCAGGATCTTTTCCCGAATGTGGACTGGATGAACTTAATACTGAAAGACGGTGCCCCCACTTATCGCGCAACTGTAGACTTGACCGGAGGTGGTACGGTAGCCCGCTATTTCATTTCTGCCAGTTATGTAAATGAAGGCGGCATGTACGAGACGGATCGTGCAATGACGGACTATAACACCAATGCCAACTACCATCGCTGGAACTACCGCATGAATGTAGACATAGACCTGACAAAATCCACGCTGCTAAAAGTAGGCGTATCGGGTTCTTTGGACAAGCAGAACCTGCCGGGAAGCCAGTATCATGAAATATGGCACTCGCTAATGGGATACAGTCCCATCGCTTCTCCGGTACAGTATAGTGACGGGAAATGGGCAGCAGTCGGTAGTGAAGGACGAAGAAATCCGTGGGTACTGACCACCCAACAGGGATATCAGGAAACATGGAAGAATAAAATACAGACTACGGTTAATCTTGAACAAGATTTGAAATTTATCACAAAGGGATTAAAATTCTACGGACGTTTCGGATTCGATACATATACGGATAACGGTGACAACCGTTTCAAATGGCCGGAAAGTTGGTTAGCAGAACGGCAGCGTACCTCCGACGGAGAACTGCAATTCAGAAGAATAGAGACCCAGAAACTGATGGACGGAACGATGTATTCAAGTGGACAACGGAAGGAATACTTAGAAGCAGAGCTACACTATAACCGTACGTTTGGTGACCATATGCTAGGGGCCGTTTTAAAGTATTCTCAGGATAAGACTACCAATACATCTCACAACGGCAATACAGATAGCTACGAGAAGATTGTGCAGAGTATTCAGAATCGTCATCAGGGGTTTGCAGGACGTTTCACATACGGATGGAAATACCGCTACTTCTTTGACTTTAATTTCGGTTACAACGGCTCCGAGAACTTCGCCTCAGGTCAGCAGTTTGGATTCTTTCCCGCCTATTCTGTAGCATGGAACATCGCTGAAGAGTCAATCATCAAGAAACATCTCAAATGGCTGAATATGTTTAAGCTGCGCTACTCATACGGTAAGGTAGGTAACGACAATGTGGGAACCCGCTTCCCATACGTAGAGAAATTCGGGACATGGGATGAAGACGGTTATTATTACGGTGATATCGGCACCAGTAATTATTATTATACCGGACTGACCTATTCGAGAATTGCGTCAAGCAGCATCACTTGGGAGGTAGCCAAGAAACATGACCTCGGACTTGACTTCTCTATGTTCAATGATAAGTTCAGTGGCAGCATTGACTACTTCCACGAACAACGCAACGGTATTTATATGGTACGTAGTTACCTTCCTCAGATCATCGGTCTGAATCACATCACAACGAAACCTTATGCCAACGTGGGATCTGTCTTGTCCGAAGGTTTTGACGGTAATATCGCTTATAAACAGAGGATAGGTGAGGTAGACCTTACAGTACGTGCCAACATGACCTATAGTAAGAATGAAATCAAGGAGTATGACGAAGAGAACAGCCGCTATCCGTATAAGATGAAATACGGATTCCGTGTAGACCAGGCACGCGGCCTGATAGCCGAAGGATTGTTTAAGGATTATGAAGAAATCCGTAACAGACCCTCACAGGGTTCAGGCATCATGCCGGGAGACATCAAATACAAGGACGTAAACGGTGACGGAGTCATTAACGGAGATGACGAAGTGCCCATCGGTGCGACCACCCGCCCTAACCTGATTTACGGGTTCGGTGTATCTGCACAATGGAAAGGATTTGATATCAACGTTCACTTCCAAGGAGCCGGCAAGTCATCCTTCTTCATAGACGGATTCACCGTATATCCATTCCAAGAGAAGTCATGGGGCAATATTCTGACGGATGTAGTGGGTAACTACTGGTCGCTGGGAATCAACGAAGACCCGAATGCCAAATACCCGCGTCTGAGTTATGGAGGTAATAGCAACAACTATCGTGCTTCTACTTACTGGCTGCGAAACGGTTCGTACATCCGTTTAAAGAATGTGGAATTAGGTTACAGCATCCCCAAACGGTTTGTCAATAAACTCCATTTGGACCGTGTACGCCTCTACCTGATGGGAACGAATCTGCTGACCTTCTCCGACTTTAAGCTTTGGGATCCGGAACTGGGTAGTTCCAATGGACAACAATATCCGTTATCCAGAACAGTGACCATCGGACTGACGGTAGGAATCTAAAACAATCATTAAAAGAAAAGTTATGAATAAAAATAAATACATTTTATTGGGAGCAGTGGTACTCGGCTTGGGACTCACTTCCTGTTCCGATTTCCTAAATGTAGATCGCTATTTCAGAGACCAACAATCTACAGAACGCATTTTCTCGGACAAAGACTATACACTTCAATGGCTGTCATTCTGCTACAGTCGCCTGCAGGGAGATAATCTGGAGGTGGGACACAGTGACGTATGCCCTTTCAATTTCTCAGACGACCAAGTATTCAACGAACGAGGAGACCGTTTTGCCAAATTCAAACGCGGCGAATATTTAAATTCCACTGGCGGCCAAAATGCTTGGAAATGGTCGTATGACGGAATCTATCAAGCCTCCATTCTACTGAATGAATTGTATGAGAATGAAGATCTCACTCCGGAGGAAGTAACGGACGTAAGAGGACAGGCCCGTTTTCTGCGTGCCTATTTCTACTGGTTACTGCTGAGAAAATTCGGTCCGATACCCATTCTACCACCGGAAGGAGCCGACTATACAAAATCGTATGACGAACTGGCCTACCCACGTAAAACCTATGATGAGTGCGTGGCATTCATCACTTCAGAACTCGAAATTGCAGCTACCGAACTGTTCGAAAAACGCGATAACTTGAACATTGCCCGCCCGACTAAAGGAGCCGCGCTGGCTGTACGTGCCAAAGTTTTCCTTTATGCTGCCAGTCCGCTGGTAAACGGGAATACGGAAATGGCAGACTTCATCAACAAGGACGGCCAACAGTTGATTCCACAAGAATACAATGAAGAGAAGTGGGCAAAAGCCGCTGCTGCCGCCAGAGACATGATCGAGTACTCGGAAACGAGCGGACTCTACAAACTTTATACTTTTGAAAGGCGCCCGGTTAGTACAGACGAGGCTTATCCAACCACTATTGAACCGCCATATCATGAGGAATACAGTAACAAGCCTTTTCCGGAAGGATGGTCCAATATAGATCCATTTGAATCATATCGGTCTCTTTTTAATGGAGATATCTATGCAGCCGAAAATCCGGAACTTATTTTTACCCGAGGAACCAATGGTGACAGCAATGACTTAAAAACAGACAACACGATGGTAGATTTCGTAAAGCATCAACTGCCCGGAACTTTTGGAGGATATAACGTACACGGAATGACCCTGAAGCAGAGTGAAGCATACGCTATGGCAGATGGTACATCATTTGACAAAGAATGCTACACATTATGGAAAGGGAAGTTCACAAACGATGAAAACAAAGATGAACACAAGTACGACAATGTAAAAAATGGCGTATGGTGGGGATATACCAACCGTGAGCCTCGCTTCTATGCTTCCGTAGCTTTCAACGGAGCACAATGGAACGCACTGAGCATTAAGGAAGAAGGAGGAAAAGACTCACGAAACAAACAAATCTGGTATTATCGCGGAGCAACCGACGGGCGTATCAATGGATCTGATAACTGGTGTATTACGGGCATCGGCATCATGAAATATGTAAATCCGAACGATTGCGCCAAATGGGGAGGCTCTATCTACCAAAAAGTGGAACCTACACTTCGTTATGCCGACATATTACTGATGTATGCAGAAGCACTGAATAATATTTCCGAAGGGACACACTACCAGGTGGCCTCATGGGACGGAAGCCAGACTTACGATATCTTCCGTGACAAAGAACAGATGCGCCGTGGAGTTAAGCCTGTCCGTATGCGTGCCGGAGTCCCCGACTATAGCGATGAAGTATATGAAAACCCGAAAAAATTCTTTGAAAAAATAGTTCATGAACGGCAGATCGAATTCTTTGCAGAAACCCAACGCTACTATGACCTGCGTCGTTGGAAAATTGTCGAAGAACATGAAGGAGAACAAATCTACGGTTGCAATACACTGATGAACGAAGAATACAAGGACATGTTTTATCTGCCAGTCAGAGTGGCCGAACTACAGACTTCTTTCTCACGCAAACAGTACTTCTGGCCTATCAGCTTCGATGAGCTGAAATGCAACAATAATCTCTCACAAGCTCCCGGATGGCAGAATTATGATTAGTGTTAACATTATAAACCAAAAGATCAATATGAGAAAATTATATATTTTAGGAATGATACTGGGGATGTATGCAACATTCAGTGCATGCAATGACGAGTGGAAAGATGAACTTTACACACAGATGCTTTCTTTCAAGGCACCTTTAGGTGACAACGGCTTGAGTGAAATTTATGTACGCTATCAGCCGGATGGAACAGGAATATACCAGTTGCCGGTCATTGTCAGCGGCTCGAAAAGCAACAGTCGGAATATCGATGCAAAAATAGCCGTGGATGAGGATACGCTCCGAATACTTAACCAGGAAAAATTCCCCGTAGGTCGTCAGGACCTCTGGTATGTCCCCCTTGCAGAACAGCATTATTCTTTTGAATCAAACATTTGCCATATTCCTGCGGGAGAGAATATACAGCTCTACCCCATCCATTTCAACTTTAACGGGTTGGAACTGGATGAGAAATACGTACTTCCGCTGACTATTGAAGAAGACCCTTCTTATGTTCAAAACAAATATAAGGGACGTTATAAAGCGCTGCTGGGAGTCAATCTGTTCAATGACTACTCCGGAACGTATAACACCACGCTGATGAACATCTACATCGAAGGAACGACAACCGATCCCGCTAAGGTAGATACGCGCTTAGCCCGCGTAGTGGACGAGAATACCATTTTCTTCTATGCCGGTTCAACGTGGGTGGAAGATGAGAACCGCTCCAGGTATAAAGTATTCGTCGAGTTTGAAGAAGGAACGGAGGACGAGGAAGGTACTATTAAAGGAAAGTTAAGATTGTACGGTGACGAAGGCGAACCGGGAATCAATATCCGACCATTGGGAGAATGCAAATATGAAAAACGAATCATTCAGCACGAGACCATCAAATATATGGAACGCCACCTTACCACACTGGAACTGAGTTATAAGTACACGGATGTCACTTCCAATCCGGATTATCCGATAACTTACGAAGTAAAAGGTTCTATGACAATGGAACGCCAGATCAACCCGTTGATACCGGATGAGGATCAAGCTATTGAATGGTAAGAGAAAATTAAAAAAGGAGGAGACAAGCACTTGATTAAACATAGAAGCTTATCTCCTCTTTCTTTTATCAGGATACTCCATATAGCATTTTTATTAGATGATACGAATGCAAACACCATACCAGTCATAAGGTATTCGAGATTGATGAAGAATAATACCCCCTAAAAACGTAAGTATCCGACAGCCATATATGGGAATATATTTATTACATTTGCGGAAGAATCTTGAATTTTAAATTATAGGCTAATTCGGCTCTCATAACTTATCATTCAACGTTTCAAATTAGTAATTCAAAATTAATCATTATGACCCCACAAGAGTTTTTTAAAAAGGACCTGTTCGCCGAAAATGCAGGTATAGTATTGCTTGAAGTACACGAAGGATACAGTAAAGCCAAACTGGAAATAAAACCCGAACATCTTAATGCCGGAGCGCGGACACAAGGAGGAGCGATTTTCACGCTGGCAGATCTAGCACTCGCCGCAGCTGCCAATTCGCACGGAACACTCGCTTTCTCTCTTTCATCCTCAATCACTTTTCTGCGTGCCAGCGGTCCGGGCGACACTCTCTATGCCGAGGCACGCGAACGGTATATCGGCCGAAGCACCGGCTGCTATCAAGTAGATATTACTAACCAGAACGGAGACTTGATCGCTACATTCGAATCAAGTGTTTTCCGGAAAGATCAGAAAGTACCTTTTACTCTGTAGACAGACTATTTAACTATAGAAGTCAATGGATGACGGTGACCTCTGACATCATTTAAGAAAGCTTTGGCTGAACCGAAATTCAAGAACATATCTAAACGGACAGGAAGGTGGTTCTTATCATCTGTTACGAAGAAAGTAATCACTTCCTTTTCTTTCCCTTTTTTATCGTATTCAACTAATGAGAAGATCAGGCAGCGATAGGTAACCCCATTTTCCGCTTTCACATTCTCTTTTCCCCGATAAATCAGTGTCTGTTCTTCCACTTTACGTCCGGTAGCCATCGGGAATTTGATTTTATCGCCTACCTTATAATCAGCAGGATCATAAGAACGCGCTTGGGCAAGGATAGTCAGCATATCGTAGATGCAGCGACTGTCGCTTTCTTCCGACTCCTGAACTTCTCCGTCACGGAACGTACGTTTTTGTTTGGCAAAGCAAAGGCCGTCTTTATAAGAGAACCAAGCCTCATCTACCGTATAGCGTTTTCCTTCCTCGGCACCTTTACGGAAATAACGAGGTTCCAGTTTTTCACCCATGACGCAAGTCAGTGTATCGCGCATCTTGAAAAAGAAGTCGGCACGCTTGCTACCTAAGGCAAGCAGATTGATACGGTAAGCCGGTTCCGAATGATAGGTAGTTGCATTAGTCGTCAGACTGGCTATACCCGCTTTCACCCAAACGAATTTCCAGTTGAAGTACAAGTCATACATTACATGCTCTCCGGATTGAAAAGCATCGTTTTTAGCTTCACACTGAGCATTGGCAGGAAGCGCAAAACTTCCCATCAACAATGCAAGAATTCCAACAATTAGATGACGTCGCAAATTAGCGACGGTTACGGTTTTGGTTATTTCTATCTCTTTCTCTTTCTTTCTTTTTCTTGTCTTCATCTGGTTTTTGTTTTTTTAGTTCATCCAGTTTCTGTTTGTCTACAGGAGTTGCGTGTATATCCCAATTCTGGTCAACATCCCATAACGCTTTATATTCAACAACCTTGGGGAAATAGTAAACTTCTTCCGGTTGTATTCCTTTTGCATAGTCTCCCGTGTCCCATTCTCCATTTCCATTTCTATCATTGATCAGTCTGGCGGCATATTTCCCCGGATTCAGGTAATAGAAATCTGCCCTTCCATCCTCCACCAGTCTTCGTCGAACCACTTTATCTTGGGTATCCAGTAATTCTACAAATGCCTGAGGATCTGCTCCTGTAACAATAAAATGAAGAGTAAAATATTCATCCTCGCTACGTACCTTAAATGATTGTTTTATCTTATCGGTAAACAAACCATAAATGCCATGAAATGCAGTTGAGTCCACCGAGAACTCATATTCCATTGTAGCGTCCCAATCATTTGCCGGATACAGATTAAACCGCCTCAGATTCAATGAGTCTTGTTCGAATTCGAAAGGAATATCTTTCCAAATTGTATCCACCTTCTGCCGTAGATGAATTGCCGCAGTATCAAAACTTGCAATCGGCTCCTCAAAGTTTAAAGAAACATAGCCATACACGTCCATTGATGAAGGTGCATTCACATTCACCGGTAAGAATTTAGTCGGTATCGGCTCATCTTCTTCACCCTCTTTCTTTTTCTTCTTTTTCTTCTTCTCGGGCTCTTCTTTGGTCAGAGTCTTTTGTTTGGATACCAATTTCAAGGTATCTGTACGCGGAATTAACTGGTTCAGCGTATCCGTATAAAGATAGGTAAGGCTAAGGGCCAGAGTATCCTGTTTATAAAGCAAAGAGTCCTTTACCCAATAATGAATCGTATCGTTCCGTTGGTTCTTTTCTATCACAAAAGCCTCCTTTTCATCGAAGTTCAACCCTTTCAGTACAGGCAGGGTATCTGCTTTGCCAGCAAAATAAAAGGTGAATTTCTGGGGAACCAGTCGTTCGGACTTTATCAAATATTGCGAATAATTGAGCTCTTTAAAAGCACGGAGAATCACATCATCCGGCAAATAATGCATATATTTCTTCTCAACGATCGTATCATAAGTCAATGAATCCACCCAAGCCGTATCCATACGAAGTCTTTCTTCCATACGGGGGATGATCAATGAATCATTAAAAGCAATGACCTCACTCTTCTGAGTGAAAGCAAAGTTCTGATCTGAATCCATCAAGCCAAAGATACGATACTTGCCGGGAGCTACCCCACGAATAGAGAAACGCCCACGGCTGTCGGTACGTGCCACACGGTCGAAAGGAAGTTTAGTAAAGGCGGAGTCATTCAGATTTGCATGCAGTCCGACCAGTATACCTTTAATAGGCTCCAGGTTAGAGGCGTCAAGCACCGTTCCCGATACTTCCATTGTATCGATCTGCGCACCGGTAGAAAAAGTAAATGCAAAATTACCCAGAGGATTGCCTTCGTTATTATCGACGATGGCATCCGAGAAATCTATAGTATAGGTAGTATTAGGCTTTAGTGAGTCAAGCAGATTCACTTGTATTTTCTTTCCGGAAGCCTTTATCTCCGGTTGTTGAATCTGAGGAGGAGAAACAACCACTTTCTCGGTTGCTTTCTCTAGCTTAATAAACTCATCGAACTGAAGAGAAACTTTAGTCCTCTTATTATTAATCGCACCTGCAGCAGGGGTACTGCCGACAAAACGCGGAGGATCGTAATCCTTAGGCCCGCCTTCCGGCCGTCCAATGCTGGCACAGGAGTACAATATAGCCACCAGTGCAATCACCGGAAGAGCTTTGCGCACGATATGTTTTATCTTTTGATTCTCAAATTGTAACATGGTGCAAAAATAAACGTTCTTCACCAATAAACACTACACTTTCTAGCTAATTTATTAAAAAGTAGCCTTAAATGAATGATTATTGGTCCTTATCTTGTTAATAAATCCCTATCTTTGACTCCCGAAATTCAAACCTAATACAAAAAACCCATGAAGAAACAACTACTTTCCTGCTGTTTGGCTGCACTAGGACTAACAACAGCCATCCAAGCACAAAACTTTAACGAGTGGAAAGACCCGGAAGTAAATTCCGTAAACCGCTCCGCAATGCACACTAATTATTTCGTCTATGCATCGGCTGATGAAGCTAAAGCGGGCAGCAAAGAAGACTCTCAGAATTTTATGACTCTGAACGGTCTCTGGAAATTTAACTGGGTAAGAAATGCAGACGCACGCCCGACAAACTTTTATCAGACAAGTTTTAACGACAAAGGCTGGGACAATATTAAAGTACCCGCCGTTTGGGAATTGAATGGTTATGGCGATCCGATTTACGTAAATGTCGGCTATGCCTGGAGAAACCAATTTCAGAACAATCCTCCCCTTGTCCCCACAGAAAACAATCACGTAGGCTCTTACCGAAAAGAAATCGTTCTTCCTGCCGACTGGAAAGGAAAAGACATCTTTGCCCACTTCGGCTCGGTAACTTCCAATATGTATCTTTGGGTAAACGGCCGCTACGTAGGCTATAGCGAAGACAGCAAACTGGAAGCCGAATTTGATCTGACCAACTACCTGAAACCCGGCAAAAACCTGATTGCCTTCCAGGTGTTCCGCTGGTGCGACGGCAGTTATCTGGAAGATCAGGACTTCTTCCGTTATTCCGGCGTAGGACGTGACTGCTATCTGTATGCACGCGACAAGAAACGCATTCAGGATATCCGCGTCACTCCCGACCTGGACAGCCAGTATAAGGATGGTACACTGAACATAGCTATCGACATGAAAGGCAGCGGCACTGTAGCTCTTGACCTGACAGACGCACAAGGAAAAAGTGTAGCCACAGCCGATCTGAAAGGTTCCGGCAAATTGAACACGACTATCAACGTGGCCAATCCCGCCAAATGGACTGCTGAAACACCCAACCTCTACACATTGACCGCTACTCTGAAAAATGGAAGTACCGTTACTGAAGTGATCCCTGTCAAGGTAGGTTTCCGCAAGATCGAACTGACAGGCGGACAAATACTCGTCAACGGCCAACCAGTACTCTTTAAAGGAGCCGACCGTCATGAAATGGACCCGGACGGTGGTTATGTCGTTTCCCTCGAACGTATGATACAAGATATCAAAGTTATGAAACAGCTTAATATCAATGCAGTACGTACCTGCCATTATCCGGACGACAACCGCTGGTATGATCTTTGCGACCAATATGGTTTATACGTAGTAGCCGAAGCCAATGTCGAATCCCACGGAATGGGATATGGAGACAAGAGCCTTGCCAAAAACCCCATTTACGCCAAAGCACATATGGAACGTAATCAACGCAATGTACAACGTGGTTACAACCATCCGTCCATCATCTTCTGGTCATTGGGTAACGAAGCCGGTATGGGACCTAACTTCGAACATTGCTATACATGGATCAAGAACGAAGACAAAACACGTGCCGTACAATATGAACAAGCGGGAACCAGCGAATTCACCGACATTTTCTGCCCGATGTATTATGATTACAATAACTGTATCAAATATTGTGAAGGCAACATTGACAAACCCCTTATCCAATGCGAATATGCACACGCTATGGGCAACTCACAAGGTGGATTCAAGGAGTACTGGGACATCACCCGCAAGTACCCGAAATATCAAGGTGGATTTATCTGGGACTTTGTCGACCAGTCCTGCCATTGGAAAAATAAAGACGGTGTAGCCATCTACGGCTATGGAGGCGACTTTAACAAATATGACGCTTCGGACAATAACTTCAATGACAACGGCTTGATCAGCCCCGACCGCGTACCAAACCCGCACGCTTACGAAGTAGGATATTTCTATCAGAATATCTGGACTACTCCGGCCGATCTTTCCAAAGGTGAGATCAATATCTATAACGAGAACTTCTTCCGTGACTTGTCCGCATTCTATCTGGAATGGCAGTTACTGGCTAACGGGGAAATCGTACAAAACGGCATCGTATCAGACCTGAATGTAGCCCCGCAACAGACTGCAAAACTTCAACTCCCATTCGACATAAAGAACATCTGTTCTTGCAAGGAACTGCTTCTGAATGTCAGCTACAAGCTAAAAGCTGCCGAGACATTGCTTCCTGCGGGAGAAACCATCGCTTATGACCAAATGAGTATCCGTGACTACAAGGCACCGGAACTAAAACTGGAAAACAAGCAGTCCTCCAATATCGCAGTCGTAGTTCCCTCTTTCCACGATAACGACCGCAACTATCTGATTGTTTCCGGCGAAGACTTCACACTCGAATTCAACAAGCACAACGGTTACCTCTGCCGCTACGACGTCAGCGGAATGCAACTGATGGAAGACGGAAGTGCACTGACTCCCAACTTCTGGCGTGCTCCGACCGACAACGACTTTGGAGCAGGATTACAACACAGATATGCCGCATGGAAGAATCCGGAACTAAAACTGACTTCATTGAAGCATGATATAGAAAACGAACAAGCAGTGGTTCGTGCAGAATATGACATGAAATCTATTGGTGGAAAGCTGTACCTGACGTATGCCATCAATAATAAGGGAGCAGTAAAAGTAACTCAAAAGATGGAAGCAGACAAGAGCAAGAAGGTTTCCGATATGTTCCGTTTCGGAATGCAGCTGCGTATGCCTGTCACCTTCAATGAGATTGAATATTACGGACGCGGACCGGGTGAAAACTATTCTGACCGTAACCACGCCGCAAGGATCGGCAAGTACCGCCAGACCGTAGAAGAACAATTCTATCCATACATCCGCCCGCAGGAAACCGGTACCAAAACTGATATCCGTTGGTGGAGACTGCTTAATATCGGCGGCAACGGACTGCAGTTTGTAGCCGATGCACCGTTCTCCGCTTCCGCACTGAATTATACAATCGAATCATTGGATGACGGTGCCGGCAAAGACCAGCGTCACTCACCGGAAGTAGAAAAAGCCAACTTCACAAACTTCTGTATTGATAAGGCACAAACGGGACTCGCCTGCGTAAATAGCTGGGGTGCTATCGCTTTGGAAAAATACCGTCTTCCATATCAGGATTATGAGTTCAGTTTCATAATGAATCCTGTATATCATAAACTGAAGTAAAAAACATAGTTAAAAAACACGGTATCAGAGTACAAGAATACCGAATTTAAAGTACTTTTGCAGCCGGAAACTTATTTCATGGAATAAGTTTCCGGCTTTTCTTCCTTAGATCATCTATCCATACAATGAATGTACACAGCGACGAACGCACAATTTTAAAAAACAGATAAATATAAAGTATGAAAAGTAGAATTGTTTTTTTTGCATTTTGCTTAGCCCTCTTGTCTAGTTGCGGCAATAAGGGCAATGACACAGGGAAAGTCCCAGAATATGCAGTACAAGAATTACAGAAGACAACTGCAGATCTAATGAAAGCTTATCCGGCTACTATCAAAGGTAGACAAGACGTAGAAATCCGCCCGCAGGTATCGGGATTCATCACAAAGTTATGTGTAGATGAAGGAGCAACCGTTCGCAAAGGACAGCTCTTATTCATCATAGACCCTACTCAGTATGAAGCAGCAGTACGCACAGCAAAAGCTTCAGTTGCAACAGCAGAAGCAGCCGTGAATACACAACAAATGACTGTTGACAATAAGATCGAACTGAACAAGAAACAGATTATCAGCGATTATGACTTGTCAATGGCGAAGAACTCACTGGCACAGGCTCAGGCACAACTCGCCCAGGCTAAAGCACAGCTGACCACAGCACAACAAAATTACTCTTTCACACAAGTAAAGAGTCCTTCAGACGGCGTTATCAACGACATTCCTTATCGTTTGGGAGCACTCGTAAGCCCCTCTATGGCTACGCCAATGACTACAGTATCTGAAATAGACGAAGTATATGTATACTTCTCTACAACTGAAAAAGAACTGCTGGCTATGACCAAAACCGGAGGAACCATCAAAGAAGAAATCAGTAAAATACCAGCCATCAAACTACAATTGATTGACGGCACAACATATGATGCAGAAGGAAAGGTAGACGCTATCACAGGAGTGATCGACCAGTCAACCGGTTCTGTTAGCATGCGTGCTATCTTCCCTAACAAGGAGCATATGCTTCGTAGTGGTGGAACTGCCAACGTTCTGATCCCTTATAATATGGAGAACGTTATCAGCATCCCACAATCGGCTACTGTAGAAATCCAGGACAAAAAGTTCGTTTACGTTCTGCAGCCGGACAACACGGTGAAATATACCGAGATCGGTATATTCAACCTGGACAACGGAAAAGAATATCTGGTAACTTCCGGACTGAACCCCGGCGATAAAATCGTAGTCGAAGGTGTACAGAGCCTGAAGGACGGCCAAAAAATACAACCAATCACGCCGGCTCAAAAAGAAGCGAACTATCAACAGCATTTGAAAGACCAGCACGACGGAAATTTAGCTACAGCTTTCAACTAATAATTTAGATAATCGTATGAAATTAGATAAATTCATTAACCGTCCGGTACTATCAACAGTTATTTCCATTTTGATAGTTATCCTAGGTGCTATCGGATTGGCAACACTGCCTATCACACAGTATCCGGACATTGCGCCTCCTACCGTATCGGTAAGAGCCACATATACGGGTGCCAGTGCATCGACCGTATTGAACTCTGTAATTGCCCCTCTGGAAGAGCAGATCAACGGTGTAGAAAACATGATGTACATGACTTCCAACGCATCCAATACCGGTTCCGGTGATATCTCGATCTACTTCAAACAAGGAACTGATCCGGATATGGCTGCCGTTAACGTACAGAACCGTGTTTCCATGGCACAAGGTTTGCTACCTGCCGAAGTTACCAGAATTGGTGTGACTACTCAGAAACGTCAGACATCCATGCTGGTAGTATTCTCTCTTTACGATGAAACCGATACATATACAGATGCTTTCATCGAGAACTATGCAAAAATCAACCTGATTCCTCAGGTTCAACGTGTACAGGGTGTAGGTGATGCCAGTGTGATGGGTCAGGACTACTCCATGCGTATCTGGCTGAGACCGGACGTAATGGCTCAGTATAAACTGATCCCCAACGACGTATCTACCGCTTTGGCTGAACAGAATATAGAAGCGGCTCCGGGACAATTCGGTGAACGTAGTAACCAGACTTTCCAATATACCATTCGTTACAAAGGACGTCTGCAACAGCCGGAAGAGTTTGAGAACATTGTCATCAAGTCTCTGCCTAACGGTGAGGTACTTCGACTGAATGATATTGCGGAGATTCAGCTGGACCGTCTGGGATATAACTTTACCAACCGTGTAAACGGACACAAAGCTGTAACCTGTATCGTTTATCAGATGGCTGGTACAAATGCTACGCAAACCATCACTGATATCCAGAAATTATTGGATGAAGCATCCACAACACTGCCTTCGGGATTGAAGATTAACGTTTCCATGAACGCCAACGACTTCTTGTTCGCTTCTATCCACGAAGTGTTGAAGACATTGATCGAGGCATTTATTCTGGTATTTATCGTAGTATATATCTTCTTGCAGGATTTGCGTTCTACCTTGATTCCGACCATTGCTATTCCGGTAGCCCTTATCGGTACATTCTTCGTACTGTCACTGATCGGATTCAGTTTGAACTTGCTGACCCTGTGTGCCCTTGTGCTTGCCATTGCGATTGTGGTCGATGATGCGATTGTGGTTGTCGAGGGTGTACATGCCAAGCTCGATCAGGGATATACATCCGCCCGTCTGGCATCTATCGATGCGATGAACGAATTGGGTGGTGCCATCGTATCTATCACACTGGTCATGATGTCCGTGTTTATTCCGGTAAGTTTCATGGGTGGTACGGCAGGTACGTTCTATCGCCAATTCGGTTTGACAATGGCTATCGCTATCGGTCTGTCCGCATTGAACGCCTTGACACTGAGTCCGGCATTGTGTGCCGTTCTTCTGAAACCGCATACTGATCATGGAGATAAGAAACAAACACTTGTTTCTCGCTTCCACACTTCTTTCAATGCCGCTTATGACTCTATATTAAAGAGGTATAAGAAACGCGTACTCTTCTTTATCCAGAAAAAGTGGTTGTCAATGGGACTGGTGGTTCTCTCTATCGTATTGCTGATCTTCTTTATGAACACTACTCCGACAGGTATGGTCCCTAATGAAGATACCGGTACGCTGATGGGAGCTGTAACGCTACCTCCGGGTACATCACAAGACCGCTCGGAACAAATACTGGCACGTGTAGACAGTCTGATTGCTGCGGCCCCTGCCGTAGCTTCACGTACATTGATCTCCGGTTTCAGTTTCATTGGTGGTCAGGGACCGTCTTACGGTTCTTTCATTATCAAACTGAAAGACTGGGATGAACGCTCCATGATTCAGAACTCAGACGTTATCGTCGGTTCTTTATACATGCGTGCGCAGAAGATTATCAAGGAAGCACAGGTATTGTTCTTCGCTCCTCCTATGATCCCCGGTTACTCGGCATCTACGGATATCGAGGTGAACATGCAGGACAAGACAGGTGGTGACCTGAACAAATTCTTTGATGTAGCCAACAACTACACCGCAGCATTGGAGGCACGTCCGGAAATTAACTCTGCAAAAACGACCTTCAACCCGAACTTCCCGCAATATATGATTGATATTGATGCGGCAGCTTGTAAGAAGGCAGGTATCAGCCCAAGCGATATTCTTAGCACGATGCAGGGATATTACGGAGGTTTGTACGCATCCAACTTCAACCGTTTCGGTAAGATGTACCGTGTAATGATCCAGTCGGACCCGTTATCACGCAAGAATCTGGAATCACTGAATAATGTCAAGGTTCGTAACAACCAAGGCGAAATGGCTCCGATTTCCCAGTTCATCTCTGTAGAGAAGGTATACGGACCTGATATTATCAGCCGTTTCAACTTGTATACTTCCATGAAGGTGATGGTAGCTCCGGCTTCCGGTTATACTTCCGGTCAGGCACTGGCTGCACTGGCAGAAGTGGCCAAAGAAAACCTTCCGGCAGGTTACACCTATGAACTAGGAGGTATGGCTCGTGAGGAAGCACAAAGTAGCGGCAGTACGACTGGTTTGATCTTTATCCTTTGTTTCGTATTCGTTTATTTGCTGTTGAGTGCTCAGTACGAAAGTTATATTCTTCCGCTGGCCGTATTGTTATCCATTCCGTTCGGTTTGCTAGGCAGCTTCCTGTTCGTCAACGGAATGAGCGCGATCGGTAGTATATCGGCCTTGAAAATGATACTCGGTACCATGTCCAACAATATCTATATGCAGATTGCGTTGATCATGTTGATGGGTCTGTTGGCAAAGAACGCGATCCTGATTGTAGAGTTTGCCCTCGACCGTCGTAAGATGGGTATGAGCATCACATGGGCAGCCGTTCTGGGTGCCGGTGCCCGTCTCCGCCCGATCTTGATGACCTCATTGGCTATGGTAGTCGGTCTGCTTCCGTTGATGTTCGCATTCGGTGTAGGTGCCCACGGTAACCGTACACTGGGTACAGCTTCTATTGGTGGTATGTTGATCGGTATGATCTGCCAGATCTTCATCGTTCCTGCTTTGTTCGTTATCTTCCAGTACCTGCAAGAGAAGGTTAAACCGATGGAATGGGAAGACATCGACAATACGGATGCCGTAACTGAGATTGAACAATACGCTAAATAATGAAATTCGATATGAAG
>ULWU01056686.1_pt1 | contig 35092 bp, 39 predicted proteins | sample 1960661 | NCBI WGS metagenome assembly ULWU01 (sample SAMEA4835821, study PRJEB28245) | human gut metagenome | biome: gut microbiome; material: fecal sample | place: Denmark | collected 2008
TAGACTCAAAGGGGTCAAATGATCATCCCCGTCAATAGACATAAATGTATGGTCCGGTGGAGGTTAATATACCAAGAGCCGTACATGGAGATACCATGAAAAGAACAACAAAGAAAAATCTTGAGACAGCAATCCTTGTTGGTGCCAATGGATTTGGATTCTGGAACTCTATCCATACTATTAAGAAAGCAACAAAGCAGGCTCTTCCCCAGATTAAAGAGGCTACTGGATGGAAGAAAGTATGGTTCATTACAGTTACAATAGGTGTGGATGTATTCTATATATGGTGCGCATTCAGATGCATCATGGGAACCATCCACGAAGTGGTTGACAGACTGGTAGAGAAACACGAATCAGTCTGGGGACCATTTAATCGTGCGGCAGAGGAATCTGAAGAGGATGAAGATTCCTCAGAGGATTCCGACAAGATCAAAAAATACATGGAGACATGGACCGACGTCATAAATGATGACGATCAGGTCGTCATGTCTCGTTAAAAGTTTAAAAAAAAAGAACGTTTCGGCGTTCTTTTTTTGTTGATTCTGCATTGATTTGACAGTGGATTAAGTTATTAAAAAGGTGTGAGAGAATATGAGTATTGAATTAAATACAGATCAGCTTCACACCACAATGAACCAGGTTACCTATGTTTTAAATCATTAGAAGGGAAAGGAGTATAGGATGAAGCGATTTTTTGATGATCTGTATAAGATCATTACAGATATTATCAAATTTCTAGTATGGGGAATTATTAGTCTCATTGGTATAATTTCGATACCAGTCGCATTTTTATTATTGGTTATGATCTATGGAGTAATGATTGTACTAGTAATTCCAATCTACGTTTGTATTTATTTGTGGGATGGCGGAAAAGGGATTTTCTGTTTTTTAGTAGGTCATCGATATGATTCTTCTAAGATGTATAATTGTATGCAAGATGGGGAATGGATTCTTCGAAGTAAATGCAAACGATGTAAAAAAGAAATCTACTATGATAAAAATAGTGGAGAATGGAAGGAGTATATAAATCCAAATGAATATTCAATTATGTGACATTAAACCAGGATTTAAAGTGGATCGAAAACATCCATACCAAATTCCAGTAATCGTATCTCAGATGTCACTTCGTGTATGTCATTCCTGTTTTGATCATGCGATTGAAGGTGATGAGGATTGGGGTACTAATTGCGATACTTGTGGATATACCAAGACGAAACATGGATATCTATATGATGTTGTGATTCGGTTTGGAACGATGTACGGAATTGTCATTTTAGAATCTGGAGAGATTATTCGGGTACCGACAAGTCAAATTAAAGTACTGGAGGTACCACCGTTATCCATCGACCCAATGAAAGATGGAGATGAATATTAGAAATTATAAGGGGATGAGTATCGAATGGTATTCATCCCATTTTTTATCCATATATTATCTTTGTGAAGGGAGTGATTGATATGAATGCTGCATTTTTAGCATTAATGAGTACAGTAATAAATGAAGCAGCAAAAGAAGAATCCAGGAAAACACAAACCGAGAAAGGAGGATTTTATTCACCGACAATAGAAGCCTGGATTTTTGAAGAACCCTTAGAAACTAAATATGAGGAATCGGATTTTGGATCTATTCGAAATTACATAGATGAAATGCTATGTAATCAAAATGGACGGACTGGTTGTATTAGCATTGACAGATACCCAGATTTCTACAAACCACGAATTTGGGATATCAATGAATATCGAATATCTAATAAAAATAGTAGTTCCTTGAAAGCAGTTATTAAATTCTGGAAGAAACAACACTTCATGGACGCTATCGTACGTCGGTTATTAAGAGTCGAATACGCGCTTCACGTATACGAAGCAATTCGTAAGAATCCGAAACTATTAGTTCGATTCATGAAAATGCCAGTAATGGATGACAAATGGAACCAAAATTTTCAATTTGATTACTGGAATGAATCATTCAGAAAAGCACTCTATATTCCAGATAAGAAAATATCTGAATGTTTTCCATGGCAGATTGAAATTGTTCCATACATTCGAAAGAATTTGATTGAATGCATGGAACTTATGGGTGTCAGTTTTTATGACTGGATCTATGATTCTATGAGCGCTTTACCTGGTTATAGGTATTCTGGTGACTATAGCTTACAGTTTCTTCCTATGAAAGGATTTGTTCGTATGTATTGTGTTATATACCAACGATTCAAAGAAGCACTAAAGACACTGACACCTTCCAATCTCGTATTTCCAGATGCTGAATATGTGAAACAACAGTTAACGGATTTAATGTATGAACCAAATGAGCCAGATGTGAGACAATGGTGCGTGGTTCGTCCAACCAGCATGCACCGAGATTTATGGAATTCGTTGTTACGTATTAACACCTTTCATCCAATTATGACATTGGATTATATGTGGGCGTGCACAAATGAAATTGGGTATATAGTGGAACATCGGAATGAACATTACCCCTTTACCACAAATGACAACCAACCGATTCGTCCAGTGATGTTACAGATGATAAAAGAAGAACTGGATAATAGTTTGTGTTTGTTACGTGAATATCAATTCTTGGAAACGCATAGTGCAAATGAATTTGGAAATGCGTTGACATGGAAGTGGTACTTATTCTTCGTGAATATAGAAATGGATCCGCGTCACGTTGTATCATCTCAATATTACAAAAATATTCCAGAAGAAAAGAAACGGATCATTGAATACACGAAGAATATTAACTATCATATGTTTGATGGCCTAGAGTATCATATGCGAAAAATCGGTGGGATAATTCGAGGAGATAAAAAAGAGGAGGATTACTAATGGCTAGATACAGTGTATATCAACAGATTAAAACATTCACCGTTCCAAGAGAAGGATTCTTGGAACGGGTTGTTTATAACACGAAGTTAGATAAAAAACAGCTTCGTGTTACGTTATTCTTGATGTCTGAATTAGATGGATGGCGAGAAGAAAAAACGGGAAATGAAAACGACCCCAATAACTTTAAGAAAGTCGATCCAGCCCAAATTGCTAACATGCTTGGGTATAAAAAGGGAGACGTAAAATGCATTTTAGAAGAACTTGTTGATGAAGGTATCTTACAAGAAGGTGAATCTATCACCGTGAAACATGGATATCGGTTTACATTTTAGGAGGAAATTACCATGATATTTGAACCAGCACTTTATATCTACCAGTCACCTGTTGGAAGTGATTATATTCAGGATCTTTATGAGATTACCAGAGAGCTTGGATCTCAACGACGAGATAAAAAAATCGAGAAGAGTTCCGACATCCCGACAATTCTCGTCTATGCATCCCCATGGGACGAAGTTAAATTAGATGATATCGTGAATTCGCATGAGAAAGTATCTGAGCAACCCTATAATGTACGTATAAAGAGGCACGTTACCCCCGTGTATGTGAGTGAGCTGTATAATCAGTTTCGTATGTATAAGAAGAAAGGTGTTAATATTCAAGGCATCGTGATGGATAACGTGGAAATAGAAGAACATTGCGGAGAAACACTCCATTAGCAATTACTTTGCTTTACCCACTGGGTTGGCATTCCAGTGATTGTAAAGCAAGAAGTAAGATACGGAGAAGAGAAAAATTTAGTAGAATTCAAATAAGGAGGAAAGTACAATGAAAAACTCTATAATGAGCATCTATGACAAGAAAAATAGATTGCAATTTTAATTAAGACAAGAAAATATAATACAATTTTAATTAAACGGAGGAACCTATCATGAAAAAAATGATGAATATTAATCTTGTACACAAGATACTTCAGAAAGAATTGAAAGTATTTGAATTCCTTGAAGACAGTGAGGTTACACCGGATTTATTTGAATCTTGGAAAACCCGTATTCAAAAAGTATCTTCCATTGACTTTGAATTGGCAATGGAAAATGTAAAAGACATCTACCTGATTATCAAAAACTGGAATACCCAGGTTGAAGATTTAATGGAAACACTTATGATTGATGGATCTACCGTATCCGGCACCATGTTTTCAGATTATATGTTCTTAATCGGTCTTCATTGTACCCACACAGATGCAGATGGACTTGGAGGATTCTTACCAGGAACACTTGTGGACATGATAACTTATTGGGATGAGACGATTCCAAATTCATTTACATTAGTATCCGCATGTGCAGAATATAAGAGTAATATTCTGATTTTATTAAATGCGATACTCTTTAAAATGATCTTCGGCAAGGATCCTGCAAGATTCTTCATTACAGATATTGCAATGGATTTATCTACCTACCAAGATCTTTGCAAACTGTATCCAAATCTACAGGGTGTTGATAAAATCGATAAATCACATTACCTTGATGTATCAAGTGATGAATTTGATTTTGTGTATGTAGATCATCATACGACAAATCCATGGATTGCATCAACGACTGTTGATTGCGCTGGCATTTTTGTAGCTCCGACTTTAAAAGATTTCAATAAGTATCATGTCGCTCCGAAACACAAGTCGAGTGAATATTTAATCTACAAAGAAAATACAAGAATTTCCGCAACTTACATCATGGGTTTACTTATGATGGATATCTTAGAAGATGTGATGTATGATTCATGTACACCTGAAAGAGCAATGGCATCACATATTACCAATCAGGTAATGGATCGTTTTTGTGCATTGATCCGTGCAATTTCAGACTGGGATACATTTGAATGGAGGGATCATCCATCTGAAGTTTATGGAGAGTTTGAACCGATTGATATCGGAAATCTTGGATTTACTAAAAGCCCTGTACTTTGTTTCAACGATGTAATAAAGTTTATCTGGTCCCAGGCAGATCGTGGTTTACGTTTTCTGCATGTTTTTCCAGATTCTATAACAGATGATATGAGATTAGCTAAAGAGGTTAACAAAGCTGTAACTAGCCAGTGCCTTGGAAAAGGTAAATGGTTGACGATACCAGAATTACCTGAAATTGAAAATTGGTTTGTGGTTGGATTTCCAACGATTGGCATTGCTTCTATGATCTGTCATTACATTACGCAATCAGAAAACTACAAAGCTCGTAATACCGTAAGCAGCTGTGGAATTATTATGCTGGATCTTTATAGTAGTACAGTATCTTTCCGCACCACAGAGACCTCAGATACCTGTAGAGTGGATGTTATTGCGAAACGTTATGGAGGAGGAGGTCATCCACAGGCATCTGGTTGTAGAAACAAAGACTTATCAGATCTTCTAAAAGCAAAGCTTTTGGAACAAACCTGCTAAGTAGTATAAGAAATACCGGAGTGGAGTAATCACTCCGGTATTTTTTTATAGAAAGGAGATAAATATGGCACAAAATATGAGAGTAAAAAGTAGTAAAATCGAAAATTTACATGGTCTAGTTAAAAATTACATTGACCGAGAATGGCAAAAATTTAAAGCAGGAAAGCCCTGTGAATTTATGGAAAAAGATATGACCATCGAATACTATTCCAACGATGGAGAACCGCAATATCACAAGGTAACGGTATTATTTGTCAATAGTTATTATCTTTACCAGTACCTGAATTATCACTATTGTAATGATCGGGTTAGTATTGAGAAGTATTTTTCACAAGAAGAGACTTGCCCAGTAGATTACAGAATTACAAATAAGACTACCGATTTTGACTTATGGTTTTTAATGGAACTCTACAGAGAAGAAATCAAGTCTTTTAATTCGATGCTTTCGGAAAATAAGGATTTGATTCCGATAAGAAGAATCCCACAAGCTAAGAAATCTCCAGAACACCAAGACACTTATATTTTTTTACGAAATCCATTCGAAGATGAGAGTATCAATCATAGTTCGGTTTGCTGTTGTAGTCCGGCAGTCGTTGCTTTAAAAAACACGCTCGACCACATCAATGATGATTTAAATGACACTGCTGCGATGAAACGATACGGGCGGGAATGTTTAAAAAATATCGCAGATGAAATGATGATGCTTCCAACTTCGGATGAAATTTGCCAGGGATTGCGACAGTGCTTGGAGAGGGAGTTGGCAAAAGTTCCAAATAAAGAAATTCAAATTTTTAGAAATTTGACCAACCGTAGATATCATTATTTACAAAAATTCTTCAATACCGTACAGGATTCCCGATGTTGTGATATTAGTATGGGCAATCTCCAAACCATGAAACCAGAGGAGATCAATCAAATACTTGAGCGTCGCTATGTGTTTTTTAATCAGTTCGCAGATAAGATCAATTTGATTGGACTGTATGCTGATGAAATATGGAGGTTTCCAATAACACGCAACCATCAACCAACCTTCTTTGATATTATAAACGCAGGATATGTCTCAGATCCTATTGGAAAACACATGATCAGTTGGATTAATGACATTGTCGATATGTACATAGGAGGGTGCTGGTTGGATGATGCGTTTACTGTAGAAAATGGATTTATGATTCGGACGGTTTTAGAACGATATGGATTAGTACTTCACACGAAAACAGAGGAAACCGAAGGCAGTAAAACCGTTTATTATGAGAGTTCTCATAGATCCTTTATGGACCATCTGGATGATATCATAAATATGAATAAAGAGGCGATGTCACCTTGGTTGAAAACAGAACTGCAGATGAAATATGCAAAAGAATATGGATACCTTGTTTCTGAAACCCAACGATTGGAAGATTATCTATATGCATTACTATGGGAAAATCCAGAAACCAAGAAACGTTACGTAACAGAACTTCAAGAGTTCTCATTTTTTGTACTGCTACGGTTATACTGGGGAAATATTTCTGTGATCCACAGGATTCAGACTTCTAACGTTCGCTGGAATCCAGTAACGGTTGTTCCCTGTGAACGAGTTGCAGTTGAATTAATTTATGAATTATTTCTTTACCGTTATAATACCAAGAGTAACCCATTTGAAGATATCACTAAGGTGATCCCAAGTAAGAAATTTGCAGAGTATCTTCATAAGTATCATCTATGTGGTGGTGAATATTGTATGGGGCATACCTTAAAAGATTTTCCAACAATCAACGATCATTATGTGAAGAGTTTTATTGGGCATCGGGTATCATCGGAACCAAATTATGATCGAATGCTGGTAGCATTACTTTATAGCATTTGCAGTGATGATAATAAACCGATCACTACAACGCAGTATACTATAACAGATGTGATAAAACCTACTTTTCAACCAGTTGAAGAACCACAACACCTATGTATTAATCCAGAAAATCCGAAAGTTTACCTGGAGATTCCAACTTCCAATGGCATCTGTGGAACTCTTACCCAGTATACGAATACTATTCCGGATAGCGTAAAGGCAACGATGACTACCTATAATCCCTATATCAAAACCCGGTCGTTGAATCTTGAAAATTGTAAACTGTTAGCACCATACATTAAAAAATTAGCTCAAAGTAGTGAAACGTTTAAAGAAGCCTTGTTTAGTATTGATAAGTATATTTTCATTAAACAGGCTGGAATGGTGAAACAACTTGATGGACATTCTGTCGCAATAACTCGTACGAAAGACGTTGATCCATCTGCAATTTTATTTGTTTCTTATATTATGAGCGAACTTTAATCTTGAAAGAAGAAAACCAGGGAAACTTGGTTTTCTTCTTTAACCATATATTATTTTTCTGGAGGGATAAGGTATTATTTTATAAAGGACAAAAAATTATAAAAAGGAGGTATCAAAATGAATGAAGCTACATACATCGAGTTGCCGTACTTAGATCTTACGAGTAACGATCACGATGGTAATACAAAACAATATCGCATCTATAATACGTTAGACTATGCGATTCGTGTAGGTTTTGTCCTACAAAATGACCACAGTATCCCAGAGCTGCTTGTTCCAATTCAATGGTGCGGCTACCAGGATCCAAAAGTACGAGAAAATGAATTGAATAAGGAGCATTATTTGGATGAAAAGCAGTTGAAAGATGCAATTGAGATTGCTAACAAATTGCGTCGCTTGCTGGAGGAAAACCCAAATAAAGAAATTTTAAAAGTCACCAACCACATCGGTGACGCACGTTATTATCGCCCAGATGATGGGTGGAAAGAACTCGCCCCAACGAAACATATAGAAATTGCTCCATATGGAACCTATTCTGCAAAAGATCGATTCCTAGTTCCTATGGATACGTTTTTAGAGTATGAGAAAATGTGTCACCAGTCTCATCGAATTTATGAGTCTTTGGTTTGTACCTATACCAAGTTCCCATCTTATAAAAATTTACCAGTGGTAAATAGAACGGAATATCAGGTTTACTTACAAAAACTTCATAATCTATATGCAGACGTCGACGCTATGGTTCGAAAATATCCACATTATCTTGGAACGATTGCACTGGAATGGGACGAGTATGAAGATGGTATGTTCATCTTTGGAAACCATGAAAACTGAAGGAGAATGATGCTATGAGAAAATATTTACCTGAATACACAAAAGATTGTGTATTTGAGGAAAACTTGAATCACGCGTTAATGACAAAATCAGCAGACTTACCTCTTGTGGAGTTTGTGAAAGAATCTTGGAGATCCTTGGAAGTTATTCCAAATATTAAGATTGTAGGTTTTGATTATACTGAAGAAGAATCCGCAATTGAGATCAACAAGCATATCTTTAAGCGTGAAAAGAAGCGTAAGAAAAATGAGCGCTTTGATTATAAATACGTAAATGATGATCGATATGGGAAGCTGACAACCAAGATTGAGATCACGGTAAAAGAGAAAAACCCAGACACGGGAGAAACGTTTGAGCATGTATATCCATTTACCAAAGCTATGTTAATCCCGTTACAAGATGAAGATGGCTATTTGTATATTAAAGGAAAGAAATACTATCTCATTTACCAGATGGTAGAAAAATCTACCTATACGTCTAGTCAGTCTGTTACTTTGAAAAGTTTAATGCCAGTATCGGTGAAACGTACACCTGTTAACATTTCTCCTGTAATGAATTTGGAAGTTCCGGTTGAAATTACAGATGCTTTGGAACCTCTTGTAGAAGAAGATCCAGGAGCAGCTGCAGTGAAAAAAGAACAGCTAATGGCAGATGTAGAAGGACAGAGTTATCATGTCCCAGTATACTACATCTATGTTTTCAAAAAAGAAATTCCAGTCATTTTATTCTATATGAGTAAAGGATTTGATGTTGCGTTAAATGAATTACAGGTGCAAGATACCATTGAAGCGATCGAATCTTATCCGGAAGATCCAGATCCCGATTATCTGTACTTTAAGATCTCCAGTCATTGTTACTTGAAAGTCTTAAAGTTTACGTTTGAAAAGTATTCTTACATACAGTCGGTTGTTGGCGGTATTATGACCGTTGCTACTAACCGTACATCCATTGGTCAATTGGAGGATGGAAAGCAGTGGGTAAAACGTATTTCCAATCCACCAAACTATGACAAAGGAAAAGATACGTTAAAATTCTTTAATCGACTTCTGGATGATACAACGGCTCGTATTTTGTATTTGTATGAATATCACAAGAAAGATATTTATACCGTTCTTCGTTGGATTTGTCAGGAATATACGACACTTCGACTAAAGGACAATCTCTCTTTGGATAATAAGAGATTGCGTTGTAATGAGACGTGCTCTTCTTTATTAACCTTAGAATTTTCTAAGAGATTGAGTCGATTGATGTCTCTTGGAGATAAAGCAAGTATTGAAAATTTCAAAGAAATGTTTAAGTGGCCTGGAGATATGCTGATTACAAAATTATTCCAGTCCGGACTTCTGAGTTTCGATGATTCCGTAAATGATTTAAATTTCTTTAAGAAGTTTAAGTTTACCACCAAAGGACGACCGTGTTGTCCCAAAATCGCGTGAGCGATTGGAAAAACCTCTCTAATTGCGGGGACGTCTCGTTAAATTTGAACTACCAACCAAGGATGGTGACAGACTTGGGGCAAAGGGTAACTCCGGAGATATGGTAATCAAAGTTCAAATTTGAGATAATCGACGCAGCGAAGTATCTTAGTAGGATAAGATATGGGCTCAACGACTAGAGAAAGCTAGAGATCTATGTAGGTAGAAATACCGAAATGGGAAACCAGGTAGATTGAAAATAAGGTAAGTTGAAATACTTACACGAAGCGAGTATCGTAGGACTTAAATAAGTTCGAAATGGGAGGCTCTCGGGGAACCGAGATGATGATATAGTCTAGTATCCTGTGGTGAAACACAGGGAGGTTTCAAGAAAACTGCATAAGAATGGAGATCGCATCAATGATCTTATGTGAATACATCGCACAATCATTAGGTAATAAGAATGGAAACAACGTTGGTGTTCGCTATCGTTCCATCCACCCATCATTTATTGGAAACATCGATATTTTAGTGTGTTAACTTACGGCACCGAAATCGCGTGAGCGATTGGAAAAACTCTTCTAAAACGGGGACGAACTTGAAAGAGTCAATCCGTTACGAAGCATATTTATGTGTGTTCAACGACTAGGGAAAGCTAGACAACCATGTAGATAGAAATATCAAAATGAATTTATTTCAGGTGGTTTGAAAATAAGGTACTATCTAGTACACGAAGCGAGTAGGTCCTTTAAGGACGAAAGGTAGAACTTAAGTAAGTTCGAAATGGAGAGCTCTGTTATTATTTGGTCATAGAATATAACAGATGGTGAGATAGTCTAGTATCCTATGGTGACATAGGGACGTTTCAAGAAAACTGTATAGAGAAAGAGATGATATCAACGACTCTATATGAATATAACGGGTAACTCAGATCCGGGACGTAATGGATTACTTTCTCCATGGGGTAAAATCAAAGGATTGTACTTTGATGATTCTATGGAGACTGGTAATTTCTTCTGGAATTTACAGCATGATTTACAGGAGTACTATGCATCAAAAGGCAAAATTTATATTATGATGCAGTTTGAGAGAGAAGAGGATTATTACAATGCTCTTTATCAGCTTCAGCAGGCAAATGAATTGGTTCATTGTTACGGTACTTCCAAAGAAGGACAACTTGGACTGGTTGTCGATACTATGGATTATTACAACGACGATGACAATGGGGAAGCCGAAGAAGCAAGAAAGAAATCAAGAAAGGCAGCCAAAGAAGCTGCGAAAGCAAGACAAGCAGAGTAATCTGCTTGTCTTTTTCAAAGGAGAAAGGAAATGATTGGGAAATATTTAAACAAACGAGCACTTCGAAAATATATTGATGCACATGTAATGTATCGAGACGATTATCCATATCGAATGTCAGATGCTGATTTTGAAGATGAGTTATACCATGAGAAATCGGATTACAAAACAGCGAGATCAATGAATGCGTGTATGCTCTTCAATCGGTTGGATAATTACAAAGTAACTAGCCAGGAAGAATATCATGTATTGTGTTTTCAGAGGCGCTGGAATGAAATGGGAATTTATACGGGTTTTCGTACCATGGTGTTGGAGTCGTGTAAACCAGTCCTTATAAATATTTTTGAGGAACCTTTTGAAAAGGGAATTTATATGACCTGGTATGAAAGTGCTCCTATGAGTGGAGATGAAAGATTTCCAGTACGAGCATTTGCCACTGTGTATTTAACGCCGTTTTTAAAAGAAAGGGGAATACTGTCATGAGCGAAGGTACTGATTATAGCAAATTACTATTTCATAACACCTACTTTAATTATCGTGTAGAGTGCGAAGATAACAAAACTAGTTTAGGTATCAATTATATTAAAGAACTGGAGAATCAGGCAAAGCAGCTGATTCAGATCATTCAGAGGGTAGAACTGCAAGAAGTTTATCAAATTACACATATTTGCCAGTCCGCGATTACTGGAATGGAATATCTTGGAATGGTACAATATACGTATTATGGAGTCCCAACGTCTCTTGATATTCTTCGTGAGAAAGGAATTCTCTATATGCAGTTTCGTTGGAAACCGTTTGAAGGAATCTATATTACGGAAACCGGTTTCTTGAATATCGGGAGACCATATATTCGGAGTAGCGAAGTAACTAGTACAAATGCACTAATGGATCAAAATCGAAATTGGAAAAACCTTCGGGCTCTGCAAGCATTAGAGTTTACTTCTTATGAGAATGAAGGATTTCATCATGTAACTGGTGTTCATGTAAATAAAGAGGAACGTGATTTAGCAGCTACGATTATGGGGAATTTTTACATACCAGAATTAGAAAATGAACTTTTAGAGGTGTTTGAAAGAAAATATAACGAAACGGTGCTACGCTGTTTGACATATCGGTCCGATGAACTGATTCATAGAATTCGAGAAGATTTCCAGACGTTGATAACCGATTTGGAAGACAATCGGATTCCGGAAGATATGATTCGACTTGTAATGAGTTTTGTAAGTACGGAAATACAGAATAAGTCATATGAACGAAACACGTCTAAAGATATAGACGATGAAGAGGAGGAAGAATAATGATGAAAAGTTATTATAAGATAAGTGGGGATGAGACTCTGTATTGCACCAATGGAAATCCTGCAAAGGAATCCAATATGGGACCTGTGATACAAAAAGCAGAAGAAGCATTGGTGACTGCAACGATCTACTGGGGTGTTAAATATAAAGAAGAGCTGATCGAAACGATGTTACAATATGGGGTTTCAGCAATTGCTAGAAACAAATACCAATACATTTATCCATATTATGCCGATTCCGATGAATTTGTATTTATCGTGATTCAGTTTAATCTGATTCCCTGTAAAGAAATTCGAATCGTAGATAAGGGTATCACGATAGTTTATCCACAGATATATGAAGCCGTGTCTGGTACAGACACATATGGACCACTATGTGTAAATGGAATGAAGATTCCATTTACTATAAAAAATACTACTGAATTTGTACGCTTACCTCAAACCGACAAGAATGGTTGTATATCTCTCACTACAGAGGACTATTTTGCAGGATATCAGCAATTCTTATTCGAGCATTCAGAAGCTGCAATTAAAAACGCTTTAAACGAGTATCGGGATTTACAAAAAGATATGGATCTTGATGGTTGCTTGACATCTGTATATGATGCAATGAATAATTTGGAGATGAAACTTTTAGAAAAGAAGATGTCAGATGAACAGATTGCTCAGACATGGAGTGAAATTGTTAAAAATATTCAAAAGACGTATTGTCGGGGTCCATTGATTTTAGATGTTGCAAACGAAGCAGATCTGGATCAAAACTCCGAATCTATGGTAGATAAAACCGCCGCCGAGCATACCAAAATTCCAAACGAAGTGTCTAGTGGGAAAGAAGAAAAATCAGGGAAATTAACAATTGACGAACTTTTAAAACGCTTTACTAAAAACATGGATTTTCCAAAAGAACTATTGGGAATGGATGTTGGAAATGGCTCTGATAAAGAAACTGTTCGAATTCTATCGGTATCAATAGAACCAACAGAAATTCCGGAAAGTTGGGAAGCGTTAAGTAAGAGTATTCAGGAGCATAACCGAAAACAAGATTCGGATAAACAAGAGAAACAAGAAACACCATCTCGGGAAATAAAGATCGAGTCTTCCCCATTTTTAAATTTGCTCATGGATGTTTTATCCAGTCATCAAAATGATGTGGATGACTAAATCCTAATTGGTATCTTACCGGAAAGGATATATTATCTCTCCGGTAAGATACTAATATTTCATTCACAAAGATATTAAAGGTGGTGATCTTTATGTATAAGGCAACCGTAGAGTTGGTCCGTATTCATCACTCACTATCGATCAAAATGGGGATCGTGTTAGAAGAAAATAGTTATGAAAAGCTTCAAAATAAAAATATGAAATGGGGCGCGGATGAAGTAGTGCGAAAGTTTTCCTATCATGGAAATCAATATATTCGCATGAATCCACGCCCCTTTTTGACGCTCGACATCTCAAATCGAAAGGAAAGGAGAAAAAGTGATGTTTATGATGCCAATTATCAGATGTCCATGAATCAAAAAGGACTCTTTTTATTAAAGAAAAATTTACGTGCATTACTATTAGAATTTCAAAGTGAAAAAAAATTGTTTTATCAGTACGAGAATGGGGAACTCGTTGTTGACCGTGTGCTCGCACAAAACCATGAGAAGATTATTCCAATTGGGAATGACAAGATCATTATTCTTCATCCTTGTGTGGTACAAGATGAAGAAAATCGTATGCAGTTTTATGAAGGCTGTTATATGGCATTTAATCGCCCAGAATATTTTACGTATCTTACCTACGAAGAGATGGAATTTTTCTTGGATACCTTACAGCATATCAATCTAATTGATTTAGCATTCCATCTTATGGAAACCGAAAGTTTCTATTCGACATTTAAAGAATCTGGACGAGGAGAAGAGATTAGTTTTGGAACTCCAATTCAACAACCAGCTGATGTATCACCAGATAGTGGGACAAAACCGGTAACGGGAAATCAGGAGATTCCAAATATTTAACACAAAGGAGAGTTACTTACTATGAATGATAGTTATGAATTCAGACCGGATACTTGTGATGCGGCGGAACCAGTTGATTCTGAAAAACGAGATCAGAAATTTAAATCCTTACCACTGTCACTTGGAAATATTCCACACTTTTTGTGGAATTCATTATTGCAGCATTATTATACCGAATTAAATTATACCTGCTTTGCTACATTGACAAACTTTTATCGAAATTCTCAGCAAGCAGTTTATGATTTAATGATTGGAAAATTAATTGAAAAGTATTATCCAGAATCCGTCTATCAATTCCATGGAATTGATAGCGATGTTTCGAATATTACCTATTATAATATCAGCGGTACTACTTTCTGTGTGCCGGTAAAATATATAAAGGGGTTATTCGCTTGTATTGAAGTCGAAGATAAATTGGATTCAAATACTATGACTCGACATTATCGTGTCGTATTTGTTGGACGTAAACATGATGTGTTTGCTAGAAAGTTTAACGATAAGATTTGTGAATTAAGCAGAAAGTCCATTTATAGTTGTGGATTTCGTCCAAGTAAGTATGTGTACTATATGACTACCATACGAGGAAATGGTCGAGATGATGAGAGTCGTGTGATGACAGGGCGGAAAATATCTAGTGTCTTTTTAAAGAAACAGATGGCAAGTGATATTTTAGAAACTTTGCAAAAATTTAGAGATCCCGCTACAAAAGAATTTTATCAATCTATCGGGGAAGTGTATCATTATAATATGTTATTACATGGAAAACCTGGGACTGGTAAAAATTCATTGGTCGCAGCGCTTGCAACAGAATTAGAGATTGGAGTGGTTCGCATTGATCCAAGCTTCTTTACCACATATACGGAACGAGGACTGCCCCTCTTAGATATTTCAAGAAATGGATTAGGTGGTCGTATTTTTCTGATTGATGAAATCGATATGTATACATATAACCGAGACAAACGAGAAGGGAAAAAAGATGAACGTATCATTCTTCCAATGATTTTAGATTTCTTGGATAATATAGGTGACGGTAGCATTGTCATCATGACAACGAATCACTTAGAACACTTAGACCCAGCACTTATTCGTAGTGGAAGAGTAAACCGGGAAGTTCAGTTTGAGTATTGGGAAAGACCCGTGTTTTTACAGGCGTTAAAATCATTTAACATTAGTGAAGAAGAATTTCATACGTTCGCAAGCGTCCGAAACATCCGTTATACGAGTGAGGATATTTTAGAAACGGGATCTATCACAACGTATATTCCGGCAACGGTTATAGATATCTGTAGACAATTCAACCTAAATCGATTTTGGTCTACACCTGAATCAAAGAGGGTTTGAGTTAATATATTATTTATATGAAAGAGAGGATAACGAAATGAAGTACGCATTTGGAGAAATATTAAAAGACATGAATTTGCGATTGGATTCCCTTCGTACAATCAGTGTTGTAGGAGTTGTGGATTTTGATAAACCTGCAGAGATGTTAGCATTAGGAGAAGATTACTATCAGAATGAGAAAGGATATGTAGATCTTAGTACCAATGCTGTTTGGATTTATTCTGAAAATCCGGTTTTGAGAACTCAAGGGGTACATTATCCTTACTTTTGGTTTGATGAAACCAGAATACAGGTATCAACAATTGATAGAGAGATGCTGGAACGTTGTAGTGTGGATCAAATTCGAAATATGAATTTGAGAGCCATGATACAACTGGTGAGCGATAATCAAAATCCTGTTAACGATCGAATTCGAGAATTACTTTCCGCAGGTTCGTCTATGGTTTTACCAATCATCAAAGTGAAAGATGATGCTTTGAAGAAAATGGTAAAAGCAGAACTTCGCGAAATCATGATGAGCGTTTCGAATTTACCAATTGTAGATACCCAGCATCAAGTTGCGAATATGCGATCAGCTCTTCTTAATGATACCAAGATGAGTGTTCCATATTTTCATAAATGGAGAGAGTTGATGGATCGAGATGCATTCATCATCACCGCTAATAAAACTCCAGATGCAAGTGGTTCCTATCATGCCTTAATCTATACCGATTCCAGAGATATGATCGGGCATATGTCAGATGATATTTATACGGAATTTCGAGGTTTGATACCAGGATGTGTAGATGATGAGCGTGTAAAAGCACTTGCTCTCATCTCCCCAGAAGAAGATGATGACTCTGAATCAGTCGAGATTTTATCTGTTTCGGAAGATGATCCCGATAATTTAGCTGAGGAATTTAATTCTTCTGAGAAATAGGATTTTACAAAGGAGGAAACAAAGATGGGACTTCTTGACAAGTACATCAAACCATCTATTGTGGATGGTGGCCCAAAGAACATGGCACGGATTTGTATTGACGATCCTGCATACAGACAAACAGTCGAAGAACTTGTTCAGTTTGTAGGAGCATCAAAATGGAAAAGCCAACTTACTGGCTTTCAAATTGGATTTGTATCCCGGAGTAAGAAATTCATGGAGTTGGTTTCCAGAAATGGAAACCAGCTTGACATCATACATCGAGGAACTCAGTTGTCTCCGCAATCTCGTATGATGGAGACCTATTATAGTATGCTGATTCCAAAGAATCGCAAACTATTTCGTTTACAGATGTCAATACGAATTAAAGTAATGAGTGAAGGGGATTCAATTTCTAAGATTTATGATACTCAATTACAGGATATTTGTAATCTGGTAACTCTTGCATATTTAAAACGAGAATATCCAGATATGCATATATTATTTACTAGAGAAATAAAAGTCCCATCCATTGCGAGTATCGAAGAAGCAATTCAGGAGCAGATTCATTTTGATTTAACTGCGCCTTCGACATATCGTTTGCGTGGACTAGAGTTAGTACTGGATTCAGATTCTGAATGGAATTCAACTGTCACAGATCAGCATAAGATGCTTGGTGATACCTTAGGATTTCCTAAAAAAGTTATGATAGCATAACGCTTTCATATAAATAAAAATAACAAAGGAGGATACTATTATGAATAGTATTGAAGCAACAACAATTATCAACGATTTGGCAAGCAAGAAAAACAAAATCCTGTCTGAGGCTGCGAAAACAATTGCTGACTATGTGCAGACTACACTCGAAGCTTCATTAGATCTGCATACACAGGTAATGAAAATGTGTAAAGATTTTTCTGCAGAGGATAGTGTAAAAATCCTCGCAATGGCTTTGGAATATATTGCGAAGAAATCAGCAAGTACCAAACCTGGAAAATCTGGAAGTTTTAAAGGAGGTGGAAAAACTTCTGGAAAAACTTCGAAAAACTCCGTTTACGGATCTATGGGTTCTGTGTATGGATCTTTCCGTGGAGGGGACTATTAAATAACAAAATCAAGATACAGGTGCTAATTTAGCACCTGTATTTTTTGAGAAAGGATGAACCAAATGGAAAAACAGGAGATATTAGTCTATATGACTCATATTGAAGTTACAAATTATCGGTTTGGTGATTGGCCAGAAGTTGAGCTTATGATGTCGAAAAAAGATAAAAGTCGACATTGTTTACTCCCGATTGGTTACTATATCGATGAAGGATACAATAAGTTATATTTACCAAGAGGATTTGATATTGCGATCTTAGAGCGACATGCAAAATCACAAGCCATTCTTATGAAATGTCGCCAGCCAGTTTCCAAATTAGAGAATGTAGCAATGACGGTAGATCCTAGAAATGGAATGCAAGAAGATGCAATTGCATTTCTAACAGCTACTGGGTTGTATGAGAATCCACAGGGATGCCCACCACAACTTGGTTTAAATATGCCAACTGGAACTGGAAAAACCTATTGCTCAATCAACTCCATGGTTACAAAAAAATTGAGATCCATTATTATATGCCATTCGAAAAAGATTTTAAATCAATGGATGACTGGGATTGATAAATTTACAGACATTGATATGGATCGCGTGTTATTTATTACAGGATCAAGAATGATTGAAGCATTAATGGATGGACGCTTAGATCCAGTGGCTTATGATTTCTTTATCACTACACACCAGACTTTGGCGTCGTTTGCATCTATTGATGGGTGGGTGACGTTAACAAAGTTTTTCGAGAAACTTCGAGTTTCCTTAAAAATTTTAGATGAAACACACCTCTATTTCGAAAATGCATTAAAATTAGATTTCTTTTCGGATGTTCCTCTTACCTGGTATTTAACAGCAACCTACGGTCGTTCTGATATTCAGCAAAATATTATTTACAAAAAAGCGTACTCTACCGTTTATCGATTTGGGAATAAGATTGAACGGTATCGACATACAATCTCCTTTATCGTTTTTATTGACTCTCATCCAGAGAATAAGGACAAACGTTTTGTACAATACTCCAATTCTTATGGCTATTCAGCCGTAAATTACATGACGTATGAATTTTTACAAGACAAAGATGTTATGCTAAATACAGTCCATCGAATTTTAAAACAATGCAAAGACGTGGAAGGAATTCGTTTGGTGTTATCCGGACTTCAAAAAACTACGGAATTGATCGCGGATGAAGTAGAGAGCTGGTACCCTAAATGGGACACCATTGTAGTGCACTCGAAACACAATGCATCACATGAAGAAATGGAAGAATCGGATTGTATATCTTGTACGTATAAAATGATGGGTACTGGAGCTGATATCAAAGGAGTACGAGTTCTTATTGTGACAGAACCAATCGGATCCGCCATTAACATGGAACAGGTGATGGGTCGTCTTCGTCCATATATCGATGAAGAAGGAAAAGAACGGGAAACCCTCTTCTATTATATCGTCGATACTGGATTTCGTAAGTGTGTTCAAATGTATGAACGAATAGAACCTGTTATACGAAAACTTTCGAAACAGGTATATACGTATGATTTACGATAAAAGGTTATTCTAACGAAAACCATTTATCAAGGGGAGTATAAATAATAAAAAGAACCGACACTGTTTTCCCGCAGTAGTCGGTTCTTTTTTTATTACCGCTATAACAAAATAACAAAGAATGAGATGTGAAGTATTTCCTTTGTTATTTTTTTAATTTTAACAAATATGTATCTTCTTTCGTACATTTTGGAATTACATGCTGGACATATTAGCTAACAAATAGAGCTTCATCTTTTGTTACCACATACAAATACTTCATCACATTCATAAATTAAATATATCTGAATGGAATCGAGAATTTCCATTCAGATATATATTATTTTCTTGTAAAGAAAACCATGATCAAAAGGAGGATAAAAACATGGGTAATTTAGACAATTTTCAGTTTTCTGTACAGATGGAAAACACCGTAAAAAAAGTGACAGATTTATTATTGATGGATGATCGACTCGTAAAATCAGACAAAGTAAATCCAAAATGGTTTGGGCTCGATGGGTTAAAGGATACCCAAGAAACCAGAGATCTCAAGGATTTGTACTATCATGCGTCTGATTTGATCGATCGTTGTTTTTATAATGCATTTAACGAAGGGCAACTGGATTCTGACCGAGAAGTCGTGGAATGTGCTTTATTAAACGTAATGCGTGAAGTGGAACGTATTATGACAGGATGTGCAGATGCGACAGTTAAATACAAATGGAAGTTAAAAGTGATGGTTATGACCTTACTTCGTTACCGAGATTTGATGATTCGTCATGATACGAGACCGGTTATCTTAAACCAGTCTCCGACTTATTGGAGACAGTATGGATTCAGTAAGAGTTCTGTAGAAGAAGCGCTTCTGTATTACAAAGGAACGGAACGCCGAATGAAACGTCATATAGACATTCATTTCGTATATCGTTATAATCTTCAGGCAGCTCCAATCAAAGTTCCAATTCCATTTGAGAAGCATTTCTATATGGATCTTCCATATTATCCCGCTACGTATGCAGATGCAACTTACCAGGACCTTAAGGATCTTCCACGAGACCCTTATCAGTATTTTATCTTTGGGGACTATGATGAAGAAAATAATGCAGTTATTTATGACTATCGTGATATTAAGAAATTGGGAAATTTTTCTAGGATCCCGACAGATAGTCCGAAAGAGCTGGTTATGATTCCACTTGATACCAATGGTAAGATGATCCATCATCTAGTGCACAGTTATGTAGTAGAACCAAACGTAGATTACACCTCAGTTGATATTCAAACAGAGAAAAATCCAAACGATGGTCTGATCCATACCAATGTCAATTTTTCTGGTATGATGCACACGTTAAATCTTTATACAATAGATCCAGAAGAAATGGAGATTGAACTACCTGCTGTTCAACGGCTGTTACAGGAAAGACCAGAATTAGAGGAAACACGCAAGAATTGTTCTATATACATTTTGGAACGTTGTTTGGGAGAGGATAGTATTATTCCATTACCATATCGTATGAGTGACGATGATAGTGTTGATCTTTTAACAGAGAAAGACTATAATATCAACTGGGATAAGTATGGATTGGATGTAGAAAATTTTGATCTGGAACGGGTAACTGCTGATATTCCATATACTGTTGGCGATCCTACTATCGACAATGGATCTAAAAAAGCAATGTTATCAATGGTCCCAGAGGTTCAGTAAGGTTAAGGGAGGAAATGTATTTCCTCCCTTACTTTTTTATTTTTTTGGATACAAAAAAGTAGAGGTGGGAATAAAAAAATATGGGGAGTACAATGACTCCCCATATTCTTAGTTTAGGTAAGAGGGATAAGCATCGTCAGTAGCGTGCCGACACTTATCTAGGAATTGATTGTAAGAATCAACTCCCTTGCGATATTCAGACTCAATTTTCCGTAACACTTTCGGGGCGTCGCTTGCGTTGACATAACGAAGTATTATGGGTAATTGATGTAAACTGTATGTACTCATATTCTCACCTCCTTTCTTATAAATACAAGGAAATGATATATCAATAGACAGAATACAATTTACTAGAGGTGAGAATAAAAAAATACGGGGAGTACAATGACTCCCCATACTTCTCAGTACGTGAAGAATGCCTCTCCATCATAGAGAGTATCATCCACATAGTGATTGTAAGCAGATCTGCCATTTGACAAAGCTGCTAATGAATCCTGGAGGATTTCATTGGCTTGTCTTTCGGCTTGTCTACTTACAAATGGAAACATCGGAATAGTGATCCGGTTTCTAATTCGTCGTAGAGTTGGTAAATTAGACATATTCTCACCTCCTTTCATTTATATATCAAATAAATACTATATCATTAGGAGATACTCCCATACGGGGTATCTCCTAATTATTTTCCTTCACAATATTATAAACCTAGAAAGGAGGTTGTATTATGGCAAAATTAACAGCTGAAAATGTACTGAAGGTTGCACTTTCTTGGGATAATTATTATGAGAAGGCTTCTGGTGGTACAGATGCGCAGTTAAAGAACAAAACCTGGAACGCAGGATATAATAACTATACTTGGTTCTGGGTAGCTTTAAACCGTCTCGGATACGGTAATTATCAGGCACAGCCATGGTGTGACGGCTTTGTAGACTACTGCTTCGTAGAGTGTGCGGGTGGAGATGCTGCTGCATATAAACGTGCGGCAAAAGCGCTTGGTGGTATGAGTGCATATACCCCAAGTTCTGCAAACATGTATAAGAAGCTTGGTAGTGGACATTGGATTGAACCAAACGGAACACCACTTCCAGGAGATCAGATTTTCTTCAAGAACTCTTCTGGAATTTGCCACACAGGACTTGTCTTACGAGTAACTTCTTCCACGGTTTATACAATTGAAGGAAACACATCCTCTGCATCTGGTGTGATTGCCAATGGAGGATGTACTCGTCAGAAATCTTATTCCAGAAGCTATTATAATATCGCAGGCTATGGTAGACCGCTTTGGGAAGATGGAAGTTCTACAAATGTTCCAGCAAATACGGGAACTGTTGTTCTTCGTAGAGGAGATAGTGGAGCCGAAGTTAAGAAAATGCAGGAGCTTCTTCTCACTCGTGGTTACAACTTAGGTGATTATGGAGCAGATGGAGATTTTGGAAGCTCTACTTATGAAGCTCTGAAACAGTTCCAGGGATACCATAACATTACTGCAGATGGAGAGTATGGTCCAGTATCCAGAGCAATACTGGAGAAACCATTCAATCGTGGTTATTTACAGAATGGAGATAGTGGTGAAGAAGTTCGTACTATGCAGTTACTGCTTTTAAAGGCAGGATATAGTGTAGGAGCAGCTGGAGCGGACGGTGACTTTGGATCTGGTACGGAAGCAGCAGTAAAAGCATTCCAGAAAAAAGCTGGATTAAATGTAACTGGTAAATATGACAATACTACAAAGACAAAACTGAAAGCTGCTACAGAAGCAACCGAAAAAGCAAATGATGCAAGCAAACCAGCAACCGAGACCACGACATCCAACTATAAGTATGGTGTAAAGGGAAGTAAAGTTGTTAAAGCATATCAGAGGATGCTTAAGAATACTTGGAAGTATGAAAAAGTAACCGTTACTGGAGACTTTGATCAGGCACTTTTGGAAGCTGTCGTAGATTTCCAGACCTATCATGGATTGGAAGCTAACGGTCAGTTAAATGCTGCAACACGTAAGAAAATTAAGAAGGAAGACTATCACGAGATTCCAGACAACTGGATTGCAAAATACCAGTATCAGCTGAATGTATCCAATAATAAAAAATTGGATGTAAATGGCAAGTGGAACAACGCTACTGAGAAAGCGTATGTAAAACTGAAACCTGGTAAATCTGGTTCTCTGGTAAGACTTTTACAGGAAATTCTTGTAACGAAGTTCAAACGTACTATTAGCATTACGGGTTCTTATGACAAGGATACGGTAACTGCTGTTTCCTTTGTACAGGCTTACTATGGAATCAAGGGTAAAGGTGAGTGTGGAACAAAAACTTGGAAAGCACTTATCTGTAACAATTATCCGAAAAAATAAGAAAATGGGAAGTAAACCTACTCGGTTTACTTCCCTCTTTATACCTATATATTATTTCTTTGATCACATGAATACGAAAAAGGAGGAATAATGTAGTGATTGAAAAATACAAGAAGGTTGAGACGAACGTCGACCAATCAATCGGTAACTTAGTTACCACGACAGAAGAACTTCTCATAACAATGATGGATATGTACTTAACGATTGATGACCCGGAAGGATTTACCATCACGATGCTTTCTAAATATGAAAGCTCAAATCTTTCATTTAATGAGAAGGTAGTAAAAAGTTTAGAGGAGTATGGTGATGAAATTCGAAAAAGTATATGCAGTGGAGTTAACAACTTGTATTTACCTGTACGAAACGCCATCGCAGATCTTTGGACCACGTATAAGGATGCCCGTGAAAAGGATTCCGAATTGGAAAAATGCCTGGAAACATCAGATCACATATTCAAACTTCATGCCCGACTTCAAGGTATGAAGTGTTATCTACTAACACTTTGTGACGATACTGTTGAATTTATAAAAATGGCATTAAAAGAAGAGGAGGTACGAAGATGATATTATTCCAGAAGGCACCGACGAAAACACTTCAAAAAATTGTCAATCGGGAGATTCGAAAAGTAAGACGTACGGTTGACAGACAGCTTCCGGAGTTTCAGTTTTGTTTAGACAATGGAACTTCGAATGATATTGTAAAGGAGGCAAAGCATTTAGAGAGCTTTCTTTGTGCGAAACTGGATCCATGGAAAGAAAAAATCGAGAATGCAATTCAAGGTTGCAAAGATCTTCAAGAGGCGTTCGTTGAACAAATGTATGCTGACCCTTTACTAGAAGATACCATAGAGGCTCAATATGATCGTTTGAGTAAAGAAATTGTAGATCTATATAAGCTGGAGGCATTGAGGTATAGTACAGAACAATATGTGATTTGTTGCTGTGAACGGTTTCAATAATTTATTTTAGAGGAGGGGTGCTATACAATGAAAATGCCATGTGAAGATTTATTAAGTGAAGAAAGTAAGAGAATTGTTGCCAGATATGAGAGGAGTGTGATTCGAACTATAACTTCAGTAGATGAGATACTTGCTGATGTCAATGTTAGAATGAAGACGATTCGCACATATGGAAACACTTCTTACGCTTTATGTAGTGAAGAAAAACGTGATGAAGCGTATGTTTATGTACGACATGTACGAGACGGCATTGGTTTCATGTTTGATCAAAAGATCGAACAGATCCAGCAATACATCAAAGAAATTGAAGATGGTATTGAAACGTTACAGACCTCAAACGGTATCAAATCATTAATTACGGATTTAGAAAAAACTGTAATCATTGAATCTTTGGTACGTTGCATTAATTATTTAAGAGCATCACAGTCCATGATAGATGGTTCCAGAGTCATGCTTTTTAATTATACTGAGACGATTCTTCAGAGTATCGGAAAAGGATCAACCTATCTCAGATATAGATATGACACGGCTACCAAAAAAATGTATACTTTGATTGATTATCAAGCAGAAATCCCAATTGAGAAACTTCCAGATCAAGAGGAAGAATCAGAAAAGGAAACCGCAGAAAATACTTCTGAGAGATTAGCTGTTGATGATTCGGATGTAGAGTAAAATTCGTTAATTTGGTATGATCCTAAAAACAAAAAGACAACAGACAGCAGAATCGCCTGTTGTCTTTTTTTGATATGATAAATGGAGATATATTATCTTCATGGTAGAAAAAATAACAAAGGAGGTTTTACAATGAACCAGAAAGAAGTAAGAAAATTACACGATGGGAGACAATTTCTTTGTATGACAATGAAAAGTCTCATTTTTGAAACTCGGAAATCGTTAAATCGATTACGTGAGCAGCTGCGTGGAGAAAATGATGAAGCAGTATTTACGCAGATCGAGGCATTGAGAAATTCCTATGATAAGGATGTAACAGAAATTAACCGCATCTTGGATGGTGTTAAACCAGAATTTAAAACGGAAGTGATGTTTTTTCGAACAGTAGCACTCCGACTGGCAGAAGATATTCGGGGAACGTTAATGATGCAGTATTTAGTTCCAGATCCAGCTGGAATGTATAGTTCTTCCTGGTACACAGGAATTCAGATGGTGACCGATGAGGATCCAGATACCGCTAGATTTAAAGATGCTGCAAAAGATTTTGGACGAGCTGCAACGGAATTTGCATATGCGACTGTTGGATGTGGTCTTACAGGAGGATACCCGGAACGTGCATTTTATGGAAACGAGTATGTGTTAAATATGCTGAAAAATCTCTCTAAAGCGGTAGACGTAAAGTTTGATGAATTACAAGCTACCGATCAGGGAATGGGAGAACGAGCTTCTGATGCAATTTATGAAAAGTGGGGAGACATCTTAAACGAAGCAGATATCAACCTTTATAAATTAGAGGTTGGGTTCGCGGAAGGAAAACTTAGAATTTTCAAAGCATCAGAATCTAAGAGTACAAATGTTGAAAAGGGGAAGGAAGTTCGTCATGTTTAAGTTTAAAAAGATTAATCAATTTAAACACGAAATGGATTACCGTTCTTCATTTCAGTGTATGTTGGCTGAATTGGAGGACCTGGTAGAAAATACGGAATGTGATGTCGTAGATTTATGGAAAGAATTTCAAGAAAAATTTGATGATCCAAATTTAATCTATGATGATGCTGAATATCAGCACAATTTAATTCAATATTATAGCAGTGCAAAAGAAAGTCTTTTAAAAGTTGCTGAGAAAGCAAATAAGCAGCTGGAGAAAATACGGATCGATTGTACATCCGAGACTGTATCTGATACTTTCTATGAGAGCATGCTCAGAGACACTGAACTACTATATGACCAGATTATGGTATATCGGATTCAGACCGAGTTATTGTATGCGAAATACAAAGGCTCAACACAAGTTAATTTGGATATTGACTTACATACCCACAAAGTGTTAATAAGCACACTGAAATGACAAAGGAGGAAACAAAAATGGGTTTACTGAAAAAACTATTAGGTATCAAAACAACAGATCTTTCTACTATTAAAACCAATATTACAGATCATCTGGAAACAACGAAAGAGTTAATCTTTAATCATGAAGATCTCATGGATGATATTATTAGAGTTGTAGATTCTGGAGCACTTGTATATATGAATGGTGATATGAGTGACGAGGAGGCTAAGATATTTTTACAAGAAGAAGATGCGGATATGAAAGAAACGGTTCATTTATTAGAGGATCTACTAAGTGAATTAAAAGATTTTACAAAAACCATACAAGAGGCATCCGATGAACTCAATTTAAAAGAAGAACTGAAAGCGTGTCAAAAGATGCTTCGACACGGATATCGTACGATTCGTACCATGCAGATTGATTATAATATCGTCAGTGGTAAATTTACAAATAACCCGTATTATTTAGTAGAATTTGAATCTGATGAGATTGGAAGAATTGTAGACGAAAACTGGTTTAGTGAACCTATCCCTCTTTCTGGAGAAGAACAGGAAGTAGGAAAAGATCAGGAGGATACCGACGATGACGAATGAACCATTGACAATGACAGAGAATGAAAGGACATTAATGTTTCAGCATTATGAAGTGTTTGATCGCTATACCGTTTGTGCAAATGAGTTAATTCAGAGAATGAGATCTACTGCAGCCGTGTATCAATCATCACAATCAGGAACGCGTGATCACGTTGCCGAAGACCAGTTCTCCATTTATGAAGAAGATCTGGAACGATTGACAAAAGAAACATTCGATTATTTCAATATGGTATGCCGGATGATGAATAGCATGATGAGTATGGCGATCTATGGAATCCCGTCTCCAGACAACGAAGTTGTAGTAAAACCTGTGAGTAAGGAATATCGAATGAAACTACGTAGACTGAATGATATAACCCTCAAAGGCTATCATCATTTTGTAAGCCTGGAAGTGGAAACCATTCGATCTACTTTAATCGACATAATCGACAATGGAACGATTGAAGTAAAGTTTGAGCCACATGCTCTTATCTGTAGTACGATTCATTCTTCAAATGGTCGTAATATTTATGGAGGTTTACTATGAGCTGTATACAACAATATCAAATTGAAATGCGTTCTCGAATCATACAAGAAGTACACAAACTTTTGGATCATCTTCCGGATGATCCAAAATCAACCTCGTTAAAAGTATTTCCGGAATATGCATCTAAGGTTATTCGAGATGCGGAAATGCACTCGATTCGACTTTTAGTAGATCCAATGGATGGTGCAACTTTGTTGGATCGCTGGGAGGGATTTTACACCATTTTTCGAGACAGCTGTGAACAATTACACGCTGGACCCGAAGTGTTACATCGAGGCATGGATTTATATGCAGATGTACGAGAATATATTCGATCTAATATTTACTTTTAAAGGAGAAATGAGCATGAATACTATACCAACGTTAGAAGAAGCATGGGGAAAAATTTTAAATGATAATGGTGCTATGGAAACAGAGGTCATTAATGCAATTGAATTAAATTTCAATAAAGCCATACTTTCCAGTATGGAACCACAGGAAGTAGCTATGATGCTGGCAGGAAAGTTAGCAATGGAATTTAGTGACTGCCAGGAATCTGCAAGAAAAATCCTGTTAGAATATGTACCCGAATTAGAGAATATGAAAAAAGAGATCGATAACGGTTTTGTGGATAGAATGGAGGATCTCCTGATGCGGGTAGAAGATAAAATGGTGTGTTTAATCGCATCTACAACTTTGAACTTGTCTACGATTACGATAGAGATACAAGAAAAGGTATCCATTTTGATTCGAAAAGCAGAAGCATGCTCTTTTGTCACAAATACATATGAATATGTTACAAATCACTTCCTGGAGTTTAGAAAAGAAATGCAGGATATGCTGGTATCTTTTGGATGTGAAATCACGGACGAAAGCTTCAATTCCAAGATCTATGGAATAATTCAAGAAAGAATGCAAAATGAAAATAAGGAGAACAAATAAATGGGAGAAATGAATTTTACGTTTGAAGATATTTTTGGATCGAAGGGGAAGATGCTGGATGAAATGACTCAAGAAAATCAACCGTCCATAAGTAAAAAATCCAGTGAGAATAATAAGCGATTACAGGAAGATAGTCGAAATATTATTCAATTTATAAATTCCGATGTGCAGTCGAATTATATAATCGAGCTGGAACGATCCAAACTTTCCCGACTGATGTCTTCTAGTATCCAAGCAGTAGAAAGTATGACCGATTCTTTATGTACTGCAATCTTACAGCTTGATTCCTCGAAAGAGACATCGGCAAATTTTATCAAACAAATTATCACGGTAACGGATAATTATGAAAACCAGTATGTTGATCTCCTCGCACGGATTGGACTTGAACTAGCGAAAGTTGCAGAATCAATACAAAAGAACGACACACTTATTATGTCAAATCCGACAGGACTTGGAGAATTGATTTCATACTTTGGTCAATGTATGGAGATGTATAAACATATCAAAGATTCTGTAATAACTTCTTTGGATGCTGTACGTGGACAGGATAATGGAAATCGATTCGCAATTGCGATCGCAGATCGCTTAAGTGAGATCTCAGAACAGATGGAAGAAAACGAGAAAAACGATGAGCAATCAACAGATCAAAATTAATTTAAAGGCAGCGATTAAAGAACACTGTGAAGAAGAAGGTAGTTATTATCGGGAAGTAGATGATCGTAGGATACTGATCCGATGTCCATTTTGTGGGGACAGTACCAATCCAAGACATGCACATTTATACATCGTCTTAAACATCGAAAACAACTACAACCCAGGCTACATCTGCCATAAATGTGGGGAACATGGAGCTGTCAATGAAGATTTCCTCACGATGCTTGACATTGCAAACCCAAATCTAAAGGCAGAATTACATGTGTTAAATAAAACGTCGGAACGTCGAAGTCATAATGGTTATACCGAAGAAACCAAAATGGAATACTTTGACTATAAAATTCCGATGATTCGCCGTGGATCAAAAACGGCTTATTTGGAGGAGCGTCTTGGACGCTCCTTCTCTGACCAAGAGTTAAAAGACTGCAAAGTCATAACAAGTCTATATGATTTTATGACCCTGAATCAAATACCAGAAAATGAATATCGATATCCGGCTTGGCAAATGAATATATTGGAGCGTGATTATCTGGGGTTTTTAACCTATGGAAATTCACATATCTTATTACGAGATATTACAAATACGCATGACTTAAGTTGGTTGAAATATCCAATTACACTTCAGTCCGCAGAGAATAACGTTATATACACTCTGGCTGCTGAATTGGACCCTCTTTCACCAAAACCAATTATTATTAATATCTGTGAGGGAGTCATGGACATTGTATCCGTTTGTTATAATTTAGGATATGATAAACCTGGTACGTTGAATGTCTGCATTACGGGAAACCATTATGAGAAGTTTATCTTATTTCTTATTAACCTAGGACTCGTTGGTTCTAATATTACGATTAATATTTTTGCAGATAATGATGCCGTATTTAATCCGAAAGCAAAACGAAAAACGACACTTCCTTATTTTCAAAAAGTCTTTCGGAAGGCAAAGTATTTATTTGGATCTATCTATGTATATTATAACGTGATTGGAAAAGATTGCGGAGTACCAAGAGATAAAATCCGATTGCAAAAAAATAGAATATAAATTGAAATAGAATAGAAAAGAGAGAATGAAACTCTCTTTTCTATTTTTTTGTAGACAGTCCCCTAACGCTAGATTTTTTTATAGAAAGGATGAAAATTATGAGTGAAGCAAATATTGAATCTTTATACCCAATGGCATATACCAACACAAGGGTACCGTATTTACAAATTTATACAGTAGGAAACGATAATCGATTAAAAGCAGTTGGAGAGATTCCTCTTGGAACTGCTGTCGTTGTAACAGGAATGGACTCGATTGACAATATTCGGGTTCAGAAACTTGGAATCGGGGAAGGATTTTATATTCGTGATGATGAATTCGCGAATGGAGATGAACCGGAAGTTATTGCACAGGATATCGAAACAAATGTAACCTATGATGCAAAAACCCCATATCCAACAGATGATTATTATATGGGACGTATTAATACACCAAACGGTGCTGCTTTCTATGGTCCGGAGGAAACTCTATTCTATAAATCCAGAGGACTTTCTAAAGGACAGAAGATTTGGTTACGTGGGGTTTCAATGGTTGGGGTTGGTAAGACTGGGTATGACATGGCCTATCTCAAATCCAAAAAAACTGGGGAGATGGAATTCATCGGCTATGTGAAATCCAGTATCGTAGATGTTGAAATAATAACTAGTACACCATTTGAGGAAACATCTGAACCTGTGATCTCTAAAAACGAATCCATTCAGCATGAAACGGATTTGTCTCATGGTCGTGGTTTAACTGAGCCAATTCGACATGTTTTAGAAGAAGAGGCTCCTACACAGGATACACTTTCTAAAATTGCTACCATGGAAGAAGGTCCGAAAAAAGAAGCAACAAAAAATATGTATTTAAATGAGCGTCTTGGAGAAAACATCGTAGTTATCGCGCTGCATACAGATAGTGAAAGAAAGTTAGCAAATGTAAATCAGTATATTGATACAAAGCTTTGCTACGATACCATTGTATCAAAAAGCGGAGATGCAGATGGATATGCAGCACTTGTAGCAGCTGGTTTTAGCCTGCTTCCATATTACATGGTAAATACCTTTGTTGGAGTTCGAGAAGAGGATCTTGTCGGACTGAAAAAGGATATGGTACGTCACGGTTTAAAACCAATTATTTATCGAAGAGGATAAGAGATATGATGGAGAAACGAAAATATATCGTCCAGATTATCGGACGAAGTGGATCTGGGAAATCTTTTGCGTTTGATATGTTGAGGAAAGATCAAAAAGATGTTCTACAATTATTAGCACCTCCCGGGTGCATGGCTCATGAAAATTTTAAGATTTCCTTTATGTATCCTTATACGACAAGACCTCCAAGGCCTGAAGAAGAAGGGAAACCAGTTGAAGAAGCTGGATATCACTTTGTTACAAAAGAGGAATTTGAAAAGTTAAAAGATAATGTGGTAGAGTGTAGGGAATATGATGTAATTAATGCGGAAGGGAAACCCGATAAATGGCAATACGCTACCATTATAGAAGATCCAAATGCTGGATGTGGAACGGAACAAGAAAATGATTTCGAAATATGTTTTTATGTAAATAGTCTGGACGGGTACCAGAAGAGTATTCAGCCGATTGAACTTATGACAAACTATAAAACGTTTGGTATCTATTTAAACACACATCCAGAAGTTCTTTTATATCGTTCGGTGGAACGAGAACTTAAAAAGCCAAAAGACAAACAGAACATGCAAGAGGTATTACGGCGTTTCTATTCTGAGCAATATGAAGATATGAATTATCGTGAAGCCAATACGACGCAGTTGGATGTAGATCTTCCAATTTGCAGTAAGGGAGATATTACGTATATTAATATCTCTCAGGTTCCACATCGTTTAAATCACATATATCCAGATGATCCAAAAATGTATGTCTCGTGGATTTGTCTTGCAATATGGGATCGATTATCAAAAGACCACCCAACATTCTTTTAAAGGGCTAACTTGACTTGTTTTGGTCATGTAACCTGTTCTGTTATTTTCATAGTAAAAGTATTATCTCCTTTTGAGAAATATAATAATCCTTATCCATGATGCAGATAAAAAAAAGAAGGAACCGATTATCACATCGGTTCCTTCTTTCATGTGTTTCATTTCTTACCGCCCAATAAGACGATAAGGAATGATAGACCAAATAAAGAAAGTAATCCAAAGAATAAGTTCTTAATGAACTCAAATCCTATAAATACAATTCCATTATTCAGTCTTGATTTATTGATGTTTCTCATGACATTTCTCTCCTTTCTAATCTAATAGAATTTGCATGTTTAAAACTTCCGTTGTTTTTGGATACTTCTTAAACCGATCAAATAACATCGGACGGTATCCAATCACTCTGGAAGATACTTTGAAAATCACATCCTGCAATTGTTTGGTATGTATAATAGATTCCTTTTGCGATAATTCGAAGAGCGGAATTTCAACCAAACTACAGGATGGGTTTTTAAGAAACTCACTGCTTGTCATCAAGCATTTTTTATACTGAAGCTTGAGATATTTAAGAGCAGTAAGTGTACTAGTGTATTCACTTCCAACTAGTACTATGGAAGAGGAATCGATTGAAGGATATAAAATTTTTGTTAAAACTGCCAATTTTTCCTTCGATCGATCCTCGATCGGAATACTATCCGGGATATCAATCTTTCCAGGGAATTTCCCAGTTCCATACAAAGTATGGGAGATCATGGTAGACCGATACACAGAACTCCGATCAATATCTTCTACAACCATTGGTTCTTCAACCTTGGGTGATATCTGGTTTCTTAGATCAAACCGATCTGTACCAACGGGATAAAACTTTGGTTCGATCTGAAACTTTTGATAGAAGCGATCTACCATTGCATTATCCCAGGTATAACCAGATAACTCCTTGACACAATTTCCCAAAGAATCATTCATCTCATCTATGAATGGATTGCTTTGGAAATCTTTGGAAAGTTGTGGTTGTATTGCATAATCCAGTATTCGAAAGTTCCACTCCCGATTTATACTAAATACAAAATGCGTATTTAAGTAATCCTCATCCGGAACCTCCACAATCAGATTATTCATTGCACTGGAAATACAGGAATACAGCAGACGATTATTCCGTCCGGAATTTTCCAGAGCAATGACCAACTCACTTAAATCCTGTGGTTTCGCAATCGGTTTTACGATTCCAGGATTTCCTTCAATAAATCTACGCATGAGTTGGCAGAGTGCAGATTCTTGCTCCATCAAAGGACAAGTTTTTATACCTAATCCTAAGATAGATACAGGAAGGATGGCGTTTCGTCTTGTCTTCATATTTTTGATATTGAAGACGAGTACTTTGAAAACATAACGGAGTCCTAATTCTCCCATGCTTTCCATTCTCCTTTCCATTCTTCTGTTACTCTTACATCTGGGAAAGAGGTTGGTGGATAATCCAGCATACCATCCCCGACTGTATCTTTTGTAATTCCCCAGATATTTTTATCCCTCTGAGGAACCACATAGGTTGATAAATATTCGAATAGTTTTTCTTCTTTTTGGAGACAAGGTTTCACAAAAAGATCAAAACAATGATATGCTCTGGAATATAGCATCACTCCAGAACATTGCACTTTAGGATCGATGCGAACCGTATCCTGGGTGAAAACTTTTCGGATTCTGCAATACTGAAGAAGATATTCGATTTGATCCTCTATAGAATCCGTTTTTCTTCGAATGCTACGAAGCTCGAAATATGGTTCCCGAGCCCCGTAAAACTCTTCCCCATCTGGATATAGTCTTTCAACCTCGATAAGGAAGACATCATCATCCTGGATATTCACCGTATAAAACTGGTGACATCCTTTAAACCTACGGGTGATCAGAGACATTTTCATACCTCCTCTTCCCTCCAGATAATGAGACGCCTTTTTCGTTCTCATTTCTGGCAATTCATAACGGCGTCCTCCAGTTGTAAATAAACTAACAACTGGTGGTGTATCCGGATTAGCATTAATCGGATACAGGTTTAACGATGTTGCGAGAAAGCCTTTATCGTATCTCGCTTTCACAAACAAACGGATTCGTTTGTGATTCCCAAATAAACCATCTTGTTGTTCCATATTCAATTTTTCTGTTGCGTTTGCCACTGATTCCATACCAATGACCTCCTTATTCAGTTTTTTGTTGACGCTAATACTATATCTTCGATGCTTGTCGCGTCACTAAAATAATATATGTATTTTATTTGGGTAAAAACGAATCTGGAAAATCCGAAGACTTCCCAGATTCTAAAAGTTAAATGTACTCTAAGAAGCTCAAGAGTTCATCTGCGATACTTTCTACATCGTAAGTGATCTCAGTTCCAGTAAGTTCCGGAGCTTCATAAGTAACATATGTAAATTTGGTATTTACAATTGTTGACAACTTTGCTTTGATACTGTCTTCCTTACCAGGAATCTCAAGAAGCATCTTATAATCCTCATTCACGAGTCTCTGGTACTTATAAGATTCCTCCAAAGAATCCACAAACTTCTGTGCTCGGATCATGCGATTAACCGAACGGTCTTCCAGATTTCCAGTTAAGATATACGGAAGCGCTGCTTCTTTCATCTCTTTGGTATCTGGATCGTATCCGAGATCAATGAGTAAGATTTTCTTCATAATCAAAGCTAAGATAATTAACTGTCTCTTCGGAATGAGTGCCAGATCCTGGCAATTTCCAAAGTATTTCGCATAAAACTGGTGGATGTATTCCAGCTGCATCGGAGCAATATGAAAGTGTTCCATATAGTAATTGACTTCCTCTTCAGCAATCGGAATATCAACCATCTGCATGATACGTTTCATCGTATCTTCGATGTTGATATCTGCTAAAATAACGGTACCCTCATCATATTTATCCAGGTTCATCGCCATCTTATCGATACCAGAAAGTCCATCATTGTTCTTTGTATTTGTGACTTCCGTTAAAGTCTTTTCATACTGGTCTTTCAAGAAGTAGTTAAGCTGATATTTGATTCACATACGTAGACTATATCCTCAACTCTTTCGAGTGCCTCCCATTTCGGTTTTACCCTACCTTTCGTCCATAAAGGACCTACTCGCTTCGTGTAAGTATTTCAACTTACCT
>ULWU01010695.1_pt1 | contig 33134 bp, 27 predicted proteins | sample 1960661 | NCBI WGS metagenome assembly ULWU01 (sample SAMEA4835821, study PRJEB28245) | human gut metagenome | biome: gut microbiome; material: fecal sample | place: Denmark | collected 2008
TGGAAGATATTATAAGCAGGCGCAGAGAGCAGCTTGCACGCGAAAAATCTGTCACATCACCGGAACGCATGAAGGAACTTGCACTCACATCTCCACAGCCTTCAGCGCAGACTTCCCATGTATTCAGAAATGCTTTGCTTAAAGACGGACTTTCTGTAATCGCAGAAGTAAAGAAAGCTTCTCCGTCCAAAGGACTGATACAGCCTGACTTTAATCCGGCTGCAATCGCAAAAGCATACGAAGCTGCCGGGGCATCTGCAATATCGTGCCTCACTGAAGAGCATTATTTTCAGGGTTCATCGGAATATCTTGCGGATATCCGTAAAAATGTTTCAATTCCTCTGCTCCGCAAGGATTTTATTATTGACGATTATCAGATATACGAAGCGCGTGTCCTCGGTGCGGATGCAATTCTCCTTATTGCTGCCGTACTTAATGACAATGAGCTTGAGGCTTATTACAGACTTGCCGGCGAGCTTAGGCTTGACGTACTTGCCGAAGCACATGATGAGGAAGAGGTTAAGCGCCTTGTAAATATCGGATTTGATATTATCGGAATAAACAACCGCAACCTTAAGACATTTGAGGTATCCCTTGAAAATACAAAGCGCCTCTCTTCTTTCATTCCTGAGACTACGGTTATGGTATGCGAGAGCGGCATCAAAAATAACGCCGATATGCACTATGCCAAAGCGTCCGGAGCTGATGCGGTTCTAGTCGGTGAAACACTTATGCGCAGCGGACTTGCAGGCATTCCCGAATGCATGCACTCTCTCAGACAAAGCGTATAGGAGGCCGATATTTATGATAAAGCTTTGTGGGATGCAGCGCGCACAGGATATAGAAGCCGCTAACAAAATGCTCCCTGATTATATCGGAATGATTCTTTCAGACGGCTACCGGCGCACAATAACACCGGACACTGCAATAACGCTGCTTGGCATGCTTGACAGACGTATTAAAAGCGTAGGCGTATTCGTAGATGACGATGTCGATTACATTGTTAAATACGTTACGGATATTCAGGATAAATGCTGCCGCCATCCTGACGTAATACAGCTTCACGGTCATGAGGACGCACAATATATCAGTGCTTTACGGGAAGCATTCAGACTAAACGGATTAAATGACATTTCAATATGGAAGGCAGCAAGGGTTCGTAATTCAGATGACATTATCACAGCATTTGCACTTCAGGCTGACTGTCTGGTTCTTGACAGCTATGTTGCCGGAGCTGCGGGAGGCACCGGCATAAAGGCCGACTGGGAGCTTATCCGCCGGACGGTTGACAGATGTATTGAAAGCTCTGCCGGAACAGCATTTTTCCTCGCAGGAGGGATTAATTGTGATAATCTTGCAGAAGCACTGAGTGTATCGCCAAATGTCGATCTGTCAGGCGGAATTGAAACTGACGGCTTCAAGGATGCAGATAAAATAGCAGCTGTTATGAGGATTTACAAAACAAACTTGAGATGCGCAAAAGGTTGCGCAGGAATGGAGATTAATATGAATAAAAAAGGAAGATTCGGAGATTTTGGCGGGCAATACGTTCCTGAGACTGTTATGAATGCAGTATCGGAGCTTGAGGAAGCTTATCGCAGATACAAGGATGACCCTGAATTCAACAGGGAACTGCAGGCACTCTACCACGATTATGCCAACCGCCCGTCACTCCTGTATTATGCTGATAAGATGACAAAAGACCTCGGAGGCGCTAAGATATATATTAAGCGTGAGGATCTTAACCATACAGGCGCACACAAGATTAACAACGTACTCGGTCAGATTCTCCTTGCCAAACGAATGGGCAAAAAAAGAATCATCGCTGAGACAGGTGCCGGCCAGCACGGTGTTGCAACCGCTACGGTATGTGCTCTCTTCGGGCTTGAGTGCTGTGTATACATGGGAATTGAAGATACACAGAGGCAGTCACTTAATGTATACAGAATGGAGCTTCTCGGTGCCAAGGTTGTCCCTGTGCACAGTGGAACCGGAACTCTCAAGGATGCAATAAATGAGGCAATGCGCGACTGGTGTACCAATATCGAAACAACCTTTTACTGCATCGGCTCCGTAATGGGGCCTCATCCGTACCCTGAGATGGTCCGTGACTTCCAGAAGGTAATCAGTGCTGAGATTAAGACACAGCTTCAGGAGAAAGAGGGACGTCTTCCTGACTGCGTTGTGGCATGTGTCGGAGGCGGCTCTAATGCAATGGGCGCTTTCTATAATTTTATTCCTGATACTTCTGTCCGTCTTGTCGGTGCAGAAGCTGCCGGACGCGGTGCCGATACTCCTATGAATGCCGCTACCCTCACTAACGGAAGCACGGGAATATTCCATGGCATGAAGTCTATTTTCCTTCAGGATAAATACGGCCAGATTGCCCCGGTATATTCAATATCTGCCGGTCTTGACTATCCGGGAATCGGCCCTGAGCATGCAAATCTGTGGAAGACAGGGCGCGCTGACTACGTTGCGATTACTGATGAGGAGGCTGTATGTGCATTTGAATATCTGTCACGAATGGAAGGCATTATACCGGCAATCGAATCTGCACATGCCGTTGCTGCCGCAATTAAGATTGCTCCGACAATGAACCCTGACCAGATTATGGTTATAAATCTTTCCGGACGCGGTGACAAGGATGTATATTCTGTTGCCAGATACCGCGGACACGATATAGAGAATTCTTAACCCACTGCAATGCCAGACCGGCGTGCGGGAATAGTGAGATGCCCCATTATGCGGGGCAGGAATGGAGGACTAATATAAATGAATACAAGCAATAAAGATATTAACCGAATTGACATATGCTTTGCCGAGCTTAAGGCTGCCAATAAAAAGGCGCTCATAACATTTGTGACCGCCGGTGATCCCGACCTTGAAACAACCGAAAAGACCGTGCTTGAGATGTTTGACCGCGGTGCTGACATAATAGAACTCGGTGTTCCGTTCTCAGACCCTATTGCGGAGGGTGTAACTATCCAGAAGGCATCCCTGCGCTCACTCAATAACGGTACTACGCTTGATAAGATTTTTGATACGGTCAAAAATATCAGAACAAAGACCGACAAACCTCTTCTTCTCATGATGTATCTTAATACTATATTTGTGTACGGAACAGAGAAATTCTTCTCTTTATGCCGCGAATATGGAATTGACGGCGTTATCGTCCCTGATATGCCATACGAGGAACGCGATGAGATTCTTCCATACGCTGATAAATATGGCATCCACAATATAAATCTTGTGTCTCCTGCTTCACATGACCGTATCAAGAAGATTGCCGCCGATTCATCAGGCTTCCTCTATTGCGTATCATCTAACGGCGTTACCGGTACACGAAGCGGCTTCAGCACTGATTTTGACGAATTCTTCGGACTAATACGCGACAACGCATCCTGCCCGTATTGTGTCGGCTTCGGCATATCCGGCGCACAGCAGGCACGTGACATGGCATCCTACTGTGATGGCGTAATTGTTGGAAGCGCCATTGTAAATATCATTGCCGAAAACGGAAAAGCCTGCGTTAATAAGGTCGGTGACTTTGTTCAGGAGCTGAAGGAGGAAATCTCAGACTCCATATAAATTGTATACTCTATAAAAGTCAAATACTCTGCGTAATGCAATATGTAATTCTCCGGGCAGCAATTTCCCACATTCATTATTATGCCTGCCCGGCTGTTACCTATTGCATTTTTCAAAAATACACACTCTTCTCATTCGCAATAAGTTCACTCATTAATTCTCTGTAATCATCAGCTTTCAATGGTAACTGTACTGATATGTTGTTGTAAGCCGAATAATATGCTGATGCACAGAGCATAAGAGCATTAATACCTTCAGCTCCCTTCGCCGCAAGCAGTGAATCATCATGTCTGACCGATGCCTGCGCAAATTTTTCAAGGAGTGCCGGATATGGTTCGGGCTGCTTCTCAAACTCAATCGTTTCTTCTGTAAATTCCATGTCTTCCCGCGAATTAGCAGCAGCATCTCTTATATACCCGGTTACATCCTGATGCTTTGTAAGTGTAAGTGTATTATCAATAAGCAGTGCGCGCCCCTTTGTCCCTATGACCTCAAGCCGCTCTTCGCAGCATGCTTCACCTGTTGACAGGATAAATGTTCCGGTCATCCCGTCATCGTACCGCATGATTATTGTTGCCTCATCATCCACTGCAAAATCATTATATTTTCCAAACGGAATTGAGGCATAGAGTTCCCGCGGCATACCGAACAGATACTGCCACATGTCAAGTATATGCTGGCCCTGATTAATCAGTGCGCCACCGCCTTCTCCGCAAAAACTGCTTCTCCACGGGCTTGATGAATGATAATGTGCCGTGCGCAGATATCTTGAATTAATGAGGCATACTCTTTTTATAATCCCAATAGCTCCGGAGTCAATAAGTTCCTTGAGCTTTCTGTATTTTGCATATAGTCTTTGGTGAAACACTATGCCATATATGCAGTCATTATCAGTTGCCGCATTCTCAATATCTTCTGCTTCGCCTATATCTGCTGCCGCCGGTTTATCGCACAACACATCTTTTTTAAGCCTGAATGCCTCCAATGCTATATCTCTGTGTGTCTTGTGCGGCGTAGCAATAATAACCGCATCATACAAATCCGGTGAATTAAATAAATCCTGCGTATTTCTGAAAATTGCTGTCTTTTCCCCATCAACATTAATAAGACTTCTGCCCCACTCCATTAATTCATCTTTTCTGATTACAACCGCAGAAAGCTTCATATGCGGAACTTCTCCTGAAGTTATCATTGCAGCATATTTTTTCCCCATGTTGCCAACACCTATAAGTGCAATTCTCAAATCTCTACATTCCATGGTTTAACCTCCTCATAAATCAGCCTTACCCACAGGCTTGTCAGCTTTTGCCATGGCATTAAGCCTTATCATGGCATATGCATCTGCCAGAGCATCTTCTATGCTGTAAGGTGATGGTCCCATCCCTCTGCTGTACAGTGCCGTCTTTTCCATAAGTGCAGCAATTGCAGTCTCATCCTCTGAAAGTCCGCACAATCCATGTGCAGGCTGATACAGAACTTTCCCTTGAAAGGAGATGCTCTCAACTTCCCTGATAACAGCAAAATTAGGGTTAACGTCTCCTCTGTTGACAATCCTTGTTTTTATATCAATATCTGCTTCTGCACCATTATTATTCTCATCAAGATAATACACCTTATCGTCTATTATCTCCCCTCTTGTTCCCTGAATTTTATATGTATTTTTCCTGATTGGTGAACGGTATTGCTCAGAATCAAAATCATACCATGCCACTTTACCATTTTCAAATTCAAATGAAGCCACACATCTTTTCTTGTCTGCAATCCTTCCATCAGTGTATCTTTCATATCTTGTAAGAGTCTCAGTCGTAGGAAATGTATAGTTCTTTGCCGTAAGACTATATTTCATTCCCGGATTTATCCCAAGATATGCACGCATAAGGCTTGCCCCATGATACTCATGAGCAAGTGAAATATTCATGCAGCTGACATCGCCTATTATTCCACTTTTAACAAGTCTGATAACTGCTTTATTATGCGGATACTCACGGTACTGTTCGGCAACCACCTGTTTTTGCACTGCCTTGTTATATTCATACATCCTGAAAAGTGATTCTGTATCAAGTCCTGCCGGTGTCTCTGACAAAACTGTCATCCCTCTGTCCATCCATTCTATAGCCGTATCACATATTGATGCCTTACTTACCGCAATAACCGCAAAGTCCGGTCTCATATTTATACAATCATCTATCGATGTAACTGTATTTATTCCGTATTCCTGCGCAATCTTATCTGCCTTTTCCTGTCTCCTGCAATACATCGCATCAAGGCAAAACAGTTCCGGCATGGCTTTTGCTACACGCACATAATACATCGCTCTCCATCCGGAACCTACAATTATAAAATGATATCTGTCCATATGCATCCTCCGGTAATAAATCTTTCAATTCTCCAATCATGCGTACATTCTGCTGCTCCATATATTAAGCCTGTTTTTCACACTAATTGTCTTTCTCCGTCTTTACATTTACAATGCATATACCTATGCACACAAGTATGAGTGCAACAAGCGCGTTCCAGCCAAGCTCTGCTCCGCCCTCGCCAAGCCACCATGCTGAGAGGATAACTCCGAATACCGGATTGGTAAAGCCAAATATCGCAACCTTTGAAACCGGGTTGTACTTAAGAAGTATTCCCCAGAGTGCGTATGCGACTGCCGATATGCACGCCAGATACAAAAGCATAAGGATGGCGCTAACCGAAACCTGTGTAATTCTTCCGCCCATTACAAGTCCGAGAATAACCATCACTATTCCACCGAATATGAACTGATAACCGCTGAGCATTACCGGGTTGTCCTTCTTAGAATAGTTCTTCATGAGACATGATGAAAATGCATATGAAAGAGCACATAAGAACAGGCTTCCGTCACCCATAAGGCTTAAGTCCATGTCTATCTTCTGTCCGTTCATGCTGACAATGATAACGCCTGCGAATCCGATTACGCAGCCTGCCACCTTTTTAAGATTAAGCTTTTCCTGTCTGAATATCAGCGCTGCTACAAGGATTACAAAAAATGTATTGGAACCGTTTATTATCGATGCCTTAACACCACTGTTGTGAGCAAGTCCTATATAGAAGAATATGTACTGAAGTATCGTCTGGAATATCGAAAGCTTAACGATGCTTGGAAGCGAGCTTTTAGTAGGCAGCAATGCACCGCGGTTAAGAATGCTTCCGATAATTATTGTAAGTATTCCGGCAAGAACGAATCTTGTTCCCGCAAATAAAATCTGTGTCCATGTCTCACCTGATGGTATGTTAAAAAGCGCATATCCAAGCTTTATGCACGGTGACGCGCTTCCCCACAGGAATGTACACACAAGTGCAAGTGCGCACACCACCCATGTCTTCTGTAAAATCTGTGTCTTATTAACTGCATTGGTTGTATTTTTCATTATTTCTCCATTCTGCCGGGATAACTCCTTCGGCTTATCATATTATGATGCCAGGGGCAAAAGGTCTAAACCCACATGAGCTCGCTCATAGGTGGGTGAAAGACCTTGGGATCCGCCCCGATATGAGCATAAAAGTGGGATGATAATCCCACGATATGCGAATATTGGGTAGGATTGTGTGAGTGCGAAGCACGGAACAATCCGTAGGCGTCAAAGTCGGGGGCTTTTAACCCCGACATCATATTATCCCAAATATTTTGCACGCAATAGTTGCGGCAATTACTATCGCAAGCACTATGTACTGATACACACGCTCGCCATTACCTGATGTTATCTCGGCTTCCACCCCGTAATGATGCAGACACCAGCACAAAAGCTCTATGTTCTCCATCATATAATTAACTGTAAATGTACCACAGATTTTCTTTCCGTATCTGTCATAGAGTGCCATTGAACCTTCTTCGCTGATACGCATTCTGCCTATATCACGGATATCCATTCTTCTGCGTCCTATAGTAATCTCATCCTTATCAACCTTAATTTTCCTGCCTACCGAAAAAGGCTGAAGACTGCCATCTCCAATCATGGAATCAACCAGCGCCGCATCCCCCTTGCCCTCAAGCATTGTAATGCACTGCTTTATAACTGCATATTTTTTGTTTTTATCCTCATCTGATACAGCGTTATAGTACCTTAAAATATTCATCTGTGTATTTCCCCTCTATAAATCTATTTAAAAATATCCTGCTTCTCCATATAGCGCTTAAGCAGGAAGCAGCAAAAATATGGAAATGTGATTATAGTATCGCTGATTCCGACATTGCCAGCGGTCAGCTTGATTCCATGTCTGATATCAGGATAGGTGTCACTTTTTATAAGCTGTGCCAGTGATTTTGCCTGATTATTATTGGCTTTCACTTCAACCGGAATAAGCTCTTCAGCACTCCTTATAAAAAAGTCTTCCTCAAGCGTAGAGTTTTCCTTCGAGTAATAATACAGACCATACCCCTGTTTTGTCAGAGACTCCGCTGCAAAATTCTCATAAGGCTTCTTAAAATCCAATTAAAAAAGACTTAAACCCGCACAGCCGTTACCGCGGCAAGCTTTCCGCCTAAGTCTTCTTTTATTCCAATGTCCGCCTATTCAAGAGTTCCAAGCATTGCAATGAGCGTCTCCTTATCATTAAGCTTGGGATTCTCCATAACAATATGAAGCATGCTGTTAAGCGTCTCTCCTATTCTTGGGCCGCTCATTCCAAGCTCCATAAGGTCACTTCCGCTAATGTCAAGATCTTTTATTGAGATACAGTCGCCACGCTTTATTATCTCTTCATAAAGTCTGTTTATGACCTCGACGTGCTTTCTGGCTGCTGTCATCATGATACCTGTTGTCTCTTCCTTAGCTGCTATAACGCTTGTCTGATGCCGCATAAGCAGTGGCAGGAAATCTCTTCCGTACATGTGAATCGCTTCCCTTACCGCCGGTTCTGTCTCGTCTATTGATGTCTTAGACAGACGCACTATCTTGGTAACAGTATTAATCGTATTATTATCAAGCTTAAGTGCCTTAAGCTCAGCATTGGCATTATCCGCATCTGCAGCATTATAAAGAGCTGCATAACGAAGATACGGACTATTACCGGCATGCATCAGAAGCGTGAGTGTTGAGTTGCATCTTCTGTCTGTAAGTATTGAATCCATAACCGGAAGTACATACTGTGTAAGCCGTGTATCACACAGACGCTTCACATAATCCGGATGGTCTGACATAAGAATCTTGCCAAGTTCATCGTGAATTCTCTCCATGCTCACCTTGCTTATCGTGTCAGCCATTGCCCCGATTGCAGAATATGTATCCTCATCTATTATAAATCCAAGCTGTGCCGAGAATCTTATGGCACGCATCATTCTTAACGCATCCTCAGCAAATCTCTCACGGGCATCACCTACGCAGCGCACTATCCCGGCCTGCAGGTCACCTATTCCATTGAACTCATCAACAAGCCCGTCAGAATTGTTGTAAGCCATTGCATTAATCGTAAAATCGCGTCTCTTGAGATCATCCCTCAGATTCGCAGAAAACTCAACAGAATCAGGATGTCTTCCGTCGGCATAATTACCGTCAATCCTGTATGTAGTCACTTCATATCCGGTATCACCCATCATAACAGTAACAGTTCCATGCTTGATTCCCGTATCAACAGTGCGCCTGAAGAGCTGTTTTACCTGCATAGGAAGCGCCGAGGTTGTAATATCCCAATCCCCCGGCGTTCTTCCTATAAGGCTGTCCCTTACGCATCCTCCCACGACATACGCCTGTCTTCCGTCTGCCTCAAGTGTAGACAGAATCTCCTGCGCATCCGTGGGAATATTAATTGTTACATTATGTAAATCCAAATCATTCAAATCAGTCATTAATAAGCTTTGCCCCAATATACCATTGCCTTGGCAGGTCTGCCGCAGCATACGCATACATCAGAAAGATGCTCCTGCTCAAATGGCATACATCTTGACGTTGCTGTGGTCTCTTCCTTAATCTTATCTTCACATTCCTGATTGCCACACCACATAGCCTTAATAAATCCCGGCTTATTGGCAACAGCATCCTTAAATTCATCATAATTAAGTGCAACAGTTGTATGGCTGTCACGATGCTTTCTTGCTCTCTCAAGCATCTCCTTCTGGATTGTCTCGAGAAGTTCGCCAACCCTGACTTCAATCTCATCAAGAGAAACTGTAATCTTCTCACCGTTATCTCTTCTGACAAGTATAGCCTGATTAGCTTCTATATCACGAGGTCCCATCTCTATTCTAAGCGGAATACCTCTCATCTCCTGCTCCGAGAACTTCCAGCCCGGACTCTTGTCACTGTCATCAACCTTAACGCGGAAGTTAGAAAGTACTTCCTTAATCTCAAATGCCTTATCAAGCACACCCGGCTTCTTCTGCATTACAGGAACGATACATACCTGTACAGGTGCAATTCTTGGTGGAAGCACAAGGCCGCTGTTATCACCGTGAACCATAATAAGTGCGCCGATAAGTCTTGTTGTCATTCCCCATGAAGTCTGATGAACATACTTAAGCTTGTTATCCTTGTCTGTGTACTGGATACCGAATGCCTTGGCAAATCCATCACCGAAGTTATGGCTTGTACCTGACTGGAGCGCCTTGCCGTCATGCATAAGTGCCTCAATAGTATATGTAGCCTCTGCTCCGGCAAACTTCTCCTTATCAGTCTTACGTCCCTTTATTACAGGAATTGCAAGAACCTCCTCTACGAAATCTGCATACAGGTTAAGCATCTGCTGTGTTCTTGCCTCAGCTTCCTCTGCTGTCGCATGTGCTGTATGTCCTTCCTGCCACAGGAACTCTCTTGAACGCAGGAACGGTCTTGTCTCCTTCTCCCATCTTACAACTGAACACCACTGGTTGCAAAGCTGTGGAAGATCTCTGTATGACTGTATCTCATTCTTATAGTAATCACAGAAAAGTGTCTCAGATGTAGGTCTTACACACATCTTCTCCTGAAGCGGCTGAAGTCCTCCTTCTGTCACCCATGCTACCTCAGGTGCAAAGCCCTCTACATGATCCTTCTCACGCTGAAGAAGGCTCTCAGGAATAAACATAGGCATGTACACGTTCTTCACACCTGTCGCCTTAAAACGGCTGTCAAGTTCATGCTGGATGTTCTCCCATATTGCATATCCGTCCGGTTTAAAAATCATGCAGCCCTTAACGCTTGAATAACACATAAGGTCTGCCTTCTTAACAACGTCTGTATACCATTGTGCAAAATCCTCTTCCATGGAGGTAATTGCTTCAACTAACTTCTTATCCTCTGCCATTACGCACTCTCCTAAAGTTTTTTATTAATTATTTTATCACGTTCAATATGGCATTTCAATAGCTGTATTCCGCCTTTTATGAGGCAATATGACACCGGACCGAGTACAAATCCCCAAAAACCATAGACAAGCAGACCTATATATATCGCTGCCATCATTGTTACCGGTGATATATCAAGCCCCTTACCCATAAGCTTTGCCTCAAGAATCTCTCTCTCAAAATACGTTATCACATATACCGTCATAAGGACTGCCGCATGCCATACATTGCCTCCAAGCACTGCCATTATGCTCCACGGAATAAGCACCGTTCCAGTCCCAAAAAACGGAAGTGCATCCAGAAGACCTATTGCGATACCTATTACCACAGCATACGGATTGCCTATAATCAGAAGCCCTGCCGTACACACCACCGCAGTACAGCATATTATAATAAGCTGCGTCTTAAAATACACATTTCCAAGCCTTGCAAGTGCGCTCCATAACACGTCTGCCTCTTCCCTGAATCTTGTATTTTTCTTCCACTTCCTGTAACTGTTCATGTCACGGCTCATATACACTGTGGATATTATAAGCATGAAAAATGCACCTGCCAACAAAAGCATTTTCTTCATAGCTGCAGATGCATATGCAAATGACGTTCCCATGGCAGAAGCCATCCGTCCACCATCAAATGATTCCTTCAGCGAATCAACTCCATTGCATATCATTCCATACATACGTCCAATCTCAAGTCCAAGCCACCCGTCCATGCGCTCACATGCCTGTAACACATGTGCATCACACATCCGGCAGTAATAATCATAATTACTTATAAGCCCCCTGATTTCTGATATTGCAAAATATCCAAGTGCTCCGATAACTATGGCTGCAGCCGCCGTCAGAGCTGTGACAATTACAATTGCCGCTGCCGTCTTATTCCCCCGGAACAGCCTGCCATGAGCAGTATCCGCAAGTGCCGTCACTTTATTCTCCAGAAGAACTGACAAAAAGAACGCCAGTACAAACGGTGCTGCGAGCGGCAGAATATATCTGACGCTTAAGAATACAGCAATGCTTATACCGGCACTACCTCCAATAAGTATTAACTTGTCTCTGATATCTTTGTTCACCGGCTCCACCATATGCAGACGCTTTAACATCCACACCTATCTGCATTATGGTATTATTGTTCCACCAATTCTCCCGGCTATTCAGCAATTTTCAAAAATGACGGTTCCGTCTCATAATGCCTGCCTGCAACATCCACTGCACATGCACACAGCGCAATCTGTCCATTTGCAAGAACAATCTTCCCGTCTATATTACTGTTGCTGCCGTACTTTGCATCACCCACAAGTGCATGACCTCTTGATGCAAACTGCACACGAATCTGGTGATGCCTTCCGGTTACAAGCTGAATTCTCACAACCGACATTCCATCAAGACTTCCTATCACCCTGTAATTAAGTTCTGCACGCTTTGCACCCGGCTCGCCCTGAGAAGCCACATGTGATGTATTGCTCCCGGCATCCTTTACAAGATAATCCGTCAAAGTGCCCTCAACTGCATCTATGCAGCCCCAAACAACAGCTATGTATGTCTTATTAAATGTATCCTGCTGCATAAGCCTGTTAAGTCTTGCAGCATCCCTTGATGACTTTGCAAACACCATAAGTCCCTCAACAGGCCTGTCGAGCCGGTTGATCACTCCTATATATGTGTCCTCGCCCTTCTTACGCCTGTATGTCATAAGCATGCTTACCATATCGGCATCAAATGAGCGGCTGCCCTGTGCAAGCACTCCCGCAGGCTTACGGCATATAATCATGCCATCATCTTCATATATAATATCCGGTTTCATAATCAGATCTTGAATCTGTAGCCAACACCCCAGATAGTCTCAATATACTGAGGATTAGATGTGTCAGCTTCGATTTTCTCCCTTATCTTTTTAATGTGGACTGTGACAGTAGCAATATCTCCAATTGATTCCATATCCCAGATCTCCTTAAAGAGCTCATCCTTGGTATATACATGATTAGGATTCTGTGCAAGGAATGTCAGAAGGTCGAATTCCTTCGTCGTAAATGCCTTCTCTTCACCATTTACAAATACTCTTCTTGCAGTCTTGTCAATCTTAATTCCTCTGATCTCGATTATATCATTGTTGCTGCGCGCACCGCTTGTAAGGCTCTGATATCTTGCAAGATGTGCCTTAACTCTTGCCACAAGTTCACTCGGACTGAATGGCTTGGTCATATAGTCATCGGCTCCCAGTCCAAGTCCCCTTATCTTATCAATATCCTCTTTGCGCGCCGATACAATTATAATCGGTGTATTCTTCTGCTCCCTTACCTGCCTGCATATCTCAAAACCGTCAACTCCGGGAAGCATGAGATCAAGAATTATCATATTAAAATTCTGTGAAAGTGCAAGATTAAGCCCGCTTTCGCCATCTTTGGCAACAGTCACCTCAAATCCGCTCAATTCAAGATAATCCTTCTCAAGTTCTGCAATACTCTCTTCATCTTCAACAATCAATACTTTCTCACTCATTCTGTGATTCTCCTTCGCTTTCATTATTATCTTTAATCACCTTTTTAAGACGGATATTCATAACTGTTCCGATTCCTTCCTTACTCTCGGCCCATATCATTCCTCCGTGCTCTTCTATTACCTTCTTAACTATCGCAAGTCCGATTCCGCTTCCGCCCTGCTTGGAATTGCGCGACGAATCCGCCCTGAAAAACCGTTCAAACACATGCTTAAGATCTTCCGGGCTGATTCCCTTACCATTATCCTCAATACGTATCAGCGCATAATCTCCGTCATTGAACAGCTCTATCCTTATCATACCCTTGCGGTCAGACATATATTTGACAGAATTGCTTATTATATTATTGATAACACGCTTCATCTGCTCAATATCTATCATTACATACTGCTCTTCATTAGAGAAATTATGGTATTCCATGCTGATGCCCTTAGTCTCAAGCTCCAGTCCTATCTCCTCACAGCAGTCTTCCATATAATGATTAATATCTATCTTAGTAAATGTATACGGAACCCTGTTCATATCAATTCTTGAATACATCGTAAGCTCGTCAATAAGCTTGTCCATATCAGAAGCTCTGTTATATATGGTCTTAAGGTACTTCTCCCTCTTCTCCGGTGTGTCTGCCACACCATCAAGCAGCCCCTCGACATATCCCTTGATTGCTGTAAGAGGTGTCTTAAGGTCATGGGAAATATTCCTTATGAGCTCCTTTTCCTCTGATTCTGCCTTAATCTTCTCCTCGGCATTATTCTTAAGGATAATTCTCATCTCCTCAAAGTCCTTGGTAAGTGACGCAATCTCATCACCACTGTACTCTACCGGCAGTTCAAAGTCCAGATTGCCCTCCTGAATATTCTGCGCCGCAAGCTTAAGACGCATGATAGGCTTAACTATAGAGCTGTGCATCCACAAAGTGAGCAGCAGGCTCGTCATAATAAGAATAATTATTACCGCCAGCAGAAGCTCCATAAGCATAAGCTTCATCTGTGGAACAATCTTAACAGTTTCAGTAAGAATAAATGCACTGTAACAATTGCCCGCTTTATCAGTAAAATCATACTGCTTGACAAGACACTGGTACTCATCACCATAATACACATTGTACCCGGAATTATTGTCACCCTCTCCGTAATCAGGGAGCATGTCGTCCGTAAGACTCTGGGATTCTCCAACATCAGAGAATACTATCTCATTATTCTTACGAAGAATAAAATTAGAAAATCTGGCTTCAACATTGGCAGATAACTCCTGCAGATACTTCTGGTCATTGAATCTCTCCGGATTCTCCGTTGCCTCTCTGCGTATCTCATCATATATTGAATTGGTAATTCTGCTTAACATAGATGCCGGAGCAAGATTACTGCCCCATTCCACGCCCTCAACCTCATAGTTTGTCTGCATGCCCTTATTCTGGATTACCATAATTCCGGTAATTACTATACTGCACAATACTATCGGAAGCAGGAACATCACAACAAATGATACCTTAAGTTTGGTATTAAGCTTCATATAACATCCTCATCACAGGTAATTATTAATTATATACCCATAAAATCACACTTATTATCATAAGAAATTTTATCACGATTCACCATAAAATGATATTAAATAATCATAAAAAACGCATGCGGCATGAATGCCGCATGCGTCACAAAAATTATCAGCCTACTCTGAGCTTAAACTTCTGTATCTCTCTGTCCGAATCAACTTTCTCAATAAGCGCCCCCAGTGAACGGAGCTTAATCTCAAAGTCCTCATATCCCCGCTGGATATACTGTATATCATCTATTATAGATATGCCATCTGCCGCAAGTGCCGCAATTACAAGCGCTGCACCGGCTCTTAAATCAGGTGACGCAACCTGTGCACCTGTAAGCCCCGGAACACCCTCTATATATGCAGTATTGCCCTCAACTTTAATCCTGGCTCCCATTCTGGTCAGCTCATCAACATACTTGAATCTGTTCTCAAAAATGCTCTCAGTAACCATGCTTGAACCATTAGCAAGTGCCAGAACAACTGCCATCTGCGGCTGCATATCCGTTGGAAATCCCGGATAAGGAAGTGTCTTTACATTCGTGCTTCTAAGGTTAGGATGACCGACAACCCTTACCGCATCATCATACTCTGTAACTTCACAGCCTATCTCGATAAGCTTCGCAGAAATAGACTCCAGATGCTTAGGAATGACATTACGTATTGTAACATCACCCTTGGTTGCCGCAGCAGCAAACATAAATGTTCCGGCCTCAATCTGATCCGGAATAATTGAGTACGTCGTGCCGCTAAGATGCTTAACACCTTTAATCCTGATTACATCAGTTCCCGCACCCTTAATATTAGCTCCCATAGAATTAAGGAAATTGGCTACATCTACAATATGCGGTTCCTTAGCTGAATTCTCAATAATAGTGTTGCCTTCTGCCATACATGCCGCAAGCATTATATTAATTGTTGCACCTACCGATACCACATCAAGATATATATGGCTTCCCTTAAGTTCCTTCGCCTCAGCGATAACCATTCCGCCCTTAATCTCAACATTGGCACCAAGTGCACGAAATCCCTTAATATGCTGATCAATCGGTCTGCTTCCGATATTACATCCGCCCGGAAGTGCTACCTCAGCTCTTCTGTACTTGCCAAGAAGTGCTCCGAGAAGATAATATGATGCTCTTATCTTTTTAATGCTGTCATTATCAACGATAACATCATTAATACTCTGACCGTTAATCTGCACTGAATTATTGTAAACGTACTTAACCTTAGCTCCTATGCCTTCAAATGTCTGGAGCAGCGCACGTGTATCTCTAACATTAGGAACATTCTCAATTGTAACAGTCTCGTCAGCCATTATTGCAGCTGCAAGGATTCCAAGTGCCGCATTCTTGGCACCACCGATGGATACATCTCCGCAAAGAGGCATGCCACCTTTAATAATATACTGTTCCATGATTCCTCCAAAAATCTTCAAAAAAATAACCTATAAAATTATATCACATCATATTATTTTGTAAATAGCGTTTTTAAATCCAAAAAAGCCTAAAAAACGGGACGATAATTAAGTATACCGTCCCGTCTCAGATATTCTGTCAATTATTAATACTTGTTAACGTAATTAAGCGGATTGACTGCCGTTCCATTAATCCTTATCTCAAAATGAAGATGCGGTCCGGTACTGTCACCTGTATTGCCGCTGTAAGCAATTACATCATACTGATCTACCGTCTGTCCTACAGATACTTTAATTGAACTTAAGTGTCCATATCTCGACATAACACCATTAGCATGCTGTATATCTACGCAGTAACCATATCCTGAATACCATCCTGCTCTTACTACACGTCCGGATGCTGTCGCCATTACAGGTGTTCCCTGGCTGCAGCTCCAGTCTATTCCTGAATGCATCCTGCCCCATCTGTACTCAAAACCTGATGAGAATGAACCGCCATATATAGGCTTAATGTATGTCGGAGGTGTCTGTGTACCAACCTCAATAATCTTTGGCTGTGACTCCTCAATAATAGTCTGTGTAATAATATCTCTTGAGCTTTCCTTACCGTCAACATACTCGATATCAGCAGTAACACGTCTGTATCCTTCAGTACCTTCCTGAATTACATTGCTTGTACCACGATACATTGAATCATTATCAACATACTGCACATCAGCATTGTATGATTCCTCATATGTCTTACGTTCCTTAGTAACTACTGAAAGCTCAGGTGTAGGCACTGTTATTATAAGCTGGTCACCCGGCATAATCTTTGTATCCTCTGTGACGCCTTCGTTAAGATCATAAAGCTCTGAAAGCTTAATATCGTTCTTAGATGCAATTCCTGAAAGCGTGTCTCCCGGAACAATCTCATATACTGTCTTCTCAGCCTTCTCCTTGGTAACTGCCTCAACAGCATCATCAAGGCTGACTATCTGTGACTCATCTGCTGTAGTCTTAGATACGGATACGTTCTGCTGGAATGAAATCTCTGTGAGACCTTCTGCTGTGCTTCCTTCCTTAACCGATGAATCTGATGAAAGTGCTCCGTTCATTGCGGCAGCAACTATATCACTTGAATTACTTCCGATTCCTGACTTAACCATATCAACTGAATACTGGTTAGAATCATTGCTGTCAGCAACAAGGTTAACCTGGAATTCATTGTTGGAATCAAATCCCGACTTAACCTTATCCATAAGCTTAAGCACATCATCCCTGCTTCCGACTGTAACAGTAAAGTCATTTATTCTTACCGTGTAAGCTTCCTTGACATCTACATCAACAATGCTTGATGCAAGGTTATCATATATTGCATTCTCAATATCCTGCTCTGACATTCTTGTTGCAAAGAGTCTGGACTCTTCGTATACCTTAAAATCAGGATCCATGTAAACTACTTCTGAGTGCTCACCGCTAAGACGCTTTCTCGCTGCTGCCATAGCTTCATTAGCTTCATCTATAGAATTGACCGCACCAATCTCATTGCCATCAAGCACTACTGTATAGTAACCTACACTGCTGTCCTTCTTCATTTCTGCTATAGGAATATAAAACAGACAGAAAAGGCATGTAAGTGACATTGCCTTAACAAGTGTAAGTCTTATCTTTCTATTGTATCTGGTCAGCTTAGACATGTTTCCTCCTGTCATAATTTTAACATTTTGTAATAGATTTGTAACAATTGTTATCTTAGCACTATAGCAGCTTAATGTAAAGGTTTTTTCAAGTTTTGGCAAATTGTACTTAAAAAAGTACAATTTTTGTGCGGCTTTCAGGCTTTTTCGGCATCCATCTCATCCTTTATTCTGCCCTGTATATCATTAAGGCATTCAAGAAGCAGCGGATTAAATGTTCCACACTCGCCATTCATTATCACCTCTATTGCCTTTTCGTGTGGAAATGCTTTCTTATACACACGCTCACTGGCAAGCGCATCATATACATCCGCAACAGAAACCACCTGTGCCGATATAGGAATCTCATCCCCTTTAAGACCATCCGGATATCCCCTGCCGTCATACCGCTCATGATGCCATCTGCATATCTCAGTAGCAACCCTGACAAGCTCCTCATCCTGATACATGGTAAGGCTGTGAAGCATTGACGCCCCAATCATGGTGTGCATCTTCATAATCTCAAATTCATCTGCCGTAAGTCTTCCCGGCTTATTAAGAATCTTTTCATCTACTCCTATCTTGCCTATATCGTGCAGTGCCGAAGCTGTTGTTATAAGATATCTGTCATGCCATGAGATGTCATATTTGTCAGTTTTCTGGATAAGCCTTTCAAGAAGCATTCCTGTAATCTTATTAATGTGCAGTACATGGCTTCCGCTTTCGCCGTTACGGAATTCGACTATGTGACTGAGGATTCCAATCATCATCTGATTATCCTTCTCCTTCTCATAAATCTGTTCTGTAACAAGCTGTACGAGCCTTCTCTGCTTGGAATAGAGCTTTATTATATTGAATACCCTGTTATATACAACTTTTGCATCAAACGGACTGCTTATGTAATCCGACACACCAAGAGAATAAGCACGGCTTACATTGTCATCCGAATTATCCGTGGATATCATAATTACGGGTATATCCTCAATCCAGTGATTCCTGTTCATATATACAAGCACTTCAAAGCCGTCTTTTTTCGGCATTATCATATCAATCAGAACCAGTGCTATATCATTCTCATACCGGCGGAGCATATTTATACACTCTTCACCTTCTGATGCCTGAAGAATTCTGTATCTGTCCCCAAGTATGTCAGCAAGCAGCTCTCTGTTAACCGGTGCGTCATCAACTATAAGTATCTGCGGTCTGTCATCATTACCCCGGCAATTCTTAACAGGTTCCGGTCTGTCTTCTATTATGTCATTCTCGGTTATGACCATATTCTTTTTCATCTTAGCCTGATACATAAGCTTATCAGCCCTGTCAAATGCGTTCTCTACCGGCTCATTGGCTGCAACAACTCCGCCAATGCTTGCGGACATCTGTATTCTTGAATATCCGGGAACACTTGCAGCGTGTATTGTAGTCTGTATCTGCCGGAGTCTGGCTGATAAATCCGCACTGCTCACCCCGTCAATAATTACAATAAATTCATCACCGCCAAAACGGATAAGCCTGTCAGTCTTACGTATACACTTTCTTATTGCATCGGCGGCAGAGATGAGCGCCATGTCTCCGGCACTGTGACCATATGTATCATTGTAAAGCTTAAAATCATCAAGGTCTATAAGCGCAACTCCCGCACAGGTTGTCTCTTTTCTGGCTTCATCCTCATAATATCTTCTGTTGTATGCACCTGTAAGAGCGTCCCTGTACAGCTTATCAGTATATCCCGAGAGCTTGCTTGCAAGCCTCTCGCATCCATCCGAATCTATAAGCGTGTCGTCATCAAGCTTCTCTATGAGCTCCATTACATATGGTGTGCCTTCTATCTCGAGATATTCCGCTGTTACCTGATATACGTCTGAGCCGATAAGTTCAAGCTTTGTCTTACGCGTCTTGTCATGAAGGCATTTGGCAGAAATACAGTTCTTACATGGCACTTTTTTCTGCCAGTAATCGTAGCAGTTGCATTTCTCCTTCTCTTCCCCCGGTCCCTCACCGCTGTGCACCTTTGCAATTGAATCTACATCAAGGAGGCGTACAACAGTAAATACATCCCTGAGCATATTCATTTTGTCCTGCACCTGCTGCATTGTCATGCCACTGCTATTCTTCATGCATCTGCCTCCCGCTAAGTTATAGCTTTATATCAATTCTTACATTCTTTCCGTTTCTCATTTGCTCTTCTTATTTGACTTTTTCTTTTTCTGCACAGAATATCCGAATCTGCCAATCTTTTTCCCCAATTCATAATACTCTCCATGTGAATAAGCCACCAGGCCGGCATCATTAAGGTGGAAAACATTCTTTGAATCCATATAACTGTCATCAACCGTAACTCCGACAACCTCTGCAATAAAAAGGTCATGGCTTCCAAGCGGCTTAACGTCAACGACCCTGCATTCGATATTAACCGGACTCTCAGCAATTCCCGGTGCACTTACGTTCTGTGATTCCTGTGGCGTAAGATGCATCTCCTTAAACTTGTCAACATCGCGTCCCGACTTAACTCCACAATAATCTGTTGCAAATGTAAGCTTCTTCGTCACAAGATTCACAACAAATTCCTTTGTCTCGCTGATTATTGCATGTGAATAACGTTCTTTACGCACCGCTATTGAAAGCATTGCAGGTGATGAACAGACAGTTCCCGCCCATGCTACTGTGATAATATTAGGCTTCTCACCCTTTCTTGCACAGCTTACCATAACGGCAGGGACCGGATACAGCATATTTCCGGGCTTAAAGCTTATCTTTGACATAATCAACCGCCTCCATAATTATTGCTCCATGATCTGCTGCCAGACCATTGCTTTGTATCAGCCTGTAATCCGGTGCCTTAAGTATACTGTCTGTATACATCGTCCTGACTACCGTCGCACCAACTGATATATCTTTGCACTTAAGTTCAAGCTGTAATTCTTCCGTGCTTATTCCGTTATTCTCCTTAACGCCCCTGCTCTGCCATGCAATATCAAACCACTCTGCATCTTTGGCATCATCCCCGGCATGTGCCTCTATCATTCCGTCAGGCACAAGTGCCACATAAGCTGTTGTAATTACTCTTGTCCGCGGATCCCTGTCGTACACTCCGTAACTTTTGAGCTGTTCAATATCTATATTCTTAATTCCGGTCTCCTCTTCAAGTTCCCTTCTTGCGGCATCATCTATGCTCTCGCGGAACTCAATAAATCCGCCAGGTGTAGCCCACATGCCTATACACGGATGATTGCGCCTCTTTATCAGCAAAATCCTCTTAAGGCTTCTCTTACCATGCTCCTGCGCATATGTAAACACAAGAATATCCACAGTATTACATGGATTATCATACTTGCGGGGGTCATATTCCTCAAGGAATTCCTGAAGCGTCTGCCCCGCCTCGTTAAGTTCACCGCTTCCGATAAACTGCCTGTTCTGTTCTTCGCTAAGAAATGTCATATCTGCCTCTTTTCAAATTACTGCATTATAAGATGTCGGAATCAAAAGCTCCGGCTCTGATGCCTGCGGCTTGTTCCGTGCCCCGCACTCCCGCGATTCCAGCATCATTACAATTAAATATAGCATTTATTTACTATTTATTCCACCAAAAAAAACCGGCAGATAATCCGTCTGCCGGTTTTTTCAATCCAAAATGAATATTAGAACATAAGTCTTACAATCCATGTTACAAAGCTTACAACAACGTATGATGCACCCATAACAAGCGGAATGTTCTTCTCATTCCTGCAGAGTGAACGGATAGCCATGAATAAGAAAACATATCCTGTAACCGATGCAAACAATGAGATGCATGATGCAAGGTGATCAAAGAAACCGATTGAAGTAAGTCCTACAAGCCAGTTAAGAGCCTTGGCAGGTATTCCGAATATTGTAAGGATGCCATAAGCTGCAAGTCCCTGCGTGAACGTAATGTCTGCCTTGTCAAATGCCTTAACAAGGACCTTAATCATTAATGCAAATACAGCCGCTGCAACAGCAATAAGAAGAATCTCAAGGAACATGTTCTTAAAGATTGCTCCTGTTGAATACAATCTTCCGTACTTTGAACCCGAATTGCTTATAAGCATCTGGAAAAGTCTTACGAGCATATTAACTACAGCCTGTGCACCGATAAGGAATGCAACAAGAACTATATTAGCATTAGCCATGTATGAATTAATTGTATCAACGGGTGAACTGATCAGGCCCTTGAATATTGCAAAGTAATTAGCTGCCGCATTAGCGCCTGCCTGCTTAACTGCCTCCATCTGTGCCGAAGAAGGTGCCTGCGGTGCTGACATCTGTGGCGCTGCTCCCGTTGGTGCCTGTGATGCTGACATCTGTGGTGCTGCTCCTGCCGGTGCCTGCGGTGCAGTCATCTGTGGTGCTGCTCCTGCCGGTGCCTGTGGTGCAGTCATCTGTGGTGCTGCTCCTGTTGGTGCCTGTGGTGCGGTCATCTGTGGTGTCTGCTGCTGGCATGAGCAGATCTCGCCATCCTTTAACGGCTTTCCACACTTAGTACAAAAACCCATCTTACTATCCCTCCTGAAGTAAAAATATAAATTTTATAAAAATACTATAAAATTTTATCATAGTTTAATTTTATTAGCAACTAATTTTCAGTGTGGTGTCTGCGCTCCTTGCGCTTATCCCGTATTGCCTGCTGCTTAAGCCGTATCTTCTGTGCGCCTGCTTCATCCGTAACCTTGATAATACGCACAACATAATACCTGCCGTTATCCGCCTGCTTGACTCTCATTCTTGTCTTGACATATCCGTGCTGTCCACACTGATACAGTGCATAATACACCTTAGTATTGCCGGAAAACCACGGTATCAGCTCTTTGCATGCATTGCCGCATTTGTGGCATCTGCATACCTCAAGTTCCTTATTGGCAAGCGCCCCTTCCCTTGTTCTGAAGCCGCGTGAGATGTATTTTTCGTATGTGTCATACATCGCGTGAATCTCCTGTGAACGGCGGTACGGAATTCTGTAACAGTCGATTGAATAGTATCCCTTTACACCTTCAATATCCATCATCTGCATTACATGCGCCGTATATCTTGCATCATTAATTGCCCTGTGGAATTCTTCCGTCTCGCTTAAGTGCATGGCCTCGATAACACTCTGTAGTGACCGCCTTATCTTGCCATCCTCATAAAGAATGCTGTAGAACTTCTGTATATCGTAGAATATGAACGGCATCGGAAATTTATTCTCAACACCAAAGAAATTCATATTACGCTGCAGTTCAGTAAGGTCACCGCTTCCCCATATGCAGAACATATAATCTTCGCCACACCACTCAAGGAATTCCTCCATAACCTCCGGGAATGCTCCTCCGGCAAGCAGCTCCTCACTGCTTACGTCAAGAAGTTCCTTAACAATATGATGAAGCTTTGTATATAGCTGCGGCCTGATAAGCCTGTCAAATTCACCCACAACATTAAATGAACTGTCCAGCTTGACTGCACCAATCTCGATAATCTCAAACGGGAGCTTTTTATTCTCAAATTCTTTGCCCTTTGGACACTGGTTCCATTCCAGATCCATAACAATATAGTTCATAATTACCCTTTCACATCTGCACTGTGGCTGTTAAAATATACAAAGTCATCTATGGCATCAAGTATGTCTGCAAATGTTTCTCTCGGAGCCTCTTCGATATACTTTGTAAGTATATCCGGTTCTTTGTCCCCTTTGTATCTTCCATAGAATATATCATACAGATTATGTCCCCTGACGTAAATCCTTATTTTTTCGAGATTATCCTTAATATCCTCAGGACCGTCTATCTTTATCTTAAAGCGTTCCTGCATATTTCTCATGCTTTTGAGCTTATACAGATATTCTGTGTACTTTGCATAGAGAATATCATAGAACTGCTGCTCATTCTTAATGACACCGATCTTCGCCATTACCTTCGGGTCAAGGAAATAATTCTCAAATGAGTAATATTTGAGTATAAGCACATTGCGGTCCGTCACCCTCGGTATAGTTCCCGTATCCTCATGCTCCCTCGCCCGGTAATAGCCGCATAACTGATCCTTTAACATCTGCGGATTCTTACCGTCGCTGTCTCTTATCATCAGAAATGCATCTTTAAGGTAGAGTGAATTAATGTACTTGAGGTTGGCATGCGTCTTGATATTGGTACAGCTGTTAGTCGCAATAATCGCCACGCGGTTAAGATGCCCGTTCTCATCAACAATCTCCGAATAATACTTCTTAAGGAGCAGCGGCAGCCTGTTACGGTCCTGCTTGCCCTCAACGATGAATACAAAGCTGACGTTAAGCAGGTCATTGGCAGTATATCCGAGATTATCAAGAATCTTATCAATATCTGTTGACGGATTAAGTATCGTAGAGCCTGTCCTGTCAGTTATAACCTGATGTATCTGCTTTGTTGTAAAGTTAAACAGCATAACCGGCGCATGTGTACAGAACATTATCTGATTCTTCCTCGACAGCCTGTACATTATTTCGCCTGCCGCTTTCTGAAGCTGCGGATGAAGAAACAGCTCCGGCTCTTCTATTATAATTATGTATGGTGCAATATTATCCGTCTCTACATATGTTTCAAGCAGTGAAAGAATATATATGCTCTTAAGTCCCTCGCCATATGACTGGATATCCGCCTCTAAGCCTCTCGCATCATTATTGATAATTGTATTAATCTTAAGCTGTCTTGCGGCATCAAAATCAATCTCATATCTTACCTTCTCCGCAATCGCACCATTCTTGACAAAATTACGGTTAAGCTTATCAGCAAGGGCATTCAGATTGATATTGAACAGCTTATGCTGCATAAGTCTTGAAGTCTCCGCAAGAGTAAGCTCGTCCGGTTTTTTCTGATTAATATAGCCTATGCAGCTGAAGCACTGGTTGCATTTTTTTGCTGAATCAAATATGCATCTTGACGTATCCAGTTCTGCAATCGCATTATTGCCATACAGAAGATTGATATCCTCAAGCATATCCGTCTTGTTGCGCCCATGGTCCACATAATATATCTTAGGCATAACCATCTTTATAAATGGATTATTCTTCTTAACACCGTCCCGGTATCTTACAGCGCCATCTCTTCTGTACACATACTGGAATTCAAGAATGCCGCCGCAATATGACGGAAGCTTCTCGCAAAAGTCTTTCTGCCACAGATCATAATGCTTATAATTGCTCACAATGCCATTATCATGAAGATATTCAAGGTCATCCTCATTAATCTCAAGCCTGACATCTATAACAATATTGCCTACATCTTCATGAAAATCTTCAGCACTTACAGAATAATCACCGGCAACCGCGCGTACCGCGTCAAGCACATTGCTCTTACCGGAATTATTGCGTCCTACAAGTATAAGTGCGTCGTCGATATCTGTAAGTTCAAGATCTTTTATGGATTTGAAATTCTTAATATGAAGATATCCTATTCTCATGCCTGTGTCCCCATTTCTTCAATCAGTCCTTAATCATACATCCCTCAAGCATAAGCTTATACAGGGTAGGTGACAGATGGAATTCATCCATAAGTCTTGTCACCTCGTCAAGGGACTGCTTACGCTTTGTCCCTGTCTTTTCGGCTCTTATAAGCAGATTCTTAGGCGTATGCGCAAAGTCAACAAATTCCATGACCTGTGTCCTGTATCCACAGTACTCAAGAAGCTCCGCCCTTATTGCATCTGTCATAAGTGCTGCCGTTCTCTCTTTTATGAGACCATATCTTGTAAGTACCGAATAATTATCACTCTCTATCTGACCGTTAAGTTCATGCTGGCAGCAAGGAACCGAGAAAATCATCTTTGCATTCCAGCATACGGCATTATACAACGCATAATCCGTTGCCGTATCACACGCATGAAGCGTAATTACCATGTCCACAGGCTTATCGCTGTGATAACCGTTTATGTCACCAACTTCAAAATGCAGCCCGTCATAACCATACTTTGCCGCGGCCTCGTTACAGTGTTTAATCACGTCCTCCTTAAGGTCAAGTCCGGTCATCGTTACATTCATGTGCTTTACTTCTGTGAAATAGTAATAAAGAATAAATGTAAGATATGACTTACCGCAGCCAAAATCAATTATATTAAGGTTCCTGTATCCTTTATCCTTAATGACATCATCTATAATCTGTGCAAATCTGTTAATCTGCTTGAACTTGTCATACATGGTACGGACAACCTTTCCCTCAGATGTCAGAATACCCATATCTATCATCGGCTCGATTATATCGCCCTCATTAAAAATGTATTCCTTCTTCCTGTTATGTCCCGCTGCAATCTTCTGTGGGTTGAACTGTGTTGTGCGCTTACACACCATTGATGCCGTACCCTTTTTAGATACCATTACAGAACATTCCTCTCCGTCTGTCCATGCATTGAGCTGTCCGTATCCGGTTCCGAGCCATCCCGCACACATATCTATAAGCTTCTGCTCATCCCACGCAGATACATTCTCATGGAACGCCTGCTTTTGTGTAAGTCTCTCTATCTGATATCCCTTTTCCTTGCGTACCACCGTAATTTTGCGGTATCTGACATCTTTCGACACTGCCTTGCTCACTACAATTTTGAGTGGATTCTTTGCAAATATTTTTTCTATATAATCTCTAACTTCCTCTGCCATTATTACTTCTCTGCCTTTCAAATGTGTACAAATATACTTTCATAATTATAAATCAAAATATACCAAATATATATATTATCATTTTTTCTGCATATATGATATAATATATTGGTTATTTTTAAATTTATGGAGGGTTTTAGTAATGGAACAGAAAAGAGGTAGTTTTACAGGCGGATTAGGATTCGTCCTCGCTGCAGCCGGAAGTGCTGTCGGTCTTGGTAATCTGTGGCGTTTCCCATATCTTGCCGCACAGTATGGCGGAGGCATATTCATCCTTGTCTACATCATACTTGCACTTACATTTGGTTTTGCACTTATGACAACAGAGATTGCTATCGGACGCAAGACAAAGTCAAGCCCTATAACCGCTTATAGCAAGCTTGACAAGCGTTTTGGATTCCTTGGAATAATAGCATCAATTGTACCTGTAATTATTCTTCCATATTACTGTGTAATCGGTGGATGGGTAACAAAGTACGTTACAACATTTGCGCAGGGACTCGGCAAGCCGGCAGCTTCTGACGGATATTTTCAGGCATTTACGGGAGATACATTCTCACCACTGTTTTTCTTCATGGTATTTCTTATCTTCACCACCCTTATTGTTATGGCAGGCGTAGAGAAGGGTATTGAGAATGTCAGCAAGTTCCTTATGCCTTTACTTGTACTTCTCACAGCCGGAATTGCAATATATACTCTTGCGCTTCCGGGTTCAATGGAAGGGCTTAAGTATTACCTTGTGCCTGATTTTGGCAAGTTCTCTTTCAAGACAATCTGTGCAGCGATGGGGCAGATGTTCTACTCAATGAGTCTTGCAATGGGTATCATGATAACTTACGGTTCATATACAAAGGACGAGATAAGTCTCTCTAAGTCTGTTAACCAGATTGAGATATTCGATACTATAATATCTCTTCTTGCTGGCCTTCTTGTCATACCTGCCGTGTATATATTCAGCGGTGAGGCAGGACTTAAATCAAGCGGAGCGGGCCTTATGTTTATTACACTTCCTAAGGTATTCGACCAGATGCCTAAGGGTGAGCTTATAGGATTTTTGTTCTTTGCACTTGTTTTATTTGCGGCACTTACAAGCTCTGTTTCAATCATGGAAGCTATTGTATCCGCAATAATGGACAAGTTCCGTCTGTCACGCAACAAGTCATGTGCAATCTGCATCATTATTGCAATTATCCTCGGCGTGCCTTCTTCACTTGGCAACGGCGCATGGTCCAACATTACAATTCTCGGAATGGATTTCCTTACATTCTTCGACTACATCAGTAACAGCCTGCTGATGCCATTCGTGGCACTCTGTACGGCAATCCTTGCAGGATGGATTCTCGGTCCTAAGGTCATCACTGATGAGGTAACACGTAACGGTGAGAAGTTCGGACGTAAGAAACTCTATGGAGTCATGATTAAGTATGTAGCTCCGGTACTTCTTATAATCATTCTCATAACTTATACACTTTCACAGTTTGGTCTGTTTACGATGTAATATCACCGAAGGGATGCTCACAAGGCAAGGCTGATATCAGGAAAAGTATTTATTAAAAACAGGGAGAGAATCTCTCCCTGTTTTTTATCCTGCTTCATTATTCCCAATATCCAAGCTCAACGCCCTTCAGATAAAGTCCCTTGCCCTTGGCATAATACCCATATGAGTTAAAATGCGTCCAGTCGCTTCTAAGCTGACTAGAGATAATTCCACGTTCATAATCTTCCCAATCCTGCTCCGTCATTGTGAAGCCGCAGTCCTCAAGCCCGTTTTCAAGCATATACACACGCATATTAATAAAATGGTCTCCGAATGCATCATGAAGTGCCGTCTCCCACATCGTCTCACCGGTACCGATATATGAACCATCATCATTTACGACATCCTGATTAATATCTCCAAGCGACGTTCCGGGATCATCCGTATCTCCGACAATAATGTATTTGGAACAGTTATGCTTCTGTATTATCGAAAGATACTGCATTATGAGTATATCATAATCACTCTGCCAGCCGCCATTGCTTCCCATCTCAAGTATCATTATATCCTGACTGTGGTCTGCTGCCGCCTTAGGCGTAACTTCACTGTCTCTTGGTATAAATGCATACTGGCGCCCCTTTGTACCCGGTTCCTTGTACAGCTTAAGCTTTACCTCGTCCGAATTCCATATCGGCTTTATCGTACACAGATAACCATTAATATAGAAGGCATCCGGCATATCATTATCCTCACCGCCATATCCGTAATAATCGGACATATTAATCCTGTTGCCGCTGCCGTCAACAAGTGCGACTCTCGTAGCCTTTTTATTGTTAATATACACATCCCTGTCAGTATACAGCACAAGCCCCCCTGCACGTATTGATATCTCATCCGATGCAGCACCTCCGACACCAAAATTATATGTCCTTATGCCGGTCATCTCCTGAAGTGTATACGGAGCTGTATAATAACTGATATCTTTAACACCATCCGGTGTCTCTATAAATGCAATATCCGCGCCATCGCCTTCAATCATGCTGTCTCCCCAGCATGATATCTCTCTTTGGCCGTCATCATCAAAATATGGTTCCTCCTCTTCATCCGGAACCGCTTCCTCTCCAAGCATCTGTTCCCAATCTGCCTGGCTCTGTGCTGACTGCTTCTCACTGTCAACAGCATCCCTGATGACATTTCTGTTAAATGTCAGTGCCGACAACGCAAGTACCACCATTGCTACAAGCACACATAACATTACTCTGTCTGAATTTCTTTTCATACTTATGCCTCCTATATTCAAGTATATCACGCTTACGGCCGAATTATCCGTACTATCAGATTTCAGGTCAGTTTTCATAGCTGCAGCGTGTATGATTCGTCAAAACAGGAACCGTAGTTACCTTTTAGGAACCACGCTTCCTGTTTTCTATCGTTTTTTTATCCTGAGTATGTCATTGTGTTGTCCCGATTGCTGTATGACTCCTGACCTCAGGTTGTAAATTCATTATTGCAACAAACATACTATACCATTAATCAGGGCGGAGGGCTACATAAATATTTTGTCAAAATCTGCTCCGGGACTCATTACATATATTTGATGCTGTATTCTGCTTTTTCAGCCGGCCACGATTTTCTGAGTGCCACATAGGAAATCAGAAAATTTGCCAGCCATCCGGCCGGAACCGCAAGCCAGACAAACGCAATGCCAAAACGCGGTGCACAAATCAGGGCAACTGACAGGCGGATTGCAAGGTTAACCATATTGGCAATGAGAAACGGGCGCATAACTCCAAGCCCGCGAAGGACTCCATCCGTTGCCATCTTGATACCCATGAAAATGAAAAAGTAACCTAACCATCTCATATAATCCCCAGACACCTGATATGCCAGGGCAGTTCCATCTTTGCCTAGAAATAACGACGAAATCTGAGTATGCAGTGTTTCAATAACTATGAATGCAAGGACTGCAAAGCATATATCTAACACAAGCGCCGCATGATATCCTTTTTTGATACGTTCAATTTTCTTTGCGCCAAGATTTTGGGAGACATAAGGTGATACCGCATTTCCAATGGACACAAATATAAGGGAAAATACATTTTCCACTCTCATCGTCGCAGAATAACCTGCGAGTGCCTGCGTGCCGAACGGATTTACAACTGCCTGTACTATCATCATGCCGATTGACACTGTGGACTGCTGAAGAACAGACGGTACGGCAATCTGAAGCATGGAATGCAGCTCATGTCTGTCAAACCAGTCAAAGCGACTTTTATACCGGCGCATCCTGCCAAAGAAAATAAAAAGTGAAAACACTGCGGAGATTCCCTGTGCTATCAATGTTGCAAGAGCTGCACCAAACACGCCAAGACCGAGACCGGCGACCATCCAGAGATCCATAAATATATTTAATACAGAAGAAAATATCAGAAGCACCAACGGAATCTTTGATTCACCGATTGAAGTAAACATCGTTGAAAGAATATTGTACATAAACAGAAACGGAAATCCGGCAAAATAGACTTTAAGATACAGTACTGCTTCATCCAGTATATCAGCCGGTGTCTGTAACAAGCTCATCATTGAATGTGATAACACAAATCCAAAGATTCCAAGAAGTATGCTTAAAATTAAGAAGCTTATCAACGAAGTTGATACAATTGTCTTCATTTTACTATAATCTCTGGCACCAAAATAGCGGCTCACAAGCACTCCGGCACCTACGCCGGCACCCAGTGCCACACAGATAAATACATTCGTGAGAGCCGCACAGGCACCAACTGCCGCAAGTGCAGATGAGCCGACAAACTGACCGACAATAATTGAGTCGGCCATATTATATACCTGTTGGAAAAAGCTGCCCAGAATCATAGGCATAGCAAAAACTGTCAGCGCTTTAAGTGGCGCATCTGTAATTAAATATTCATCCTTTGACATTCTCCTATTTCTCCTTGAATTCGTCATTTTTATCCGGAAGCGCAAGCACCGGTCAGAACAAATCCAGCATATTATCAAGATATACTGCTTCTCTTACGTGAATCTGGTATTCGGGCTTAGTCATATAATACAGCAGAAATTCAAGAACTATCGCACTTCCAAGCCCACGGCCTTCAATCTTAAAATTAGAAAATCCCATTGGCAGATAGACATTTTTTATGTCATCCGCACTTATAAAGCCCGGATTAGTCATTGCCTTCGAAAATCGGTATCCACTGTCTGCGCCAGGTGCGGTGCAGTAATGTTCAGGACAGTCTTCGCCGAGATTCTTGCGGCTTACAGCTTCGTAGCAGCTCTTTCTGTCATTACAGCCATACCAGCAGCATTCATTGCACAGGAATTCAACTTTATCCTTTTGCTGCTGTGACATTGCAGACAACTTATCGAACTCCTTATTCAGCCGGAAATCCGGTACAACATACCTGAAATCGTCCCTGTCCGTTTCGTTAATAAACTGTCCGAAATCCGTAATCACCTTGGTTGTTGATGATACATAATAAAGATTGGGGTAATTAATTTTGAGATACTCAAGAAGTAGCTCTGAATGTATAATTATGCCATTACTGCTTGTATCAAACAGCCTGCACAGCTCATTGCACCTCTTATCTGCCAGATGCTCCGGCTTAAGAAGTGAGTTGCTGAACGTAAGACGCGCCGATATCCCGTATTCCTGCATAAGTGCAAGCACATCTTCCGGACTTCCGTCACCAAAGCCTGCACGCCCTCCGCCCCAGATACAGTCTGCCGGAGCACCATATATAGAGCCTATATCACACCATTCGTAAAAATATTCCCTATGTTCCCGAAACAATGGCAGAAAAATCCTGTACAATTCATAGAATTCAAACAGTCCCGGCAGGTGGTAATATGCAATTGTCTTTTCTGATTTTTTCATGCCCGGCACGCTTTCTATTTTCTATTTTGAACATGACATTCTTTTATCCTGATTACTGTAGTCAAACCTGCCGTCATTCTTTTCTTCAATTGCTTTTATCATGTGATATGCAAATTCATTATATGGCACATGTATCCCAAGTTCCTGCCCCATCCGCATAAGTGCTCCTGAGAACATATCAATCTCCGTATGACGTCCGGCATCAAGATCCTGTAATGTAGAGTATCTCGCAGTTGGCGGCACGGCACTTCCATAGCTTGACGACCTGCCGGCCTTATCTATGTCTATTCCCTTTGCTTTTGCAACATCCTCAAGTTCTTTTCTAAGCCCTTCACTGATTGCCTGCATATGAACACTGTCCTCATAGCATCCGACACCGGCACCAAGGATTGCCTGCGGAAGATTATTACATACATTAAGACGGAATTTGCTCCATATCTCTTCTCTGATATTCTCTGTCGCACGATAATTAATTCCCGTATTTTCAAAAAGCTTCTCTATCGCCTCAACACGCTCACTATTATATGGTTCCTCGAATTCTCCGAATATAATTCCTATTGTTGTCTCCGGGTCAAAATAATAACCGCTGCCTTCCTTATGCGAAGCCACCTTAATCAGTGAGCCGATTACATGCTCTGCACCAATCTTCGCTGCAATTATCTCTTCACTGTCTACACCATTCATAAGGCTCATAACAGTTGTATTGTCTGCTGTAACTGCCGCTATGCTGTCAAGCGCATCAGGCAGTGCCCCATATTTTAATGAAACTATCAGCAGATCTGCCCCCTGTGCTTCCTGCGGTGTCCATACTTCAGGGTTATAAGTAACATCATTTATAATACAGCCCTTCTTCAGACGTTCGGCTCTCTCACCCTCTGCCACAACTCCCAGACTGATACCGCCACGCTTTGAAAGTCCCCATATAACATATGAGCCGACTGCTCCGGCACCAAGTACCGCTACCTTTTTTATATTCATCTGTATATCCTCCTGCACTGACACCATAATATATAATTATCCGAGTGATTATTGCCACCCACCACAAAAAAAGCAGCTATGATTCCCCGACCATTGCCACTTCTATAAATAAATGTTCCCAGCGTGGACCGAACCCACAACCAGCACTTAGGAACTCAAGATACCACTGTAAATACATACAATGATTAGTCAACCT
>ULWU01040359.1_pt1 | contig 32802 bp, 28 predicted proteins | sample 1960661 | NCBI WGS metagenome assembly ULWU01 (sample SAMEA4835821, study PRJEB28245) | human gut metagenome | biome: gut microbiome; material: fecal sample | place: Denmark | collected 2008
TATTATCTAGGCATACCTAAAGACTGGAAGGTTCGGATTAAATAGATCCTCCTCTGATCGCTACTCCAATAGTGTTCTATACAACGGTTATTATTACTATTGGACTAAGGAAATAACTACAGATAAGATGGTTGTCGGGCAGAGCACGACAACAGTTGATAAAGTATATTCTTACCTATCTATAGGAGAAGATAATCTCGGGTTAAGCGTAAAAACTCAAACCACAACGACTACTAATTATTCATTTGATAGTCAGTGGATTTCTACTCCTAATGTAGAAATCAGTACACACATTATTTCATATTTTAACAGTCTATCAGATATACAAAAAGAATGTCCTGATCTATATAATCAAGTGGACTTGGAAAGAACACAAAAGCAATATATTTCAGGTAAGTCAACTAAATCGGTAACTGTCAATTTCCAAGACTACCAATCATCTTATTACTATATAGAAAAAGTCTAATAATAAAAATGTGTTCCTTAATTTGGAACACATTTTTATCATATTTTATTTGACATCATCGACATCGACCTTAACAAACTTTCCTTCGATAATCGAATATAGGTAACATTCAATTTTGTGAATGTCTATATTCAGCAATTCAGCTAAGTTCTTCCTATATATCGACACCTGTCTTCTATATGCCAAATCAGCTGTAGATGAAGTTTTGTAGTCGATGACATACGATGTATCATCGGTTACTATAGCTAAATCGATGCTTCCTTCATGATGCGAGACAGGATCTATGAACTCGAATTCTTGATAGAACTGTGGATGTCTTCCAACTAAATTAGAAATAAAGTCTGATCGAATAAACTTGTCGATCAACATCTTTTCTCTTTCATTCTTTATAAAATCTGATTTAGGCAATGTAGGATAGTTTGACCAATCTAAGTTTTCTAATTCTAAATGAAGCTTGGTTCCAAATTTCTCATTATCCTTATCTGCAAAGACTGAATCAGCCTTACTAGCTCTAGCAAAATTGTTGAGCTTATTCTTAGTTACCGAGTCAGGTAACGGATCACATAATCTAATAGAAAATGAATTTGAATCCAATAATTCTTGCTTATATGGGATATTAGATTTATCGACATCGCTGATGATATCTTCCATAGAATAATGAGCACAATCGCCATGTTGAAGTCTCATAAAGCTATGCGAAGCTCTAGCACCAAAATCTTCAAACGATTTAGGCTGAAGTCTAGTGGAATAGTAGAGTCTACTCTTCATCGTAATGCTATTTGAAAAGACCATAACATTAGCTAATCTCGCTCTGGTCAAAGCGACATAGACCAAACGTAAGTGCTCGCTCAAATCATCTTCCATTTTTTGTAATTCGTGAGCTAAAAGCTGAGGAAAAACAAATTTGAACTCATTTTTCCTATCAGGATTCCATATTTTTCCTTCTCCATTAGCATCCTTCTTGGAATTATCTCTTGGACATTGCTCTCGAATAAAATCCTTATCCGCCTTAGTAAAAGAAGGAATAAATCCATATTTTTCATCAAAGATAAGACTTCCATTCTCTTCTTTAGATTTAGGTCCTTTATTCGACATAGGAACTATGACAAAAGGATATTCCATACCTTTTGATTTATGAATAGTGGTGATCAAAATAGAATTACCTCTGGCTTTATAAAGTTTCAATTCCTGTGGAGTATCAGACAAATCGCCTTCTCTCAATTCCTTGAAGTATTCGATGAATTCATTATATGAGAATCCCATACTAGACAAATTATCGATTTCGCTGATGAAGAAATTATAAGAAGAAAGTATTTCATCAGGATTGTTCAAAGTTGAAATCTTATAATAGACATCAAACTTTGAAAAGATTTCTTTGATGATTTGATTTGGCGATTTGATTTCGGACTCGCCGGGAACATTGACTTCATCGAGCATTTTCAAGACTAAAGGTCTTTTAGCTTCATCCAACGAGAGACAATTCTTAACATCTTCAATTATCTGAATGTCCTTTACATTGAGCAAAAAGCTTCTTTCTACTGAAGCTATACAATGCTTGTATGAATCTAATTCATCATTGGTGAGTTTTCTACCGGATTTCATTTCAGTCAAATAATACTCTAGCTTGACCAAGTTTTCTAAAACCATAGTCGCTGTATTCATCTTAAAATCTTGGTCGATGTCCAAAGTGCAAGGAATATTCAAACTAGAAAAAGCTTTGACATATGGATTAGCTTGATTCTTTGCTCTTACTAAGATTGCGAAATCCCTATATTCGGCAGGACGTCTACTACCATCCCTCTTTTCGGTGACAATCACTTTTTTACTTTCGACCCAAGACTTAATTTTCTTGGCGATATCAAATGCAATTATGTGTTTCTTAAGCTGACCATTAGTAATTTTTGCAGGAAGTTCCTTATCTTCAAAATCATAATCATAAGAGCCTAAATCAGTGAAATCAGTCGAACTGATTTGGTTTAGTGTTTTGTTTGATGCTTTAATTTGTTGATTTATATCATTTGCATAATCTACACCTCCAACTTGTAACGTCATGTTGCTAGTAAAGAAGCTATTGACCTCATCCACGACTTGACTATCGCTACGATAATTATCAGTCATAGTCAATAATTCAAAATTATTGTCTTCTGGATTTTGATATTTACTCATAAATAAATCCGGCTTAGCATTTCTAAATCCATAAATAGATTGTTTGACATCACCGACCATGAAAGTGATATTTCTATTAAATCTGTTCTCGACGAAATTAACAGTGAATACTTTATTGTCATCATCCATTGCCAGCAATTGTTCTTCATCAGTTCCTAACAACATCAGAAGCTCTTCTTGTGAATTATTAGAATCCTGATATTCATCGACCATTATGGTTTTAATTCTATTTTTTTCTTCTTCTCTAATGTCAGAATTCTCTTTTAATAGCTTGAGACACATATAAGAGACATCGAAGAATGTATATGCGTTATGTTCTTTCTTTTGCTCTTGAACTTTTTGATGAATCTTCTTATTCAATTCAATTGCATAATCTATATATTCGGCATTCTTGTCCATCAATGCAACTGAGGTTTCGGTAGGTAAAATCTTAATCAAAGAATTCTTGATATTATCATAGGAGTCTTTAATACACTTCTTTTGCTTTTCCAATAATTCTAATTTTTGATCATCACCTTCATACTGACTTAGAACTTCATTCTTCCACCAACTACGGTCCATCGGCCTAAAGATTTCTTTAGGACCGCTTTTCTTTCCTTGAAATGAAATGTTTTCCATATCATGAATCATATTTTGAACTTTAGAATAGTAATCCTGGCATTCAAGATAGTAATATTTCTCACCGATTTTTCTAATCTTTACTGCTGCTCTTTCAAAGAACGTTGCTGAGTTTTCCTCATCATTAGCCTGAACATCGACATAATCAAGTCTAAACTGATCCAATACAGCACCAAGAGCCATCATATATTCAGCAAAATAATTCAAGCAATAAAAAGTTGCATTATTTTGTATTTCTTCCTGATTACTTAAATAATTTTCTTTCCAATTATCGAATATATCTTCTGCATTAGATTCAGTCTGTCTCATCTTTTCCAATGAGGCAATCATAGATTTAAGTAATCCACTATTAGTTGAAACATCCCTATCAAAAAAAGATCTAATCTTTGAATTTGGATTGTTGAATTCCTCATTGATTATTTCATCTTCAACTTTATAAAACATATAGTCATTTACTGTTTGGTCCAAAATAGTAAATGTTGGAGACACTCCTAATCTATCAGCATATTTTCTAACTATAGCATTTGAAAAAGAGTCAAATGTAGAAATCTGAGCCGAATCTACCTTTTCAGCTTCATCTAATAGCTTTTTGCTAGCTTCCTCGTTGATGAATGGATATTTTTCTTTGTTAGTTGCAAACTCTTTCAAATCATCCTTTATTCTATCTTTCATCTCTCTAGCTGCGTTGTTGGTAAAAGTCAAAATCAGCATATCTGATACGGATAAATCCTTCACCAAGATTCCATATAAGACTCTTAAAGATAGAGTTGTGGTCTTGCCACAACCAGCACCAGCAGAAAGGAGTATATTTTTATTGAAAGTAGTAATAGCTTCGAACTTTGAGTTATGAGACCCATCGGGTGAAGTTCCATATTTTTTCATCAAGAACTCATTAAAATCAGCTAATTCATTATCGTTGAGCAAACCCATTTCATCAATTCTCCTTTTTGTTATCTTCAGTAGCATCGTCAATAGCATCATCTTTCACTTCATCATCGATCAAACCACCATCAGGCATTTTCATACCATCATAGTCCCCATGCACACTTGATAGAGTTGATTCATCAAAATCTGCAATGACTATCTCATGTTTTTGATATGGTCTTGTAAAACTAATGTCTGGATAATCATCTTCAGCCATGGCCTTGTTAGAGCCATTGTAGTAAACATAAGTTGGATATACAGGAAACCATTTAATTCTATTTGGATTGTCCTTATCAATTAGTCTTCCTTCTCTCAAGTATTTAAGGCAATAAAAATAAGAAGTCAGAGTAGCCGATCTGATTCTATCGTTAATACCCAGTCCATCTGTAGATGGGCTTCCATTGGGATATAAAGAATCTGATTTTGCACCAAATGTCAAATCTTTTGTGATGAAATCTTGAATCTTACAGATAAGATTGTATTTAACACCTTCTTTAGAAATATCATTTTTCGAAGTTAGCATTACTTTTTCATCAGATAAGTTTTTTATAAAATCCGTATTTTTAGATACATTATCGATTCCAAAAGCCTGTTGGAAATCTTCCTTGATAGGAAGATATTCATTTTTGAATGAATATCCAGTGATTATTCCACTATAGTCCAAATCATAGGGAGTCGAGTAAGGAATCCTACATATATAAGATCCTATTAAGTCTCCTGTTTTCATTCCATTTGCCTTCATGACTCTATCAAAAACTACCGAATACAAAGGAAGTTGAAGCATCCTACCCAAAAGGGAGTTAGTTCTATCGACATAATAGGTGGTAGAACTAGAAGTTTTATAATCCACCAATACATAATCATTATCGCTTCTATATACTTGATCATAGAAAACTCTAATAGATGAATTCATAGGCATGTCGATAGTAGCAGTAAATTCATCACCTTCTTCAGGTCTAATTTGCTCCCATCCACATGTTTCTTCAAACTTTTTTAATATTCCTAAATCATGACCGGTAAAATTCAAATCAGCATTCTTTAAAAAATATATTAATTGATTTCTATTCATTCCACAAAAGATCTCAGGAATTGGATGTCTGGCATCATTTAGAAGATTATCGACAGTTTTGTCAAAATCAAACAAGTCTCTTTCCTCTGCATGAGCATGAATCAATTGACCTGCTATATTTGTAAAGTTCGATGATCCCTTCAGCTTTAAAATATTTTTACAATAATAGGAGAAAGGATTATTCATATAGCAATCTAAGGATGTATGAGACAATTCGATTTTAGAGTTCTCCTCAAAATAATTTCTAAAATACTCTTGAGTTTCTTCATCACTATCGAAATCGTTATCGTAAGAGCAATAAACATTTGCACTTTTCTTAGCATTCTTAGAAATTGCTTCAGCCATATCATCTTCATATCTAACAGAATCATATCTGTTATGAAGAATAGAATGATAAAAACTTAAGTCCTTTCTTCCTTCTCCAATAACAGAGCCGTAAGAATCATATTCATTAATTGAGTTATCTATTTCCGATATCCAATCAGATCCCTTTAAGAAAAATACTTTTGGATACTCCTGAAAACAATCATTGGCCGCTCTCGACATCCTCACATTTTGAGAAAGCGAAAGATTGTCCTTTATTATCAATTCTTTGGATTTATTCTCTTCAGTAGATAGTTGCTCATAAGTAAATCTTCTCTTATAGGCATCAGCAATCATTCCATTATCCTTTGATACTGAAACTAAAGCATCAGAGAATCCTAGAACTAGTAGGCGTTTGGAAGGAACTAAGTCAACTAAATTATCAACCACACTTATTCCTTCGATTCCATCATCAAAGTCGATTGCTGAAGATAAAGAACTCTCCAAATATTCAACAAGTAAATCCGATGGTAAATCTATATTTCTTTTTTTCTTTAATGTATAGATAGTAGATAAGACTTTGATGATTGCTGACTGTGCTGTCGTATTTCTTATAAGACTAGCTTTTATAGCTAAGTCATCTAAAGACATTCCACTTTTTACATCGTTGATAAACTCTTTAACTTCTTTTATATTTCTCACACAATCAATAGGAACAGAAACAGGTAAATTAAATAATGAAGCTGTATTCTTTACAATGCTGAAATAAGAACTAGGACAAAGAATTTGATAATCAGCAAAATCTACTTTTCCACCCTTTATATCATTTGATACTTCTGAGCATAACCAATTCAATCCCTCAAGAACTTCAATCCAGGATTCACCATAGAGAATTACTTTTCCAATAAAATTATCATGATAAACATTTAAAAAATCTTTCACTTCTTTAAAAGAGTTAGAGATATCAATATTTAATGATTTGAAAGCACTAATCAAATCATAATCATTTTTAGTATATCCGATAATAATTACTGGTCTAGATTTTAATGCATATTGATTCATATAATCAGGCTTATGCAAATAGCCATTAGTAATAGCATTATCTCTAAGTTCTCTCAATTTAATTAATGTTATAGATTCATCACCTATAAAATTCTTATTATCAGTAAGAAGATGGAAGCTTTCAAAATTCTTTTTTGCAATAGCAAATGAGACATTTCTATTCAAAGCATACGATAAGACATCTTCTTTTTCATAAGTATAAAAGGCACTATCTAACACATCTTTCTTAGAGAAATAATGAGCATGGTTAAAAACTCTATTTTGAATTAAATAAAGCTTTAAATTATCAGGACAAATAACATTGATATCAGTAGTGATCATATTGCTTAATCCTCCTTGTATTATTTTACTTCTATTTTTGTTTCTAGAAATATAAATATAAAGTCCTATTAAGAATGCTATATTTTTTACCCATTGTTTTCAATCAACAATTCTTAATTAGATTACAGAAATTCAATTGAATAATACTTTGCTAATAAAAAACTTAGGCATACATCTATTAAAAGAAACACATGAGTCTCTACCTTTATGCTATAAAAAATCAAATAATTCTTTTAAAAATTATTTTTTAATATTTAAACTTTATTTTTGGTCAAATTTATATTTATAAATTAAAATTGGTTATCCAAAATATCAATGTATTTCTTTTATTCTTAAAAAACTAATATATATTATATTTATAACAACTGCACATTATTTTTAATAAGTAATAACTATTAAAAATTCCCTTACAAATATCTTATCTACTTTTCGTGGACAAAAATGTAATACCCTATTTTTCGTGGAAATCTTATAATTTTATCGATTGGAGATAAAAACATGGATCAAATTAAAACTGGAAACTTCTTAGTTAGTCTAAGAAAAGAGAAGAACATTACTCAACAGCAATTAGCCGATATATTACAAGTCAGTGTAAAGGCAGTATCCAAATGGGAGTGTGGCGAAGGTTATCCTTCTCTTCAAAGCTTAAAAGATTTATCTGATTTCTATGGTGTTACCGTAGACGAAATCATAAATGGTGAAAGAAATAAAACAGAAGCCAAAGAACCAGTCAATACTTCTATTCAAATCAAGGAAAAGAAACCATTGAACTTTCCTATCCTAAGATCAATTTCTTTAGGAATTACAGGATTAGGAATCATGCTTTATTTCATTATAATGTATTGCTGTTATTCAACAGCAGGCAGTTTGATTTGCATTATATTTGCAACTTTAATTGGAATAATCCTAAGCTTACTAGAATTAAATCGTTATAAAAATAGGAAAAGCATTGTCATAGCCTTATTCAATTATGAATTCATCATAATTGGAATAGCCTTATCCTTTATGACCTTTTGTTTCTCGTTAACAAAATTAAATGTAAACCTTGGAAACAACTATTATGTGACATTTGATTCATTCCACTTTGCAACTAACTTTGTTAACATTGCAATATGCCTTATAGGATTCCTAGTGTTGCTGATTTGGGGTGGAATAGAATATGGGCTTTATCTTAAAAAAGGAAAAGATTTCTTCGATGCATTGAAAGACAAAGGAAATAGAATTCTAGCAGTTAACAATGTCAGTCTTATTATCGTCCTAATTCTTTATGTAACGCTGGATTCTAATAAATACAATTGCATTTGGTACCAAGTTGTATTCTTTGCTATCCCTTCTTTATTTGAAATAGTAGAGGCTTTTATCAACAGGTATGAAATCATATTCAAATCTATCAATTTAGTTCTATGTATAGCAGCATTTATAACATCAATTACTATGATAAATGTATTCAGCAATTATGTGGTAGAGTTGATTACAATATTGTTTATAGAAACAGCAGCCTTATCTTTTGCATTGTCCTTTGTAATATCTTCTTTAAAGAAAAAAGAAGTAAAATCAATTGAAAACAAATAAAATTATTGATTAAAATATTGAATCTGTGTAAGTGCTTACACTATAATTTACTCATAGAGAGGAGGTTTCTCCTAATATGGATAAATACATTCAAGATATAGCGACGATGTGGAATAATGGTTGGGACATAACCTTATATTCATTAATAGTAATTGTTATGAGTGCAATACTTACTGGACTGATAGGACTAGAAAGAGAAAAACATGGATATTCAGCAGGTTTAAGAACTCATATGCTTGTAGGTGTCGGATCTACTTTATTCACTATTGTTTCAAAGTATGCTTTTGGAAGTGGAGATCCTGGAAGAGTAGCTGCTCAAGTAGTTACAGGTATCGGTTTTATAGGTGCGGGAACGATAATCCAAAATGGAATCAACGTCAAAGGATTGACTACAGCTGCTACCCTTTGGGTGGTGGCTGCAATAGGAATGTGCTGTGGAGTCGGCTATATTTCTGTAGCGATGATAGGAGCTTTAATTGCTTTAATAGTTTTAAGTGTTCTAAAACTATTGGAAGATAAAAATCCACGTAAAAAGTCATATAGATTAGCCTATCTTGTTACTAAAGGTGAAATGACTTTGTCAAAGGCTGTAGCAGCCATGGACGAAATGAATGTCATCGTCAAAGATATAGATATCGGTTCTGCTATGCACGAAAACACTAGATGTACAAAAGTAGTCCTGACTTTGAAGATAAAAGGTATGAATACAAAAGCTGAAGTAATGGATAAGTTGATAAATATACTCCAGCCTCTGGCAATGGAAGAATTGACTTGATCATTATCCGCTCGAATTAAAATCGAGCGGATTTTTATTAAAAACCGTATTCTAGGATCAAAAATATAACTTCAAGATCTGGTCATTTTTCATATAGTCAATAAAATAAGATCAGAAGGTATATTTATGGAACAAACTGATGAATTATTCGTTTCTTCATTGATAAACGCATATATAAAAGATAATGATGATATCGATTCTAATTTTTCACCTGAATTCATTTATAACTCAAACAATAAACTAGATAGAAAACAAGTCATTAAAGTATTAGCTGAAAACCTTAAGACTTGCGATGAATTCATGTTCTCTGTAGCTTTTATCAGCGATTCAGGAATAAGTCCATTAAAAATAGCTTTAAAAGAATGTCAAAACAAAAATGTGAAAGGCCGAATATTAACTAGTAATTACTTGGATTTCACAGAGCCTAAAGCCTTAAAAGAATTGGATGAAATGCCGAATGTAGATGTAAAACTATTATGGATTGATGACAAATATACAAAAGATGAACCATCAGGATTCCATACAAAAGGATATATTTTCAAATTCAAAGACACATACAAAATAATAATCGGATCATCGAACCTAACAGGATCAGCATTAACATCTAACGAAGAATGGAATAGCCTTATAGTCACAAAGAAAGATGGAAAAATAGCAAAAGAGATTTTGAATAGATTCGAAACACTTTGGAGCAATGATCATTCATTGAGCATAAAGACAATAATCGACAAATATGAAGAAGAATATGAATCTTTCAAAGAAATAAGATTATCGAATTCAAAAGAAATCAAGAAAGAATTCAAGCCTAATTCGATGCAATTAGCATTCTGTACCAAACTTAATGAATCCATAGATAAAGGTGATAAAAGAGGTCTTTTGATTTCTGCGACAGGAACTGGTAAAACATATGCATCAGCATTCGGTGTTAAATCCATAAAAGATAAAATTGATTTAAAGAAAATGTTGTTTATAACCCATAGGGAAACGATCTTAAAACAAGCTATAGAAACATATAGAAATGTTCTTGGTCAAGATATCAAAGCAGATTTATTCTCTAATGGGCATCACGATATAAAAGACAAGGATTATATTTTCTCTACAGTCAATACGATGTATCTTCATTTGAAAGAATTCACAATAGATGAATTCGATTTAATTATAGTCGATGAATGTCATCGAATCGGAAAAGAAGGAATGTATAAAAAAATTTTAAACTACTTTCAGCCGAAGTTTCTTCTAGGAATGTCTGCAACACCAGATAGAACTGATGGATACGATATTTATGATTTCTTCAATCATAATATCTTATATGAGATAAGACTATACAATGCTTTGGAATCAAAAATGTTAGTTCCTTTTTATTATTTTGGAATATCGGATATCCTTATAAATGGAAAACAATTGAGCGATGATGCAACATTCGATCAGCAGACATGCGATGATAGAATAGACAATATAATCAACAATAGAAAATATTACGGATCATCTGGAAGTAGAATCAAAACTTTGATGTTTGTATCAAAGATTGAGGAAGAGATAGAATTATCAAAAAAGCTGAATAATCGTGGGCTCAAAACGATTTTCCTATCAGGAAGCAGTTCAAATGAAGATAGAGAAAAGTATATAAAGCTGTTGGAAGAAGACAGTACTAATAATCCATATTTAGATATGATTTTAACAGTCGACATCTTCAACGAAGGAGTCGATATTCCTTCAGTGAATCAAATTATTCTTTTAAGACCTACACAATCTACAATTATATTTCTCCAGCAATTGGGTAGAGGTCTAAGAAAATTTGAAGGCAAGGATTATTTGACTGTAATCGACTTCATTGGAAATTATAAGAATGATTTCATGATTACAGATTCGTTCTCTTCAAAGAATAATGGAGAAGAATATCAGTCTAATGGTGGTGGTCGAGACGCATCTAAAACGACAAACATAATGCTTCCAGGTGGAAGCATTATAGACTTCGACCCTATAACAATGAAGACAATAGTCGAAATAAGCGATAAGGCGAGAGATTCTGATAGTAGAAGAATTAAAGAGCAATATATAGCTATTAAAAACAAGTTAGGCCGTATTCCAACTTTAATTGAATATGATGAAAATGGAGATTTAACAGGCAGAGTTTTCTTAGATTTATTCAAACAGACTTACTATGATTTCTTATCGAAAGAAGAAATAGGATTATTTGATATATTAAGCCAAGAAGATAGGGATGAGATTAAATATCTATCTAATAGCTTTGGTAACGGATTAAGAATTCATGAAAGTCTTCTTCTCAAAACTTTGATTGAAGGTGGAAATGAAGAAGAATTCATAAAGCAATTACCTGTAAATCAAATATATGATGAAAAGACTAGAAAGTCAGTGATATCAGTACTAGATACGTCATTTTTATCAGCTAAGGGATCTTTAGCTTATTCGACTATTGCAATAAAAAATGACAATATTCAATTATCTGATAAATTCAAACAACATCTTTCAAATAAAACTTTCAATAAGTTTATAAATGAAATAATTGATTATTCAATCTATTCAAACAAGAAATATTTCTCTAATGTCACTGGAAATAATAATTTTGTTCTATATGAAAGATATTCTAGAAAAGACGTTTCTCGCCTAATCAATCTAACTAAGAACCAAGAAAGCACGATATATGGATATAGAATCTTCAAAGATCTAAATATTGTCCCTATATTTGTAACCTACAACAAACATTTGGATAAGGAATCACAAATCAATTACTCCGATTACTTCAAAAATAAAAATATCTTTTGTTGGGATTCAAGACATGATAGAACGACTGAATCACAAGAAATAAAAGACTTGTTGAGCGTAGCTAAGAACAACGGCCAAATAATGTTGTTCGTACAGAGAGAAAGTCCAGATAACAAAGATGGTTTAAATAAACGTTCTTTCTACTATCTAGGAAACACAAAAATACAAAATTATTTCAATTCGATAAACACTACTGAATCAGGAAAGAAAACAAACGTGGTCAAGTTTGAATTGAGGATGGACAATCCTATTCCAGAATTTCTTTATAAATACTTCGTGATTTAATAAGAAACAACTGAACTGAATGATTTTATGTATCATCAAATCTTTAAATACAGATTGGAAGAAATCTTTTAGATAGATTTCTTCAATTCTTTTACAACGAGTAAATCAGCTGGTAAAAAATCGATATTATCTAGTTGATCTTTGGTTATGAATTTAGCATCTTCAGCCTCAACTAATTCTAAGTGGCCATCTATCAAAGAACAGATAAAACACTCCATCTTCAAATGAAAATTCGGATAATCGTATTCTACAGTACATAAATATTTATCTATGTTTATATCTGCTTTCAATTCTTCTTTAATCTCTCTTTTTAAACATTCTTCAGGAGTTTCACCTTCTTCTATTTTTCCGCCTGGAAATTCCCACCAATCTTTAAATTCCCCATATCCCCTTTGTGTCACAAAGATTTTATTATCTTTCATTATTATAGCTGCCGATACATGAATGTTTTTCATTGCTGACTCACCTCTTACAAAACAGTATTTTATCTGGTGAAGGATCAGAGATCAAATCAAAAATATCATTTGACTTGTTATTTAAAAAACATTGGAGTAAAATACCCTATTGCAACCTGTCCGAGAGATAATCATTCCTCGGTTTTTCTCATGGGCATGGTCGAGCTAAAATTCCAAGGAGGAAAACTATTATGGCATTAGCAAAAGAAGAAATCGTCGAACTTACCAAGAAGTTCGGAAAAGACGAGAAGGACACTGGTAACACCAAAGTCCAAATCGCTCTTTTGACCAAAGAGATTGCAGATCTCACTGCTCACCTTTTGGCCAACACTCACGACTATTGTGCAAAGCGTTCTTTGACAATTCACGTCGCAAAGCGTACCAAGCTTCTCACCTATCTCAAGAGAACCGACTATGAGGGATATCAAGCCCTTATCAAGGATCTCAAACTCAAAAAGTAATTCGAGTTTCCATGTCATATACCCGCATTTCAAAACAATGCGGGTCTTTTTATTCCAAAAAATAAGGTAAAATATATAAGATGAAAGAAGGAATAGATATGATTGATAGTTTCGATGATGTTCTCAAAGCTAGAAGATCTACTAGAGAATACACTGAAGAAGGTGTATCCAAGGAGGACATGCAACAAATAGTAGAAGCTGGTACATTAGCTCCAAGCGGAATGGGTAGAAAAGAATTGATGTTTGTTGGATTGACGAACGAATATGCGAAAGAATATTTGTCGATTGCAAAGAATAAATTTGGAATGGATAGATATTATGGTGCAAAGCACATAATCCTTGTATTTAGAAACAAAGAAATCGAATCCTTATATCTTTTGGATGTTGGTGCTGCTATGGAAAACATGTTGCTCAAAGCTACAAACTTAGGACTTCAATCTTGTTGGATTCATGCCGCTAAAGATTTAGCAGAAAATAAAGACTTTTCTAAGTTCCAAGAGAAGCTTGGATTAGATAGCAAATACGAAGTATTAGAATCTATAGCTATAGGACATGGCGAAAAAACTATAGATAAAGAAGTGGACAATTCCCGTGTCAAAGTATTCTAAACATAGAATTGCCATCTTAGGTGGTGGAGTAGCCGGAGTCTCTTTAGCTCTATTCATAAAAAATAGAGATCCTAGTTTTGAAGTCTCGATTTTTGATAGCTCAAAAAAAGTGGCTTCTAGAATTCTTATATCTGGAAACGGACGATCAAACTTCTTCAATACAGACTATTTCAACCCATCGAGCTTGGAAGACCCAATCTTTCACAAAGCAAAAAGTATCGTGGAAGGATCGATAGGATTAGATGCTTTTAATGAGTTCATCAAAATAACAAATTGTCCTTATTTCAATCAAGGGAATCTCATATATCCTTTTGCGAACAAATCATCTGCTTTATATGATTCAATGATGGATAAAATCCAACAGTACAAAGTACAAATAATTCATGAGAAAGTAATTGATGTATTTGAAAACAAAGATGAATCTATTTCTTTTAAAACTATCGATGAAAATAATGACATAAAGAAATACTCATTCGATAAAGTATGTCTTTCATTCGGTGGTAATTCATTAGCATATCCACCTTTTGATTGGTCTATTTTGAAATCATTAAATTTAAAACATATCGAATATACCCCCGCTATTTGTCCTATAAAAGTAAAAGAGAAAGGACTTAAAGCCTTAGATGGAATAAGAGCTAAATGCATCATGTCTCTTTATAAAAAGGATGATTTAATTTATAAAGAAGAAGGCGAGATATTATTCAAACCTGATGGATTATCTGGAATATGTATCTTCAATGCATCGATTAGATTAAATCCAAATGAATTGAATTCATATTCTATTCATTTGGATTTAACTAAACATTCCAATTCTAAGATAGAAGTAGATATGAATAATATCTATTATGCATATCCAAAACAATTGAGTGAATATATAGTTAAAAAATCTAAAGAAGATAGTAAGACTTTGAATAATGAAGCTAGTGATCTATCATTCCAAATCCAAGGCTTATATCCTTTTAAGTTCTCACAAGTATCCAAAGGCGGTATCGATTTCTCTGAAATCAATACAAAAAACATGAATCTAATTAAGCATAAAAATATCTATACTTTAGGTGAAATGCTAGATATACCATTACCATGTGGCGGTTATAATATTGGATTGTGTATAATCGAAGCCTACAAAGCCATGTTAAGTTTATTAAGTTAGGAGAAAGAAGCTATGGAAACAAACATAAATCAATTAGTTAAAGACAATTTAGGATCTTATCCAGCTCAGATCTTTGAAGAGTACTTCAACGAAAGAATTCCGGAAGCTGATAGGGATGGCACATTAGCTGTTTTAAAGAACACACTAGATATCTTAAAACAGACAGGTAATCTCCCAAAGAATTCTTCCTTATACTCATTGGTCTTCGATTTAATAAACTATTCGTATGGTGAATGGTGGTTTGCAGTAAGAGATAACAAGAACAAAAAAGAAATAGTAAAAGACCATTCTTTGATCGTTTCACTATCAAATAAAGTTGCTGTTAAATTCTTGCTATTGGTAAGAGGAGTTAGAAAAGGTCAACTTAAAATATCTTCTTTGAGTCCTTATTCACCAGTCAACACTGCTTTAAAAGCCTTGATTACTGAGCTTATAAATCTCAATTTTCCTTTCATACAAAACAATCCTCAGAAGACTTTAATCAACGATTTGTTCGGAAGGATTTTCTCAAAATCAAATGGAACTTTAAAAATGTTATCGCAAGGTTTAGCTAGTGATGCATATGTATCGTGGAGAACATTGCATGAAGCAGAATGCATCCTTGCAATCCTAGTCAAAGATGGAAAACCTATGCAAGATGAATATGTCCAACATATCATCTACGATAACGCCTTTAGAGGATCTATACAATCCAAAGAGAGAACCGACGAAATATTCATAGCTTTAAAAGCTGATTTAAAGTCTCACGGATTGAAGAGTAAAGATATGAAGAAGTTCATCGAATACGGATGGCTTTATCAAACCCCAGAATACAAAACACTGGAAGAGAAAGGAAAGCTATTTGAAAAATACGCTGTTTCTATTCGTGATTCAAATGGAAAAGAAGAATCCTTTAAAATCATTAGAGGCCCATCTATCGAATCCGAGGACTATCCTTTATTTGAAAAATATCGTGCTGAATTGATGTCATGGGATCACAACCAATTACATGATTTTAAATTGAACTTCAGGGATGGAATAGAATTCTTAGCCGGACTTTCAAAATATTCCGAATGGTACGAAACAGCCAGTGAAGTCACACATTCCTCACCTGTCTTCTTCTATTCAAACGATCAATTCTTCTTTGACTTATCAACTGTCGCATTATATCAGTTAGTACTGAGAGTCACAGGAATCTTCATGTCATATATGGACGAAGTATTCTCGGCCAATCCAAACACAAAGGGATTAGTTCTTCAACTAATCTCTTATGCCAAAGAGATGTGTGATGATCAATGCCAAAGATTTAAGAATCTTTATGGAATAGATGTCTTAAACGACGAAGGTAGTGTCAAGAATCCGCATTCGAGAACAAGAGCTGAAAACAAGAGTGTGGATGATGGTGAAGCCTTCGATAAGCTGAGTGATTCTATGGATGATAAAAACTAAAAGGACTATTTAAAATGAGTGAAAAAACTATATATAAAAACCTTCCTATTGTTAGTGCCAAATGTACAGGATTGGATAATTTAGGGCAAGGTGTATGCAAGGATAAAGATAACATTCTTTTCGCTAGAGGACTCCTTCCTGGTGAGGAAGGTGAAGTACAACTTAGAGCTGTCAAAGGAAAAGTTGCTTTTGGTGACACGATCAAAGTCACTAAAAAAAGCCCTGATAGAGTCAAATGTCCTTTTGAATTGACAGAGACAGGAATATCAGATCTAGGTCATTTAAGATACGAAAAAAGGCTTATCTATAAACAAGAAAACATAAGAAATCTTATAAAGAAGTTCACCCATCTCGATATCGAAGTAAAGCCAACAATTCCTTGTCCTTTAAAAGATGGATTTAGAAACAAAATACAAAGACCTGTAAAGTATTCTGCTAAAGAGAAAAAAATAGTCAGTGGATATTATAGAATCAACACCCATAAGCTAGTAGAAATGGAATATTGTCCAATCGAAAGCAAATTATCCGATATAGTTTTGACCAACCTTTTAACCATATTGAACAAATATAATATTCAGGCTTATGATGAGGATTCACAAGTAGGGCTATTACGTCATATATTGATCAGAACTTCCTACAACTACCAAGAAGCTTTAGTCACATTAGTCGTCACAAGTTTTGAAGTTCCAAATCTCGATAACATAGTAAAAGATTTGATAAACATATGTCCTGAAGTTAAATCGATAACACTGAATTTAAACAAGAGAAGAACAAATGTCATTCTAGGAATGCTCGATAAAGTTGTATATGGCGATGGCCATATAAAAGATTCGATTCTCGGAAAGACATTTATCATATCAGCCAAATCCTTCTATCAAACGAATCCATCTCTTTTAGATCAACTCTATGGGAAAGCAATCGAAGGCCTTAATCTAAACGGAACAGAAACTATATTAGATGCATATTGCGGAACTGGTACAATTGGAATTTGTATGGCTGACAAAGCTAAGAGAGTTGTCGGTGTAGAAATAGAGAGCAGCTCTTATGAAGATGCTTTGATAAATGCTAAAAACAACCATATAAATAACATTAACTTTCACTTAGATGATGCGACTGAATATCTTCAAAGAACTGATGAGCATTTCGATTGTATAGTCTTAGATCCTCCAAGAAAAGGAACAACGCCAGAGTTCATTAAAGCCTTGATAAAAAACGGTCCTGAAAAAGTAGCATACATATCTTGTGACCCTGCTACATTAGCTAGGGATTTAAATCTATTGAAGAATGATTATTCAATTATTTCAGTACAAGGTGTGGATATGTTCCCTACTTCGCATCATGTTGAGACGGTGGTGTTGCTGAGTAAGAAAAACGGGTGAAAAAGGCCAAAAATCGATAAAAATTGACGGATTTCCTTCTTTCTAAAAATGAGGGAAATCCTCTTTTTTATTGCAAAAATGGTTTAGTGGCGGTAAAGCGGTAAAAAAACAGGGCTTTACTCGTATGGTAAAATAGGTCAACTTCAAAAATAAACACCCATCCTACCTCGTATCGAAATGGGGATAGGTTGATGGTATGTATACACGATGGAAAGAATAGGTGAAAAAGGCCGTATTCATGGGCATTTATTGAAATCTGCCGTTTCCTTGTTTTTTTGCGTTTTCGGAGTAGACTGCAACGACACCGTTAAAAACACAATCCTTTCGGGCTCCCCGGCAAAGAAAATTACGGATCTGGAGGCGAGGATTTCAAACCTCGAGAAGCAAAAGGACAATATCGTTGAACCGAGGGTGAGTGGGATCGTCTCCAAAGAGGACTGTGAGAAGAAATACGCCTCGATAACGAAAGAAATAGAGATGGCGAAAGGTGAGCTTGACCGCCACCAGGACAGGAAGCGAGAGCAATCCGAGATGAAGGGGAAGGGGAAGGAATTCAAGGAGACCATACTCAAGCACAAGAGAATCGACGAGTTCCAAAGGGAGATACTCGAGACGACTGTGGACAAGATCATCGTTGGCGGTTTCGATGACGACGGCAATCCCGATTCGCACAGGATGAATTTCATCTTCAAATGCGGCGTCAGCGCGAACGCCGTCTACTCTAGGTGTTTTTTCTACTACTTCCTGAAGAGGCTTCGCTTTTTATGCGACACGGGTAGGTTTATTTCAACAATTGATTTCTTAATTTGCTTGTTGTCGTTGCAAATATTTAGAAAATATAAAAAATTGCCACGATAACTATGAAATAATGAGGCTGTAGTGTATAATAATGGCAAAGGAGGCAGGCTATGATACTATACAAACGGGAAAAGTATTTGTCCAAAATGCGCGCGTTCTTCCATGACGACGACCTCATTAAGGTGATAACCGGCATACGCAGATGCGGAAAATCCAGCCTTATGCAAACGATAGCGGAAGAACTAAAAGGGGATGGCGTTGCGGAAAGCAACATCATTTACATCGATCTCGATAAACGTGGGTACAAAAGTATTCGAAGCGCCGAGCAGTTAGATGCATTAATCGAATCCGCCACGCAAGCGAAAGGGATGAAATACCTTTTCATAGACGAGATTCAGAACGTGGAAGGCTTTGAGGAAGTAATCAACGGATTTCGGTCCGAAGGAGACTATTCGATTTTCATAACCGGCTCTAATTCTTACTTGCTCAGCGGAGAACTTGTAACGAAATTAACCGGCAGGTATTTGGAATTCGAAATGTTTCCGCTGACATTTGACGAATACGAGGACATGAAGAAATTTTATGGGCGGGATATCGATGCCAACGCCGAAATAGAATTGAACCACTATATTTTGGAAGGCGGATTTCCACGTGCCATCAAAATCGACAATCTTTCGGATAAACGTACTTATGTGAGGGGGATTATCGATGAAATCTTTGAAAAAGATATCAAACGAAGGGTGAAAATCAAAGATGTTCAGTCCTTTGAGCTGGTTAGGAACTACATCATTAACAATTTCGGTGCAACGACTAGCATCAACAGCCTGCACGAAGCCCTTCTCAAAAATGGTATGGCCATCAGCCGTCAGACGGTGACTCGGTATATAAAAACGTTGGTTGATGCCAAAATTCTGTATGAGTGCAAAAGATTTGATATGAAATCGAAAAAAGCACTTTCGGGGGAACAAAAGTATTACGTTGCCGACTTGAGCTTTTACTATGCGATGAACACGGACAACCGGATCAATTACGGGCCAGCATTGGAGAATATCGTGTATCTATATGCACGAAGCCTCGATTATGCGGTAAGCGTAGGTCGCATCGGAAAACTGGAATGCGATTTCATCCTCCGAGACGGCAATATGGATTATTCCTATGTGCAGGTGGCCTATAAGATGCTGCAGAGCAAAGATACGGAAGATCGAGAATACAGACCATTGGAGAGCATACAAGATAACTATAAAAAATACGTGATGACAACGGACTATATGCTGCAAAAGAGAAATGGAATCCTCCATGTTAATCTGATGGATTTCATAGGCGATGGGAAACGATTTTAAGCGTAGGACTTGCCCATTAAAAGCATGCCAAAGGAATAGCCTTCGATGATGTCGTCGACTCCATCGGCCGATTGATTGAAATCGTTATTTGATTAGATTTGAGATAAGGAGGGCGCGTTCCTCCTTTTTGTATGGTTTGAAGTCGGATGAGCGATTAAAGCGCTCCGAAAATATACTAGAAGTGTGCATGAGGCTTGGAGGAAAAGAAAAAAATCATTTTATTGATACACCTCAAAAACTTCATTTTGCGGGGTGGCTCCTCCCAAAAAAGCCTGATGAATACAGTCTCGATTCGATACCATCTATTAGGAGGAATAAGACTATATGCCGTTGCTTCGAGATGGTTGGTTTAATAGAAAGGAACGGAAGCGGCCTTAAGAAGATATACAACGTATACAAAAAGCTGAAGTTCAAGGAACCTCAACTGAATGATCAACACGATTGTTTCCTGATCACACTATACAATATGCTGGGTGAAAAGAATAATAGTGTGATAATCAATGGCAAGTATGATGAAGCGATATTGGCCTTCTGTAATGGTGTTGCTCACAGGATTCTGAGTCATACACGTCTACCTGTTCCACCACGAAGGCATTCGGCTTATTTTTCTTTGTCCAATTTATCGAGGAATTCTCTTGTTTCTTTGATGAATCGGTCAACGTTTGAATTATCTTCCCATTTCTTTTTCGCCGCCTCGTAATCGTCCCTTGGGGTAGGGGAGAGAAGATCATCGAGCTGCTTTTTTCTTGCTTCCTCCTCGAGTCTCATCTCTTCGTCCGTGAGATACCAGCTCCACCATTCAAAGAAATCGTCGTTCATTTTTCATCTACCTTCCTTTCTGCGTTTTTATTGTATCACTGTTTTTCCGTGAAATTACTATTTATGATTTTTTGCGTTTTATAGATACAATACAACATTATAAAATCAGAAAAATAAGAATGACAAGAAAAATCATTGCTCTTTTTATCAGAATTTAGAAAAGATCTTACCTGAAAATCAATGAATCTTTCTTTTGAAAATGAAACAGTATATTCATTGTTGGCTGTTAAAGCGATAAGGTGCTTATTGATGATTATAAAATCTAATCGTCTTCCATATCTTCTTCGATATCACATTTTGGAATTGTGATTTCATCAATATATTTCCCGATAGTGTTTTTTATGAATTGTTCTGTTTTATCCTTTTCAGAACGTACTAAATAAGTTAAATAACGATAAACCAGGAACAATGGATTTTCCTTATCTGAAAGAAGAGACTCATATTCGAAAACGTTATTGATTGAATTATCAAGCAAATCTTGAATCTTTTCTTCATCTTCGGGGTTGTTATTGAACAACATATCAAGGACACTTTTATCTGTCTTTAAAAATGTCGGGCAACTATCAAATTCATCATTGGTATAGTAGATGATATTTCCTTTTTCGTCTTCTACCTTCAGTTCTCCGATTACCGTGCCGAAATCAATATCATCTCCGGCTTTGTATTTCGCATCGATGATTTTCAAGTGACTCATTTCTTTTCTCCTTGTTATTGAAATTGACATATTTATATTAAATTATATTTTTCTATGAATCAATTGCAAAGCGATTATTGGATCACGTCTCCGCCCTTCTTCGTGTTTGCGAAGAGCCAGTTTTTACGGCCAATCGCGAACGGTTTCATAACTTCACGTTCACAAACTTATCCTCAATTCGGCATAATACGCCGAACGGGTGGTGAAAGACTTCGTGATGGCAAGGAAGAACTTCCTTTTCAGCTATTCAGAGGCGGACGATGAATGGATTCTGTACCAATCGAACATTATCGATGACTGCAAAATAATGCTGGTCTTCAAGAAAATGCAGTAAAGCAAAAAGTCTCCGTGAGGAGGCTTTTTTGCTGGATCTATTGTTTTAATTTCTCCAACTATCGAGCAATTCTGTGATTGGCTTGAAGTCACTATCCCGTTTCACAGGTTAAATATCGCCTCATGGGGTAATAAGTGGGGTAATAAAAAAGAATTGCCTGATAACTATGAAAAGGTGCTCGGTCTCATAACTTCTGATTTAATTGATTAGGTCTTGACCATGGACTTTCAGATAGTCTTTCACGTCATCACAGGTCATGTTATCGATACCTGAGGCACCTTTGTCTCCAGTGACCCGCAAAAAGGCTTGATTCAAGTTATCTTTAGATGCAATTTCCTCAAACAATCCCATAGTTCTGTGTTTCCTCCTTTTGTTCTGTCTATCATCATCGTTTTCGGCATACTTTTCGCGGTATACGACCGCTACTTCTCCTCCTTACGGATTGAATAGACACTCCCATTCGTACTTTATAAAGGTTTGTTCATTCAGCCCTTCCTCTTTCGAGTACTATGATTTCTGCTGACTTCTTGGGGTAAACCTTTTTCGACTTTGAATCTCTTCAAATCTCCAAGACCTCACGGGGTAAGACACATATCTTTCCAGACTTGAGCACTTGATTTACTGACTGGCTTTTTACGGTCGTCCATGATTTTGATATGTGTGGTTATCTCATCACAAGGCAGTCGCCTTATATCAAGTTCCTTTCCGTTACCCAGTCTGTTTGCTACGCTCTTCTTTCATCCCATACCTCATGGTACTGGACTTGAGTTTCACTATATAGTTATAACGACGTTCCTATTCGGGACTTTCACCCTTTAGATATATGATATGCCCATTACACAACAAAAAACAGCTAGGACCGGATTATGGTCCTAGCTGAACAGAACACGACTACAGATTAACTCTTACGGCTTCTCATATCCCCAGACGACCGGACGATTCTGAGGATTACAGTTCTTATTCCATCCGCAAGGCTCCGACTCTGCTTTGCAACAGATGGTAAGGTTCGTGCATCCCTTGAATGCGCAATTCCCGATAGTCGTCACACTTTCCGGAATGACTATGCTTGTCAGGGAAGTGCATCCCCTGAATGCTAAATTTGCAATTGCGGTGACTTTGATTCCATTGATTGTCTCAGGAATTGTGATGCTGGTATTGGAGCCGGTGTATCCGGTGATCGTAATGGATTCCACACCCCCTTTACAGGTGACGGCGTATTCAAAGACACCATAGGTTCCTACTCTTACATATCCCCAAACGGTCGGACAATTCCAAAGATTCCACTTATCCCATCCGCAAGGCTTCGACTCTGCTTTGCTACAGATGGTAAGGTTCGTGCATCCCTTGAATGCGCAATACCCGATAGTCGTCACACTTTTCGGAATGACTATGCTTGTCAGGGAAGTGCATTCTTCGAATGCTGACCTCCCTATGGATGTTACGCTGTCAGGGATTACGACGCTTTCAAGAGCGGAACATCCTGAAAAAGTATGGTCCTCAATGGACGTTATGCCTCCAGGGATTGCAATACTTGAAAGCGCTGAACAACCTGAGAATGCATTCCTTCCAATAGAGGTCACACTATCGGGAATGCTGATTTCCTTCAATGAGGTACAGTCTTTGAAGCCACTGTCTATAATTTGAGTTACCATTCGTCCCTGATACCATTTTGGCACTGTTAGTTTTTTCAAAAATCTATTATTGCCTACTGCAATGGCCCAAGTCTTATCCGAGAGAGGATAATATTGGTAATTGTTCAATTCTGTAGAGTCGATTTCTGAAGTGGAATCGCTTGTAGTATCGGATGTATTTGAATTGGTAAATCCGCTGTTTTGCTCGTACGAAACGCCTCCGATGCTAGGACGTTGAATACTTTCCTTATTACTGCAACTGCCTAACAAAGTGAAGGCAGTCAAACCATATTTCAGTTTCTTCTTCATAGGTAATCTAGTACTATATATTTGTAGCTCCCCTATAGCACTTTGCCTCCTATATCTGTGGGGAGTGTTGACAATAGGACATGCGAGTCCTATTGTCAAAGCGGGCGCTGCAGACCATCACATATTTAAAGAGTCTTGTTTCCTTACATACTCCATGATCGTAAACAAATGGGGCAAAGCCCTTTTGTCTACTTATATTATAGCTTCGAAAAAAGTGAATTTCAGGACTTGACAGGTGTTTTTTTGATTTTTTCTAGTCTAAAATTACGGATTCATTTCATTTTCTTTGTCAATTCCGTACATCCACTCAACCCAAGAACGGATAGTAGAAGCACGTCTTCTTAAAGTCGATTCAGATAACTTTTGATTTTCTTTTTTCAGATCAGAGGTCACTTTATCAATGTTCACTTCTCCGGTTGCTTTAAAATCATGATAAGCTTTCCCGAACAATTTATCTTCCAGCAATTGATTATATATATCGCTGACTAATTCTGACTTAGAATTCTGCAGTTTCAAAGCACGTTCGGTCAACTTCTTGTTTTGGCCAAGATATTTCAAATATTGCAAAGCTGAAAGATAATAAGAAACCTGGCGGGGAGTTCCTACATTTATCACATATTTGGCTTTTTCTTTATCTTCGATGATATCATCACCAGCCTGAACAAGAGCTATTACTTTGTTGATGTCGTTAGCTTGCGGAAACGGAATGGAATTGTTCATTCCCCAGAAAATAACTTCTCTCCCAGTTCTTCTGTCATCGCCTTTGCAGTTGATGCTTCTCAAAGAGGCAAAACAGTTAGGGTCATAGAAGATTTTGTATTTTGGGTCTTCCTCAAACAATTTCATGACTTTTGTCGTAGCGTTGTTGCTGATGATAACAAAAGCCCCTTTATCTACAGCCTTATCGCACTTTTCTTTGAGTCTTTGGAAATCTGCGAAAGAAAAACCGGACATCTGATATTTTGTAAAACCATCGTCATCTTCGTAGTCATATGGAGGATCAATGTAAATGGCATCGCCATCTTTTGCTTTCTTGATAGCGTCCTCATATGAACCATTCATGATTTCAATATGGTTTTCGGGATTGCTCAGATACTCATGAATTTCCTTAATGTTAGTCTCATCACAAATCAACGGATTACGATATCTGCCCATCGGAGTATTGAGCTGTCCTTTGCTATTCACTCGATACAGCCCGTTGTAGCAGGTATGGTTAAGGAAAATCATTCGGGCCGCTCTATATGGCGGTATATCGGAACCAACGACAGAATTAGCTCCAATAGCTGCGCCATCTCCAATATGGACTTCAGGTAATATTGTTACATTTTGACCTATCCATACATCATTGCCGATAGCGGTATCTCCTTTGATTGGCATTTTATCTAAAGATAGTGTGAATTTTTGAAGATCTCTTGAAAAGACAGCAAGCGTAAAAAATCACGACGTATAACAAAAACGGCGTCGTAAGCGGATAATATCCGTGTCCGATGCCGTTTCTCCTTTATTCCTTACCACTTCTCTTTCCTTCCCTGACCTAGTCCGGAACCTTGTCCGACCACGGAAGACAATCCGAATACTCGAAGCCTTCCTTTTTCTTATGAGGAAGCTCCGAGAGCAGTCGCTTCATATAAGCCCAGACGTCGATTCCGTCGTAAATGGCAGTCTTCGCAAGCGAATACATCGCACAGCTCATATCCCCGCCCTTCCTTGTGTTGGCGAAGAGCCGGTTCTTCCTTTTCAGCTATTCAGAGAAGGGAGCCGAGGCTGCCTGGATCCTCATGATGGTCATAAGGACGGTGAGGCTGAACCAGGCCGATCCTGAGAAATACATTGCCTATGTCCTCACAAAGCTTGGGAAGACCAGCCAGGAAGACATCGACAGCCTTTTTCCGTGGCCCGAAACCCTTCCGAAAGAGGTGAGATCATCGAAATACGAGGTACCGAAGAGCATCGTGGGTGGAAAAGATATTTTCCTTGAGGATTCTAAATATAAGAACGCCTTGCTTACCAATGATGACTGTGAAGAAGTTTTACCAAAGTCTCATAAAAAAGATTTTTGGTTAAACGGTATTTCGAAGACTCTAAAATAAGTAGGTTCAATTAACAATTTGCCATCATATAGAACATATATGGTGGTTTTTTGTTATTATTCTTTTTAAGAGGATTTTATAATGATTAACGATATTGATAGGCTAAAGCAGTCTCTTGTATATAAGATGTCCCTTGGTTCAAAAGAACTTTATCACTCTAATATTTGGGCTTGGCTAATGGAAAATGACAATTCATTTATCAAAGCGTTCTTTCCTGATTGCAACGAGGACTACCACGATTTTCAAATTAAACGAGAGCAATCACATCGTGATTTGACGATTTGGTTCAAGAACAAAGATGATGAACGGAAATGCTTTGTGATAGAAAATAAGCTGAAATCAATTCCTAGCCTAGAACAATTAGGTGGTTACACCAAACCGTTGATAGCAGCGAATTCCTTTGCGGGCGGTGTTCTTACGGGACTCAAAACACCAAATATCGTTTCTGCAAAAAATGAGAAAATAGATGTTTGCGGTGTCGAGTGGCAGTTTTTGACATATTCAAAGATTTCCGAAAGAATAAGAATGATATTAAACAAAAGTACTTCGGAATCCATTGCTCAAAACAAAAACACAATTCTTGAGTATTTGAACAATAATGATGCGATGGAAAGAATTGTGGATAATCACATCAGCATGCATTCGCTTAATCAACAAACATGGGATGATGATTTGAATAAATTAGGACTGTCGGACTTAATCAATAAAACCTTGGGAAGCATGCTTATAAATTATGTCACATCAAGATTGGATGAGGAAAAAATCAATTTTCCTTTCCTCCATATTGGTCAAGGATTCAACAATAAAAAAATCACTTTGGATTTTAGGTTAAATAATTGGAATGAATTCCAAGAAAGAAAGTATACCTATCTTAAAATAGGTGTTCAAATAGAAGGATTCCAATATAGAAGGATGATAGATAGAGCCTATGAATATTCTAAAGCTGATAAGATATTTGAAGAATTTGGCAAGAAAGGTTTCTTTGATTTAAATTACAATAAGAAGAATAAGATTATTAGTTTTCCTAATGATGCTATTCCGAATAGAAAAACAAGTTTAAGCAAGAAATATGATAAATACTGGGAACAATGCATATATCAATATTCTAATATTGAAGGTGATGAAGCTGATTTTGAAAACATGTATCAAAGAATAAAGAATGATTTAATCTTAGCTGAATCACTCATGAGAGATAATAACGATCAACCATTCAAAGAAAAACTTATAGAAGACTGACCATATATAAATCGGTTAAGCATGAGGGCACATAAAGTGCCCTTTTTATTTTGCTAGAAACATTACTTAACCTAATATAATATAATAAGAAATGAGTTAAGGAAGTTGACATATTTTTATTAATGGTTTGATCTTAAAATGGAAGTACGATCAAATCATGAAAGGGGATAGAAATATGAATTACTATAAAGTCAGAGCCAAATGCGGCCATGTAGGAAGGAATAATTACATAATCAAACCATTCTTTGTGAAAGCAAACGACGGCAAGGAAGCTGCAAAGATAGTTAGAAACACGCCGCGAGTGAAGCATGATCATAAATACGCAATCATCGATGTAAAGAAAATTACTCTTGATGAATATATGTTTGGTTTGAAAGTTCATGCAAACGACAAATATTTTCAGGTTCACAATTCAAGCGCGCAAAGGAAACTTCATGCCGTTGACAACGTTGAGATATTCAAGGAGCCGAAAACGCAAAAGACCAAAAGCAAGCATATGGGACAAAGGCTCAGATATGAAACCATGGCAAAAGAGGCCGACAAACTTATAAGAGGAGGATACTGCAATGAATACTAAGAAAATGGGAAATTTCATTAAACAACTGAGAAAGGAAAAGAATATAAGTCGTAGGGAATTGGCAGACAAATGCTATCTTGAAAGCGAAAAGGCTGTCGGCGATTGGGAAAATGGTAACGCAATCCCTGACATTGAAAAATTACAGACGTTATCTAAAATTTTTTCGATATCGATAGACGAAATACTTGATGGCGAAAGGCATGAAAGCAAAAATTTCTTGGATATATACATTAAGGCAGACAATCAAAAGATGATTGAACTTTGCAATGACAAAACCGTGGATTATTTCGGAATAAACAGGGAGCAAGAGATAAAAATCATCAAAAGGGTGGATAAGCTTTTGAAAATCAGACTGAATGATAGTTTTTCTAATAATGAGGAAAATGAGTTCGCATTCCTGATTGATAATTTCTACACCATAGATGTTGATGCATGCAAAAAATATGCATCTAAAGTCATAAAGAACCCATATGTACTATTAAGGAGCGCAATCAGGAATTGCCTCTCAAGAACACAAAAAAAGTCAATCAATGAGAGATTGTGGGAATTGAAGAAACTTTTCAAGCAAAAAGATGACATCTCATTCGATCTGAGTTTTTTCATAATGAACGGAATACCTGAAAAAGACTCCTGGTTCGACAAGAGATTCCAGGTATTAGACGATTTGGAAAAAGATATGATCCTTATGTCTATCCAGACTGTCGATCCTATATTCGATGAAGACAAAATCGGCTCTAGGAATCTTCAAAGGCATGAGGAATTAACCGGAAGGAAATTTGATAAAGATATGGAAAGCAGACTGGTCATTAAGTATTTGATTGAGAGTGGGGCTTGTCTCAACAGCTTATACTTGAATTTCATCAAAACGCATCATGTCACAAAGAGAATAATCGATAAATTGGAAGAACTATATCTCCTATGCAAGAAGCCATTGGATTTCTACTATGGAAACGGCGGAGAAGAAAAGCATTATAAAGTCGAGAACACTGCCAAAAACAGATTTATAAGAAATTACAATCTTTTTAATCAATTGAACTATTCATTCAACCAAAGAAGCATTGATGAATGGTTCGACATATTCTCAAATAACGATGAAATACCTGAGGAAATCCTTATGGAATATGCGATCAAGAACAACATGGTCACTAACAAGAAAGAAAGATATTTCAAAGCTGATTTGGCTCAAATGACCCAATCCATAGTTAGAACATGGAATGAATGGAAAGCAAAGGAAAAAGAGATTGAGGAAGGGAACATAATGTACGATGACCTTCTAAAACGACTTCAGTCAGGGGAAACGGAATATGTCGAGGAAGAGCAAGAGTATGTCGGCGGAAAAAATTTGAAAGAACTTGAAGAGTATTACCGATATTCCAATTCCAACGTAACTTATGAAGATGCCTTAGGATCTAGAAAGCAAGATGAGACAAAAGAACTATATGATAACTTGAACAATCTTACTCTTGATGTGATGAGGAATAGATATTTCAAAGCGGAGGTGTATGACGATGAGCGTGATGAGTAATATAGGAGATTTGATAATAAAGTTAAGGACCGATTTCGATATAACACAGGATGAGCTTGCGATAGCCATGGGAGTCAGCAAGCCTGCGGTATCGCAATGGGAACACGGGAAGGGAATCAAGACAAACTACATATACGATATCGCCAAATTCTTCGATGTGACTGTCGATGAGCTATGTGCTGGTAAACTTGATTCTGAGACCAACGATGCGTATTTAGAAAGAAACTATAATCTTTCCAAATATGATTTCGAAGGGCCGATAACCAAAGCCAATATAAATAAACTTGAAAAATATTATCACCATGTTAAGTTGATAAAGAACTCGTTTATAGAGCTTTTACCAAAGTGGGCCAAAGATGAATTGAGTGAGGATGAAATGAAGGAATTTGACATATTGGGTAAATATTTCAAGTTCGATTCCAATTATTATTCATATCTAAATGGCGGGCGAGGATATAACGGCTTTTCCAAATTTAGCAACACTGAAAAGCAATTTGTTTTAGAAATTGTAGATAAGTGTGCATCGTTATCTAACGACGAACGAAAATGGGAATTGAGCAAGATCTATTACTTTGATTGCAATTCTGAAAAGAAAAAGCAAAACGAGGTACATGATTCGATGATGGCCGAGGCACTCAAGATAATGCTCTCCACGTTCAATCAGCCTATGAAAGACTCGTTGTTGATGGGAAATCTGACAATAAACGAGGAATATGAAGTGAATACTGGATTTGGAAAATCAAAACAAGAAAGACAAAGAGAACTTACCATTCAAGAAATTGAACAACGATCTTTCTTTAAAACAATGCTTGATTCGGGATGCCAATGCATGCTTCAAATAAAGCAAATCCCTTGCATATCTAAAGAAGATACATTCGAATTGTTGGAAGGAAAAGTGGTGGAAGTTCCTATGAAGATCAATGATAAATTGGAAAATAATGGGCTATTTATAAACTTTAGTGATTATCAGCAATTGGATGCCATAAGAAACTGGAAACTTTATTCATTATCCGAATATAAAAGTATGGCTGATGTTAGTAGGACAAAATACCTCAAGGCGTTAGTGAATTATAAATATTCCAATCCTTCTCGATATTTTGAGAGTCTAAGGAAATACTATGAGCAAGATTATCTAAAGGAGGTTGATGATATATGTTAAGCAAAATCATCAAGTCCTATAATAATATAAATCATAAGTTATTATTTTCGCTTTTAATAATGGGCTTGGTGCCAACAATATACACGACATTGCGCGTGTTTTGGCTTGGGAATCTACCTAGCGAGTACTCATATTCAATTGCAGGCCAGCTATCGTGGGTGAGCCTTATCTACGAGGTCATAGACGAGGCCATAATGCTTCCTTTGTTTTACTTCATAGGCAAAGTGGCTGAGGATAAGAAAGAATTAACAAATAGGATGAAGACCGGATTGCTTGTTACCCTTGGAATCTATCTTGTGCTTTCTTCAGTGATTATGTCCTGTGCGGAGCCTTTGCTTAAACTTATGGCAACTGATAAATCGATAATAGATGCTTCGGTAACGTACATAAGGATCGAAGCGTTTGCCAATATATTCTCGATTCTTCAAAGATTCGCCCTGGTTGGCTTGGTGATATTGGGCAAAGATAAGTATGTGTATGTTTTGACTGGAGTAAAGTTAGTCCTTTGCCTTATCTTTGACACTTTTCTTATATCAACATTGCCGTTTTCAGCAAACTTAGGAGTCAACGGAATCGGAATATCTAATATCATAGTCAACGCCATTCTTTTCATAACAACCATGATCATCCTTACACGATTGGGTATAAATGTTATAAACAAGGAGAAGATGGATTTCTCGTGGATGAAAGAATTCATCAAGATAGGCGGTATTTCCGGATTGGAATCATTGGTTAGAAACCTAGCTTACATGGTGATGATTGCTAGGATGGTCAACGTAGTTAACGAGCAAGGGACGTATTGGGTTGCCAACAATTTCATATGGGGATGGCTATTATTACCAATTACTCAATTGGGAGAATTGATCAAGCAGGAGACATCGACTAATAAGGATGCGGTTAAGAACAATTCAATTGGTTATTTCTTCATGACATTAATCATCGTAATTATATGGTGCGTATTGATTCCTGCTTACAAACCATTCATGCAATACGTTCTGAATTATGGTGATATAGATAAACTGTTCTCATTGGTGATGGTATTGTTTGGATTCTATATCCTTTATGCCTTTCAAAATGTCTTTGATTGTACTTTCTATGGTTTGGGTAAGACAAATTTGATGCTATTTGAATCGGTGGTTACTAATTCGATTTATTATGGGACTGCATTTATTTTATATAAAACAAGAGTATGGGTTCCAACATTGGAAGGAATTGCATTATTATTCGGAATAGGGGTGGCATTCGATGCGGTTATTTCCTTTATTGCATATATTTGTTTGTTGAAAAAAGAACATATAAATATTTCAAACATAAATTGCAAATGATAAGTGTTTTTATTGTTAGAGTAAAACTGTAAAATATAAGAAAAGAGGGATACACATGAATATTAACGAAAAAATTTATTTGGCTAGAATGGTCAAAAACACTAGTGCAAAACAATTAGGCACTTCTATTGGTGTTGATGAAAAGGCTATTTATTCTTGGGAAAAAGGTGAATCGGTTGATTTTGATTCTATAAGAAAATTGGCTTCCCATTTTAATATGAGCTTGGATTATTTGGTTGAAGATAAGCCAATGACCTCAAATGATCAAATGTGGGTTAAAGAAATCAAGTCATATCAAGCTGAGCAAGAAACAATCAAAAAATGTGATAAATTAATCGAAGAGTGCAAGAAATATTTAGATTCACTTGGATGCAAATACGATGATTGTATACTTCCATCGTTTAAAAATGGAGAAATCATTTATGGTGCATTCAGTGTTGGTGAAAACGGTGAATTGTCTTTAGATAAGAAAGTTTTAACGGAGATGAAACAAGCTGAGCTGCTTAAAAAGTTATTTAGTAATGATATCTCCATAGACGATGCTATAAAATCCGATGACAAGGAACTTATAGATATAGCATTTGCTAATTATGATAAGACGGCAAATTACTATGTTATTCAAAAAGCCAAAGGCTTAATTAAAGAAAATATGGATTATTTCGGCAGAAGGCTTGAGAGCGAAGATGAGATATTCTTTAAAGAAAATGATTTATCTGTACGTTTAGAAAAACTCGATCCTAATCTAAAGAATTATTACTACCTAATAGTGTGCCTTATTGATAGAGGTGCTTACTATTATAAGCAATATGGTGAAGGCGATGATTTGACAATATTTTATGATACTAAAGATGAGTCGAAAACTGCATTCATATATAGAGTCGCAAAAGATATGTTACTTCTTAGGAGATAAACAAACTTTGTTTGGATTTTAAAAAAAATAAGAGGTAATTGTTATGAAAAAGAATTTATTGTTAATCTTTGGTCTAATTACTGCTTTTTCAGAAGTGAGCGGTTGTTCAAATGCAACAATCCCTTCAAACACTTCTGGAAATGGATTCGAATATAGATACGAATGAACTGTTCAATAATAATCAAGAACTCCTGAAGCTATACCTGCAATAGCTCCAGCAATTGCTGGA
>ULWU01039206.1_pt1 | contig 32690 bp, 46 predicted proteins | sample 1960661 | NCBI WGS metagenome assembly ULWU01 (sample SAMEA4835821, study PRJEB28245) | human gut metagenome | biome: gut microbiome; material: fecal sample | place: Denmark | collected 2008
GGGGGAACACCATACCGGGCAGAAGTAGCACAGAGAAGTTTATAAATGCCAGGCGGCAGCAGTATAGAAAGGAACTCAACATGGAAGTGTGGATATTACGAGGGACAGACCCGGAAACATTGGAAGAAAAGATAAATAAGCAGTTGGAAGAGGTGGAAAAGGTAAAATCACTTTTCCATACGCCAACGGTTCAGTATCAAACGGCAGTAGTGCCGCAGATGCGAGGGGATAAGGTAACGGGTTATAAGGTGGAGTATTCAGCAATGGTTGCAGTAGAAGCAAAACCGTTATTCCGGGAAGCGTAGGTGGCAGCAGATGAAAAGAAAATTAAAGGTTAATGACTTTTTTTGTGGATGCGGCGGAATGGGTATTGCATTTAAAAATGCCGGGTATGAAATAGCCGGGGCATGGGACTTTGATAAATACGCCGTGGAGAGCTACCGGGCAAACGTAGGGGACCATGTACAGAAAGCAGACATTAAGGAATTACACCAAGCAGACATCCCACAAGCGGATGTGTGGGCGTTTGGTTTCCCATGCCAGGATTTGAGCGTTGCCGGAAAGCAACGGGGCATGATTTTAAAATGCGAGGATTGCGGCGAGGAAATAGAGATAAACCCGGAAGAGTACACGGGCAACACCATTTGTCCTAAGTGCAGCAGTAACAATTTTAAGGCGGCGAGCCGTAGCGGATGTTTCTTTGAAATGATGCGATTGCTTGAAGAAACAGAGAGAGAGAGAGAACACGCCATGCCGGCCGTTATCATTGCGGAGAACGTGCGAGGATTACGCCCGTATTTGCCCGTGTTACGCCTTGAATATGAACGCCACGGGTACACGGCACATATTGAAATGTTTAATTCCAAATATTGGAACGTGCCACAGAACCGGGACCGTTACGCAGTAGTAGGGACCAGGAACAAAAAGAACCTATCATTTACATTTCCAAAAGAGCAACACGAATTTGTACCGAAATTATCGGATTACCTGGAAAAAGATGTGCCGGAAAAATATTACTTGCCGGACGAAAAGGCACAAACCATTATAGCCCAGGCAATGGAGAAATTAGAGAAAATGGGAAAGTGCCATGCGTGCATTACGCCGGACCGTATTAACAAGCGGCAGAACGGACCGAGGGCAAAGGCAGAGGACGAGCCAATGTTTACACTTACCGCCCAGGATTTACACGGCGTTATCATCCTGGAAGATGAAAAAGAAGAGGAAAGCACGGGGGGGCAGCAGACAACCACAGATAATAAATATTGCGAACACAAACCCGTCCGGTCATGGGATGAACGGAAGCGTGTACTTTGCCGAGGGATTAGCCCCAACGCTTACAACCAACAAGGGCGAGGGGATAAAGGTAATGACAATAGAGAATGCCCGTTTGAAAACGGAATAATCCAAGCACAAAAGAATGGATGCGGCACGTTTGTAGCAGTTGCACCAACTCTTCTTTCATCAGACTATAAACAACCGCCGTTAGTGATAGAAAAGCGAAAGGAACAAGACAATGGAAAGAACTAATAACCAGGGTTGCCAAATGGTGGGGATGCTTGACATAAAAGGACAAGACCAATGCCGCCGGGTGTATTCCGTGGACGGAATAGCACCAACCCTTACAACATCCGGGGGGGGGGCAAAGGGAAGTGAAAATATTTGATACAAAGCGGTTGAGGGTGCGAAAGTTGACACCTAAAGAATACGGAATTTTACAAGCGTTCCCTATGGACGATTGGAAACAAGTTGTTTCAGATAGCCAGGCATATAAACAATTTGGTAATGCAGTAACTACAACGGTTTTTACTGCAATAGCGGAAGAGATAGCAAAAAAGCATTTATGCAGCAGAAGAAAGCGAGGAACAAAACATGGAAGCAGAAAACAAGAACTTTACCGGGATGAATGAACCGGAAGAGAAGCCAACGGCGGAAAGTATTTTGGCAGCAGCGGAAGCAGAAGCCCAGGCGGCAGCAGACCAGGAAGAAACGGCTAAAACTGCAATTCCGGCAGAGGAAACCATAACACCGAACTCATTAGCCAACGGGATGTTGCAGTTTCTTCTTGATAGCGGAATTGTAGCGAGTGCGTGCGTAACGGATGAAACAGAAAAGATGTTTGCAAAGCACATTAAAGAAGAATTGGACGGAATAACGATTGGGGAAACACCGGAGATATTGAGAGATTGGGAAGCGGCACAAAACGCCGTCAATGATATGCTTTCAAAATATGCACCGGGCGGATATATGGGGAAAATCATTTATCCATTACTTACCCCATTAAAAGAGCGGTTGGAAGCCGGGGAAAGAACACCGGATTTATACAACGCCATTGTAGAAGCCACAAGGTAGGTGCAGCGTATGACATTAGCGGATATTGTGGCCGTTATGTCTGGCCCGGACCGTGTACGGATTACAAAAGGAAGCAATGAACTATTTGCCGGATATTTGGGTAATTTGGTACACATGGCAGAATATGAAGCACTTATGGCGGAAGAGGTCACACGGCTAAAAGAAAAAGTGGACATAACTCATAAAAGATATAAGGAATTGGGACTAATGCAGCCATTACACCCGGAAGAAACACCAAATTACAGTTTTTCAGATTTGCAGTTGACTATATACCGGGAAATTATATTGAAAAGCGAGGAATAACACATGGAAGAAAAAACAATGATGCCTATTAACAATCAGATTGAGCCGGATTTTTTAGAACACATCAAAAGCACCTTTAAGCGGTGGAGAGATTTAAACACCCAGGGCGTGACGATTGGGGCAAGGGAATTAAGTAATTTTGCCTTTACCTTAAAAGGCGCATCCATGAATAGCCATTTAGGATTTAAGTACAATTTCAACCCACGGGGAACGGATGCAGACGGAAACCCGGCAATCACATTAAAACTTTATACCAAACCGGAGCAGATGAACCCGGCAGCAGATAGGCCGGTATATGAATTTGCAGCCCCTTACATGGTTTAGGGTGCAGCAGTACAGAAAGCGAGGGAACACAACATGATGCAGAAATTAAAAGAAGAAATCACGGCAGCAGCCAACAGAGAATTAAACCGGGCAAATGAGCAATTCCCGTTATTTACATCAAAACATGAGGGCGTGGCAGTTGCCTATGAGGAATTGGAAGAGAGCAAAGAAGCCCTTGAAGAGTTAGAAGCATCCTTTAAGTGCTTATGGGATGATGTGAGAGGGAAAGAAACGCCTTGTTATCTGAAAGAAGAGATAACACCGCTTAAAATTGCAGATTACGCAATTAACCTTGCGTGCGAAGCCGTACAGACGGCCGCTATGCTTATGAAATATGAAATGAGCCTTAACCCGGCAGCAGAAAGAGAGGGCGAATAATGGCAATATATGCAATTGATTTTGATAACACGTTGGCTATTACCCGTTTCCCGGAAATCATAGCCCCCAACAAAAAAATGGTTGCTTTTGCAAAAACGGTAAAAGCCCAGGGACACAAAATAATATTATGGACAAGCAGAACTGGGGCAGACTTAGAAAATGCCGTGGAGTGGTGCAGATTGCAAGGACTTGTATTTGATGCCGTGAATGAGCCGTTACCGGAGCAGATAAAGCGGTGGGGCAACGATACAAGAAAAATCTATGCGGATTATTACATAGACGATAAGAATATGACAATAGCCCAGGTGGAAAGCACCATGAACCAAATAAAAGAGATTATGGAAGAAATAAAGGAGTGAAATAATGAAAATCAAAATTACAGATGTGTTACCTATTGTTAATCCGCCGGAAGTAGGAAGCGTACACACGGTTACAAGAAGAGAGACAGAACCACCAAGAAACAGACGCACGAAAATGTACTATATAGAAGTTGGTAAAAGGGAAATAGGGGTATATCCAAGAGAATGCAAAGTGATAGAAGAGTAGAAAGCGAGGATAAATAAATGGGATTTATGGACAATTTTACATCAGATAGCCCGGTAACAGTAAAGCAGCCGGATTATTACGAAATGGTAAAGGAAGCAGCCAAAGCGGAGTTAATCACAAATGCGGTCAATGCGGAAGTGCCAGGGTACTACATCCAAGCAATGATTACCGGGAAAAAGCCGGAATTTCTTAATACCCTGGATGCAGAGGAAGAGGAAACCGGATTTAGAACGGAATATGAACAGATAACCGGGGCGGTGGTATCAATTTTTGAAGCCTGGGAGAAAGAAAGCGGCGTTGAGAGTGCGGCGGACGGATTACATAGGCTTATAGATGATTTAAGTAAAAACCGGATTGAGGAATTAAGGGTAATCAGAGAAAACAGAGAAGCAGAAAACGCAATATTAAGCAAATTACTAATTCCGCCATTATGTGGGGACGAAAGCAGAGCGGAAGAAACAGAAAGCGAGGGAACACAACATGATGCAGACGGCAGCAGTACAGAAGATAAGCGAACAGAATAGCCCATATAAAGCAATGTTGGACCGGGCCTATATGATAGGCTACACGGATGCCATGAACCAGGAGAGAAGCCACAGAAGAGCCGCCAGGGAACGCCGGGAAAGAAAAAAGTATTTTGCCATGCAGAAGTTAAACGGCGTTGCATTACTGATTTTCACGGCCGTAGCAATCAAGATTTTAGAGGGGGATGCAACAATAGCGTTTATAACCGTTCCTTTAGGGTTATCCATGCTTTTATCCAAAGAAATGTTGATTATCAATAAATATTATTGGAAATGTGAGGAAAAGGCGGAAAGAGGGGTGCAGTAATGAGGTTTGTTATCCAGGGATTAAAGTACGATACGGATAAAATGAAGAAAATAGCGAATGTGAAGAAATGGTATAAAACCAATAGCCTACTTGTTAAGGCAATTTACGGAAATGAAGAAGTAGGAACTACATACGATTGTGAATTGTGGAGAAGCGAAAAAGGAAATTGGCTTTTGACACATACAGAGGACTACAACACGAAAGTAGGACACGCCATAACAGAAGAGGAAGCAAAAAGCCTTTTAATGAGATATGCACCGGATATTTACGAAACAGAGTTTGAAAAAATACCGGAAGCATAGAAAAAGCGAACCCCTATTGCAAAGGTGGGGACCTAAAACAATAGGGGTTGGAACTCAACAAAGAGAGTATAGCACAATATATAGTGTTTGTAAATGTGGTTTTTCTATATATAGGAAGAAACCGCATTGGAAAGGTTGGTTTTACATGGTCGTAAGGATTATTACCATAATTGCAGCAGTTACGGCAACGGGATTTTTCACGCTTGCCGCTTTATGGTTCATAGGATTTTTGAAAGTCCGCCAGGCGTGGGCGTGGCTCTTTGAAGATTGGGACCGTAGATTTTAATTTTTTTTGACGGTGCAACCGGGTTTAGCCGTCCTTGTAATGGGCCTTAACATATCAACCATTATAGAAATATATGTTTTATATCTGCCTGGATAGGTGGGTTTTAGATAGATAAGTGAAAAGGTGGGGCAATGGGTAAAAGATATTATGACAATTACGATTATGAGGAAGCATACAAGGAGCAGTGCAAGAAGTTAGAGGAAGCAGAAATGGAAAGGTGGATGAAAGAGGGGTGGGTAAACTGCCTATACAGAACATCCACATACAAAAGCACCAATACAGAGAGCAACACAACATTGCTTGAAAGTATGGTGTACCCGTCCTTTAAATTCAAAGCAGATATGCCAAAGACGGAAAAGAAGAGAGAAACAAGCCCGTCACAATCAAACCTCAACGATAAGAACGCAAGACGGTATTTAATCCGTTTAGCCAATATCAATTTTGGAAAAGGGGATATATGGGCTACGTTTGGTTGGAATAATGGGTTATTGCCGGAAACCTACGAGGATGCAAAAAAAGATGTGGTTAATTTCATACGCCGCATAAACCGCAAGCGTAAAAAGTTAGGGTTAGAAAATGCAAAGTATATTTACATAATCGCATTTGAGGAATACACACGCCCACATTTTCATTTACTCATATCCGGCGGAATAGACCGTGACGAGTTAGAAAGAATGTGGGGAAAGTGCGATAGACCAAACACCAGGAACATAAGCCCGGACGAGAATTTTTTATTAACCGGACTTGCTACCTACATAACACAGAACCCACACGGAACAAAGCGTTGGTGTCCGTCCAAGAATTTGAAAAAACCGGATGAACCAAAACGCAGTTACTCAAAATTCAGAAAAGCAAAGGTGGAGAAAATGGCCTTTGATAGTAGCGTGTTACAAGCAGAAATGGAAAAGGCATATCCGGGCTTTACGTTCCTGGATGCAGAGGTAAAGCACAACGGAGTAAACGCAGCCTTTTACATATACGCCCGTATGGTTAAAAAGGGCGAGAAGCCGAAAGGCAAGCCACAAAAAAGAAAGCGAGGGAACAAAGCATGAAAATTATTTGCACACTAAACCTAAAGGGCGGATGTGCCAAGACCACAACGGCGGTCAGCATGGCGGAGTTATTGGCAACCGGGTTTAAATCGAAGCATGGAACGGTTAAGCCTGGGAAAGTCCTTTTATTTGACAATGACAAGCAAGGGAACGCAAGCCGCCTATTTGATGCGTACCAGGGAGAAACAGAAAGCCCGGCGGCAGCAGTATTAAAAAATGCCACATTCAAGGGAAACACCATAAGACACACAAAAATTAAGAATTTGGACATTGTGCCGTGCAATTATTTTATGGAGTTGGCGGAATTGGAGATTAAGGCAGATACAGACACGCCACAACACGACAGATACCGCCGAGCGTTTGAGGAATTGAAAAACACGCCGACATTTGGAAATTATGATTGCTGCATCATAGACAACGCCCCGGATTTAGGCATGAACGTAATAAATGCACTTGTGGCAGCAGATGAAATTGTTATACCCGTGAATTTAGATTGCTATTCCCTGGACGGATTGGAAGAATTGGTGGACCAGGTAAACAATGTTAGGCAGTTGAACCGCAAAGCACACATTGCCGGGGTGCTTATTACGGACTATGAGAAATCAGACACAAGCGAAGCGGCGGAAACGTGGTTGAGAGAAAAAAGCGGATTGATAGTATTTAATACAATCATCAGACATTCCAAGAAAGTAAAAGACAGTACATTTTACCACAAAACGCCAATAGCCTATTCCGTGAGAAGCGGAGCGGCACAAGGATATAAAAATTTTATCCTGGAATGTATGGGAGAAACACGCATAGCAGAAATGCAGAAAGAGAGGGGATAACATGGGCTTTAATATTATGGACCTTATGAACGGAGCAACCAGGGCAGCAGTTGAGGGCGTAGACAACTACGAAGCAATAACCCTTAACCTGGACGAAATCAAAGTTACGAAGCACAACCGTTATAGCATGGACGATTTGGAAGAATTGGCAACATCAATTCTTATGGACGGATTGCAAGAGCCGTTAATCATTGGCCGGGTAAACGGGGAGTATCTTCTTTCCGGTGGACATAGACGGCGTGAAGCCCTTGTTATTTTGCAGAACGAGGGACACACGGAGATTACGCAGAACATCCCGTGCCGCTTTAAGGACATGACGGAAACGCAATTTAGATTATCCTTGCTAATCGGCAATACCTTTAACCGAAAAATGACCGATTACGATTTGATGAACCAGGCGGCGGATTGGAAAGAGGTATTGACCCAGGCGAGAAAGGAAAAATTGTTAGTCCTGGAAGAGGGAAAAAGGGTTAGGGATTATGTGGCGGCAGTCCTGGGGGAGAAACCAACCAAGATTGCACAGTTGGAAGCAATTAACAACAATGCCGCGGAAGAGGTAAAAGAGCAGTTTGAAAAAGGCAATATGAAAATTACAAGTGCCTATGAAACAAGCAGATTATCAGAGGATGCACAAAAAGAAGTTGCAGCAGCAGTTGAAGCCGGGGCGGATATAAAGAGCGAAGAGATAAAACAGATGTCAGAAGAGAAGAAAAAGAAGCGTAAGACCGCCGAGGACATAGCCAAAGAACAAAATGTGTCAGATACCGACACATCCGAGGAAGAAAAGGCAAATGCCAAGAAATTACACGCCGTAAAAATGCTTGAAAAATATTATATCTATCTTTCCGAAGAGGAAACGGGCATTTTGGAACGGATGTTGGAAGATTGCAAACGCCGCAAGCGTGAATACGCCTTAGAAGAAGATTAAACGGGTATGGGGAAAATTATATTATTCCCCACGCACCCGGATTATTGCAAAAGGTGTATTTATTCCAGGGACAACGGAACGTGTGCAAGCGAGAAATACAACGAAAATCAATACAAGGTAAATTGCGTGTGGCATTACTGCAAATACCGGAAAGAAAAGGCGGAATATGAAACATGAGTATGCAGAACATGAAGAGAAGCGAAACAACGGAGCAAATAGCCCTTTTCAATTGGGCGAAACGGACAGAAAGCATATTGCCGGAATTGGCGTTGATGTACCATGTGCCAAACGAGGGCAAAAGGAGCAATGGCGGAATATTAAAGGCGGCCGGACTTAAAAGCGGCGTGCCGGATATATGCCTACCCGTTGCAAATAACGGCTTTCACGGGTTGTATATCGAATTGAAGTTTGGAAAGAACAAGGCAACCAAAGCACAGGAAGAGTATATGGCAATGCTTAATGCACAAGGCTATAAAACGGCGGTGTGCTATGGGGCAGAGGAAGCCGGGGAAGAGATATTGGCATATCTCACAGAACCGGGGCGAATGCCAAAGAAAGCGTGCGTAAATGCACCGTGGATTGCCGGAATGTGTGACGGTATCAATTTACCGTCCCGTATGTTCCACCGGGAAGAGTGCCAGGGATGCAAACATTTCAACCCAGGCAAGGAAGAAAGAACCATGAATGAAGCATTGGCGGATGTTATGGTGGAACTTAAAGAAATTACGGCAGACACAAAGCGGAAAATCATAAATCTTTCATGCGGCATAGGACTATACAACAATAGCCTGGAAGATACGTTGGAAAGCATCAATGAGAATTTGGCATATTTGGTTAAAGAGCAAGAATTGACCGTGGAGCAGTCGGCAGCAGTATTAACGGTTGCTATGAAAGCCTACGAAGTAGGAAAGAAAGAGAGGATAAAAGTATGAGTGCAAAAGTAGATAAAACGGGTTCATGTTCTTTTTGCGGACAGACCAAAATAATACAGGTCCCGGAAGAGTGGGAGCAAGGGCAGATTAACGAAGCGGTAACGTGTGAGTGCGAATGTGAGCAAGCACAAGCATACGCAAAAGCAAAAGAGAGAAAGGACAAGGCAAAGAAAAGAGTAAATGAATTATTTGGTGGCGGTGCAGAAAAGCCCGTTGCGGAAGATGTGGTTAATCTTTTAATTGCAACCGTTGATGCAATCGAGGATAAACACATGAAAGGGATTACCGTTGATGTGGGGCATGGCGTAAAAGCAAAGGTTTCTAAAATGGCGAAAGAAAGTATTAAGGTTGAACGGTCGGAGAACAAAAAGACAACATACGAAGAATAGCGGATTGGGGGGGCAGTATTGCAAAGAATTGATGATGATATTAAAGCCACAGTAAAAAAGATTATCCAGGGCAACGAGAAACGCAAACGCCGGATGCTTAACGGGAACGCATCAGCATTTGACCGTATGGCTTATAGCGTGATAAATGAAGCCCTTAATAATTCATGCCACAACATAGATAGCGAAGCGGCACGGGAGCAGATGCAAAAACAAATATATAAAAGCGTGGTTCATTGTACGCCGTATGAAAGTATTTATGATGTGATGTGTGGCCGCCGTCAATTCTACGATTACCGCAATGAATTTATAACCGCAGTTGCCGAGGGGCTAGGAATGTTGCCAGGCAGCAGGACTAAAAAGAATACCGGATGCAGCAGTACAACGGGGACATAATAGCAAGGCAAAAGAATTTATAATTGGGTTATGGGGTAGCAATACACATAACCCATAAACCATTTACAGAAAGGGCGGTGGGACCGTGAAAGAATATGCAAAGGGCTTTTATAAGTCCGCCGCATGGAAGAGAGCAAGGCAGCAAGTAATAACCAGGAGCAACGGATTGTGTGAGCGGTGCAAGGCGAGAGGAATATATAAGCCGGGTTACATTGTGCATCACAAAGAATATATTACGCCGGGCAATATCAGCAATCCAAACATCACATTGAACCTGGACAACCTGGAATATGTTTGTGAGGATTGCCACAACAAAGAACACAAGGCAGTACATACACCAATGCGTTATCAGTATGATGCAAACGGAAATTTATTACCGCCGAAAGAAAATAATAAATCAGACCACACCCCCGGGGTACAGAATTTGACACCGGGTAAAAGAACCGAGGGAGTTACCTCAAAAAAACTCCGCAAGGTCGCACGCATATGAGGGGGGTATATTTATGGCAGAAAGCAAGAATGATTTAACAGAAAATAAGAAAAAAAGACCGAACAAATTAACAAATGCGAGGATTAAAAAAGAGATAGAGTTTTTAGAAAAAATGTTCGTTGGGGTTGATGATGAAAACAAGAAAACCCTTATAAATTCACTGATTGAGGAAGCGGCGTTTTTAAAAGTGGCTTGTTTCCAGGCGAAAGAAGAATTGAAAAAAGAGGGCCTTACAACGGAAACCGTGAATGCATCACAGAAATTTGTAAAAGCCCACCCCTCAACCCAAATTTACGAGAAATATTCACGCCAATATACCGCAATTATCCACTCACTCATTGAGTATTTACCGCCAAAAGAAAAAGAAAAAGTGGACCGTTTGGCGGCGTTACGGGATGAATAGTTAATGGATAATTGGATTTTTAAATACCATGAAGCAATCCAAAAAAAAGAAGTAATTGTGGGTGTATGGGTGCGGTTGTGTTTTGAAATTTTGACAACCGGGCTATTAAATGGCGAGTGGGAATTTAACGAGAAAAAAGCGAACAAGGCTATAAAATTCATAGAAAATTTTTGCCACCATTCAGAGGGACGGAGTGACCTTTTACACCTGGAATTGTGGCAAAAGGCTATTGTGTCCGCCATATTTGGCATTATGGACAAAACAACCGGGTATAGGCAGTTTAGAGAGGTTTTTATAATTGTTGCCCGTAAGAACGGTAAAACACTTTTTGCCGCAGCAATAGCCGCATACATGACATACGTAGACGGGGAATATGGGGCAAAGGTTTATTTCCTTGCACCGAAGTTAGACCAGGCGGATTTGGTGTATGATGCCTTTTATCAGATTGTGCAATCAGATGATGAATTAGACAGTATCACAAAAAAACGCCGGAGTGATATTTACATAAAGGCTTTCAATACAAGCGTAAAAAAGATTGCTTTCAACTCTAAGAAATCGGACGGTTTCAACCCTCAATTGGTAGTCAATGACGAAATGGAAGCGTGGCCGGGAGACCAGGGATTGAAGCAATACGAGGTTATGACTTCCGCCCTGGGAGCGAGAAAGCAGCCGTTAATAATATCCATTGCAACCGCCGGATATGTGAATGACGGAATTTTTGATGAATTATTTAAAAGGGCAACGGCATTTCTAAAGGGCAATAGCAGAGAAAAACGGCTTTTGCCTTTTATTTACATGATAGACGATATAGAGAAATGGGATAGCATAGAGGAATTAAAGAAGAGCAACCCAAATTTGGGCGTGTCCGTATCGGCGGAATACTATTTGGAGCAAATAGAGATTGCAAGAAATTCAATCTCGAAAAAGGTTGAGTTTATGACAAAGTTTTGTAACATCAAACAAAATTCAGCCGTGGCATGGTTGGATTATTGGGATGTTATGAAATGCGTACACGAAGAAAAGCCGTTATCCCTGGAAGATTTTAAAGGATGCTATTGTGTGGGCGGTATCGACCTATCAAGAACCACGGATTTAACCGCAGCAAGCATTGTAATAAACCGGGACGGAATAAACCATATATTCACACGGTTTTATATGCCACAAAAGCGGTATGAAGTGGCAATTAACGAGGACAACACGCCGTACAACATATATAGGGACCGGGGTTTTTTGTTCATATCCGGGGAAAACCAGGTGGACTATAAGGATGTTTACAATTGGTTTATCGAACTTGTGAAAGTGTATAAAATCAAACCGCTAAAAATCGGCTATGATAGGTATTCGGCAAATTACCTTGTGGAAGATTTGAAAACCGCCGGGTTTCACACGGATGATGTATACCAGGGAACGAACCTCACACCTATATTACATGAGTTTGAGGGGAATTTAAAAGACGGGCTTTTTGATTTTGGGGACAATTCCATGTTGGCGGCACATTTCCTTAATGTGGCGGTGGATATTAACCTAAACGATAGCAGAATGAAACCCGTAAAAATTGAAAAGCGTATGAGGATAGACGGGGCTATGAGTGTGTTTGATGCCCTCACAATGGTTTCCAAGTACCACAATGAGATAGGCAAGAAATTATTGAATATAAGCAAAGAAACCGCATAGATGCAAGGGAAAATGCGTTGCGGCAGCAGTATTAAAGTGGGTCAGAATTTCAACACGAAACATTATAGAATGTTGGTGTGGGAAAACTGGCCCTATTTTTGAAGAAAGGGGGAGAAGAAAACGGGAATTATCGCAAATGTATTAAATTCATTCCGGGCAAAGTACAGACCCCTACTATTGAGCCGTGGAGAGTATGAGCCAACGGGAACATTACGGGATAATGACATTGTGGGAGCAATTGCGGATGCAATCGGAAAGAATGTTGGCAAGTTGAAACCCCAGGTAATCCGTAAGGATGAAAAAGGCATGGTAATTAAAAATGATTACCTTGCAAGGCTTTTATCTTTACGCCCATGCCCGGAAATGTCAACCTATGATTTTTTATACCGTATTGCCGTTGATTTGGTTTATACATCCAATTCCTTTTCCGTGATTTTTTGGAACAAGGATTTTACCAGGGTTGAGAGCATCCAACCGATTACCACAACATCATATAGGATTTTTGAGGATGATAAAAATAACATCCTTTTCCGCTTCCGTTGGGATTATGACGGAAAAACGTACACCGTGCCATACCAAAATGTAATCCATGTTAAGGCGAGATATAATAAACGCCGCTTCCTGGGAACAACGCCGGATATGGAGTTAAAAAGAAGCCTGGACCTCATAGAAACATCCGGGGAAACCATAAAGAACATTGTAAACCGTTCAAATTCTTTAGCCGGGTATTTGAAATATAACAATATCGCAGATGATGAAGAATTGAAAGAAATAGCCCGGAATTTCCAGGATGCCTATATGAACAAGGACAACGCCGGGGGAATTGCCGCAATTGATAACACGGTGGAGTTTAAAGAAATCTCACAGAGAACGCCGAGCATACCGACAAACCAAATTACATTCTTACGGGATAACATATATCGTTATTACGGCGTGAATGACAAAATATTGACTTCCACGCTAAACGATACCGAGTTTATTTCATTTTACGAGAATGTAATTGAACCTATCAGCGTGCAATTGTCCTATGAGTTTACATTTAAACTCTTAACGCCCCGTGAAATTGGTTACGGAAACCGCATTGATTTTGTGGCAAACCTTTTACAGTATGCCACATTGCAGACAAGGGAAACCATAGGCGGCGGAATGTTTGACCGTGGAGCGTTGACAATTAACGAATACAGAGAACTTATGTATTACGGCCCGGTAGAGGACGGGGACCAAAGGTTGGTATCTCTAAACTATGTCAAGGTTGGGGACCAATCATTGTACCAGGTAGGGCAGCAGAACGAGCCGCCGGATGATACCGGAGCAAATGACAGAGAAAAACGGGCAATGCAAGCGGCCGCCCGTGCCTATATGCAGATTATGAAAGGGGGTTAATGGAAATGCCACAGATAAAACAGTTTATTGCGTGCAAAAATGCCAAGACCGCAACCGTAAAGCCGTTTTGTGAGATTAAAAACATCACAGATACAACGGCGGACCTTTATTTTTACGGGGATATTGTTTCGGATTGGTGGGGAGCATGGCAAGAAGAGGACCAATACCCGGATGCAATCAAAAATTTCCTTGCAGAAGCAAACGGCAGAGATTTAAACATTTACATCAATAGCGGCGGCGGTTCGGTATTTGCCGGAATTGCTATTTACAATATGCTTAAACGCTACCAGGGAAAGAAACATTGTTTTGTGGATGCCCTGGCCGGTTCGATAGCATCACTTTTTCCGTTTGTGGATAGTGACAAACCAACAATTCCAAAGAACGCCTATTTGATGATACATAAGCCGTGGTGCGATTGCGAGGGCAACGCTAACGAATTACGCAAAATGGCGGACACATTGGAAGCCATAGAAGCCGGAATTTGGAGCATCTACGAGGAACATTTAGCAGAGGGCGTAACAATCGAGCAGATAAAAGAGTTAATGGAAGCGGAAACATGGTTGAGCGGCGAGGAAGCCGCAAAATACTTTAACGTGTCGGTGGGAGAAGAAAATACCGCCGTTGCAGCAGTCCAGGACTACACGAAATTATATTGCAAGAACACGCCGGAAGCATTAGCCGGGGGAAATCCGCCGGACGATACCAAGGACCAGGCAGCAGCCAAAGAAAAAGAAATCAGAAGCAAAATTGTAGCATTAACAATTCAACACATGGAGTAAGAAAGAGAGGAAAGCAGCATGAACAGAGAACAGTTAATGAAAATGAGCAAGAAAGAGTTAAAAGCACGCCTTGTTACCGTGGGTAAAGAAGCCCAGGACAAGAGCGGCGAGGAATTAACCGCCCTCATGGACGAAGCAAGGACCATTGGGGAAATCCTGGACGAGATTAAAGCCCGTGAGGAACTTGCAAGGACAGCCCAGGCAGCAGCCGGAGAGGACGAAGGACCGGACGGAAACGCCGGAGAGGGTGCAGAGGTCAAAGACCAGGCAAGAGCAAAGAGCGGTAAGGCATTAAAAGCCGGAGCAAAGACCACATACAACGCAAAGAAGATTGCTAAACCTATGGCGGCACTTTCCACCACAACGGGCGTTGTTATGCCACACCATACAAGCCCGGACATTGCACCGACATTTAACAACGTATCATCCCTTATTGACCGTGTTACAACTATTCCGCTTGTAGGCGGCGAAACATATAGCCGTCCTTATGTGAAGTCATACGGGGACGGGGCCGGAAGCACCGCAGAGGGAGCAGATTACAACACATCTGAACCGGAATTTGGTTACGCAGAGATTGCAAGAGAGAAAATCACAGCATACGCCGAAGAGCCGGAAGAAATGCAGAAATTAACGGATGCAGATTATGACGGCGTTATTGAAGATAGCATTACAAGAGCAATCCGCCGTTACGCATCTCGTCAGATTTTGGTAGGGGACGGCACAAGCGGAAAATTCAAGGGAATTTTCTATAATCCGGCAAGCGAAAGTGATGATATTATTGACCGCAACACGGACATTACAACCATTACCGCCGTTGCAGATGATACCCTGGACGAGATTATTTATTCCTACGGTGGGGATGAAGAGGTAGAGGATGTAGCCGTGTTAATCCTTAGTAAGAAAGACTTAAAGAAGTTTGCCAAGTTAAGAGATAAACAGGGCAGAAAGGTTTATACAATCGTAAACCATGGCAATACCGGAACAATTGACGAAGTGCCTTATATCATCAACTCCGCTTGTGCAGAAATTGGCGGAACAAAAGATGCTTATTGTATGGCTTACGGTCCGTTATCCAATTACGAGGTTGCCGTATTCTCCGATATTGAAACGGCAAAATCTACGGATTACAAGTTTAAGTCCGGCCAGATTTGCTACAAGGGTTGCGTATTCATGGGCGGAAATGTCGTTGCAAGAAACGGATTTATCCGTGTAAAGAACCCGGCAGCGTAAGAGAAAGGCGGCTAAAGCATGACAAAGGAACAATTGATTGCGAAAGCCAAATTGAGAATTAGAAAAACATCAAGTGATATGTTGGATGAAGATGTGGGGCAGCTTGTAGAAGTTGCCCTTGCAGACTTAAAACGTATCGGTGTGCATAGTTCCTATTTGGATGAAGCAGACATAAAAGACCCCTTAATCATTGAAGCCGTTTTGTTATATTGTCACGCTAATTTTGGAAGCTCGGATAATCAGACACAGTTACTTGCATCCTATAATGCAATGTGTACCAAGATAAAAGGCGGTGGGTATCATAGAGAAGCCAATAAAACTATTGATTAAAAAGAACCAAACAGAATACCAGGAAACGGAAGTAATAGCATCAATTAACCCGGTGGGGCGTGACGAGTTCGCAGCCGCCGGGCAATTGGGTTATAAAGCAACATCACAATTGGAAGTTTGGGACTTTGAATATGACGGGCAAACGGAAGTTTCCATAGACGGAAAGCGTTATGCAGTATATAGAACCTACGGACCGAAGAGCAACGGAAAAACAGAGTTGTATATTGCGGAAAGGGTGGGGAAAGGTTGAAAGTTTCACTTGATAGCCTGGACGAAGAAATAAAAAAAGCGTTAGAAGATTACAACGTGGAAGTGGTGCGTGTAACCAATGAAAGCATTAAAGAAGCGGCAAAAGAAGCGGCAAAAACGCTTAAAAACGGGGGACCATATAAGAATAGAACGGGAGCATACGCCAAGGATTGGACCGCCGGACAACGTGAAAAGAAAAAATCGGTAGTGCAAATACAAGGATACACGGTTTACAACAAAGACCATTTTCAGTTAACCCACCTTTTGGAATATGGACACCAAAGCAGAAACGGCGGAAGAGCAAAAGCATTTAGCCATATTGCACCACTAAATGACCAAATAGGGGAAATAGTGGCAAGCAAGATTGAAAGCAAATTAAGGGGGTAAAAATGGCAACGGCAGCAGTATTAACAGAGAGGGCGGAAAGCCTGGGACTACCCATAACGAAAAACGCCTTTGAGGGGACTTTAGAAAACCCCGTGCCGCCATTACCTTACATGGTTTACCTTTTGCCACGGGAAGCAACCGCCGGGGCGGATAGTAGACCGAATAATCTAATGGCGGATGATTGGCAATTGGAACTTTACACCGTTGCAGATGATGAAGCGGCGGAAGAAATCAGAACACGGATTGAAAACGAGGTTTTACATGATGTGGACTATGTTAAATTTGTGGCTTATGTGGATAGTGAGGAATGTTTTCAAACGGCCTACGAAGTCACGGGATTATTGAGGAAAGCGAGGAAATAAGAATGGACAAAGAAAGCATTGTTTTAGGTAGTGGAGATTTGTACTGTACAGACTTCCAGGGAACAAACGAAGCAATCCCGGATGATACAGTGATTGAAACAGAAGATAACCGCCTGGGACATATTAAGGGCGGTGCGGAAATCGAGTATGCACCGGAGTTTTACGAAGCAAAAGACGATATGGGTAAGGTTTCCAAAGTAATTATTACAGAAGAGGAAGCCACCCTTAAAAGCGGAATTATGACATGGTGCGGAACAACGCTTGAAAAGTTATGTCAGACCGCAAGAGTGACAGAAGATAAAACAAAGGGAATTAGAACGGTCAAAATCGGCGGTATCGGCAACGCAACGGGTAAGAAATACCTTTTGCGATTTGTCCATAAAGATACCCAGGACGGAAATATCCGTGTAACGATTGTTGGTAATAACCAGGCTGGTTTTACGATTGCATTTGCAAAGGATAGCGAAACCGTTATTGATGCAGAATTTAAAGCACAGCCTATGGACAAAGAGGGTACTTTAATCCTTTACACAGAGGATATTGACAAAACAGAGTAACCAAAACACGGGCCAACGATAAGAACGGGCGGCCGGTTGAAAAATCGAGCCGCCTTATTACATGAAAGAGAGGAACACAACATGGCAGTAAAAGAATTTAACATGAACAAAATTAAACGTACCTTTTGGCCGTTTACTCTGAAAGATAAAAAGGATGAAAACGGAAATGTGGTTGAAAAGGGAAAGAAAATCATTGTCCGTATGCCGCAAAAGGGCGTTTTTGAAGCAATAAAGGATGTAGAAGCCAACGGAACGGGCGAGGATGCCGATACATCAACCATTTATAACCTTGTGGCAGCAGTATTAAACAACAACATGGGAAATGTGAAAGTTTCAGCCGAAGAGGTAGAGAGTTACGACATTGAAGAGTGTACGGCAATCCTTAACGCATACATGGAGTTTGTGGATGAATTAAAAGCAAACCCAAACTAAAAATGCCCTATTATCCACGCCAGGATAAAAAGGGCGAAGTCCCGTATACAATCCTTACACGCCCGGAAAAATTGGTTATGGACTATTGCCATATCAATATTTACGAAGTCCAGGAAATGGAAATAGATATTTACCTTTTCTTCTTACGGGAAGCAATGATTTTTGAAAATTCACAGACCGAAGAGGGACGGAAATATTTAAAAGATTGCTTCCGTATGGAGCAGACAAAGCCGGACCGTGAGGGATTAAGAGAAAGATTTGGAAAGAAAGGGGGAAAGTCAAGTGGCTAACAACATCAGGGGTATTACTATTGAAATTGACGGAAAGACAGACAAATTACAAGATGCCTTGCAAGGAGTGAGTAAGAACCTCAAAAGTACCAAGAATGAGTTAAAAGAGGTTGAAAAGGGCTTGAAATTAGACCCCAAGAATACCGAACTTTTAGCACAGAAACAACAGTTGCTTACAAAGGCAGTAGGCGAAACCAAAGATAAATTAGATGTATTAAAAACGGCAGAAGCCCAGGTGGAGCAGCAGTTTAAAAACGGCGAAGCATCCGAGGAGCAGTACCGGGCAATCAAACGTGAAGTAATCGCAACGGAAGCAGAACTTAAAAACCTGGAAGAGCAAGCAAAGGCGAGTAATTCAACGCTTGCAAAGGTGGGGGATGCTTTTGGAACGGTAGGGGATAAGGCAACCAAAGCCGGGGAAAAGATGATGCCCGTAACGGCCGGAATAACCGCATTAGGAGCAGCCGGGGTTGCTGCATCTATGGAATTAGATAACGGCTATGACACCATTATTACCAAGACGGGAGCAACCGGGGAAGCACTGGAAAGCCTTACGACAGTAGCGGACAATGTATTTTCAGATATGCCAACTACAATGGATGATGTGGGCGTAGCGGTTGGAGAAGTAAATACAAGGTTCGGGGCAACCGGGACAGAGTTAGAAAATCTTTCAAAAGAATTTATTAAATTTGCAAACATCAACGGAACGGATTTAAACACGGCTATTGATAGCGTGGACAGTATTATGACAAAATTCGGCGTTGATGCTTCACAGACAAAAAATGTGTTGGGGCTTATGACAAAAGCGGGCCAGGACACGGGTATTTCAATGGAAACATTGGAAACCGCACTTACAACCAACGGTGCAAGCCTTAAAGAAATGGGGCTTGATTTAACATCATCCGTTAATTTGCTTGCACAAATGGAAGCAAGCGGCGTTGATGTTTCAACCGCACTTGCCGGAATGAAAAAAGCGGTTCAGAGCGCAACGGCAGACGGCAAGAGCGCAGACGAAGCATTGACCGAAACAATAGATAGCATTAAAAACGCAAAGACAGAAACGGAAGCCTTAACCATTGCATCCGACCTTTTCGGAAAGAAAGGTGCGGCGGAAATGACCCAGGCAATCCGTGAGGGGCGTTTATCCGTAGACGATTTAAGCGGTGCTTTATCAGACTATGGGGATGTGGTAAGTGACACATTTGAAACCACATTAGACCCGTGGGATGATGCAGCCGTAGCAATGAACAATTTGAAACTTGCCGGGGCAGACCTGGGAAGTTCCATTTTAACCACATTGCAGCCAACAATTGATAAGGTTGTGAACAAGGTAAAAGAGTTTACAACATGGTTTAAAAACCTGGACGACAACACAAAGCAGATGATTGTAAAAATCGGAATGATTGTTGCGGCTATCGGCCCGGCTTTAATCATATTTGGGAAAATGTCAACGGGAATATCCGGGGTAATAAAAACCGTAACGGGATTAACAAGCAAAATAGGCGGAATGAGTGGTGTTTTATCAGCACTCACGGGACCGGTTGGAATAGTGATTGCTATTATAGCGGCACTTGCCGCCGGGTTCATTGCTTTATATAAAACGAATGATGAATTTAAAGAGAAAGTGGACGGGACCATAGGAAAGGTAAAGGATGCCTTTTCGCAGATGTGGACAACCATACAACCGCTTTTGGAGAGCCTAAAGCAAGCGTTTATTAACCTCATGGCTGCATTAAAACCCGTATTTGAATTTGTTCTTACATACATAGCAAGTATTGTAAATGGGGTTATCAATGCAGCAGCACCGATAATTGCAGCAATCCAAAATGTGATTGATTTTGTTACCAATATCATAAATGCCATTATAGCGTTATTACATGGAGATTTTGACGGTTTCTTTTCGTATCTGCAAGGTGCGTTTAATAGTGCAATATCGTTTGTAAAAAACATCATCCAGGCGGTTATAAATTTCATAATCGGATTTTTAGAGGGGTTCGGCGTAAATGTAAAAACATTATTTACTAATATTTGGAATAGCATTGTTGCCGTATTCCAGGGCGTGGGTCAGTGGTTCAGTGACCGATTTACGGAAGCATGGAACGCAATAACCACAATTTTTTCTGCAATCGGTTCATGGTTCGCCGCTAGGTGGAACGACATAAAAACCGCCCTTGCGACCGTAGCAACGTGGTTTCTTACCATGTTTACAAATGCCTATACGAATGTAACAAACGTATTCGCTGCAATCGGTTCATGGTTCGCCGCCAGGTGGAACGACATAAAAACCGCCCTTGCAGCAGTAGCCACATGGTTTTTAACTATGTTCACAAACGCATACACCAATGTAACAAATGTATTCGCTGCAATCGGTTCATGGTTCGGGGCAAGGTGGACGGAGATAAAAACCGCCCTTGCATCCGTTCCAACATGGTTTAAAACACAGTTTGATAACGCATGGACGAACATAAAAAACGCATTTGCCAATGTAACTTCCTTTTTCTCTGATTTATGGGAGAAAATCAAAGGTTGTTTCGTAAATGTCGGTGTGGCTATCGGTTCAGCGGTTGGGGATGCTTTTAAATCGGCAATCAACAGTTGTTTATCAACCATAGAGGGCGTTGTAAATAAGTTTATCGGTATGATTAACGGAGTAATTGGAATTATCAATGAGATACCGGGCGTTTCACTTTCAAAAATAGATACACTTTCACTTCCAAGATTAGCAAAAGGCGGTGTATTAAGAGAGGGTACGGCAATGGTAGCAGAAGCCGGACCGGAACTTTTAAGCATGGTAAACGGAAAGGCAGTTGTAACACCGCTTACGGGTTCAGCGGTAAACACGGCAGCAGACAACCTAAAGGGAAACAATAGAGGTTTCCACCAGGAAATCAATATTACAAGTCCTAAAGCCTTATCCCCTTATGAAGTAGCAAGACAAACGAGAATACAGACCCGTGCAATGGTTATTGCAATGCAGAGGGGGTAAATTATGGCAGATATTACAGTTACTTGTACAAATGATAAAAATGTTTCTATTGCCTTTAGGTGGGATTGGGATAATAACCCATTCCACCTATTAGGGCTTGACGGAATATATGGTTATGATTGCAATGTTACCACATCAGAAAACACCACAACAGACGGCAGCACATACCAGGGAAGCACGGCAAAGGAAAGAAACATTGTAATAACCGCAGAGATTGACGGAGATTACAGAAAGAACCGGGAATTACTGTATAGAGTGTTTCCAAAGGGTAGAACCGGAACGCTTGAATATAGCGAGGACGGGGATATAAAAATAATCACTTACAGAGTGGAAAGCGTGACACCAGGGGCAACAACGGGCGTTGTAAGGGATTATACAATTAGCCTTATTTGCACCGACCCGTATTTTAAGGACCTGTCAGATGTGGAAGTGGTAATGGCAAGTTGGGTATCAGATTGGTACTTTGAAAACGGGTTTGATATTAACGGCGTGGAATTTGGACACCGGGAAGCCGAGTTGGTAAAGGAAATTGAAAATAACAACGGTGCGGACAATATCGGAATAACTGCAATATTCAGAGCGGACGGCATTGTAAAAAATCCGGCTATTTACCATTCAGAGAGCGGGAAATATATAAAAGTCGGTTATGCCGGAAATGATTTTGAATTGCAAAGCGGTCAATATGTGGTTATTTTCACGCACACCGGAAAGAAAAATATATACCTTTTGGACGGTGTGAGCCAGGCAGAAATTGAGGAACACAAGGACCGTTACGGAATGATTGATTGGGAAACGGTTGTTTCTATGTACGGAACAATCATAAATCAGTATTTGGACGAGGACGGGGATTTTATACAGTTGCAGGACGGCACAAACACCATTACATACAATGCAGAAAGCGGCATTAACTATTTATCCGTGTCCGTATATTATCGCATTTCATATTTGGGGGTGTAAGAGCATGGAAATTATTGTATATGACCGCAATTTGTACCGCCTGGGGACGATTGAAAACCATACATCCTTACAATGGCATAGAAAATATTACGAGTGTGGCACGTTTGAGTTACACGCCCCGGCAACAGAGGACAACATAAGGCTTTTGCAGCCGGGTAATGTAATAAGACCAAAGGGAAAGGATGAAGCCGCCGTTATCCGTGGGGACCAGACAGAAGAGGAAAGCACCCTTGTAAATGAGATTGTGCGAAATGGCTATTTTCTGCCTATATATTTTAATGACAGATTGACCGGTCCCATGTTTACATTTAACGGAACGTGTGAAGATGCTATGCGTTATATGATTAACCGCATGGCAGCAGTACCGTTGTTGGAAGTGGCCCCAGGAATAGGGGATGCAACCAAAATAACATTCCAGGCAACCTATAAGAATGTATTAACCTATCTTTCTAAGATTGCCCGGTATTGTGAATTGGGCTTTAGGGTAGTGCCGGACTTTAAGGGTAAGAAAATGACCTTTGAAACATATAAAGGCATAGACAGAACCACGAAGCAAGGCACAAAGCCCCGTGTAATCTTTTCAGAGAGTTACAACAACCTAAACCGTGCAAAACATACCTATTCAGACGAAACCGCCAAAACAAAGATTGTTGTAGGTGGGGCCGGGGACGGTGCGGACCGTATTTATGTAACGGTAGGCGGCGGAACGGGGTTTGATTTACGGGAAGAGTTTTTGGATGCCAAAGACATAAATAAAGATGATTTTTCAACCAATGCGGAATACCTGGAAGCGTTACGCATCCGGGGGGAGCAGTACAAAGCGGAAAACGCCGTGATTGAGAACATAGAAGCCGAAGTGGAAGCCGAGGTTAATTTTATCTATGGCACGGATTACGATTTAGGGGACATTGTGACAGTAGAAAAGGCAAAATGGAACAAAGTATTAAATTTACGCATTACGGAACTTTGCGAGGTTTACGAATACGGCGGAATGTATGTTGTTCCTACTTTTGGGGATGCCCTACCCACAACCATAAATTGGGACAATTAGGAAAGGAGAGGAAAAACAAATGGCAGTAAGAGGATTTTTTTACAATTCCGTAAATAAAGACCGCTTATACAACGGCCAGGATATGAACGAGGACAAAGCCCCGTTCTATAAAGAGGGTGTGGCGTATGGACATTTGCAAGTAACCGCAGACGGGGAAAGTATGGCGGTAAAGGTGGACGGCGGAAGCCGTACCGGGTACGCATACATCAACTTGCACACAATCCATAATACAACCGTCCTGGAATTGCCCGTGAGCGGTTCAAACGGTACATTGCCAAGAATTGACCGTGTAATATTGCGGAATGATGAAACAGAGCGAAAACCAAGCATTTTTATTTTAGAGGGGGCATATTCAAGCAATCCGCAGCCGCCGGAACTTACGAACAATGACACAATCCAGGAAAAATGTTTAGCGGAAATTTATGTGGCAGCCGGAGCGGTGGCAATATCCCAAAGTGATATTACAGACACCAGGGCAGACACGGGATTGTGCGGTTTCATTGCATCACAGTTTGAGGACTTTGATTTTTCACAGTTCACAAAGCAATTTAACGCATGGTTCGCCCTGGAAAAAAAGAGCATGGAACAAGACCATGCAAATTTTATTGAAGAATACGCAGAAATGACACAAGCGTTTATGACGGACCAGGAAGCACAATGGAATAAGTGGTTTAAAGAGAAGCAAACGGAACTTTCCGGGGACATTGCCGGGAAACTGCAATTACAGATTGATGATGTAAAAGAAAAGGTTTACAACATTGCCTTTAAGGTTTACATCATTAGCACATTGGAGCAGATTACAAGCCCGGTAACGGTAAAACTTACGAATAAGACCACGGGGACCATGCAGACGGTTACAGTTACAAAAAGCCAAATGGGCTTTTATGTCACGGAAGCCGGAGAATACACCGTGGAAGCGGATTTGGAAAGCGTTATGGTTACACCGAAAGCCTTTAAGGTTACAAACGATAATCTTATGACAACGCAGAATATTACATTGCGTGAGGGTTCAAACCTGGGCTATATCGGAAATTATATTGGTTCATTTATTGCACAATAAAAAGAAAGAGAGGATTAAACAATGGTAGGATTTCCAAAAGTAATTAAGACAAAGGCGGATTTAGTCAACACTTACAAACTTGTAAAGAAAGGCAGATTGAAGAAAGAAGATTGGTTGGCAGCAGTTGAGAAGTTGGAAAATCAGAATTTCATCTTTTGCCCTATCCTGGAGAAAACCGAGGACAGAAAGGGCGTTACCCTTATGTTTGTAAACGAGGTTACAGAGGGGGACAAGGTAAAAGCCGGGAACGTGACCGCAACCGTTAAGACCGTGGAGCATATTGAGGTTGAAAAGGCAGCAGAAGCAGACAAGGAAACGGCAGCAGCAGAGGGAACGGCGGCAGCAGAGGGAACGGCGGCAGCAGATGCCGAAACAACCACAAATAACAATCAGACCAAGCACACAATTTTGACACTTTCAAAGGCTATTGCGGCGGATGCGGCTACAATCGGTATTCCGGCAGAGGTTACATTTTATGACCGCCTGGGAATTACAGAAGAGGAAGTGGAGCAGATGAAAGGAGAGTTAGTATAATGGGAAGATTATTTGTTTATGACGAGAATATGACGGACGAGAGGGCGAAAATCACAGTTGCTAAAATGGCCGCCGTATCGGACATTGTAGCGAGTGAAAAGGCATTTATACAGTATTCCGCAGCCGGACAATTAACCGTGCTTGCCGGGGCAGTTATTGCGGTAGGGGATGCCATTTTTCAGACCGAGGAAACAACACTTTCCGCCGCCAACCTGGACGGTGCAAGCAGTTTTGCACACGGTAAGGATTATTACATTTACTTGTGCGACAATGGCAAGGACAGTTCAAACGAGGTTTATTTAATCTCTGAAAATTCCACATTCCCGGACGGCGTGGAATGGGACGATACAAACACCCGTAAAATTGGCGGTTTCCACTATGGCTTTGTTAGAAATGTGGATGAATACGGCAGAGAAGTAAATACAAGTGGAAGTGTGCGTGGTAGCGGTTGGGAAAGTAACGTGCGTGAGGACATTGCCCCTAACTCTGTATGGACCGCATTACACCGCCCGAAGTGCGACCCGTCCGGTATGGCATACCTGGGGAATGGTTTGTGGGCTGATATTTACCTTGCATCAGATGATGGGGCGAACGGCTTACAATCTGTATATAATGCAACGCCTATTACGGGTACAGAGGGTTTAAATTGGTATATTGCCAATGAAAAGGCTGCCCGTGTCGGAAAGCGTTTACCGGACCTTGCAGAGTGGTTAATTGCAGCAGAGGGAAGCCCCCAGGGATTAGACGGCAGCAATACAAACGGTTGGACTGCAACAACCAACACTGCAAGAACCGCCGTTGGAAAAATCAAAAATGCAATTTCTGTAAAAAACATTATGGATATTGCCGGGAACGTGTGGGAATGGCTTAACGAGTTGTGTTTAGACCCAACCGCCGCATCCTGGAATTGGTACAATGTTATGTCCGGCTACGGTCAAATTTATATGCCGTCACAAACGGCCTTGCACGCCCTCATTGGCGGCGGCGCTTGGAGCGACGGCGTGCATTGCGGTAGCCGTGCCGTCAGTTGCGGCAGTTACCCGTGGGACGTGGGCGCGGGCATTGGTGTGCGGTGCGTGTGTGACAGTCTGTAATCTGCCAGGGTGGGCGAAAGCCCACCCCATAGAAAAATATATAAACAGAGGATAAAAACATGGCAGAGAACAAGAAAAGCAATCAAGCGGATGCGTATATGGAGAGCATGAAAGCGTATCAAAAGACCTATGATTTTCTTTTATACCTTTATCCCATATTGTCACAGTTTCCGAAATTTGAGAAATTCGCATTACAGAGCCAAATTAAAACGGCGGTTTTTGAAATGCTTAAATCAGTAATCAGATTTAGAAAGACCGGGACAAAGAGCCATATATATAACGCAGATGTAGAGTTGCAGTTTATCAAAACCCTCATACGGCTTTCCTACGATTTGGAATATCCGGCAATGAGCAAACACAGATACGAAGTATTGAGCAAGAAAATGACAGAATTAGGATGTATCATTGGCGGAATAATCGAAGCCGTAAAGAATGGAAATTGGAAATAATGTTGGCATTGCCAATTTTATTTTGGGGAAACTGTTAATATGCACCGGGCCAGTTCACGGAACTTTCCGAGCCTTGCACGCCCTCATTGGCGGCGGCAATTGGAACAACGGCGTGCATTGCGGTAGCCGTGCCGTCAATTGCAACAATTACCCGTGGAACGTGAACACGAACATTGGTGTGCGGTGCGTGTGTGACTTTACAATTTTATAGACATAGAAGCCCAAGCGGCCACTAGCAAAGATTTACATTTTAAGTAAGTCAGACGGTTTGCCCGTTCCGGTGCGATACCGGACAAACTAACAAAGCAAACCACCTTTTAGTAAAATAGAATATTTGAAAATTGGTAGGGATTAAATGAAAACAGTAAAGGGACTACATGAGAAAATGGGGACCTTTGAAAATGCCAATACTTCATTCCACCAGGCGGCAAGGTGCAAGCGGTACACGAATGAGGTATTGGCTTTTTCTATGGTTAAGGAAGAGGAACTTTTAAGAGCAACCGAGGAAATACAGAATTTAACATATAGGCAAGGGGAATATAAGATATTTAAGGTGTTTGAGCCAAAAGAACGGCTTATTATGGCGTTGCCGTTCTATGATAGAGTGGTGCAACACATGATTTGTAACGCTATTCAACCAGTATTTGAAAACGGATTTTATTACCATTCTTACGCTTGCCGGAGCGGTAAGGGGATGCACGCCGCAAGTGATACATTGTATCAATGGATGTATGAAACAGAGGTAAAGCAAGGGTTAAGGATGTATGCCTTTAAAGGGGATATATCAAAGTATTTTGCATCTATACCGCATGACAAATTAAAGGATGAAAACCGCCGCTATATAGGGGATAAGAAAGCCCTTATGTTAATGGATGATATTATAGACCACAACGGCATATTGCCGGACGGCGTGGGAATACCCGTTGGAAACCTCACAAGTCAGTTATTTGCGAATGTGTACGGCAATAAGTTAGATAAATTTTGCAAGCACGTTTTACATATTCCGTATTTTGTGCGGTACATGGATGATTTTATTATCCTATCGGATGATTTGGAGCAGTTAAAAGAATGGGTTAAGAGAATAGAAGAATTTTTGGAAAATGAAATGCTTTTACATATTAACCCTAAAAGCACAATCCTATACGCCGGGAATGGTATAGATTTTTGCGGATATATCCACTATGCAGACCACAAGAAAGTAAGAAAATCATCTATCAGAAAGCTAAAGCAAGATGTAAAGGCGTATGAGTTGGGCAAATTGCCGCCGGAAGAATTTAACCGGAAGTATGAAAGCAGAAAGGGGCATTTAGGACACGCCGACACATACCACATTGCAAAGGCGGTTGAATACGAATTGTTGTTCTATGAATGGGAACGCCTGGAAGCAACGGCGTAAAAAGGGTCAGAATAAAAAGCCGTTCCATTATATGATTTACTTGTAAAAAACAAGGAAAGGAGCATGGAACAATGGAGAAAATGTTTAACTTTATTTCCGTGATTGGCGGATTGGTTGGCGGTTTTATCGTTTCGTTGTTCGGCGGTTGGGATGCGATGTTATACACAATATTGCTTTTTGCTATCCTGGATTATTTCACGGGCATTTTGAAAGCAGTCTATAAAAAAGAACTTTCAAGTGCAATCGGATTTAAGGGGATTGTAAAAAAAATCATGGTATTTGTGGTTATCGCAGTTGCCTACAACGTGCAGAGAATGACCGGGGACACAATACCATTAAGGGAAATTGTTATTGTTTTCTTTATCTGCAATGAAGCACTTTCCATTTTGGAAAATGCGGCGGAATTTATCAACATACCGCAGCAGTTAAAAGATGTGCTTTTGCAGTTAAGGGACAAGAACGCAGCGAAAGCGGAAGAAAAAGAAGAAAGCGAGGAATAAGACATGGCAACAAAAGACCAGGTAAACGCCTTTATTGCAAAATTGGCAGCAATCGCAAGAAAAGAATATTTAACCCGTGATAAATGGGTTTTACCGTCTGTATGTATCGCACAGGCCGCATTAGAAACCGGGTGGGGAACATCCGGGCTTATGACAAAGGCTAATGCGTTTTTTGGCATCAAGGCCGGAAGCAGTTGGAAAGGCAAGGTTTACAGTAGTAAAACAAACGAGTGCTATGACGGTAAGACCTACACGCAGATTACCGCCGCTTTCCGTGCTTATGATAGCCTGGAAGAGAGCGTGGCAGATTATTACAATCTGATTTGCGGAAGTTCCCGTTATGCCGGAGCAGTAAACAACGGAAACGCCGAAAGTGCCATTACCGCAATCAAAAACGGCGGATATGCAACAAGCCCTACATACATTAAGAATGTAATGAACATCATCAATTCTTACAACCTTACACAGTATGATACATGGGACGGAGAGAACCAGGGACCGGCGAACAAGGAAACCCACGGTTATAAGGTGGGGGACAAGGTAAGAGTGATTGACAACATCACATACAACGGGGTGCGTTTTGCAACCTATTATGATGAATATGATGTTATCCAGGTAAACGGGGACCGTGTTGTTATCGGTATCGGCAACACCGTGACGGCAGCAGTAAACGCCGCCAACATTGCAAAGGATGAAGAGATTGCAGAAGCCCCGGCGGATGCAGAAGTACCAACCGACATTCCGACCCAGGAAGAAACGGAGAACGCCCACGGTTTCAAGGTAGGGCAGAAAGTAAAGGTTATCAATGCTTACGATTACTACGGTAATATGTTTAAGTGTTGGTACAGTAAATATGATGTTATCGAGGTTAAGAATGACAGAATTGTTATTGGTATCGGTAACACCGTGACGGCAGCAGTAAACGCCGCCAATTTAGCAGCAGCATAAGCAACGCCGCCTTTAGGAATTTGGCTACCAAAAGAGCAAGGAAATAATGTATATCACGGAATTAAAAGCACACCTTTAAAAGTGTGCTTTTTCTTTATTTTAAAAGTTTTTTAAAATAGTACGGAATATGTATTGACATAGTACGGAATATGTAATATAATAAAGACAGTTAAGAGAGGAACACAAAGAAAGCGAGGAAAAGAAAATGTGGGAAGTAGTAAAAACGGTAAAGGGATATGATATAACAAGAATGATTGGAAGCCGTGGTGCTTACCATGTATCAGTAAGAGAGGGGAAAGGCTTTAGAGAGTTCCACACATTCAAAACCATAAAGGCAGCGGTTGAGTTTATCGAAACTGCACTATAAGCATTGAGCCGGGGCAATGACCCCGGCAGAAAGGGGAAATATGGATATTACAAAAGAATTAGCAAGAGCGGTAAAATATTACATGATAATGGAAGATGCTTTTTTAAATCCGGGGAATTTTAAGGAAGCACATAAAAATTTTGTTGAAAAAATGGAAGAATACAGGAAAAAGGAAAATTTAACGGAAGAGGAAGCACAATATAACATAGAAATGGCAGTAGAAGCATTGAAAAAATACAGGGCGGAACAATAGCCGCCCGGCAACTAAAACGGCCGCACCGTGAACGGGTGCGAGTGTCCCAAGCCACTATAAACCGTTGAGGGGTTGCAACAATAGGCGTTGCGGTACTGTCTGACAAGTTTTGACCCACGTTTTAATGTGAAACGGGGAAGCAATGAGGAATACACCGGGCAAGGGTGCATTGCTTATATACACAATCGTTTAGACCAATGCCCGGAAACCCAAAACGCCTATATGATGCAACTATATATTGAAACCCGTTGTTTCTGTGATTTTATCAATGGTAAATACACGCACTTTTAAGCCTGGCACATTCCGCCGGGCTTATTGCACATAAAAATAAATTTAAAAATAGTACGGAATATGTATTGACATAGTACGGAATATGTTATATAATAAAGACAGTTAAGGGAGATACACAAACTTAATGAGTAATGGGCAAGCATAGAAAGGAGAACTTCATGGACGAGGATATGAACGTAGGCGAGTTACTTAAAGAAACGGCAGAAGAAAATCAGACCAGGAAAATACTTGAAATCTTAAATGAGTGTAAGGACCTGGCAGAAGCCAAAGAAAGAGTAAAAGCCCTACTTAATAAGTAAGGCTTTAGGGAAACAGAAAGGGCGGTGGACTTGCCAAAGCCGCCCTAAACTGTAAAAAGTATTATACACCATTTGGCAAGAGAAAGGAAGAGGGCGTAAATGCCAAAAATAAAAAAAGAGTTCGACCAGACGAAATATCAGAACGAATATAAAAAGAAAACCTATGACCGCATGGAATTACTTGTGCCAAAGGGAGAAAAAGCAGTAATAAAGGAAAAAGCGGCAGCAGTAGGAACAAGTGTAAATGAGTTTGTGTATTCAGCGGTAAAAGAAAAAATGGAAGCAATGGAAGCAGTAACGGAAACAGAAGAGTAGCACGGAAGAAAGCGAGGAACACAACATGGGATTATTTAGCAACCTATTTTCTAAAAAGAAAACGGCAGCAGTACAACCGCAGCCCGTACAGATGCCGGAAGAAAAAAAGCCGAGGTATATTATAAAAAACCAACGGTTTATCCTGGATAATGTAAAAGACCACATGGAAGATATTATGGACCTTGTGGATGAAAACGAAGATTACAAAATGAAAGACCGGGATTTCATAGATGAAAAACAAGAAAATGAAAAAGTATTTCAATATGAAATAAACGAAAAAGCCACAATAACCACTATATCTTGTGAGGGGGGGCGGAGCAACTACAAGTATTTGTTCGTAATACCCACATTGGAGATATTAAAAAGGGCGGCATAAGTAGAGTAAAAAATCTTTTAAAAAAAGGCAATATAGAAAATATATGGGTTGAGGTGTCCGGCGGAAAATATAAAATGATAAAGGAATGGGATGATGAATATACCGTATTAGACACAGAAACACCATTTAGTATTACCATTGAAATAACCTATAAAGAAGAAATCACAGAATAAGTAAAGGAACATAGGAAACAGACGGGGACAACAACGGATTATTCCGGGTTGTCCCTATTGCCGTATCAAGGGGGTTATTTTTATGGGTAGAAAATACAAACAGTTAAGCCAAAATGATAGAATATCAATGGAAACACTACTTAATAAAGGTCATTCCGTACAAGAAGTTGCGGACTATTTACACGTTCACAGAAGCACCATTTACAGAGAAATGAAACGGGGCGAGTATGTACATAGAAATTCAGACTATACGGAAGAGGTGCGTTATAGTAGCGACAAGGGGCAGCAGACCCATGATTGGAACGCCCAGGGCAAAGGCAGAAATATTAAAATAGGCAATGATATTAAATTGGCGGAATACATAGAAAATAAGATTGTAGAAAATAAATATAGCCCGGAAGCAGCATTGGCAGCAGTAGCAACAAGCGGAATAGAATTTAGCACCACTATAAGCGTAAGAACCCTATACCGCTATATTGATAACGGCATATTCCTTAAACTTACCAACAAGCATTTACCCGTTAAGGGTAAGAAGAAAAAGAAAAATAAGAAAGTCCAGGTACAGAAGAGGGCAGCGGCCGGGGAGAGCATAGAGAACCGCCCGGATGAAGTGGCAACCCGTGAAACATTCGGACATTGGGAAATGGACACCGTAAAGGGCAAACAAGGCGTTACAAAATCATGTATGCTTGTATTAACAGAGAGAAAGACCAGGGACGAGATTATATTTAAACTAAAAGACCAAAAGGCGGAAAGCGTGGTGGATGCCCTGGACCGTTTAGAAAGAAAATGGGGAGATATGTTTTCTAAGGTGTTTAGAAGCATCACAGTAGATAACGGCGTGGAGTTTTCGGATTGTAAGGGCATGGAGCGTTCAGCATTGACACCAGGGGAGAAACGCACATATTTATTCTATTGCCACCCATACAGTAGTTGGGAGAGAGGGACCAACGAGAACACCAACAAGCTAATCCGCCGCCATATCCCTAAAGGGGAAGATTTTGACGAAAAGCAAGATAGGGACATTGAATTTATAGAAAATTGGATAAACACATACCCACGGGGTATTTTTGGCTTTAGAACATCAGAAGAATTATTTAAAGAAGAGTTGGAAAAAATCACGGCATAATATTTTTTTCAAAAACTTGTCGCAAAACTATTGACAAAATATAAATAAAGTTAACCCTGAAAAAATTGTTTGACTTTTTGAAAAAATAAAAATATAATGCAATAAA
>ULWU01023535.1_pt1 | contig 32531 bp, 45 predicted proteins | sample 1960661 | NCBI WGS metagenome assembly ULWU01 (sample SAMEA4835821, study PRJEB28245) | human gut metagenome | biome: gut microbiome; material: fecal sample | place: Denmark | collected 2008
TTGAGGTCAAAAGATAAGCCTCGTTTGTTGTCATCGTGTAAATATGAGCTTGTACCAACCGAGCCGACTTCATTATCGTTGTAATAAAAGTCTTGTCCATACTGATTAAGTGACATGAGCTTTTTATCTGATATGTTATAAATATTAAGTTGTGCATTTTCAAACTTTATGTACTCGGATATGTTGTTCCAAGCAATTCGCACATCTTCCGCCGATTGCTGTAAAAGCGTACTCCAACGATTAGTTCCTACAACTTTGTTGACTTCAAGAAAAAGTCCCTCGGCGGTCTGGGTAAACAATGATTCATTGACTGAGCTTGCCCACGATTCCGACACATGGAGAACGGTGGTGTCTAAGTCCTGCTTGATTTCATTTACCTTTGTGCGGTCGTGGAGCTGTTGAGCGTTAAGCTCTGTAATGCGATTATTTATCGTGGTTAATTTACCTGTGAGCTTTGCCGCTATTGAAGATAGGGAAACAGTATTAAGCAGCGGATTTGCAGGAAATTCTTTAATCTCTACTATCCGGTAGTTTCTTTTTCTGCTGCGGTTACGGTCAACCAAAGTTACTACATCATACAGACTGTAGGATAGAATTTTCTTATAAATCTCCGGCTGAGCTTTGGCAAGGTCGATAACCTTACAGGTGTATGACTGCTCGGGTTCAGCCATATTCGCAAGCTTGACAACACCGTCATCTAAAAGCGACTGAGGGTCTGTGTATCGTTCATCACGCCAAACATAACTGATTACTTTGTCTGTGTAGGTGTGATTTTCAATGTACTCACAGCCGTTATTAACGCTTGCAATAGATAAGCCGTCCTTGCCGTAGGCATACAGTCTTGTAACCAAGCCTGAAGAGCTGCCTTTGTAGTTTAAGTCTGTGAGATTTAATTCGTCGGTAAAATACACTCCTTTCGGCTCGGTGTTGTTTTCGGGCTTTATAAGAGTTATCGTTTTTTGCTTTGTATTGTACTCATACACATTGCCGTAGCTTGTGGAATTGGTACATTGGTTTAAAATATCAAGCACAGTTACATCGCTAAGATCGAAGCTGCAACGCTTGCTTACAAGGGTATCGTTTTTAACACTCCAGTCGGTATTGGAAAGTATTTCAGTACATATGTTATGAAAGCTCTCTGTAGTCTTGTTAAAGCTTGTAAACATATCTGCACGAAGGTCATCAAGATTAAGCTCGCAGACAATCGTTGAAACCGTTTTGCGTTCGTGAATACTTTTAATCAAATATCTCTGATTATCGTATTCAACCTCACCATCCAAAGCAAAATATTTATACAAGCTGTGCTTAGGCGATATGTCAAATTGCAGGCTCATCATACCGCCGTAGGTTTTTGTAACGCAAAAGGTGCTATCAATATCTGTAAACAGCTTTACATCATTGTTGTAAAAGATTTTTAAAACCATTTAAACACCCCTTAAATCACACATAAACAGGCGTGTAAATTACCTGAATATCAGCCTGAGAATTATTACAGCTTATTGTATTAGTTCCGGGATAAAGCAAAGGAAAATCAAATAAGGTGCTGTCAAGGAACTTATTAACTCCGCCGAGCGTAATTAAACCAAGCTCACCGTCAAGAACTAACGGTGTATTTGCCGAAATATTAATAACAACTATTCCCATAATTGAAAGCATTGAGCTTTGCTCGGGTAATGTCACCTTAAGCTTAAACTTACAGGGAGTAGTTGACTGACAATATATTTTACCGTTTGGGGCAACCGTTGCGGTGATTGTCGGCTTGTGACGGACAGCCATAAATATGTATGTAACATCGTGTTCTCCGCTGCTGTCAAATGTAGCAGCGGAGATTGAAGTAACAATTGAAGTGTATATGTATCCGTCCGGCAAAGCTATCTCAACTGTTTTTCCGATTATTTCAGCCTCAAACTTAGCTATGTTATCTGTTGCTACCGTATATCTGTCAATAATGTCAGTGTTTTTTGATGAACATCCGTCCAAGCGAGGGAAAAATGTAAGAGTAACAGTCAGAGTTCTCGTTCCGTATTCGGTAGAATACAGTGCAGGCATTTTGACAAGATTATTATTAGCTGAAACATTATTTGCAAGCGTAGTACCGCTCACGGAATAACTCAACAGTCGTGCACTGTAGTTTGCAATATCAATGTTATTAACTGTCATTTCTGTCATAAATCATTACCCTCCCAAGCTAATTCTTCTGACATATACGGAGCAGTCGCAACAGCAAATTCTCTGCCGTCAACCTCAAGATGATTTACTATGTTGCCTTGTAGCACTACTTTTTGTTTATCGGTATTTTGCATATCAACTGTATGCACTACATTAGCAGTGAGCTGTTCTGCTACAAAGGTTTTGCCTTCGGCTACGGCAGCACGCATTTTTGATACTAAACTGTCAGCTGATATACCCGATTTCAAGCGTTTGGTAAATGTTGACGCCACATCATCAGCTTGCTTATAAAGTTTTGGTGCTTCATCTTCAAGACCGTTTTCGCCACCCTCAAGAGTATATTTAAAAATCTTTTTGAAAACTTTTGACGGAGAATGTTCGTCAAAGACAGATTTAAAAATATTGATTACTGACGAAGCTATGTTAGATGCTGTATTGAACATAGTATCTTTCATACTGCTAAGTCCTTCAATACCACCTTTTACAGCATTTGCAAACGCTTCTTTAGTATCATCGGGCATATTTTTCATTGGTTTGTGAAAAGCGTCAACAATTTCCTGCGACTTCTCGTTCGTCTTTCCGGAATATGTTTCATACAAGCCTTCAAGCGCAAGAAACCCGCTAAGCTGGTTTTGATAATTTTTATCGTCAAGTAATTTCTGCTGACTATTTCTTGTTTTGGTTATAGCTTCTATATGGCGTTGATTTTCTTTTGCTTCTTGTTGCTGCATTTCATCATATGCCACCTGACGCATTGTTTCATAATCAATACCCTGTAAGCCTTCATCTCTGTAATGTTGAAGTTTGTCATAGTAATCTTGTTCAATTTTACCGAGATTTACAGAGTGATTGTAATTCTCTGTTTCTTCATCATCATTTAGTTGATTAAGTCTGTCAGTGTAATCTGTCATTACGCTTGCTCTTTGCTTGTATCCATCTTCAATTATTGCTACAGTGTCTGCAGCTTGTTTATTAGCTGAATCAATAGCATTTTGATATGAATCTTCTGCAGCTTTAACATCTGCATCGTGTTGTTCTTGAGTGTAATCTGAATTTGTTTTAAGCTTTTGATCAAGTAATGCAACTTCCTCGGTATATTGCTCATAAGCTTTATTAATGACAGCTGTTCGTGTTTCTTCTGCTGAATTTTGTATTCTTTGAGAACGAGAAATATACTCATCAAGTGAAATATCAGAAGAGTTGCACAGTGCTTGAGCTTGAGAAACAACAACATTTTGCTTCGCTTGCTCAATTGCAAGCTCTTGAGCTGCAAGTTCATGCATTTTTTGAAACAATTCATCAAGTCTTGATATTTCATCACCAGTTAGCTTTCTGCGTTCTTCTGCTGCTGTTGAACAAACATCAGTTATTTCCTTTTGAACGCTGTTCATATTGTCTGAAAGCTCTTGTTTTTCATCTTCTGATATAATTATTTCTTCATTAAAGTTATCAAAGATACTTCCTGCATTTTCTACGCCTTCAAGAAAATCAGTAAATTTGCCGCCGATTTCTTCATATGATTCGCCAAGCCTTTGGTTACTGTCTTTGAGCTTCTCCTGAGCAATTTCAAGATTAGATGTTTCATTTGAAGAATCAGACATAACACCGCACATAATAGTAATACCTGCAGTTAGAGCAGCTACTGCTGCAACAACAATACCGATAGGATTTAAGCTCATTGCTAAATTCCACGCATACTGTGCCGCTGTAGCAAGAGTTATTTCACCTGTTAATGCACCTACTGCTATTTGTTTAAGTGTAATCGTTCCAAGTGAAGCAGCTTCTGCAAGACTTTCTGCAGTTACTGCAGCTGTGTGAGCTGTTACCAAAGATGTAACTGTTGATATGATTGCATATGTTTTGAATGCTGCATATAAAGATGTAACAATAGGTAAAAGAACATCAAATTTATCGGCAAGAAAATCTACCGCTTTAGACAAAGGCGGTAACACTACTTTTGCAACATTTGTAAATGCTTTGCCTAAGTTGACCACAATATTTTTTACATTTTCAATAGCCTTTTTCAGACCGCCGCTTTCAAATGACTTTTGAATTGTGCTTATAGCCTCTTTAACAGGCTTTTGCAGCTCTTTGGGCAACAGCTTGCTAAGATTATCCACAAGCTCAGAAACAATAACTTTTGCTGCTTTTATAAGGTCGGGAGCGTGTTCTGTTACGCTTGTAATCAAGGTTTGAATTATATCAACAGCCGATTTTGCAAGCTTATCGGAATTATCAGCTATTCCGTCAACAAAAGCCTGTAAAAAATCAACAGCGGCATTTATCATTTCAGGGGCAGCCTCTGCAGCTTTAACTGCAAGCTCGCCGAAAATGGCTCCTGCTTCTTCAATCATTTTTGAAAGACCGCCACTTTTAAATGCTTCTGTCAAACGATTTACATAATTTTGAGCTTCAACAGCTGCCTCTTGCAAAGGAGCTGACATTCCCTCGTAGATTTCAATGCCTAAACCTTCAAGTCCTGATTTTAGAATAGTAATCTGACCTTGCAAATTATCTTGCATTGTATCAGCCATTGCTTGAGCCGCACCGTCAGCATTGTTAATATTTTTAGTCAGATTATCAAAGTCAGAGTCGCTTGCATTAATGATAGCAAGCATACCGCTCATTGCCTCTTTACCGAAAAGAGTGCTTGCGGTTGCAGCCTGTTCGGTTTCGCTTAATCCGCTAAACTTTTCCCTAAGCTGTTTCATTACATCTATAAGAGGCAAAGCGTTACCCTCGGCATCGGAGATAGATATGCCATACTGTGTCATAACATTAGCCATAGCCTCAGTCGGAGAGGCAAGGTTAGAAAGTGCAGTCTTTAGGCTTGTTCCTGCCATACTACCTTTAACGCTTGCGTTAGCCATAAGACCGAGAGCAAGGGAAACATCTTCGACAGAGTAGCCCATTGTGCCGGCAAGAGGAGCAACATATTTAAAACTTTCACCAAGCATAGATACATTAGTATTTGCACTTGATGAGGCTTTGGCAAGTACATCTGCAAAGTGTGTGCTGTCTGATGCTTTAAGGTTAAACGCTGTAAGTGCATCTGTAACAATATCTGATGTTGTTGCTAAGTCCAAACCGTCAGCGGCGGCAAGGTTCATAATACCGTCAATACCGTTGAGCATTGACTCTGTGTCCCAGCCTGCCATAGCCATATATTGTAAAGCAGATGCCGACTCGGATGCAGAAAACTTTGTTTTTGCACCCATTTCTTTTGCCTTATCGGTCAGACTTTGCAATGAATCACCTGTTGCACCGCTGATTGCAGATACTTTTGACATAGCAGCCTCAAATGACGAGCCGACTGTTGCCGCTGCGGTTGCTCCTGCACCGAGTGTGGCTGTAATACCTGCGAGCGTTGCTGTTACAGCAGATACACCCGCTTGAGCAATTGATTTTATTTTATCAATACCGCCCTTAAAGCCGCTTGTATCTATTTTTGTATCAATTTTAATAGAGCCATCATATGCCAAATTACTCACCACCATTTAATGTTTTAGTGAGGTCATCGGCACATAATGGCTCTACTTGACCTTATTTATTTTTGTTGTCGTTTATTACGATTTCAAACTGTTTCTTACAGTTTCGTCCCTTGCAACATACAAAAATGCCCCTACACCTTGACAATTTGTCAAAGTATATGGGCATTTCATAACCGCAGTAAGGGCATTTTACTTTTGATTTATTTTTCACTTTTTAATTCCTTATGATAAATCATATTGAGTTTTTCCTGTAAGCGTATATGTTGCTTCCGAAAAAAGTTCTTTATCTTTATGATAAGTTATTTCAAGCTCAGCATATCCGGTTGTTTCACCGTTTACTTTATATAAATAAACAGTTTCAAAATATTTATCTGTATCATTTTTTTGCTCAGATATTAATTCTCCTAAACTTCCAACAATAGATTTAACTTTACTGTCAGTCATGCCTGTTATTAGCTTGTCAAATTCGGATTTACTTATACCTGATGGATCGGGTGTAGAGTTTTGAGAATTACTACAAGCTGTTCCGCTTATAAGCAACATACCAATTAAAAGGATTGTTACAATTAACTTTTTCATAATATAGCACCTTCTTATGAAATAATATAACTTTAACAATATTATACAAATTTCACAATAGATTGTCAATTGTTTCTCCGTTAATAAGTGCGTCTTCAATGCTCGATATTTGTTTTTGCACTTCTTTTTTGAGAGGCAACTTATACTGCTTTTTCATTTTCTGATAGAAAGCTTTTTGTGAGGCAGTCATCTTTGAATTAATTTCAACCGACCTGTAGCCCATAATTTTTACAAACTCTGTACTATCAGACAATGACAACATCAGTGCGTGAAACTTCCACCAATGGAGCTTTGTTTGTTCAAGGTCAATATGATACTGTTCAAGAAATGCTGAAAATATATAACCGTCATCATAATCATAGCTGAAAATCTCTTTTTCTGATGTATGACTGCTTTTCTGCAGCTTTTTTCCGCAACGATAAAACCAAAGAATTTTATTTACCGTTTCTTCGTCAGCTCGTTGCGGAGGTTGTTTGTCACAGAAAATCAGATTTTTTATATCTGAAATAGTTTTATGAGCGTTTTCGCTTTCATCAGATAATAGTTTCTCAAACTCAATCCATACGCTAAAGTCAGTATGTATTTTATATTCTGTACCTGCGATTTTCAGACCGTCAGGCACAGAATTAATAAGCATATTCATCACTTAACAATCTTTGGACGGTTGTTGTAATGATTTTTGTGCTTATTTCTACGCTGCTGACGGTTGCCGAGTTTTGATTTATACTGTTCGCCGACTGCCTTGTCAAGCTTATTAACCGCAACAATAACGCCCTCATACGCATTAATGCAGGTTGTAAGATTTACCGATTCACCAAACACCTTTTTTGCAGTACCTTCGCCGAAAACATCATCAAAGAACTCAAAAATAGCAGTGCACTGAATGCGAATAAGCTCTGACCTGCGTTTACCGTTTGTATCAAGCTGTTTCATTTTCTCACTTACGGTATCGTTTGCTTTTTCGTAGCGTTCCATTTCAAGTGCGTCTGCTACATCAATGTCAGGAAGTGTTACATTATTAATAACCATTATTTATACCTCCTTAAGCAGATTTAGCAGTAAATTTTTTAGTGGATGTATCAAAAGTACCCTCGACAGGGTCACCTTTGCCGAGAAAGTTTCCACTGCAGCCCATTTCGCCGTCATCATTTGTAAAAGATGCAACCTCGACAGCAACATTAAACTTGCGTGCGTGGTATGATGTACCCGATGTACCCGTTGAACCTTCCTTTTGGTCGAGGTCAACGATAACATACTCGGTTTCTGCATCTTCGCCGACAAGCTGATTTTCACCGATATTCACAATAAAGTTAATAGCGTCCTGCTCACGAATTTGGTCAATATCAAAAGCAGTAGTCCAATCATATCCGCTGATTGACTTAGTTGCTGATTTATCGCATACATACTTCCTGCTCTTAGTCTGAGCTGATGGATTTTCATCAAGTGTTTTTGCACCGACACCCAAAAGTGCAAATGCTTTTTCTTTGCTGCCGTTACTGCAGTTAAGATAATTTGCCTGCATTCTTCTCTGTCTAATTACTTCAGCCATTTTTTACCTCCAAATTTTTAGTATATTCCAAACGACACTGTATTTGATACCTTGCCGTCTTCGTATCATTGTTCATTACATAGCCTGATGACAAAACCTTGATTGACTGAGCAGTACAGCCGTCAGGGAGCTTAGGTAATTTGCGATTTATGTTTTGTTCTGCAATCCAATCCTCAAGCCTTTCGTAAAACTCAAGATTTGCCATATTTATTCCGTTTTCCTGACTGTAACATTCTCGGCTTGCAAAGATAAAGAGATACTGACACTTAGCAGAGCCGTCAATGTAGCTTTTTACTACAGTTTTGCAAGGTACAGTTTCAATGCTGTACTGCTCTGCATCTTCGCCGAGATAGTCAACATTCAGCTCTGAATCAGCCTCAAGAATTTCACAGTCACAAAACCATTTAAACAATGATTTTATAATTGATGTTTCCATTATTTACCTCCGCACTTTTCCTTTGCGGTTTTCAAAATGTCTTCCAAGTGGTCTGCTTTCATACGCTCGAACCAAAACTTACCTCGCAAACCGCCTTTTGAAGTACCTTCTTTGCCTTTGCCGGCATTCATATAGTAATTTGTATGAGCATAGACAGCATCGTAAACAACTTCACCTTTACCAATCTTAGTGCCTGTAATGCCACTCTTTTTAAGATAGCCTGTGTCAAACGGTACATAAATGTCACATCTGCGTAAGACTTCGCTGTCAACAATTTTCTGTACCTTGCCCTCAGCCTGCAAGCCTCTGTCTTTAAGCATTGTTTCAGTTGTGTTAAAAAGCAGTTTAATAATCATTTAACCACCAATTTAATATGCTTTGAATAGTTAGATGCATTGAGATTTTCAGTTACTGATACAATTTCAAGTGCGTCATAATTCTTAATCAAGTCAGCAGAATTTGATATATCGCAATCAACTTCGCCTTTGACGATATAGTCACCTTTTTTGAGCGTAAAGCAGTTATAAGCCTCATCGGCAGGCATTGCCTTGTAGGTTGATTTGTCAACATACTTTTCAAGAGCCGAGTGTGGTACACGGACTATGTATTCCTCGGTTCGCTTTACTTCTTTATCGCTGACAAGAAACTGGTCTGTGCCGTGAAAATTCACATTAGAAAGGATATGCCTGCTCCACAGCTTTTCCCGTCCCATTTGCTTACTGCAAAATAAGGTAATTGTTGTATGATTTGTAAACATCAACGCACCCCCTGATACAGTAAGCCGGTGTTGTATAGCTCTTGTCTGATCGCATTAAACATTACTCTTCTTTCCATGTCTGTAAGTTCGTCAGGGTTATAGTCCTTGTATGTAACGCTGTAGCCGTCTGTGTTCTCTGACTTAATACCCTGCGGAATGTTCTCAACGCTTTTGCGAAGCTCATATGCCGCCTCGGCAGCGGCACAGACTGCGTTCTGAACCTGCACCGTAACCTCCTTAACACCGCCGTTGACAATATAGTTAATCAGCCGTTCAGCCTTTTTCTCATAGCTGTTAAACTCCTGAGCAGATATCAAAGTACCTGCCCAAGAATCTGTATAATAAGAATAATCTGCAAACATATCAAGATACCTTAATATTCCTGAAAACGCCGCACTTAGTTGTGTTCTTAAGTGCAACAGCGGCAACCATTTCAACCTCCGCTTTTTTCACCGCACCCGGTGCATTGAGGTCAGGCAAATATGTTTTAATGATTGATGAGCCGCTGAGGGAAACACCATGGAAAGCATCAAAACCAAGCTGTACAGCGTAAAGATCTGTAAGACCTGTTACCTTCGCTGATGATGCGCCTGCTTCATAGATAGGCACGCAAGGAACAGTGGCACTGCCGTTGAAGTAGTTGCCCATATCATAAAAAAGAATATCATCATAGCCTCTTACAGCTTTGCCAAATGCATCCTCCGACTGTGTAAGATAGCCTGCCCTCTGAGCTACGCTCTTGAGCTTTGCAATAATCTTGCTGTTGCCGAGGAACATTGTCGGCTTGCCGTCAATGCCGGAGAGAAACTCGTTGAGCATATCAATCATTGACTGATAATTACTTGTAATGAGTGCCGAGGTTGAAAGGTCGATTACCTTTTTATCAGAGCCTGCGTTGTACTCGGTGCTCATTCCCTTGAGAAGAGTAGTCAGACCGTCAAAATCTGTTGACTTATCAGTCTTTGAGCCGTTAATGCAGGTGTACTGGAAATAGTTTTTAGTAGCCTTTGTCTTCTGATCAAGCTGAAAAGCAATTTCGTCTGTGGTAGCCTCCTGAATAACACGGTCAACCTCAGCTGCGCCGCCGAAGATTTTAAGGTCAACGGTTTTCTTGACTTTCTTTGCCTCGTTAGGTGCGTACTCGCTGTTAATCGCTCTGCCGGCAGCGGTTGACGGTGTCTGTAACTGTAAATAACCGTATGTCATTGTTGAACCGCCGACACCCGGAGATACGGCATCATCAAATGTGAGTTCATCCATAAAGAGAGAACCTCTGCGGAGAGTGTCGATAACTTCCTGTGTGACCTTGTCGGCTCTGCCGACACTTGCTTCTGCTAATGTAATAGGCATATGTTTTCCTCCTTATTTCTTGTAAAAATCTTCAACGGCAGACTTGATGTTAGAGCCTGACTTTGCTTTTGCTCCGCCTGTAGGTCCGCCGAGGTCAAGTTTCCTCTTGGGTTCTTCTGCTGTTTTAAACAAAAACGGCTTTGACTGTTTGAGTTCAGCAAGCTGTTCGTCAAGACCTGTGATTTTGCCGTCTTCGCCCTGTGCAATCTTCGACATATCAAGATTAGCCTTTACAGATACCAAATCCGCAGCACCTGCGTTGTTGATAGCATTTTCAACAGCCTGCTCAAACTTATAGTCATTGAGCTTTTTCTCACCGTCTGCCTGTGCCTGTGCAAGCTTTGTCTGCCAATCAGGGTCATAACCCTCAAGATTAGCGTTTGCGGTTTCGAGCTGCTTTGACACATCGTCATACTTTTCTTTTTCAATGTACTGACCGCCTGCAAGGTTACCGAGCTTGACATCTGCCGCATTGTTTACCTTTTCGGCAAACTGCTCAAATGTCAAAGCCTCATCACCAAACAAGGCTTTTAAAATTTCCATTAAGTCCATTTCTTTGCTCCTTTCAAATTATTAGCAATTGTGTATGCTCAGATATTTGAGCAATATTAAAAGCCCCCGAAAATCGGGAGCTTATAAACTGAAAATATATAATTGTGGGCAAAAGTAAAAGGAGTATATCAAATACCCCTTTAATACCCGTTTAAATTCGTTTAATTTGCATTTTAATTGATTAGTGGTGTAACTCTTTAGCTTTTAAAATAAAAAGCAATACAAACAGATTAACTGGTAACTTTTTCAATAAAGTTTTTTGGAAGTTCTATATTATATTTATCAACATAATATGGTAAATCACTTTTCCAAACATACTCACCATCAGTTAATACATAAAAAAATGTTGCAATCATTTTTCCACTGATTATATCATATGTGTTTTTAGGGCAAATAGATTCTTTTTTGCCGTTTTGAAGATAATTCACTATTTTTTCCTTATCATAATCGACCTTTGAAACAATGAATTGATTAATACTACCATTATTAGCCATTGATAAACCATTTTCAGCAAAAAAGCCTAAATATATTCTATTCAAAAATCTCAACTCCATTTTCAAATATTCTCCATTTACCTGTGTTACCATAACTTGCACCGACAAAGGCAACGCCTTCCTCTACCGCATAGTAAACATCATCATCAGGTGCTTTTACCCTTATACCAAGTTCTTTAGACAACTGTTGAGCAAAGGAATTGTCTCCTTTTCCTGTAGAACAAGACAAAAGTTTTAAATCCTCTCCATTGTATTTTTTATTATTCTTTAAAAGTTCTGCGAATTCGGAAGCGGTAAAATTTGTTGGAACACCGTCAATTAGTCTTTGTACGCTTTGCGGTGAGCCATGCATACATATATTAACAAATCCTTCCTCTTCCTCCATACTAAAAGCTTCTACATATAATGGATCGGATGGAGAGAAATAATTAATCTGTAATTTAATTATACTATTATTTTTTGATTTTGCAACAGCTTTTTTATTAGCCTGCACCGCCTTTTGAGCCGTACTCCTGCCAAAACCATACTTTTGTACTCTGTCATTACGCTTGAGCAAGCCAGTCTTATCGCAGAAATTGTTAAGCTCAGCTTCACGATTTTTCAGCTTTACGGATTCTTTATTAAAAATGTTCTGATAAGCCTTTTTTATTGCTTCGTCATCGGCATTTTTAATGCTTTCGTCATAAGCGGCAAGTATGCGTTTTGACTCTCTGATTTTTCGCTCATACGCTCGTTGCTTCTGCTCCGCCTCATACAGCGTGTGCATTGAGCCATCGGGGTACTGAATGTTTTTAGCGTCCATCTGCTTTAGCTTTTCTTCGTCATACATCCGTGTACTGCCCTCAAAGTACGGATACCAGTCGTGCCGGCAGTTCCACCCCTTAAAGCCGTCGCCTGAGCCGTAGCCGATGTCAGACAGGGAAAGGTAACCCTTTCTGCCGCTCAAACTTACAACCTGACCTTGCCAATATGAATGACTCGGTCTTGCTCCTGCGTGGGCGGTAATCTCCATAAGGTCACAGCCAAGCTCACGAGCGTTGGCAAGGCAAATTTGTCCTGTGGTCTGACCTATGCCCGTCATAACATTGCGGCGAACCGCTACATCAAGCTTATCCGTATGCCCTGACGGATATATCACCTCCACACCGTTGACGGCTACTTGCTTTATCGCATCAACAATAGCTTGCTGCGGAGAAAATGCACCGCTTGTGGCTTTAAGCTCTGCAAGACTGCAAGCATTAATAAAGCTCGTTTGAGATGATACCGCCGTTGTCAGAGTAAGATTGCTTAGGTTGCCATGTGTCTTTTTGTAGCCTGCCTCAAGTATTTGCAGCTGAGTGTCGGAAACTTTAATGGACTTCGGATTCAGTCCGTTTGCTCTGTATATTTCGTTGTCATACTCTGTTGCGGTAATGGCAGCGTCTTCAAACAGCTTTTTAAGCTCCGACTCACATTTACCGCTGTACTTTGAAATACTGTTTAAAATGTCAGAGTTAAGCGTGCCAAGTTCCTGCATATGCTGTGCCTGCCATATTGCCGTATCTGTCATTGTTCCCGTCTTAGCCACTCTGCGTGCTATGTCACGAACAATAGCCTCCTCAAGCTTAGAATAAAGTTCTAATAGGTCATCCGCACAGTGAGCAAGCTGTTCAGGTGTAAGCATTAAGCACCACCCTCGTTAAAAAAGCTCTGCACACCGCTTTCGGGCAACATCTCCGCCGCCTGCTTGTCGTCAACTCCGTAACGCCATTTGAGATAATCCGTCTTTTTGCGGATACCGCTGTTTACCTCATTAAGCTGTATAGCCTGCTCCTTGTCTTTGTCCTCAAGCACACCGTCACCCCAATTAAAGCTGACTTCGTACTCACCTGACGGAGCAAGATTACAAGCGTCTGTCATAGCGTTGCAAGCATATATGTAGTCCTCAAGCACCGCCTCAAGCGAGTGTTGCATATCGGAAACGGCGGTATAACTGCGCTGTTTGGATGCTTTTATTTCCTCAGCTGTTTTATCTACATTCTCCGGATTAGAGAGTGTGCCATAAGCAAGGGAGCAGTTCCATTCAATTCGTCTTAAAATTTCATTAAGACCTCTTGCGTAGTTTTCATCACGCAAATTTGGATTAAAAACTTCATAAAACGACTTATCACTATTTGAGTCAGAGTCAATGTTGATTTTCCTAAAAAGCCTGTCACGAGTAGATGCTGTTTCAAGTGATTTTTCACCCGGTCGCTGTCGCAAAACTTCTTCGCCTGCATCAACAGCAAGCTCACCGCCTTCAAATTCCCACAAATATCTGTCCCATTGCAAGTCAGCTTCGTTAAGTAGCTTAACTGCTCGGCTGTAAACCGACACTCCGAGAGGACTGTCGCTTTCAATGTGGTTTGCAAACGGTACTTTCCAAAACGCAAAAAGAGGACGGTCAACATCATTTATGACAATGTACGGATCAATTCCTGCCCACATTTTGCTGTCAAGATTTTCAGGCTTTATTTCAGAGCCAATGTTGTCAGGGTTGGAAGAAACAAAAAAGTGACTTTCAATCGTGTGTGATTTGTTTTCGTAACTGTAAGTCTGCTTTTCAATTCGAGTGTAGTAATTTTTCCCTTTGACTTCCTGATTAAAAAATGCAGCAGCGGTAATTATACCATTGCTGTAACTAAGAGGGATAAACTTGTCCTGTGTGTTGCAATCGGGGAGTATAACACCATTGCGAACATATGGCTTAAGCATTATGCCGCCAACAGTACAGCCTGCCTCAAGTCTTACTCTAAGCTGTTTAGTCAGTTTTTCGTACTGTTCCTGCAAATAGTCTGCTCGCTTTGAACCTGTTATCTTACTTTCAAACTCAATCATAATAAGTCTTGCAAATTCTGATGCTATCGTAGCTCCGAGATTGAGCGTTTTGCCGTGACAGGCATTACTCCACCGTGGTTCATCAGCATAAATTTCAAGCCAATCTTCCATGGCGTCTTCCATATCATCATAATGATAACTTACTATATCGTCCGGAGATAACTTATTCACGAGTGTTCTTAGCCAACTTAAAAACACATATTTAGCACGCCTTTTCAAATTCTCACCCCCTAATCGTTATATTTAAAAGTCTTGCGTAAAATCGTGTACGCAAAATATCTTATATCGTCCATTGCGTGGTCGTTTTCCTTAATGACCTTATCTTCTTCGGCTTTATCGTCCCAACGATACATACCAAACTCTTCTTGTGATGCCTTACACTTAACTCCGATTTTAATGCGACCGTCATTAAGCATCTGACTTGTTGTTCTGATACCGTTGAGCACATCATTCTTTGCTGATTTCACAAAAAATTTACCGTGCTTTTTAATCGTTGCCTTAAATGATGCAGCGGACGGGTCAATGATTACATATTCTATGTATCGGTCGCCTGCGAGCTTTTCAAGCTCTGCATAATGCTCTTCATCTGTGCGTTGGTATCCCTCTTTACGGCTGTTATAATAGTATTCGTCAACCCTGATAGCCTCTTTGTCGGTAACGCACCACATTCCCATAGAACAAGGGTTAATAGTTCCGTAGTCCATTGAGATGTACCACCGACCGACAAGCTTATCGGGGTTGCCGTTCCAAAGCCTTTCGGATATATGGTCGTTGAAGTCCTGATAAACAAGTCCCTCTGCAATTACCCATTCGCCCAAGATAAAACGACGGAAGAAAGTACCTTGATATAAGCTGTAATATCGTTGTTTGACCTTTTCAGATAAGCTGAGGTTATCGTCCATTAAAAATTTAAGTCGCAAAGCGTGCTTATCCTCAGCCTTTAAAACCCATTCCTGATAAAACCAATGATTAGGATTATCGGGGTTGCAGTTAAACCAAAATCTTGCACCCTCAACCGAGCAACGGGCGAGAGCCTGCTCAACGAATGAGCGTGGCATAAGAGCAACCTCATCAAAGAGTACGCCTGCAAGCGTAACACCCTGAATCAAGTCCTGTGAGCTTTCGTCTTTACCGCCGAAAATGTAAAAAGTGTTTGTCTTTCCGTTTTTACTGACTGTCAGTGAGTTTTCCGAGCGTTTGTCCTTGATGTCATATCTGTGCTTTAGCATATTGATAAGCGGCTTAATAACATTTCTGCGGCAAGAGCCTACAGTCTTACCGCAGATTGCAAAGTTGCAGTCAGAGAAGGTATCCATTGCCCATATCAGAAAGGATATGCTCATACTGACCGTCTTACCGGAACGGACAGAGCCATCTGCTATGATTGCATCGTATTTATCCTTAATTCCGTCAACTTGCCACCAAGAGAGGACTTTAAGCTGTTTCTTTGAAAAAGGTTTAAATTTCATCAGCAAAAGCCTCCTTTCCTGCACCTGCAAGTGCCTCAAGCAATCCGTCATCAGCGGTTGTGACTGTTTCAGGCTTAAAGTAATCAGCATAGAGCCTGATAGCCTGTGTATCACCATTTTGGCATTTCTTTATGAGAGCCTCACGGATTGCCGTCAGTTCGTCATTTTCGTACTTAGCTATAAGAGCATTTAACTTTTTACGGAAGTCTTTAGATTTGACTACTCCATAGGAGAGAGCTAAAGTCTTTAAGTCCTCGACTATATTAAATTCCTGCTTTGTATTTGTATCTTTAAGTAATTGTTCAAGTTTTGACAGCTTATCCATTCGCACTCACCTCCAAAATAAAAACACCCGTTAAAGGGTGCTTAAAATAAGTTTAAATACCGTTTTATGCAAGCTTCGCCATCCGCTAACTTTAAGTGTTATCGGTGCTAAGTGTATAACAACCATTCATCAAGCGAAGACGAATCAATCCGCTTTCTGCTCCGGCATTTGTTCTGTATCTTCTATAAAAGATACTTTTATTTCTTTTTCTTCTCCGGCAACAGTAACCTTGACTGTTGCTTTCTTGTATCTGCGTTCAATTTTTACAATTTTATCTGCATAATCTGTTAAAAATCCGCTGACAACTTTATAACTGTTGTCGTCATTAAATTTTAAAACTGACGGTTCAGAGAGCAAATCCGATAACTTGAGAACAAACTCTGATTCACTCTCGCTTAACGGAATCGGATTCTGACCTCCGCCAAGAATTTTAATTATTCCGCTTATGTTGTTCATAGCGTAGTATTTTGCCCAGCTATACCTCATAAACACAAAAACATAGCCTGCAAAAACAATGTATGCTTTCTTAATCCATTTTCCGCCCTTGCGGATAATACGATTTTCAGTAGGAACAGCAGTTGAAAAGCCACGCTTTTCTAAAGCTTTAGCAATCTTAAGTTCGCAGTCGGTTCTTACATGAAGAACATACCATTCGTATTTATCCATTTCAAGCCTCCTTTGCCTGCTTTTTGAGCTTATTAATTTCATCCATAAGCTCGTTATACAAGCGTGGGTTACTTTTCTTAATTGTTTCGTAGAGCAGACTCTGATTTTCTTCAAGTGCAATCTGCTTGTCTGACTTGACATCAATGTCGGTTTTCCTCTTGTACGCAACCGCCCTTGCAAGTGCCGTAGCCTGTCTTAACAAGTCATCAGCTGACACATCGTCAAACTGCCCTTCATCAAGCTTTGCAATTGCATCAAACACTTTTTGTGATGCCATTCTTAAAATAGCCTCTGCTGGATCAAGTTCGGGATAACGCTCCGTTTCTGTGAGTATCATTCTGAAATTTTCCTGTGCTATTCTGAGCTGTTGAGCGTTGGCAAGAAAGCGTGATGCGTAACGGCTTACCGCCGCCTGAGAGAGCTGTTCGCCGTTTTCAGAGAGATATGATACGATTTCTCTGTAAGTTTGACCGCTGACAAGCATCTGATCCACTGTGTCTTTAAGGTTGGCAGGCAACTTGTCAATCTTTCCGCAAGCCCTGCGGTTGTTTCTGCTCATAGTCACACCTCTACGGAGTTATCGTTAATCTTGCCCTCAAGCAGCTTAATACCTTTCTGAGATAACTTTGCTTCAAGCTCTTCATATTGAACATCTGCAATGTCAGCAGGTTCTTTACTCTTGATTTTTCTGAGCATAATATACTCGGAAAGAAACAGGTAATTTATTGAATCAAGGAAATCGTGTTCTGAAATGTCGGACAGTGCATATTTTACATCCGTCAGCTTTTCATAGCCAACACGGAGAATGTTAATTGTTCTGAGAACCTGTCCATTGTTCTCAACAAACCTTCTTGCCTTGATTTTCTGCATATATGTTTCTGCATCTTCAATCATTATTTCTTCCTCCTCTGATAAGCTCCATAATCAGCTTGTTTTGTGTTTTGATTTCATCTTTAACCTCATTGATTGAGTTGTAATAATCTTTTTTAGTTAAGCAAGTATCTTTAATCTGTTCAACATCTGTCTGCAATTTACCGATAGCTTTGTTTACATCTGTTTTGACATCTTTCAGCTCATCCTTGGTCACATAAGACAGCTGAATTTCTTTGATTTCTTTATCGTGTCTGTCAGCCTCGTTAATTGTACGCTTAAGAAAAAAGCCGATAATTGCTATTGCTCCTGTGACAATAAGACCGAACAACCACCAAGTGTCTGCCGTAAAATTCATATTTTCAACTCCATAAAAAATAAGGTATTATCAAGTTTCTAACTCAATAATACCTTATAATTCGGATATTTCGTAGAGGAAAAATATCCTTAATTTATTTCCTAATCGTCAAAGATACTAAGCTGACCGTCAAGCTGTCCGCCTGAACATATGAGTCTGACATATCGTTCTGACAAATCATACTCTTTCGCAAGCTGACTGCTGTTGTAACCGTTATATTTTGCTTTAATTTCAGCATTGCGTTCAACCTTTTGTAATTCCGTATATTTTTGAATATACACAGTATCGCCGCCAAAAGATTTGCACAGCTTAATATAGTTTTCAATACCTATTACCTCAGCTATTTCACGCTGAGTGCCTATGAGATCATCAAGATGTATTTCCACCGTCCTTCCTCCTTTGAGCATTTGCAATGTATTTTTTTAGTATTTCAATCAGTTTAACTCCCTGCTGATATGTAAGCCACGCAAAGGGGTCTTTCGGTAAAGCATCAATATGCAATTCTTTTTTAATTATACCACATAAGCGGTCACCAAGTTTTGCACTTGACGGCTTTTTATCAAGTTTTTCAAGGCTATACATAAGCTGCCATACCTTGCGTGTCTGACCATCTGACATCTTACCAATACCTTTATCTTCACGCTTTTTTGCTTTGAAAGGATGTACCGTTTTAGGTTCTGTAAGATTAGCGATTCTAAGCTTGTTCACAAGTTCTGCAACAACTTTTTTATATTCCTGTTCGTCGAGCTCTCGGACACTGCTTTTTTGTGCTATGCTATACACAAGTTCGTGCAGTAAGTCATTTTTATTACCGCTTTCAACAAGTCCAAGCCTTGCACCGATAGCGTATATTCGTTGTGTTTGCTGTGGTTTTAACAAGTCAATCACCTCAGCTTAATGAAATTTTTGTGCTTTCCTCAACCACAAATGCACTCTGAATTTTAAGAAGAATATCGTTAATCTGCTCTTCATCATCAATGCCGTTAATAGTGAGAAGATTTTTAAAATCCTGCCAGACGGCAGCATCAGAAATGAGATAAGCATATTCCTTTGCATCTTCCTCTGACAAGGAAGTAAACTTTAAGATATTGCTGACATCCTTGTCATAGTTAATGCCTTTACACTTCTTAAGGAGCTGCTTGCGCTCTTCATCAGTAACGCCGTTCATTTGCTCAATGACTTCTTTTACAGTGCATTTTACATAATTTCCTGTCCAAAGACCTATCAGCATTCGCTTTGCCGGAGATGATATAGAATAGTCCGTTTTTTCGGTAACTGCATCCTCGTATGCTTTACCGAAAATTATTGGTAAGAAGGAATCGTATGTAACCTTAAGACTTTCAGCTGTAACGGCTGTCAGGTCAAACACATCACCCTCATATCGAATACTCTTATACTTCGTATTCTCAAGGTCAGATGTGCACTGCTTTATAATTTCAGCCTCAAGCTTATCCTTACGCTCCTTGAGCTTTCCCATATCAACCTTAATTGCCGCAAGCTCATCAATCTGTTTTCTTAAATCAGTCATTTGTTACATCCACCTTTGCAAGTAATTTTTCAGCACATTTGCGGCAAATAACAACATTGTCAGCAACGATTACATTTTCAACTGTTCCACAAAAGCGACAACAGGGAGCTGACGGCTTAATTGTTACCGTTCCGTCAGCCGAGGTGCTAATATTAACAGCGTTGCCGGGGAACAATCCTGCCTCGGCTCTTATCTGCTTAGGCAGAGTGATTGCGCCGTTTTTACATATTCTTTTTGATGTTTCCATAGGTTTACCTCCTTGATTTTTAAAAATTTGAATTGTGTGTTGTGTCCTCACTCTGCATTCTTACGGGCTTGTGACCGTTCCCAAGGGAGCTGCATTAAGGATCAGGGAGTTATCCCTGATTCCAATACCGATTAATACTTTTCAGTAAAGCATTTAAATACATATTTGCGACTGCTTTACCATTCTGATTTTTTATTCTCTCAAGGTGAATCACCATTAGAGTTGCAAGTTCTGCCGTTACATCCAAAGGATTTCCTGCTATGGTAGCATCTCTTTCGCCATCATCTCCGATTATTGAGATAATGACTGTTTTTTCAGCTATAATTGCTTGCTTTGCCTTGTTACATAAATTGTCAATGTGTGCACATCCTGCCTGTTTTGCTATCTTCTCATCAAAAGTTATGTCCATTATTAAACCTCCAGAATTTCGATATTTGTATTGTTGTCGATAAAGTGCTTTTTCATTTCACTAAAGTTTGTCCAATACGAAAAATACTCGTTGTAAGCGTATCTGTCAGCAAATTCTTTTTTGCCTTTCTTGCTGCGTATTCCGCAAGCCTTAAAGTCTTTTTCTTTAACAAGAGTTCGTTTTTTACAGCAGAAGAAACGCCTGCGTTCCTCGCAGTCTTCAACGAGCCATTTGCCTTTAAAACTTCCGTTGATACAGACTGCGATAGCGTTTTGAAATTGCGATTTTTGGCATAGTATAAGCGTTACTTCGTATCCGTCAATAAGCAGCTTAGCTCCCGGTGAAAACACCGACTTCAATGCATTATCAACCTTTTTCCAATCTTCATTAGTCACCTTTTATTCTCCTTAAATAAGCTGCAATAATCATATCTTTTTACTGGGGTGCGTGAATACATACAACAGCCTATTTGCCAATTAAGAATACCTTTATGGTAATTTAAGCAGTTGCCGCAAATGCTGCCCTTACAAATATGTACTGCGGTAACTTCCTTTTGCTTTTCATTTTCTGCGTGTATTAACATTTTTATTCCTCCTGAATAGTTTTAATATATCTGTTTTTAATGCCCAACCAAACCATACACAAAGCACTACACAGGGAATAAAAAGCATTTCAACACCATATGAGGCTATGCGAAATCCCATCTTTTCGAGCATTGCAAGGGTAATTGCTCCCATACAAAATCCTGTTAAAACATACAACATAATTCTCTTTAAACTCATTTTAAATTCCTCCGTAAACATTAATTTTCATGGCTTTAGCCATTGCAAGTAAACCGTCATATGTAATATTGCCGTTGTCAACTGCATTTGAAAATACATTGCTTGCTCCTCGAATACCCTGCTCTGAGCGAGATATTCCGAGCAGTAAACCTTTTGCTTTTTCGTCATCTGCAACAGGTGGGAAAAGCAACGCTATATCATTTGCAGTAATTGATGTTGTGTGTCTGATTTCAGTAAGTTTTGTTCTGTTTCTTATCTGAGCGAAAGCCTCCTTACTTCTGCCTGTATTGGTTACGGTTTCAATGTTGCCGACAAGGCAAATACCGAGTGTGGGGTTGCTGTCGAAGAAAGCTCTGATTGCCTCAATAGTCTTTATAGGAAGGTGCTGAGCTTCATCAATGATAATCACCTTGCGTTCTCCTGCAAAGCTGTCTGACAGCCTCATCCACATTTCATCCTTGCGACCACTTGCCGTAATCTTCTGAGTACGGCACATCAGCTTTAAAAATGCGTTAAGAGTAACCAGACAAGGATTAACGGTAACATATATCGCCGAAGTAGGAAAATCCTCTGCATACTTCTTACAAGCCATAGTCTTTCCGATTCCTGCATCTCCGCACTCAATAGCCAGACCGCCCTTGAGGTGACACAAGCGGATTGTTTCATATACTCCCTCACTTATGCCTGTAGGCTTGTATGTACCGCTTACAACTGCACTCCTGAGGTTTTCCGCTGCGTTCTTGTTTGCAAAAGCCTCTGTCAATGAAGCTTCAAACTTAGCTATATCACCCTTGAATTCACCTTTAAGGTAAGTTGAAATATACGCAGGTGACCAACCAAGTGCTTTAGCCGCTTGATTTTGCGAGCCTTTGCAAGCGTTTTTAATATAATCTCTTAGCTTTTGCTGTAATTCAGGATTGATTGACATATTTATTCCTCCCTCTGTCTTTCTTCAAGATTCCTGATCATTTTTGCTTTATCAATTTTTACTATATTATTCTGACCGACTGCCTGTTTGATTTCGGCAGGCTCTTCATCGGCACGGTGTACGGAAATAATCTTAGGACTAAGCTCATCAGACTTGAGTTTATTCTCCTCTGCTGTGGCAAGAACAAGCTCAAGTGCTGTTTTCTTGCCGAGAGCCGTAATCTGAGTTGCTTTCAGCTCTTGCTTGGTAAGCTTTTCAAAGCTCTTTACTTTGCGGAGAGCCTTAGCAACAGCGTCCTTTGATGAGCCGTAAGCAAGTACCGCATCATTATCTACAGGCACTGTCATAATGTAGTTATCCTGTAAATTGTACACTCTCACGGTTGAAATGTCCTCCGGATCGTATCGGCAATACATATCTTTACCAAAGTAATTGAGGATCAGCTCATCATTGTAGTAATCAATCTTTTCTCCTGCAATAGTAAGATGGACACCTCTTCTACCGACCTTCTGACTTCTTGTAGAACGCATAAGCATAAGGTTGAGATCAAGCTCTGATGCAATACGCTTTTCCTTGAGCTGTTCTCTATACACCTGCATACGAGTTTTGCCACTGTCAGAATTAACAGCACCGCTATATTGCTTTTCATTCATATAGTAAGTGAGTATATCCTCAACTGCGTTTGTAAATTCTTCATCAGTAGGGATTTTATCATCATCTTTAAGAACAAACTTAAGCCTTTCAGGGCGTTCTACAACATTTCCGCCTGTATAAGTCGGGAATAATCTCGATAGCCTGTCCTTGACATCTCTGAATCTGCGTTCAATGATTTTAGCCTTTGCGTTTCGTACAAGAGCATTTGTCATTTTAATTCCAAGACGCTCAAACACAGGTGGCGGTGTAAATTTGCCCTTTTGGCTTTTCTTAGTTCTGTGTCCAAGTCCGCAGACATCAAAGGTTAAAAATTCTCTACCGTTATCTACATATATATTTTCTGGTATTCCGTATTTCATAATACCTTTTCGCAGAGCAATGAGCGTAGCCTGTGAGGACGGAGCAGATGTTACATAACAGCCTGTAAAAATACCCGAACGAGCATCAAAAAACGCTGTAAGGTAAAGTCTGTGAACACTTCCGTCCGCTCCTTTTGTCTGAACATCGAAGGTGTGGTTATCTGCAATCCACCATTCATTCGATGCCATACCCTCATATGTTCTGCGTATGTACGGAGCACATCTATCTCTAAATGCTTTCATTCCCTCACGCCCCATAATCTCAAGTGGCTTTGGAATATCATTCTGTACTTTACGATAAAATGCCGAATAAGCCGGCAGTGGTAAGAGCTGAGGAGCAGCTTGTTTAATCCACATATTAGTGTACTCATAACAAGCCTTAATCGGGTGCTGAGCCTCATCAAGATAAAAGCTCATAAAGCAGTCCCACGCTACATCGGGTATAGTTGATGTACCCTTTTTCCAACTTCCTCGGTTGTCAATCAACCCTGCAAGGTCATCTTCTTTTAAAGCCTTTTTCTTTCTATATAAAATGCTTTTTGAAATGTTGATTTCAGGGTTTGCAACCTGTTGCAGCTGGACAAATTTTTCGGTAGCATTCACTTTGCTCAACTTTGATGTTGCACAATATTCATCCCACGACTTGATAATTCGTATCCAGCTTGCAATTTCTTCTCGCTGTTCAGCCGAAAATTCATCAAATTCCTTGTGAGGTCGTTCTGTCTTGCGTTCAGGTAACAAATCCTCAGGGATAGGTATTGCGTGAGATTTATAATATTTAAGTTGTTCTGAATGAGAAAGCTCCGATAAAGGTATTAAATACTTTTTTCGATTGTTGTTGTTCACTGTTTCGTTACTGCAGATATTGCCACCCGAAATAAGCATTTTTATATATCTTTCAGAACATCCTCGTATTTCAGCAACTTCTTTAACTGTAAGATAAGTCAAAAAATCACATCCTTTTGACCTGCCATCATCAGAGCAGGGAGGTCATTTCCTGCTGACCGCCTTGCGGCGGTTTCGGCTTTAGCTGAGTTGAGCGGACGGATTGTTAATACCATTTCTCACTAAAATAGTATTAAGTTCTGAAAACTCATCCCAAGTAATTGCTTTCAGCTTATAAGCCATTTCGGCTTTTCCATATGTTTGGTATGTTAAGTTAAGAGAATGACTGTTCAAAGCGTATCTCGCTTCTCTGTGTAGTTTTTCTAAAATGTCACTCATAATTATTCTCCTTGATTTTTTTAGTTCTAAGATTTCATCAGGTAACAATCCGGTTTCCTCGTATTCGCAAAGTCTTTGCAGCACTTCTCGTGTCTGACCTACCGACAACTCCGCAGGAGCAAGTGTTTTATTGCTCGCTTTGTATCCAACAATGCAGCTTCCTAATTTTATTGTTAATCTTTCCATATATCCTCCTTGATTTTTCTTGTGTCCCCGGCATAGTCGATATGCCGTTTGATATGTTCGTTATATCTGCCGCTTTTCTTAGCTTCATATACTATGTCTGAAATCTGATTAGGATTTCTGTCGAGGTCGACGCCTATTTGCTCTGCACTGTCACCTCGCCAATAATACACGCAAACAAGAAACTCAGTATCTTCTGTAAGTTCTCTGTACGGCTTTTCAACTTTCTTCTTAGGTTTGCGAAGAGGGTGTCCGCACCTGTAGCAAAGCTTTTGGAATGGATAAACAGTTTCAAATCTTACTTCGCATTTTGCACACTTCTTACTGATAAGCTCGCCCATAATGAGCCTCCTATTTAAAATTTAAAAAGACCTTGCAATAAATTCCTTGACCGCTGCTGCACGATCGGAGAAGTAACTTCCACTGTACGGATCACCGTCACTGTCAAGCCACCATACAACCCACGGCTCAACTGCTTTTGGATTGTGAGCAATAATTACACGATTATTTACATTTCCTAAAACTGTGTATCTGTTAAATACTTTTCCAATCATCATTAAGCCCCCTTACATAATTCATCAAGAGTGATTTTAAGTGCTTTGGCAATTTCAAATCCAACTAATACTGACGGATTCCTTATACCTTTTTCAATCTGATTAATCATTGCCGGAGTAACACTTGCAGCTTTAGCAAGTTCAACCTGTGTCAGTTTAGCTTTTTTTCTATATTTTCTTACATTTGTGCCAAAATTCATAAACAAACCTCCTTGTTTTATAAAATTAACTGTGTTAAAATTAAGTTATATTTTTAACTTAGTTACATTATAACTCGTAAATACGAATTATTCAATATATTTTTCGTATTTACGAGAATTTCGCCGTTTTAAATAATTTAGGAGTTGTAATTATGGCTAATTTAAACAATTTATTTATAAGAATTAACGATTTAGGTATAAACGCAAAAACATTATCTGAAAATACTGGTATTTCAACGGGCAATATTAGTGATTGGAAAAGTGGACGCAGTATGCCTACTGCAAAAAAATTGATTTCTTTGGCTGACTATTTAGAATGTTCCATAGATTACTTATTAGGCAGGACTGATAATCCCGAAATAAATAAATTCATTAACAAAAATCCGTTAATAGCTGACGAAATAAACACTTCAACGCAGAAAACTATTATTTTGCCATTTTACAGAACTCCTGTGTCTGCCGGAACAGGTTCTTTGCTATCTGATGAAACACCTGTCGAGTACATTAATGTTCCTAAAACAGAAGAAACCGCTACAGCGGATTTTATGCTTGAGGTAAGAGGGAATAGTATGCAGCCTAAGTTTTTTGACGGAGACAGTGTTCTTGTCAAGCAAACCAACAGCATTTATGAGGGTGAAATTGGTCTTTTCATTTTAAACGGCGAATCTTACATCAAAAAAATGGGCAGAAAAGAGCTTATCTCCCTCAATCCTGCCTATGAACCTATTAAACTGTCTGAATATGATGACATCCGCTGCGCCGGAAAGGTTATCGGCACAGTTGAATTGTAAAAACATTCATTTAAATTGTATATTTATACATATGCCTAATTAAATAGTTTTCCACATTGAAAATCACTTAAATGTTGAAAAACTTAGAGTTTATCGAAATAGGAAGTAAGTTCCCATTGATATGCTGTTTACTTCCCTTTGATTTACTGTTTTATTATTTTGATTTCTGATTATAAAAAATTCAATTAATGCCGATTTAAAGCCGTTTTAAACGCTTTTAAACACCCTTTATTTAAAAAGCCATGGGGTAATCATTCTCTTAAAACTCCGTCCGATTACCCCTTTTTTTCTTTTCGCACTAAATAGAAAAAACAAGCCGTTTTTCAAAGTGTAATCTTTTTTTACACCTAAAAAACGGCTTGTTTACTATATTTTTATTCTTTTAACTTTTTTTAACGGCTTTTTACGCTTTTTCCTATTCTATGTGAAAACTTACAATAATATCAAACAGCTTGCTACTAAATACGGATACAGTGAAAAATGGGTACGACAAATTTTAAAAGAACACATTGACAAGCAAAAGTCTGATTAAAGAGGTGATTTTATGCCAGATAACGCAAAAAATAAAAGTAGTATCGTTATTTTGATTATCATAGCATTAGTAATTTTCGGTGTGCTTGGATATGGTATATATCAAAATTACCCTAAGAGCAAAAATAGTACACCAGATGAAATACATACTACACAAATTGCAACTACTCAAGTACAAACAACTATGCAGAATACCACTGTAGTTCCGACAACAATAGTGCCGACTACTGCAGACCCTACAACAGTTGCTCCTACAACAATAGAAGTAACAACTGTTCAACCTACCACCAAAGCCGAAATCAATAAAGAAGATGTATATCAAGCCTATCTTGAAACAATTAATTCAAACGAAATAGAAGGCTATTACATTTATGATGTTAATCACGACGGTATAGCAGAACTTATTATTAGCATTGGAGATAATTTATCAAAACTTCATTACGATTTTTATACTTACGATGATAATAAGGGACTTTACTATGTAGGTACAATTAATAGCAGTAGAGTTTTTTATGAATCTTATGAGGGTTCTTTAAAAACATTTTGGGCAAAACAAGGCTCATATTGTTTTGCAGAAGTCGAACTTAATAATGGAAGAATTAATGAAAATATCATTATTAACGATTATACATCAGGTGCTTATCCTGATATTGACGGTGTTAAATTAACTGAATCAAGTCCTTATGACACCAATCTTTTAGCTAATGAATTTAATTAATAAAAAGGAGAATATAAATGGACAAAATAGATTCTAATACAATCATAAAAAATCTTACAGGCATATTATGCGGTACAATTATCATATCTCTGCTATTTCCTTTTGTTTCAATAGGAGCTTCAGCAAATGCAGGAGGTATGGGAGAAGCAGAAGAAAGTAGTGTATTAAATGGGTTTCAAATAATTACGGATGGTGGATTCTTAGGAATACTACTTATTGTCTGCCCTATTGCTATACTTATTGCTAATTACTTACCGCAACTTCAAAAATATAAAAAGATTGTATCACTTGCTTTATCTGTTGTTGGTATTGTAATGATGTTTTTAGTATCAGGTAATATATCTGCTGGTGCAAATGCAGGTGGTGAAGCAGTAGGTCAAATGACAGGAGGTTCAGTATCAGTAGAAATGAAAACCAACTATTTATTAGGTTTTTGGCTTATGCTCATATTCTTTATCGGAATAGTTATTTTATCAGCTATACAGTTTTTCAATCTCAAAGGAAATAAAGTTTTTGACGCAGTAAATAATGGCACTTCTGACGAAAATGCACCTGAAATAAATTTACAAAAGATTGCAAATATAGCTAAAAGCAAAACAAATTCATCTACAGAAAATGCAAAAAGCAGTTCAAATGATTCGCAAAGAAATACAAGTATTATTAATGAGTCTTCAACACCACAAAGTAACATTAATTACATATCAATGAATGCAACTGACAGTAATAGCTACACATCAAGCGTATCTCAATCAAATCTTCCCATAAATCAAACAAATGCAGAAAAAGAAAATCCAGAAAAAATAATGGAATTGATTAAAAAGCTTTTTGATATGAAAGAATCGGGAATTTTGACTGACGAAGAATTCAATATAAAAAAGCAAGAATTATTAAATAAAATGTAATATAAAATGGGGTAAGTACATATGAAAAACGGTTTTGTCTTTATAAAATTAATGGTATTCTTTCTTATAATTGCAGGTATTAGCTTTGGACTGTATTATTTTCTTAAAATGCCAATGTTATTCTATACTTGTGATGGATGTATAATTATTGCAGCTATATTCTTTATTGCATGGTTATTCAGACTTTTCTTTAAGAAAGATATTGACCGTAGCTTAAGTAGTGTTGATACAACAAAATGGAATTGTAACTACTGTGGAACGGAGAATCCAACAGAAGCAAGATTCTGCACAAATTGCGGCAAAGAACATTTACAAGAGGTGAATATAAATGACAAATAAGGTATCACGCAATGCCAAACAATGTGTTACCTGTGAATATTGGAGAGGTCGCAGTGTTGAAGTTGATACACCTAATTTCATAATATGTGACCCAAAAGAGCGTGCTAAATGCAATCAAACTGGCTTTATTAAAGCTGTTTGGCAATCTTGCAGTAAACATCAGAAAAATCATAATCTTTAATTTAATAGATTTTTATGCACTCGCCAATTTATTGGTGGGTGCATTTTTATATAAAAAACAAGAAAGGAGCGAACAATGGAAGCACTTTGGTTTATACTTGGTTTTGCGGTAACAACAACCGTTGTACTCGCAACAGAAAAACTCATCATAAAAAATTAATTTGGAGGAAAAAATATGTTTGGACTTATTATGGCACTTACAACAAAAGTAGCGGTAGAAATGTTTGCAACAGGTGCAGGAAAACTGCTATTACACTTCTCTGCACAGGTACAAAGCTGAGGAAAAGAAAATGATTGAAATATTAACACCTGATGATATATTAAAAATCAAGGACTGTTACATTGCCAAGTATATCAAAAATCTTTTCACAAATCTTCTGACACAAACCTCTGATTGTTCGCTTGAAACAGTCGGAGGTATTTTTTATGTTGAAAATGAAAAAGACTTTGACGATTACAAAAGTTTTGGTTTATCCTCAAAAATAACAGAAAGCAGATTTGAATGGATTAACTTGATAGGCAATGATTTTCTTGACGGATGTATTGTTCTTGACAATGACAGGGCAATAAACATTGTCGGCAAAGCTGACTATTTCAGAAAAGGAGTATTGAACTATGAGTATGGCGAACACAATTGAAACAAACAGTACAGTAAAAACAACAGCGGTCTTTTCCAAAAACAGAAAAGACCGCTATTTGTTGAAAGCAGAATGGGACAGCAACAAAAAGTCGCTTGCAATAATAATGACCTATCCCTCATCTGCCGATGAATTGACTTTAGACCAAACGACAATGCTTGTTAGGAACGAAGCAATAAAGAATGATTTTGGTTCAGTTTCAATAGTTAATGTATTTTCAAGTATTAATAACGAAGCACCAAAGATTGACAAGACAAACACTTCTATTGTGATGAGAGAGTGCGAAAATGCAGATGTAATAATTGTAGCATACGGCAGGAATCCAACTCCCTGCGGTTTATGAATATTTGTCTATTATGTTTAAGTTGCGTTTTAACTTTGCCCCACTGTGCTGCAAACAAACCGCTGTTGATACATTTTTCAACCTACTTTGAACATTAAGGCAAGTTCTGCACCTGCCTTAATGTTCTGATATTGTTTTTCATATGTTTTTTTGAGATTGCTTGTTTACAATATCAAAAAATTCTTTGCACAAGCAAGCGGCATGTTTATCAAGTTTACACTTGCAAAAATTCGCAATATATAAAGGAATCTCTTTATAGTAAGCTTCTGCGATGCTTCCTGCCATTGCAGCTATTGTGTCTGAATCACTTCCGTATGAAATTGCAAGTTTTATGGCTGATTCAAAGTCAGTGCTTTCTAAAAAAGCAGCAACTGCCAAATGAACTGTATCCTGACAAGTTACACTATAATTACTTTTTTCACGCAATACTTCAACCGAAAAATCAAGTCCTGAATAGCCAAATTCTCTGATAATATATTCTTTAATTTCATCTTTAGATTTTCCGTTTCTCGCAAGAAAAATTGCAGCCGCTATACACATTGCGCCTTTCTCGCCCTCAGGATGATTATGGGTTATGTCAGCAGATAATTTTGCAAAACGCATAGTTTCTTCCATAGTGTCAAAAAACCATCCAACGGGACTTACTCTCATTGCAGAACCGTTTCCAAAACTGTTATAAGGTTCGTATTCATCAATCAGATAGGCTTTGTTGCACCATTGCCAAAAACTAAATCCGTATCCCAGTGGTTGATTTTTATATTTTCTGCAAACATAGTCAACCATTCTTTTCACTAACTTGTCTTTAAAGTAATCATCATCTTCATAATCATTCAGATCATGCAACAACCAGTCAGCAACAGCAAGGGTCAACACAGTGTCATCAGTAAAATGGCTACCGTCTCTGAACAAATCAACTTCTGAAATATTATTGTATTTCTTCTTTTCAAACTCAAATGTTGAACCTAAAATATCTCCGCAGATTGCGCCGAAAATATTATTGTTTGTCCTACAGGCATAACAAATACCTGAGCAATTATATATCATAGAATTTTTCAAGTTTAGCTTTTAGATATGAATTTTTCATTAACTCATTATACAATTCTTCCTTACTAATTATATAAATATTTGTGCCGGCATATTCTTTTCTATATTTATCAATATCCTCGTCTTTCCATTTTCCTGAAAAAAGATAGATTTTATCATAACTCTTTTCATCATTATATTCATTTGGAATAATGTCGTCACTTTGATTTTTGACCTGGCAGTTTATAGGATTTCTATTTACGCTTACAAAGCTAAATTCATAATTTTGTTTGTTAATTTTACAGGAAGAGGGCAATAAAATATATCCCTCTTTATAATGCCTTTCATAAATAAACTGACTAACGAGGTCCTCCAACTCCATATAGTTTAAGCTCGTTACAAAATTATCTTGATTTAACAAGGGCTTAGGTATATTAAATTCCGTAGTCTTGGATGCTCTTTCATAAGATGCAATTATCATAATTTTTAATTTATTATTTGCAACTCTCTGAATGGTAGAATGATATCTTTGTGAAAATCTTCCAATTATATCAGATGGTAATTCTTCTTCATTTTCAAATTCAAACCATTCCTTTACATTACATTCCCATGATAGCCTATTAGCACCATTAACAGAAAATCTTTGAATATACTTTGCCTTGCCATCAACTCTGCCTAAATAGAAATGAGAATTTTTCAGACGCATTATCACTAAATCGCCGTCAGCAATGTTTTGGTACATTTTAAGTGCTGACTTATATGATTCTTTGTATTGAGGACGGTCTATTTCAACCATTGATTCATACTTTGCTTTGTTTTCTTCAGTAATCTCTTCGTTGTCTGCAATTTCGTCAATTATTTTTGTCGCCCAACCCATACCAAAAATATTATTTTTAATGCATTCTTGTTGAAAAGGTAAAACCTCAGATGAATATCTTTCATCCTTAGGAAATGGCATAAGATTAATAATCCAGCAGTTAATTTTGTTTAAATTAATTTGTTTCATCAATAATTACTCCTTTTTATTCATAATTTTTCTTAGCAAAATCAATATCCGCCTTAATTTCATCAACAAGGCTTTGCGGAAAAATGACCTTGATATGCTTTGATTATTTCAGTGCCCACATTTTCATGGCAATCGGGTTTACCTTGACAGTCACCGTTACTTCATCGCTTGTAACGTTTTCAGGAATTGTTATGCTTTTCAATGATTCACACAAGAATAAAGCACCTTTTCCTATGCTTGGTACACTTTCGGGGATTATTATGCTTTCCAATAAAACGCACCACCTAAAAGCATCGCATCCCACGCTTGTTACACTGTTTGGTATTGTTATGCTTTTCAATGATATACAATACATAAAAGCAAAATCACCTATGCTTGTTACGCGATCAGGAATGATATAAGATGTATCTTTTTTCCCTTCCGGATATTTAATAAGTACGCTTTTGGACTTGTCGAACAATACACCTCCACAAGATAAATAATTGGAATTACCCTCGCTTACATTTATGCTTTGCAACGAATTACATCCTGCAAAGACATAATTTCCAATGTTTATTACACCGTTTGGTATTGTTATGTTTTCCAAGGCTGTGCATCTCGCAAAAGCCTTATCCCCAATGCTTATCACACAGTTTTCTTTTATTTATGTGTTTATTTTAACAAGACAGATGAACCAAAAACAGGACATCCGTTATAAATTCTGATTTTGAAAAATAAAACGCTTATTTTTAAAAATGAAACGGTCAAAAAGTTTTGTGTCAGAATAAAAAATCGGCTCTAAAAACGCACTCAAAGGCTGCCTTTTTTATTACAAAACAGCCGTATTTTTTATTCAATCTGACACTTTACTAATCGGCAAAAATGCCGTAAATACTGATTACAAACCGTTTTTAAGAGATAAAAAATGAACCGCAATTAAGATACGCTTTGTATCAAAATTGCGGTTCTTATTTGGTGGAGATGAGGGGAATCGAACCCCTGTCCGAAAAGTATTTGCCAAGGCTTTCTACGAGCGTAGTTGTCGTTTTAAAATTCCCTTACCGCAGCACCCGACAACGGGTTATACGGCTC
>ULWU01023576.1_pt1 | contig 29830 bp, 28 predicted proteins | sample 1960661 | NCBI WGS metagenome assembly ULWU01 (sample SAMEA4835821, study PRJEB28245) | human gut metagenome | biome: gut microbiome; material: fecal sample | place: Denmark | collected 2008
CAAAGACTTAAAAAATAGTGAAAAATACAAATAAAAATTAATAACAAAAGAACTCTAGAAATAGGGTTCTTTTTAATGCAATAAATTAATAGATAAAGAGGTGGTGAGATGAACGATGCGAGAGCGCCGGATAAAGAGTTAATAAAACAAGAATATCTAAAAGGCATAAAGCAAAAGGATATTTGTGAAAAATATGATTTATCATTAAACACACTGAAATCGTGGATAAAGAGATATGGATGGTCCAAAGAAAAAAAAGGTGCGCTCAAGATACAAAAAGAGTGCACCTCTAAAAAAAATAGAAAAGCTAGTAAGCAAGATAGTTGCAATAATCCTAATAAGTTAAATAAAAAAAAATCCAAAACCAACTCGCAAAATCCAAAAGCTAGATATAATAATAAAAATGCTATTGGAAATATAGGTGGCCCAGGTGGTCCTATAGGTAATAAAAAAGCTGAAACTCATGGATTTTTTTCAAAATATCTACCAGATGACACATTAGAAATAATAGAAGAAATACAAGAGAAAAATCCACTAGATATTCTATTAGAGCAAATAACAATTCAATATGCTGCTATAATAAGAGCTCAAAGAATTATGTATGTAAAAGATAAAAATGAAATGATTAAAGAGATTAAGAAGCGTAAAGATACAGAGTTTGGAGAGGAAATAGAATATGAGTTCCAATTTGCATGGGACAGACAGGCAACTTTTTTAAATGCTCAATCTAGAGCAATGTCGGAACTTAGAAACCTTATAAAACAAGCTACTGTTATGATTAACGAAAACCCCAAATTAGCTTCAGAAGAACAAAAATTAAAGATAGATAAATTAAAAGCTGAAATAGGTAGACTTAGTAATGACGACTTAGATGATGAATTAAATATAATTGTTGATTATGGTGATTGATATGGATGTAATAGTTGAATTTAACAAAAGTTTTAAAGAAGCTAATAAAACCAAGAAAAGATATAGAGCTATGAAAGGTTCTGCTGGTAGTGGAAAATCAGTAGATGTAGCTCAGGATTATATATTAAAATTGGGTGACCCCCAATATAAAGGTGCTAATTTATTAGTAGTTAGAAAATCAGAATCAACTCATAAATATTCAACTTATGCAGAATTAACAAGTGCTATCAATAAAATATATGGTAAAAATGCGAAAAAATATTGGAAAATAACAGCTAATCCTTTAGAAATGAGAAGTAGAGTAACTGGAAATTCTATAATATTTAGAGGTGTTAATGATTCTAAACAAAGAGAAAAATTAAAATCTATAAATTTTCCTACTGGAAAACTTACTTGGGTTTGGTGTGAAGAGGCTACAGAGTTAGCAGAAAGTGATGTAGACATATTAGACGACCGTTTAAGAGGGATTTTGAATAATCCTAATTTATACTATCAAATAACTTTTACATTTAACCCAGTTGCAGCAACTCATTGGATTAAAAAAAAATATTTCGATTACCAAAGTGAAGATATATTTACTCATCATAGTACTTATTTAGAAAACAGATTTATAGATGACGCTTATCATAAAAGAATGATGATGAGAAAAGAACAAGATCCAGAAGGATATAAAGTTTATGGACTTGGAGAATGGGGAGAAACTGGAGGCACTATATTAAATAACTATATAGTACATGAATTTCCTACGGATTTTAAAAACTTTGATAATATGAGATTAGCGCAAGACTTCGGATTTAATCATGCTGATGTTATATTAAGAGCTGGATTTAAAGATGGAGAATTGTACATATGTGACGAAATATATGTACACGAAAAAGATACATCTGAAATAATTGAGATTGCAAATGCTTATGGAATGGAAAAATATTTAACAATGTACTGCGATAGTGCAGAGCCAGATAGAATAAAAATGTGGAAAAAAGCAGGATATAAAGCAAAACCTGTAGTAAAGGGTCCAGGCAGTGTTAAAGCACAAATTGATTATTTAAAGCAAATGAAAATACATGTACATCCTAAATGTGTAAATTTTTATAAAGAGATTACTCAGTGGAAATGGAAATTTGATGGAAAAAAGGGAATTTATCTAGATGAACCAGTTGAGTTTATGGATGATGCTATGGCTGCTTTAAGATATTTAGTTGATGATAAATTAAAAGGAAATAAATTAAAATCTAAGAAATTAAATCTAGGAATATAGGAGGTGAGAAATTGATACTACATAATGATATGCCATTTTTTCAAACGAATGCAAAGGAAATTCAGCCAGAAGATATTGAAAAACTTATATCTAGACACAAAAGGTTTCAAGGCAAGTTCATAAGAAATGAAAATTATTATAGTGATAAACATAAAATACTACTCAGGGAACACGCAGATGAAAATAAACCTAATTACAAGATAGTAGAAAGTTTACCAAGCTATGCTGTAGATATAAGAACAGGATATTTTAGTGGAGAACCGATTACATTTACTTGTAAAGATGAAACTCAACAGAAGCTTCTTGATAATATACTAGAGTACAATGACTTTCAAGAGTGCAATATGGAACTAGATCATTTTACTTCAATTGACGGACAAGCATTTTTAATACTTTATACAGATGAAGATGCTAATGTTAGATTTGCTACTGAATCCGCTAAAAATTGTTTTGCTATTCACGATACAAGTTTATCTAAGAATATGATAGGTGCCATAAGATACTATGAATATGAAGATGTTGAGGAAGATACAATTAATCTAGATGTTAGATTATGGACTAACAATAAAATATATCACTATATTGGACCTTCTGGAACATTAGAACTAGCAGAAAAGCAGGAACATAATTTTGGTGATATTCCTGTTGTAGAATTTATGGAAAACGCAGAGAGAAAAGGATGTTTTGAAAATCAAATATCGATTGTAGATGCGATTGAAAGTATCATATCTAGTTGTATTAATGAGATAGAATATTCTGATAATGCTTATCTAATGCTTAAAAATTTAAGCGCTACAGATGAAAATGATGTAAAAGATATGAAAAATAATAGAATTATGCTAATTGATGAAGATGGTGATGCTAAGTTTATTACAAAAGATATTAATGATACATATATACAGAATACATTAAATAGACTAGTAGCTGATTTTCACAAATTAACAAAAACGCCACCTTTGACAGATGAAAGCTTCGTTGGAAATGCATCTGGAGTAGCATTAAAATTCAAATTATTTGGATTAGAAAAAGATATGAGTAAAAAAGAACGTAAATGGAAGAAATCCATACAAAGGATGCTTGAACTTATTACTAATGTTATTAACGCTAAAAATAATAAAAATTTTGATTATAGAGATGTAAAACTTACATTTACTAGAGCATTACCAACTAATGTAACTGAAATGGCAGATATGGTGGCAAAATTAAATGGAATATTATCAGATGAAACTCTTATATCTCAATTATCCTTCGTAGAAAATGCAAAGGAAGAAATGCAAAGGAAGCAAAAAGAAGATGAAGAAAAGATGCAAGTAATGGATATTTATCGAGATAGTAATATAAGTGATCCAAAACTTGAAGAAGATAATAAAGGAGAAAACGAAGATGTTAATAACAATAATAGCATGGATAGTTCTAATAGTTAGTGGTTTGGTGCTAATGATAGATAGCATAGGAATATTTACTAGCGCAACTACAAAAAAGAGACTGTATTGTTTTGAAGATGCAATCTTTTATAGTTTTACTATAATGCTTGCTTTGAGGTTTATTTATGGGTAGAAAAGCTAAATACTATGCTGGTATGAAAAGTCGAGAGTATTGGCATCAACGTATGCTAGACAGAGATAAAAAGAGCAAAATATCAGAAGATAAGATAATAAAAAAGATACGTAAAGCTTATCATGATGCTTATATAGAAATATCAAAAGAATTAAATGACTTTTACAATAAATATGCAATAGAAAATAATTTAACTTATACAGAAGCAACTAAGCTTCTTAACTTGATAGAACTAGGAGAATATCGTGATAAAGTTCAGGAACTAAGAGAACTCTATAATAAAACTAATAGTAAAGAGATATTAGCAGAATGGCAAAGAATAGGCGCTAGAGAGAATGTAACACGATTACAAAGCTTACTAGATGCAATAGACATACAATTAATAAAGCATACAAATAATATGCAAATGACTATGACAGACCATTTAACTGGAGCTTACAAAAGAACATATAAAGAAGCTTTAAAAGATGTAGGCAGAAGTAATGCTGTATTACCTAAGAAAGCTATTGAAGAAGCTATTAGATATCCTTGGAGTGGTAGACAGTTTAGCGGTAGAATATGGACTAACAAAACAGCTACGCTGAATAAAATACAAGAAACTATTACAAAAGGATTAATTCAAGGACAATCAGTTCAAAAAATGGGTAGCGAGATAAGAAAATTTGAAAAAGTTACTAAGTATGAAGCTGAAAGACTTGTTAGAACAGAAACAAATTTCTTTACAACTAAAGGGCATATAGACGGATATAAAGAAAATGGTATAAAAGCAGTTGAAGTATGTGTTGCTTATGATGAAAGAACATGTGCTGACTGTGAAAGCATGGACAGGGAGGTGATACCGATAAACGAAGTAAGTTATGGAAGTAACGTTCCTCCGTTTCATCGGTAAAAGCATTGTTTTTGTAGATGTACAATTTTGCCTGTCACAGATTACGAAAATAAGTAATTTCAATATATTTATAAATGTAGTTGCAGAGTATTGCCTATTAATGTTATAATGTATATAAGAGGTGATGTTATGATATTAGGGGAATATAACTACTCAAAAGGAACTAACAAAAAAGTAAAAGTAAGATGTGATAATTGTGGAAAAATATTTGAAAAACCATATAGAAATGCTATTAGGTCAAAACAACATTCATGTTGTAAAGAATGTAATACAAAACTAAAACAAGAAAAAGCTCTTAAAGAATTTGAAGATAAAATAGGCGAAGAAGCTTATACATATTTAAAAAGAGAATATATAGACAACAAAAGAACGACAAGACAAATATCTAAAGATATTTACGGAACAGAAAATAATTGTTCTAATATAGCTTCTTGGATAAAAAAAGTAGGTATAGAATTAAGACATGGAAGTGAAGCTATTAAAACTCAATGGATTAACAACGATGAAAGAAGAAAACAAGCTTCTAAAACCATGAAAGAAACTAGAAAAATAACAGACAAAAGTTTTATAAATAGACCAGAATATAGACAACATCAATCTGAAAGTAAAAAGGGAAAGAAAAATCCCATGTATGGGCGAAGAGGAGAATTAAGTCCTCAATGGAATCCAAATAGAAGTCATGAACAAAGAGTTAAGGAAAGAAAAACTTTTGAATATGCTCAATGGCGAAAATCTGTATTTGATAAAGATGATTATACTTGTCAATGTTGTGGCGACAACAGAGGAGGTAATTTAATTGCTCACCATTTAAATTCATATCATGAGCATAAAGAAGAAAGATATAAAATAGAAAATGGAATTACATTATGTGAAAAATGTCATAAAGAATTTCATCATATATATGGATATGGCAACAATACAAAAGAACAATATGAACAATTTATAAACAATATAAAATTAAGAGATACAGTTTAAGTATCTCTTTTTTAGTAGAAGGAGAATATTAATGAAAAAAGTATTAAGAATAATTGAATATTTCAAAGATGTTAAATGGTGGATGTCACATTATCCAAAAGGATGGTATAAGGAAGAAACTAGAAAAGTAGCTTTAAGAAATGCTTTGTATTGTGTAGCTCCAGCAAGATGGGAAAAATATAATATTTTTTTAGATAAAGTATTTAAATTTTAGGAGGATAGCAAATGAATTTTAAACAAGCATTAGAAGAAATGAAAAAAGGGAACAAAGTCAAACTACCTTCATGGGGTGGTTATTGGTGTTGGGATGACACTAAGCAAACTATTATGATGCACTGTAGACCAAAAGATGCAGATAAAGGACAAGGCCCTATATTAGACATAAGAGAAACACAAAGAGTTGAATATACTCTAAGTAATGTTTTATCTGAGGAATGGGTAGTTGCCGACAATGAAAATTGTACTTTATTAGGTGGAACTCCAACGTTTAACTTCGGCGAAGCTATAAAATACTTAAAACGTGGATTAAAAGTGTGTAGACAAGGTTGGAATGGCAAAGGAATGTATTTAGCTCATGTAAATTCTTATCAATATAAAGTAGATGGAGAAGTGCATAAAGATAGTTTATTTTTATCACCTTGGATAGGAATGAAAACAGCAGATGGGAAATTTGTTCCGTGGTTAGCAAGTCAAACTGATATGTTAGCAGAAGATTGGATGTTTGCTGAATAAAGGGGATGTTAAAAAAAGACAAAAACAATTACAAATAGGTAATGGTAAAAAAATTAAAGTTTTATATTCAAGCAATAAGTGTATTAATGCGTTTGAAGTAGAAAATTTAATTCATAAAAAATATAAAACATACCAAACGACAAATGAGTGGTTTAAATGCGATTTAGAAACAGCATTATCAATTATATCTACGATAGAAGAATTTATAGAATATAAAAATGAATGCGAATGTAAATATGAAAATAAAAATCATAAAAAAATAGCATTTACTGATTCGATTAAATCTTTGGAATTTGAAAAATTATTGATTAGTAAGGAAAATAACGATATAGAACAACTTATATTTGACATATTATCAGGAACAAGAAAAAGCGAATTATCAAAACTTATAATTAGAACTCATGGAGAAAATAAATTTATGGATTATTGTAAAGTCAGAGATATGCTATTTCAAAGAGGTTTTGAATATGACGATATCGTTGATTTTATATTAACTTAGATGGATGGGATTATAATAGAATAAAAGATTTTATACAACAAACTAATACTAAATTATTAATATGCTAAGCTCAAGAGGGCTTATTTTTTATGTCCAAAACGTGATGATGACCTAAAAAGCTTCATGGAAATATGTTTGACGAAACTAAAACGGAAAGGAAAAACAATATGGAAAACAACAAGTTAGATATGAACCTTCAATTATTAGCAGAAGGCAACGAAGGTGGAGAAGAACCTCCACAAGATAATCATATAGATAATACTAATAATGGCGAAGGTGGAGAAAGTAAAGTATTGAATATAACTCAGGAAGAATTAGACAGAATGTTTGATAGAAAGTATTCTCAATGGCAAAAGAAAGCTAATGAAAAAGTAAAACAAGCTGAAATAAAAGCTAGACAACAAGTTGAAAAGGAACAAGAAGCTCAAAGACTTGCAAAAATGACAGAAAATGAAAGACTTCAAGAACAAGTTAGACAAGCTAATGCAAATTATGAAAAACTTCAAAGAAGTATGGAATTAAGAGATTTAAATGAAGAAAAAAGAAAGCAGCTTAAAGCTTATGATATATCAGAAGAATATGCAGATTTTATAGTAGGGGATAATGCAGACGAAATACATGCTAACTTAGAGAAGTTTAAAACACTTAAACAATCAGAAAAACAAGCATTTGAAAGACGAATTGAAGAAGAAGTTGAAAAAAGAGTTAGTGCACGACTTAAAAACAATGGAAACTTCAAAGATATACATCAACAAGCAAATTTAAATAATCAAGATACTTCTGAAATGTCAGATGATGAGTTTTATAGACAATACTTTGCATCAAAAAATAAAAAATAATGACATGAAAGGATGATGTGAAATGGCGAATCAATTTATTGAAGTAAAAGAGATAGCAAGACGATTATTACCTAGATTAATAGAAAATCTAGTATTCCCTAATCTAGTTTATAAAGATTATTCAAATGAATTTGTAAAAGGTAAAGGGAGTAGAATACAAGTTAAAAAACCAGTTGTTTTAAAATCAGAAGATTTTGATCAATCCACAGGAACAAAAGCGCAAGATGTAGTTGAAGACTCTACTGAAGTAGCGTTAGATAAATTAGCTACAGTTGATGTGGAATTTAGCACTATACAAATGGTAACTAACGTCGATGACTTAGATAGATTATTCTTAGAACCTGCAGCAGTTGCATTAGCAGAAAAAATAAATGCTGATGGATTAGAATTATACAAAGATATACCTTACTGCACAGGTACTGCTGGAACAACTCCATCTACTTTAAATGATATAGCTGATGCTAGAAGAATGCTTAATGTAAATAAAGTACCTGTAAAAGGGAGAATAGCAATATGGGACCCAGAAGCAGATGCTAATTTTACAACTATTCCGGCTATAGTAAATGCAGAAAAATCCGGTTCAACTCAAGCATTAAGAGAAGGTTCTATAGGAAGAGTTATGGGGCTTGAAAACTATATGGCTCAGGATGTAAAGAAACATAAGGGTGGCTCTCTAGCTGGTTCAACAGATTTAAAAGCTAAAGCTAAAACAGATGCTGGTAAAACTCAAATAATATTAACAAAATCAACTTTAGATGGCGATTTAAAGAAAGGTGACATATTAACTATATTAAAAAATTCTTATGTTGTAACACAAGATACAAAAGCTTCTTCAAATGATATAACTGTGGATATATATCCAGCTTTAAAAACAGATGTAACTACATCTACTGCTATAAAGATAGAAGCACCACACACTGCTAATTTAGTATTCAACCCTAATGCTTTTGCTTTTGTAACTAGACCTTTACCTTCTCCAGCTGGAGTTGAAGCATATACAACTTCTTATAACGGAATAACGTTAAGAGTTGTAAGAGGGTATGATATGCACTTTAAAAAAGAAATGTTATCTATGGATGTATTGTACGGCTATGCAACAATGTACCCAGAATTAGCAACAAGGGTTCTAGGATAATGGATATACAACGACTTAAATTAAAATTAGGATTAACAGAGGACAGTTCAGAGGATATGCTTCTAACTGTTCTTTTGAGTGATGCTGCAAGTTATATTTCAATATATCTAGAAGGGAACGAAATTCCTGCTAATCTTGAATATATAGCTGAGGAAGTGGCCATTAAAAGATATAGAAGAATTGGAGCAGAAGGGATAACTATAGAAAAAATTGATGTGTTATCAACAACTTATAGCACTGATGATTTTAAAGAGTATCTTAGTATATTAGATCTATATAAGAAAAATAATATACATTCAAAATCAAGAAAGTTAAGGATGTTATAAGTATGGATTACAGAGAAAAAGCAACTATACTTGTTACAGAAAAAATATCTGATAATATGGGTGGCTATAAAGAAACTGAAATAGAATTGAAAACAATAAAATGCAAAGTAGCACCTTATACAGTTAAATCTATAGATAGCAAAGGAAGAGAAATAGCATATTCTTTAAATAAATTATTTACGAAAGAAAAAATATTAGATGATCTAGATACAGATTTTAAGATATCTTATAAAAATAAGTTATATAAAAAAGTATCTATAGCAGATTACGGTAAGTGTTATATGGTAGTTATGGAGCGTGATGACTAATGGAGATTAAAGTAAAAGTTGAAGCAGGAGAATTATTTAATAGTAAAAATCTAGAGAATGAAGTATCAAAAATAGTAAAAGACACTTTATACGGGATAGAAACAGATGCTAAAAGAGAGTGTCCTGTTGACACTGGTAGACTTAGAGGCTCTATAACTACCAATATAACTGGTAAACTTAGTGGAGAAACAGGAACAAATATTTCGTATGCTGAAGCAGTTGAGTACGGGACAAGACCTCATACAATAAAACCTAAAAATAAACAAGCGCTACATTGGAAAGAAGGGAATACTGATTTCTTTGCAAAAGAAGTACATCATCCAGGGACAAAAGCACAACCGTTCTTTGAACCAGCCGTAAAAAAGAATGAAGATAAACTAGATAAAGAATTAGATAAGCTTATCGAAAGGTTATTAAAATGATTTCTATAAAATTACAAGAATATCTATATTATTTGTTGAATAAGCTTCCTTATGATGTTTATGATAGTGTACCAAAAGATGCTAAATGCCCTTATATTCAAATAGGCGCTAGTTATGGTAATGATAACTCAACCAAAACAGGATTTGCTTATAATGATTATCAAACTATAGATATTTTTTCAGATTACAAAGGTAAAAAAGAAGTAAGAGGAATAATACAACAAGTAAATAACTTGTTACAAAATAAAGAATTTATATTTGATGATATGCAAGTTAGTTTATACTTAGATACGAATAAAATACTAGAACAAAACGATACAGAAGGCAAATACTATCATGGAATATTGATTTATAAAATAAATACACAAATAAAATAGTAAAAGAAAAGAGTGATAGAATGGCAGAAACAGCAATAAAAGACAAAGTAGTAAGAGGTGTTGACTTGCTTCTATATGCTGGAGATACAGCAATAGGAGGGCAACAAAATACATCTATTAAAATGCAAGCTGATACTATAGATGCATCAAGTAAAGATAGTGGTGACTGGTATATAAATATATCTGGAGCTAAACAATGGTCAACAGATTGCGATGGCGTTGTTTATCTTAATGATGCAGGATATAAAGCTGCACAAACTGCTTTTTTAAATAGTTCAGAAATAAAAGCAGTTATAAAAAATAAATCAGGAAGCATGAACTTAGAAGGTGAAGCTTATATAACAGAATTAGATCTAGATGCACCATATGAAGATTTAGTTAAATATTCTATGTCTATAGTTGGAGCTGGTAAACTAGAAGATAAATCATCAGCTTCACCACAAGTATAATGAAAGGATATAATGAAATATGACAGGTAAAACTTTAAATATAAATGGCAAAGAATATACTCTAAAATTTACTATAAATACTATGTGCGCTATGGAAGGTGCTGGCATAGATGTAATGAATTTAGACGCTATATATTTTAATATGCCAATAATAAGAAAATTCTTCTATTATGCTTTAAAATCAACCAATGTAAAAATGACAGAAAATAAAGCAGGAGAACTAATGGATCAATACATCGGAGAAGGTCATGACATAAGTGACATATTAGATGTAATAATGGAAACATTAGCAGAAAGCTTAGGTTCAAAAGAAAATATTGAAACTGACGAAGATGCTGATGAGGGAAAGTAAAAGAAAAGGAGCTTAGTTTTATTAATATAATTGAAAACCTGTTTAGAAAGTTGGTAGGGGGCATGAAAATGTCGCCTACTACTTTTTATGCATTGACTTATAAAGAAGCTAAGCTGATTTTAGAAGGATACAAACAAGAACAAGAAGATAATTATTACCATAATTATTATGCAATGTTTAATGCTATTGGTGCTTTTTTAGGTGGTAAGAAATTTACACCTGTTGAAGTATTTGAAAATAGTAAAAAAGAAGATAAAAAGAAAGCTACAAAAGAAGAAAAGCAACAATTATTAGATATGTTTAGAAAGCATAACAAGGCAAAAGGTGATTAAATGAGTGACAATAAAGAATTAAAGATTAAAATTACAGCTGATATCTCAAAGTTTAAAAGAAACATGGATAATGTTACTAAACAGGTTAAAAAGTTTAAAACAGAGACTAAAACAGCTGGAAACACCAAACTTGATAATGTTACTAAACAGGTTGATAAAATAAATAATAAAACTAAGCAATTAAATAATACAACTAAGAATACAAGCAAGAATTTAAAGAATGTAAATAACGTAAAACTAGACAATGCAACTAAGCAAGTTGACAAAATAAATAGAAAAGTAACTGAAACAAGTAAAAAAACTGCTGACAGCACAAAAAAAATTACTAGCATGAGAGACAAAATAAATTCGATAAAAGATAAAGCATTATCTGGAGTAAGTAAAACAATGTCGAATTTAAAAGATAAGGCTACAGGAGCGAATAGTTCTACTGGAAAATTAAAAGATTCTATAAGTAATTTAACAGGTGCTTTTTCATCATTAAAAAGTGGTAATTTTAGCGATACATTTAGTAGAATAAGTTCAGCTTCGTTACCTATTCCAGGACATGTAAAAGCTATAATAGCTTCTGTAACTATATTGATAGCTTCACTGAAAAAATTATATGATGCTGGGAAACAGAGATTTTTTGAAGGATTAACTAGCATGAAGAATGATTTTTCTCCTATAACTAATGCTATTACAGCTCTTGGAAGTTCAATAAAGACTACATTTGAGTCTATTACAGAATTTTCATTATCGTTACAAGGATTAGCTACTGCTGGTATAAACTTCGAAACACAAATGAATAAAGTTCAACAATTAAGTGGAGCTACAGGAAACCAATTAGAACAATTAAGTGATAAAGCTAAGTATTTAGGTAGTACCACTAGATTCCAAGCTTATCAAATTGGCCAAGGGTTTGAATATATGAGTATGGCTGGCTGGAACGCCTCAGAGATGCTAAGTGGAATTAATTCAGTAGTAAATCTTAGTATTCTTTCAGGACAATCACTCGCTAGTTGTTCAGATATCGTGACTAAATTATTGGTCGGTTTAACAGAAATGTTATTCAAAAAAGATTCGGTGAATTGCTGGAAAGCTAAGTTAATATTAATACTACAAATTAATATGCTAATCAGCAACCAAGCCATGGAAAGCCATAAAAGTACATGGAAGGTTCAGAGACTAGGAGAATGAATAGGTAAATAATAATTTCTCCCACGAGCGCCGAACACCTTAACAAGTAAAGTTGAAGGTGATGATATAGTCCCATCCTCTTATGAAAATAGGAGTTCTAGGATAAAGAGCCTAGATGTAAGATAATGGATGATCTAACAGCACTTGGATTGGAAGCAAATCAAGCAAGTGATTTTGTTGATAAATTAGCTTCTACAATTACAAGAAGTAATACCAATGTAGAATTGTATGGTTATGCATTAACTCAATGTGGTGCACAAGCTGGTACATTAGGAGTTAATGTAACTGATTTAAATACTGCTATTGGCCTAATGGCGAACGCGGGTAAACATATATGCTCGGTTATCAAGAAATTGATAGCAAAAATTATCAATCTAAGTCGATGGAACCCTAAATTTATATTTATCATTTCTTTTTACGTAAGTATTTGCTATAATATATATTATAGGGGGTGCTTATATGGTAAGGAAATTAACACAAGAGGAATTTGAAAATAGAGTAAAAGAAAATTCAAAAGGAAACATTAATGTTTTAGGTAATTATAAGAATAAAAGAACAAAAGTAAAAGTTGAATGTAAAAAATGTGGTTATATATGGGATACAAATCCAGAACCTTTATGGAAGGGTCATGGATGTCCTAAATGCGCTAACAATATACTTAAAACAACAGAAAAATTTAAAGAAGAAGTTTATAATCTAACAGGGGATGAATATTCTATCTTAAGTGAATATCAAGGGGCAACTAAAAAAGTAAAATTTAAACATAATAAATGTGGCAATGAATTTGAAATGACTCCAAAAGATTTTTTAAGAGGAAATAGATGCCCTAATGAAAGATATATAAAGTCAGCTAAAAGTAATATTGAAACTCAAGGGAAACCAAAAGAAAAAAATAAGCTTCTTGAGAAAATTTGCTCGAAAGAAAATTATGAAATCATAAAAGGATATACTAATGCTAAAACCAAATTGATTTTAAAACATTTAGAATGTGGTAGAGTATTTGAAGTATCTCCGTATGGTTTTATATATACAAATATAAGATGTTCATGTAAAAATCGTTCTAAAGGAGAACAGGTTATAAAAGAATGGTTAGATTTAAATAATTATAACTACATAGAACAATATAGAATAAAGGAATGTAAAAATAAAAGAGCATTACCTTTTGATTTTGCAGTATTTGAAAATAATAAATTAATATTCCTTATTGAATTTGATGGAAAGCAACACGAAACAGTAAAATTTAATTTTGGTTCAGAGATTGAAGCTTTAAAAAATTTTAATAAGCAACAACTCAATGATAAAATAAAAAATGAATTTTGCAAAGAAAATAAAATTCCTTTAATAAGAATTAAATACAATAGGCACCAGAAATTTGAAACATTTAAAGAAAAAATAATTTGTGATTTAATTAAAGAAATTGATAAATATAAACATGGCAATATCGAGCGAAGCTTGATAGAAATATCAAGAACGTGTAACGACTAGATAAAGTAAGCTAAGTAATAGGCACTCAAAGGAGTGTCTTTTTATATGCAGAAATATCCACGAACGGTTGATACCTTAACAAGTAAAGTTGAAGGTAAAGAGATAGTCTGAACTGCATAGGAAACGTGCAGAAGTTAGGATAAAGAGCCTAACGATAACAGAATTGGTAAAAGGTTCAAAGGCAGGTATGTCTTTGAAAAATATGTTGGCTAGAATATTGGTCGGTTTAGTAGAAATACTATTCAAAAAAGATTCGGCAATATCGGTGAAGGCTAAGTTTATTAATAATTGTAAATATGTTAATACCGAGATAACTTTATAGATTACGAAAGGCTATAAAGTATCGTAGAGCGTAGAGGGTGAATAAATATAATCCCTCCAAGAGTGTCGAACATCTTAACAAGTGAAGTTGAAGATGAAAATGTACGCCAAACTGAGTTGGAATTGACCAACTGATGAAAATGAAGGAAACTTCCAGAGGTGAAGATAAAAAGCTTCACGATAATAACTATTGAATATGGCAGCACCTACAGATAAAATGGAAGCTGCGCTTAAAAAATTAGGTATGACTGCTGATGAAACGGGTTCATATTTAAAAACTACAGCAGATGGAAATGTAGATTTAGCTGCTACTTGTAAAACACTTATGTCAGCTATGAATGGTATGGAAAAATCACAAAAAGTTGCATTGCTTACTGCTATAGTAGGTAAAAATGCTGCTCCAGGTATATTGGCAATGCTATCACAAGGCGAAGGTGCTTGGAATGAATTATCAGATTCTATAGAAAATTCTACATCAACAGTACAGTTCTGGAATGAAAATATGTCTATAATGGGTAAAAAAGGCAATGAAGCTAGAAAGATTATAGATAACTTTAAAGATGTATATGATTCTGTAGAAGAAAGAGCAACTGATTTAGGATTTTCAACAAAAGATTTAGCACTATCTATGCAAGTTTTAGGTGCTGATGGAAAAGTAACTAAGAAAAATATGAATGATTTGCTAGATGTATTTGAGTCAATGGATTCTGCTACAGGTAAGAGCGCTGTTAAATGGCGTGAACTTGGTGGAGCTATGAAAAATACAAAGAGTGAAATCGTTAAGAATGTAAAAAGCGGATACGATTACGATTCGACTATTTCGAAAATAGATAGTGATACATCAGGACTTACACAAAAACAAAAGAAACAAATAGAAAATCAAATAAATGCTAACATGACTTACAAAGAAGCTAATAAAATATTGAAAAAATATGGATTATCAGCTGATCATGTAAGTTTATCTAGTTTGAATACTTCTCAAAAGCTAGAATATTTAAGAGAAACAACTAAGGGATTATCTGACGACCAAAGAAAAGCAGCTCTAAAAAGCTTAGGTTTATCTGATAGCTTTGATGAAGTAACAGAAGTGTGCAGAATGTCTGATAAAGACTTTAAAAAATATCAAAAGAACTTAGAAACTATAGAAGGTTTATCTTCTAAAATGGCTAAAGCTATGGATTCAGATACAAAAGGGTCTTTATTATCTCTTGCAAGTGCAATAGAAGGTAAAGCAATACAAGTATTTGAAAGATTAAAAGGTTCTATAAGAGGCACATCAGATACATTAGCAGAATTCTTTGGAGCTTGGCAAAATAAAGGCTTAGAAAAAGCATTATTAGGTGGATATAAAGATAGTGACGGCAATATAGCTTCTGGATTAGTTAAAAGTGTGCAAAATGCAGCAAAACAAATACCACAAGCTATAAAAAATGCTATATCTAATGCAAATCAGTTTCTTAACGGAGGCTCTATGCAAGGAATACTTGATATAGGAACAAGTATAATAAAAGGTATTTGCAAAGGTATTATAAATTCATACCAATCTGGAGACTTAACAGAAGCTATATCTGGTGCAATTAAAAATATGTGCCAATGGATTATAGATAACGGTGGGGATATTAAAAATGCAGTTAAATCTATTATGTCATCAATAAAAGATGCTATACAGGAAAACCAAGGTTTAATTCAGCAAGCAGTAGATACTTTATTTCAAATTATAAATGAATATATAGTTGGCAAGAAGGATATTATGTGGACCTTAGGTGCTACTGTTGGACCTTCTTTTATAGGAGGATTGATTTCTGGTATCACTGCTGAAATTCCTAAAGCTGCAGAAGCAATCGGAACAGCTTTAGGTTCAGGAATTAAGAGCATTTTCGTTGGTTTACCTTCAAAATTACTTTCATCATTCGATTTTGACAGTGTAATGTCAATTTGGCTAGGAAAGGGTACAAAATGGGGCATAGATATAGGTACTAATCTTGTTGCAGGTATAGCAGAAGGATTAGGGCTTGGTTCTATATTAGATGCTATAGATAATACCGTTCAAAATATAATCAACTGGTTTAAAAATTTATTTGGGATACATTCTCCTTCTACAGTAATGGCAGATGAAGTTGGTAAATTTTTAATAACTGGTATAGGACAAGGTATATTAGACAATGTAGGAAGCTTCTTTGATATGTTAAGTGGGTTAAAAGATAAAGTAGTTAATTTCTTTAAAGATTTATTTGGGGGCAAAGAAGATACAACTTTTAAAAATTTAGACTCAAAAGAAGTAACAAAATTAGATAAAGCACTGCAAAATCTTAGTAAAACGGCTCAATCTTGCAAAAACAATTTATCTACAGCTTTTAGTGGGCTTAATAGCTCTATAAGAACAGCATGTATAAGTTGTGCTAATATTACAAGAAATCAATTTGTTAATATAGCTAACATAATAAAAAATCAATCTCAAAATGCTAGAAACGGTGCTACAAGTAGCTTTATAAGTTTAAGAAAAGTTATAACAACACAAACATCACAGGCACGACAAACAGTAACCAGTAAAATGATATCTATTGCAAATGTTGTTAATGCTCAATCTACTAACGCAAGAAACAATGCAACAAGACAATTCATATCATTGCGTAAAGTAATACAAACACAAATGTCACAAGCTTATAGTTCTGTAAGTGGATATATGAGTAGAATAGCAGCTGCAACAAATAGAACATTACATACGAAAGTTAACGTAACTAAAACTACTACAATGGTAACTAAAAAGGCAGTTGAGAATGCTGGAAATGCATTTTTAAGTTTAAATAGTGCTGCTGTAAAAGGACAATCTCTTGGATATGCTATGGCAAATAGTAATTATGGATTAAGTTTAGATAGTGCAGAATCTAAAAATAATGCAAATGGCAAAGCTACTTACTTTGAAATAGTATTACCACTTGATGGGAAAGTAGTAGCTAAAGCTACAGCTAAATATATGAATGGTGAATTAACTATATTAGATAAAAAAGACAGTAGAAAGCGAGGCAGAAAGTAAATGGCGTATTTTTTAAAATATAAAGATATTATAGTTTCTGAATTCGCGGGTTTTGGAGTGGTAACGGTTGAAATGCCGTCCATTCCAGAACGTAATATAATATCTAAAACAATAAATGGAAGAGATGGAGATATATATTTTTATAATAAAAATACTAGTAGAGAAATAACATTAACATTTAATGTTAGAACAAAAAATGCTGATGATTATATACAAACAGTAGATGACTTAAAAAATTGCTTTAAAAATATAGAACAATCAAAATTATATATAGGAACAGAAGATAAATATATAAATGCAGTAGTAAAAACATATGATTATTCAGATGTTTTTATTTCAGAGAAAAGTTTTTTTGGTAAAGGAACAATTAGCTTTTACTGTGCAGACCCATACTTTTATAAAGGTGACCTTAAAATATATGATGAATTATCTACTGAAGAATTAGATAATGAAGGGGATGTTGAAACATATCCTAAAATAGCTGTAGAGTTTACAGAGGAATCTACATTTTTACAAGTAGATTCTGATAATGGGTCTATATTATTAGGGAGCTATCCAAAGGTAGGAGTAGTAGATGCCACAGCACAACAATTAATTGTAAATGAAAAATGTGAAAGCTTATCTAACTGGACTTCTACAGGTAACGTAGTAGATGAAGGAGCTACAGGTGACACATTAGTAATTAATACAGATTGGGGGCGTACATTTGCCCCTAATATTACTTCTTCTCAGGAAAAAGGATGGCACGGTGCTTGCTACAGAATGAATATACCGAAAAATATAAAAAACTTTGAAGTAAATGGATATTTTTTATTTTATTCTGATTATTGGAATTCTACTGGTGGAAGTGGCGCTACTGGTTCTAACCAATATAAAATTACGGCTTCTGTGTCTCTTAATATAAGAACTGGTAGAGGCACTAGCTATAAAAAATTAGGTGCTATACCCTATGGTGCTATTGTAACGGTAACAGATATAAGCAGTGGATGGGGAAAAGTTACATATAATGGAATAACTGGTTATGCTTCTATGACATATATGAAACAAATAGCAACTACTTCTTATAACTATAAAACTATAGCAAATCTTAATATGAGATCAGGACGAGGTACAGGATATAAAATATTAATTACAATACCAAAAGGTACGTCTCTTACAATAACAGATATAGTAGGAAACTGGGGAAAAGCTACTTACGGTGGAAAAACAGGTTATGTATATATGCGTTATGTAACAAAATTAGCTTCTTCTTCGTCTATAACTGTAATAGGTAAAGATACATCAGATAAAGCAGAAGAAAATACAGCAGATTCTTCAAAAATGGGACTACTAGAAATGTATGGATTTGATTCGCAAAACAATAAATTATTCAAGTGTCAATTATTAGATAACAACTATTATTACATGCACAATACACCAACTATATCTATTGGATCTAATAAGGTATTAACAGATGCTACAAATTGTCCTGCTCCAAAAACTAAAACAGATGAAGATGGAAACAAAATAAAAATAGATTCCGGAATGTCTGGTTCAGCTTGGAATCGCTTCTATGGAAACTTCCATGTGAAAAGAGTTAATGGCATATGGAAAGTAGGAATTAGAAAAAGAGATGCACAAAATAATTTAATAAAAGAATTAACGGTTGATAATTTATCTAATGGTAATTATCCTACAGGGGATTTGGCATATATAGTTATCTATATGGCTGGGTATGGTAATTATCCTATACAAAATATGGGAATGAATATGCTTCATATATTTGATATGACACCAGAAATACCAGAACAATTCAATCAAATAATTTTTGAATCTGGTGATATTGTTAACATAGATTGTGAAAATAATACAGTTATAAAAAATGGCGATGACTTCATACAACATTTAGATATAGGGAGCACTTTTTTCCCGCTAAGTCCAGGCAAAAATGATATATCGGTGTCAACTTCATGCACAAGCCAAGTGTCAGCAGCAATTAGTTTTGTAGAGAAATTCAATTAAAGTAGGTGATGCAATGACAGATATAACATTATTTATATTAGATAAGAACAAAAGAATAATAGATGTAGTATCCAATGCAGGAACAGAAGAAAATGCATTTTGGGATGATACATTTACGCAAGAAATAAATGTTGCATCCATTTTCGAATTCTCATTAGAATTGAATCAAAGAACAAAAGAATCTATTAAAACAGGTAATTACATATTATTTAGATATCGTAGCAAAAATTTCCTGTTTACTATAGTTACTGTAGAAACTGATGACTCTAATGGTTATGCAGAAGCACAGGTATATTGTGAATCTATATCACTTATCTTGTACAATAGCGTTATACAAAAAAACACATTAAATAACTGTAATGCTACTACATTTCTAACTACTATTCTACAAGATACAGACTTTTTAGCTGGATATATAGATGTAGCAGTAAATAGAAATGCTGCGCTTATTGAAATAGATAAATCAACTTCTGTATATGAATTGTTAACAAGTAAACTAGAAACATATAAAGCAGAAATGGATATTCGTATTGAAGTAGAAGGAAATAAAGTTACTGACATGTATATAGATTTATATAGCAAGCTTGGTTCTGATAATGGAGCTAGGTTTGATTACAATACTAATCTTGAAAGTGTAAATAGAAAAGAAGATATTTCTGATTTATGTACTGCAATAATAGGAATAGGAAAAGATGACCTGGATTTTCGTGAGGCTGAATGGAACATAGAAGCTGGAAAGCCCGCAGATAAACCTAGAGGTGCGAATTTTATAGCGGACGATATAGCTAATGCTATGTTCGGTTTCCCAGGTAAATACATCTACGGCATATACGAAGATGATAGCTGTGAAGATGCTTATACATTACTTGAAAAATCATATGAAGCTTTACAAGAACGCAAACAGCCAAAAGTTGATTATGAATGTAAAGTAGCATATTTAGATGGAGACATTAACTTAGGAGATGCCATAACAATAGTAGATAGAACTTATCCGGAACCCTTACAGTTAACTGCTAGAGTAAATAAATTAGAGATAAGTTTTTCTGACGAAAGTAAAAACACTTGCAGCTTTGCTAATTACAATAAAGCGTATTCTAATATGATAACAAAAAACGATACATTCGAGCAGCTAAAGAATTACATATTAGGGCTTAATATAGGCAAATTAACATTAGCAGAAATAGAAATAATTAAACAATATATGAGACAATTAGGAATAGATAAAGAAACTATAGATAAATTATTTTCAGATATATTAAATAATCCTGATACTAAACCTGGAACTGGCGGGAATAAAGATACCTTGGTTAAAACTATAGAAGGTGGCTTATGGCTAGGTGATTCAAGGATGGTAGCCATGAAGAAATATAATTTGTTCAAATTAGCTGATAGTGATACAAGCACAGAACCAGGAACAATTACAACAGATGATTATAAAAAGGCATTAGAATTATATCAATCTATAGGAACAGGAAGTCAGACAGGTACAAGTGCATATGAAAAATTAGTATCTAGTTCTAATCAATATAAAATTTCTACTATAGTTAAGTATTGGGCCCCAAAATTCGGACTAGATCCTAACTTGGTATTCGCAATGATAATGGCAGAATCTTCTGGAATACCTACTGCTCATGGTTCTAGCTCCGGTAGTGGGTATGGACTTATGGGATGCGAAAGAAGTGTATTTTTCAATCAGACTCAAACTATTAAATTTATTGATGGGACAAAACAAAGTTTTACACCTTCGTATTCTACAATGCAACCAGGAAGTAGTGGAAATACAGTTATTAATGGTATAACAGTAGATAAAAATATAAGTAATCAAGTGATGTTAGGCTGTAATGAAATAAAAACAGCTATGGAATATGCACATAATAATATATTTGCTGGATTAATAAGTTATAACATGGGTGTAGGGGCTATGTATTGGATAGTATCAAGATACGTTTGTGATACATATGGATATACATTTGTGAACAGAAATTCTATTAAAGCACAAACACCAGAGGCACAAAAGAAAATATACGAAGTGTTAGAAAATGGGGGATTTGAGTTTGCAGACTGGAGACAAATCTATAAGAATAATGGTGGCGGTGGAACTGTTAAAAATGTAGAAGGCTACTTAAAGTGGTATAAAATAGAAAATGGGCAATTACCTTATGTATTAGACAGTGCTGGAAATAAATTAGGTTATGGTGTATCAGGCAAAATAACAACTACATATTCTGCAACTAATAACAACGTCGTAACATATGTAACTAATACAAGTCTTACACAAACTAGAACTAAAATTGTAGATAAAGCAAAAGAAATAGTTAAATTACATCAAGATGGCCTTGCTTCTTATTCTCAATATCCAAGAACTATAGATGATACCAAACGTAAATATATAGCTAAAGGAACATATGTAAAAATGGGTTCTAATTCATGGGGATATGCTGGAAGTACTTATTTTGGAATTTCTACATCTGTAAATGATGGCAAAGGTGTAATAGGATATGACTGTTCTTCTTTTGCTTCATGCTGCTATATGAATGCAGGGCTAAAATCTATGTATAACGGAAACTGTTCTGGCGGAACTATAATGAGTGAAATTGTAAATAATGGTGGTATGATGTGGTTAGCTAATGCAGAAGGTCGTAAGAAAGCAAAACCAGGAGATTGTATAATGTTTTGCACAAACCATATTCCAACACAAGCAGATATGGATAATAGAAAACTATTAGCTACTCACCATATAGGTGTATATATTGGAGATGACCAAATGGCCCACGCAAGTCAATGGGCACAAGTCCCTAATGCTATAAAAATAAGTAATGTAAGCTCATATGGGACTCTTAAGTATGCTTTTTTTATACGTCCAAAAGATTTGCAAGAAACAGATAATAACGAATCTATAGTAGAAGATACAACAACAGATGAAGGAAATAATATAATAAGTAAATGTGTGATAGGTGCTAGTGCCTATCATTTTTATTCTGGAAACCAGCTAAAGAAAATAGTTCAAGTTGGCTCTTATTCTGATACTACAGAATATCCTTCTGATGTTCCTTATGTATTTGTACATTTAGGAGTAAACGACCCTTATCAGAGTGGTTATAGCGCATTAAAAAATTTATTATCTCTGTTAAGAGCCAAATACCCTAAAAGACCTATTTTTGTAGCGAAAGAAATACATGTTGGCTCAAAAGTATCTAATTATGTAGATTATAACAAAGCTATAGATACATTTAACACACAAATTCTCGATTATTGTAATAATCATGAAAATGTATATCAAATAGATATAAGTGCTGATTTAGTAGAAAATGGATTATTAAAATCTAGTATAACAGCAGACGGTGTACATTTAAAAACAAAAGATGATTATAAAGTATTATTAAATAATATTAAAAATAAAATTACAACAACTACTGGTAATACAAGTACCGATACAGGAAGTTCAGATACTGGAGAAACTGGAGATAGCGATAATAAAAAAGATGATACTGTAAATCAAAAAGTAAATGAGAGTTTACAATCCATGAAAAATTATTACTATGATACATTAGATAGCTTAATATTTAACCTTCCAAGTAATGTTGTAGATAGTTTTTATTGTAGACTTAAACTTACCGCCTCTACAGATTTTAAATACAGTCAACCAGATAATTGCTATTTAGAAGGACCCGATTGTATTAATGGGCAGTTAGTTCCAAAAGCTAACAGTACATACAAAATAGTTATAATGAAAAACACAATAGATACTATAAAATCTGATTATTATGGATTAGTTACAGTTTTAGAAGTTGAGGAATATGAAGATTTTACAGATTTTATAGGAGGCCAAAAGGTAGTAGAGTTAGGTAAAACTTATTTAAATCATACAGATCTAGAATACGCTGGACAATATTCTGCTACAGCTATAGTAACACCTGCTAATTTTACTAACCCTAAAGCTAATTTGAGTAAATGGTATGACAGCACACGAAATAAAAATCAAATAGACGGTAGTACATTAACACAGTTTGTATATATGGGATTAAATTATAAAGATACTCCTTATAACAATCACAATATGACTTCTATAAAGAAAAATAGTTTACTTAGTTGGGCCTTTAAGTTACCTAGATTAGCCGCAAATCAAGCTAAATATTGTGTATCAAATGGATGGGCTTTACATGGAGCAGATTTAACTAATTTTACTAACTTAGAAGCTGGGGATTTAATTTTTTCAAAAGATAACGAGACAGACAATAACAGATATATGAATGTATCACACGTTAGTATTTTTATAGGCGAAGAAGATGGAGTTTTATCTGTTTTAGAATCTACTAAATGTGAAAATGGAGTTAAAATAACACCAATAGCAGATATGGCAGAAACTATTTTATTTATAGCTAGAGTGAAGAAAAAGTAGGTGATTAAATGAGTATAAAAGAAAGCTATGACAATTACAATGAAAGCTATAATAATATAATCAAAGTATTAACAGACATATTAGATAGTAAAGAAGTTACAGAAGGCTCTCAAGCATTATTAGAAGAAGCATATGTAGATTATAATACAGATTATACAAATGCTATATCTGTCTTGCATGGGCAAAAGTGGGAAGAAGAAAATAAAAAGATAAAAGAACTAGAATATAAGAAGTTAGATGCAAATGTAGAAAATATTTTAAATGTACTAACTAAAAATGGAATGTATAACTCTATTTATACAGATGAAGAAGGAAGAATACTTATTGATATGCAGAGCATCCCGAAGCTTACTTTATTAGTACAAAAACTTAGCTTAATTGCTAAAGGACTTGATGGGGATGATGAAAGTAGCATAACTATAGCACCAGAGTTTATAGAGTTATTATCAACTAGCGATATTATTTTAAGGGCAAAAAATATCCTTTTAGAAGGATTAGTTACTGCTAATGGAAACTTTAAAATATTAGCGGATGGGTCTATAGAGGCTACTAATGCTAATATAACAGGGGAGATAAATGCTACATCTGGTAAAATTTCTTCGGACTTAGAAGTCGAAGGATTGAACGTATCAGGAACATTAACAGCCGATTCACTTAATGTTAGACAACTTAATTGCGGTGATTTGAATGGTGTAGTGTCTGATGTAGCTCTTGTAGTAGATTCAACAATCGATACATCAAATGTCTTTGAGAATAACGGCAAATTTAGCTCTTTACAAAGAGCAATAGAGAGTATTCCTAAAAATTTAAATGGATATACGGTATCTATCGAAGTTAATTCAATATTATATGAAAATATAACTATAAAGGGATTTAATGGGGGCACTTTATATATTAAATTTAATAAGAATAATTGTGGTTATATATTTGGACATAATTGTGGAGCAGAATTGCTATTGCAGGGAACTGGAACAACTTCACAGATATTAGTAAGTAACTATAAAACAACAGGAAATGTCAACATGCGTACGGGCGGAGATGTTTCTTACAATATAGTTCAAACAGTTCCAACTGGAGCAACATTATTGCTTACAAACTTTAACTCAAATGGTTGGGGATACACTACATATAACGGAAAAAGTGGATGGATGAGTACAAATACAAGTTATATGGTAAAAGAAGAAGTATATCAAACAAGTGGAACATCTACAGCTATACAACCAAGTGAATTACTAACACAAGATGGTAAAAACTATGCTGCAGTATTTCGTAATTGTCCTTATGTAGCTTTATTTGATTTAGAAGTGTATGGCAAAACTGGCAATGCGTCAAATTATGCTATCGGCTCCATAAGAGGATCCTATGTAGATATAGAAAATAGTAAAATTTGTGGAAGCGAAAACGGAATGTTAGCTAGTAGAGGTGGTAGAATATTTGAATCAAATGTTAACGGTAAAGTAAATAAAATCGCACAAAAGGCTGAATTGAGTGGAATGATTTATATAAATGATGGTACAACTATAAATGGGACAACATCTAAAGATAGTTCTTCTCAAGTTATATATTCTGAATCTGGAGCAGTCCAAGATACAACAAGTAATGTTGGAACAAATACCAATACTACAACTGCTACAACTACAGTAACTATAACTAGTACAGGTGCAGATACATATAGAAGTACAATGTATAATAATTACAAACAAGACAACACAGCGCGTCAAGGCAACTATGGTTGGGGTGATTGTAACGGTTTGTGGCTATTTGGTTCTAAGTTCACACAGCTTAAAGGTAAAACTATTACTAAATTAACAGTTACAGTAAATCGTATACAAGGTGGTATATATGGTAATGTTACTGCTACATTAAAAATGCATGGATACTCAACTAAACCTAGTGGTATGCCAACATATACATCTGGTTGGAGCACATCGATAACAACACCTATAAATACAACTAAAACTATAGAAATAACAGATGCAACAGTTCTTAATGCCATAAGCAATGGTACTTGTAAAGGATTTGGAGTTCAAGGTGCTTATGATTCTAGTCATTACGCCGTATTTGATGGTAACTGTACTTTGACTGCAACTATACAATAAAAGAGAAAAGAGAGGCGATAAAATGATAAGTAAAGATTGTACTATTACTATAGACAAAGGAAATGCTAGCGTAGATGAAGATGTATATCTGTACAAAAACGACATGAATATACAGATATTATTTACGATAGTGAATAATAAATACAGATATACTAAAAACACAGCAATTGATAACATAATTGCAAATAACAAAGCAAGTTATGCTCAGGTGAAATTTAAAAAAGGCGATATTGAAATTGATTTTGAAGAGCAAGAAACGAAAGATGGAGCTGTAGTTTTGCTAATAAAAAAAGAATTAATAGATGAGGATACAGAATTAGGCGACTATAGTATTCAAATACGATTATTTGATGAAAACAAAACATCTGTAATAACATTACCTCCAGTAGAAAATTGTATACATATCCAAAGGCCTCTGTTTGAAAAGGCAGGTGAAGATACAAATATAGTAGATCAAGCTCTTACAGATATGGCAGTTGTAACATACGCCGAGCCAATTAGTGCTACAAATAGTGATGGAACATATAATAAGAAAACATGGATATCAAAAGAGAAAATTACAACAGCAGAACTTAATAGAATGGAAGAAGGTATAAGTGACGTTAGTACGCAATGTAAAGATATTGCGAAGAAAACTATAGTTGAAGGTAATAAAATATATTTAGGAAAAGCTGATGGAACTAAACTAGATGAAGGAACAGAGTTGCCTATACAAGAAGTTGATTTATCTAGTTATGTAAAAAAAGAAAATGGTAAAAGTCTTATTACAGATGCTGAACGAAATAAACTAACTAATTTAGAAAATTATGATGATAGTAGTATTAAAAACGATATACAAACACAGAAAGCTAGAATAGATAGTTTAGCAACGCTTAAAGAAGGTAGTACAACTGGAGATGCTGAATTAATAGATGCTAGAATTGACAATGAAGGTGTTGTGCATTCTAATTTACATAATGCTATAACTTTTCAAATAAATAACATAAATAACTTTAATTATAAAAAGAAAATATTTAATTGGAAACAAGGTACTTATAATGATAATTCTAATATTATAAATATTACTGATTACAAACTTTATACAGATATGGAAAAAGTACCTCTTGGTTCAAAAATTACAATAAAAATAACTGACACAACAAAATATAAATATAGACTATTTATATTTAACAAAGATAAAGAATTTGTTAGACAAACAATTGATTTTACTGATGAAACATCATTAATAATGAATTATCCATATTTCGCATTAGTTATTAAGCAACAAAATGGGCAAACTATTGTACCTTCTGCCAGCATAAACGATGGTATATATTGTGAAATTGAAAAATATAACGATGATGTATATACTGAAATAGAAAATGGGTTTTATACTGGAAACTCTGGAGGGTTTACAAAAAATACTAATTATAATTCTGTATATTTTTTAGCGAAACAAGGTAGAACATATCAATTATATCCTTCTGTTAGAAAATTATGTGTAGTAGAAAATGGTGAATATGTATATTATGATGTAGGTAAGAAAAATTATTCTTTTTTAGCTGAACAAGATTTTATTTGTAGATTAAGTTATGCAAAAATGAACGATGAAACACAACAAAAAACTGTTTTTCAAATAGTATCTTATAATAACTGTAAGAATATAAACAATGATATTGATGATAGATTTTATTCTTATAATTTATTTGATAAAAGTAAATCAGTTGCTGGATACATAGGGAATACTGCAGGTGATATATACTCAAATAATAGATATAAGACAAGTGATTTTATTCAGGTATATTCAGGGGCAACTTATATTATAAGCTCTAGTGTATTTGAGATTTTGTTTTATGATGCTAATAAAACACCAATAGCTTCCACATATGCAAAAATGGATATTTGTGGATACAGTTTCAATGCTCCGCAAAATGCAGGCTATGTAAGATTTAGTTATCTAAATGTATTTGAAAATTATGTGCAATTAATAAAAAATGATAATAAAAAATTATTTCCATACCAAAATTATGGAGGATTTGGAAATTTAAATTCAGTATATAAAAATGAGAATAAACTTTCCGGAAAAACGTTATTAACTGTGGGTGATTCTATAATGGAAGGAAATGGTAATTCAAATGTAGGTATAGGAGAAATTATATGCTCCATGAATCAAATGCAACAGGTTGAATTATCTAAAGGTGGAGCTACAATAGGATTTAGAAATGATTACACTGGGGACGATAAAACTCATTTACAGAAACAACAAAATATACAATATCAAGTTGATTATGCTATAGCAAATTATACTGATATTGATTGTATATTAATAGATGGTTCAACTAATGATATTGATAAAAAAGCTATTTTAGGATTAGGTGATATGCTGAACGGATATGATACAACAAGTGCCGTTTTAACAACTTTTAGTGGGGGATTAGAAAGTATATTTTATAAATTAAAAACCGCTTACCCAAAAGCTAAAATTATATATATAAGACCACATAACATAGGTTCAAGACCATATCAACTTCAAGTTGATTATGGTGATAGAGCTAAAAATATATGTAAAAAATGGAGCGTTTATTGTGTAGACTTATTTGAAAATAGTGGGTTAAATACAAATTTAACTGAAATGATACCATTTACAAATAATAATGACCAATGTCATCCTAACCATGAAGGATATATAAATTATTATATTCCTTTAATAGAAAACGCATTAACATCATTATTTTAGTTCGCAATTTAAAAATATTGCGTACTTAGTTTGTTGCATATTTTGACATCTTTCTATACTATTTATGGTATAGAGGAAGGTATTTTTATGGCACATTCTGTAGTAGTAAAAAAAGAAGAAAAAGTAAAACATATATTTGATTTATTAGGAGATGACTTAACTGAAGAAAATTTTAAAGAAAAATTTAAAAGTATATATCCTAAGGATTGGCAGAGAATAATTTCTACTTACAATAAACATGAGAGAAAAACAAAACCAGGGAAAAAACATCCTATGCCTAATCCAGAAAAATATTTAAGTAATATGTTTAAAGTATATTATAAAAAATTAATAGGATAAGTTTTTAATATATCGTCCCAAAAGAGTCTTAAAAAATGAGACTCTTTTTTAATTGGAGAAAGGAGTTGATATATGAAAATTGCAATATTAGACTCAGGCATTTTCCCTCATGTCGATTTAAGAGAACAAATTATATATGGTAAAAATTTTACTACAGAAGGTAATTCGCAAAATGTAGATGATAATTTTGGGCATGGGACACATGTAGCAGGAATTATACACAGTATTATCCCAGAAGCACAGCTATTGATAGTCAAAGTATTAGACAGATATGGCAAAGGCAATATAGAAGATGTTACAGAAGGTATATATTATGCTATAGAAAAGAATGTAGATATAATTAATATTTCTATTTCTTTCGAAGATGAAGATAAAGAAATGGAGGAAGCTATACAATTTGCAAAGGATAAAAATATACCAGTAATATGTGCAGCAGGAAATAACAATGTAATTGATTATCCAGCACAATATGGAATTAGCGTAGGCTCTATAGATAATAAAGGTAATATATCTGATTTTTCTACGAGTAAAGCTACATTATATGCTATGGGTGAAGATGTAGAAAGTACATATCTAAATGATTCATATGAAATACTATCTGGTACATCTATGGCTACTGCGAAGGTAACAGGATATATAGCAAAAGAAATAAAAAATAAAAGAGATATAGTTAAATTTGTAGAAGAAAATAAATATATATATAAAGGAGTAGTAGGAGTATGAATGAAGAACTACTAGAAGACAAAGTAAAAACGCATGAACAAAGAATTAATAATCATTCAGATAGGCTAGATAAGATAGAAAATAGGCAAGCAGAAATGACGGTAAAATTAGATAATTTATGTAGCACCATAGATAAATTAGCAATCAACTTAAACAAACTAACTTATGCAATTAT
>ULWU01045249.1_pt1 | contig 28672 bp, 23 predicted proteins | sample 1960661 | NCBI WGS metagenome assembly ULWU01 (sample SAMEA4835821, study PRJEB28245) | human gut metagenome | biome: gut microbiome; material: fecal sample | place: Denmark | collected 2008
TACAACCATCCCGAGTGGGTGGGAATGCTCCGTTTTCGCCAAAAAGATAAAGGCATCACAATATTTTTATGAGATATTGGATGATGAAGACCTAGAGTTTATTGCTAAATCATTTACTGCACCTACTTTAGAAGGGATGAGAATGGCATTGAATAAGATTATCTGTAAAACAAAAGATGCGAGATACCTTACAATGTTACAAGGTTGTCATATAGAAGAATTGTATGAAGATAATTTAGACTTGCTAAAAGACACAAGCAAAATGAGTCGTGGTGCAGTACGTTCCCCAAATTATGTGGCATTTTCTGCTTTGGGAACTTTGGTGGCAAATCATTGCAAGAGAAAAGCATATGGCACAGAAATGATATTTGATAGTTGCCTTCTCTGTAATGACGCATACAGATACGTAGTAGAGCTTTTTCAAGGAATGAAATCAAATGAAATAATAGAACAGTTTTTAGGTATATTTCCTTGGACTAACATCATAAACAATTTTAATGTTTGGAATTCGAAGGATATGATCTTGTTGCAAACAGCAGATATTGTAGCCACTTCAATACTAAAAACATTGGAGAAAGTATTTAATGACGTACAAATAAATTCGTATGACCAATTTGTAATAGATTTTATAAAGAATATTTTAACAGGAGGAGGCTTTTGGTACTTGTTTGGTACAAACAATTTCAAAAAGTTGCATAACGTGTTGACCTAAAATGATATATGACATGAATGAAATCTATCGTAAGTATTCGCTGAAAGCCGTATTGTGCGCCTAGAAAAAGTTTCGCACCTTTGCACCGTGATTTTAAAATGTTCAAATTATGGTACAAGGCAAGAAAGCATTCAACAACAGCAAGCCAAAGTTCGCCGAGGTTGTGTTCGGTGACAGTGAGGCGAAGGAAATGAGTGTGGCTGCGAATGGTCGCCCCTCCCGCAGTCCTTATCTAAAAATGGTCTATCCCAATGGCGTGACGCTTATCCTTCCTGCTGACACCAGTGTCGAGCAGCTTCGGGTTTATATTGGCATAACCGTGTAGGCTTATGGCTAGAGTTTGTCAGCTGACGGATGATCCGAGTGGACCGACAGTACAAGCTGACTGCTATGAGGGCCTCTTTTGGAAGAGCCATGCCACGGCAGAGCTGGTTGCCAAGATGGAAAACGCGGAGTACGTTCTCCATCAGCCGTTCAACCGTCAGATAAAGAAGATGGCGCAGGATGGCTTTCCGATGGCTGCGGCCACGATGGCTGACAGGCACCAGGCTGCCTGTGGAATGATAGAACCCTTGTATGGTGGGACATTATCTGATTCTGTATCGCTCGGTGACAACAGGAATCCCCGTCTTCCTCGTCAACACCCACAACAAGTGTGGGCGTGGCAAGGCCGACATTATGGACAACCTGAAGGATTGGACCGGCTTACTCTATTTCTCCATATTATTACTATCATCACAGCTTTTTTGAGGTTGCATTCTTGCAAAGTTCAAGAAATAAGTTTATCTTTGTATTTTAAAGTTTATCTGCTAAATAATTAAGGTTATGATTCACGAAACAATACATATAAAGAACTTAGGGCCTCTTGAAGATACTGGCGTTATCGATATAAAACCGCTAACGGTGTTTGTCGGAAATTCAGCAAGTGGCACGAGTACACTTATGAAGGCTCTTGTATTAATGCGCTACATATTCAAACGCCTTTCTATCAGAGCTTATTTCCATAACTCGCATATAGAAGAGAATGTTATAAACTTTAGATTCAGGGATTTGCTGCGTGATAATATGAGTGTACTGGTTACTGCAGATACATACATTCATTATGTTGTTACTATAAACGGGAATTCGTATTCTGTAAGTTATTCTGGTGGCAAGCTGTCTTACAATGCTATAATACCCAACGAGGACTTATGCTTCTTCAAAGAGGTGTGGGTAGCAGAATCAAGAAGTGCAATTGCTCCACTATCAAGTCAAGGCACATTGGCTAAAAACGCTTATTTGGGATTCTTCTTTAATGAAACATTTACCGAATTTGACAATGCAACTGACGCAATAAAGCATTTTGATCTTAACTATATCGGTTTGGATATGAATGTTGAACGCGGAGGCAACAACCAAAAGAAGTTTATACTTAAGCCTAAGGGTAGCAATTACTCTTCGTTTGAACTTCGCCATGCGTCTTCAGGTATACAGACAACTGCGCCTTTAATAGCCATGATGAACTATTATGCCCAGGCTTTTGACTTTAAATTGGCTCAAAAACGTAGTATCATTGACTTGTTGTTTGAAAAGAACCTTACCACTCAGTATCGCCCAGAAATGGAACTTACAGATATGCCAAAATATGTACACATACATATAGAGGAACCGGAATTGAGTCTTGACCCAACATCTCAGATTCAGATGTTGAACGAAATAATACGATTGGCGTTTTATTCAAAGGTCGACAGCCGTGAAATAGGATTGGTACTTGCTACACATAGTCCATATATAATTAATTCTCTGAATCTGTTGATGAAGGCTCACGACTGCAAGAAGGATATTGACGGTGCACATGTAGGCTATGATGACCTTTCGGTATACCAGATTCTGTCGGGAGGAGTAGCTGACTTGAAAGTTAAAAACATTCACTACGTCAACACGGATAGACTCTCAGAGGATATCAATAACATATATGATAAATACCAAGAATTAAAGCAGTTGCAAAATGAAGAGTCTCTTGGAAAATGACCTTCCTGCGTTTTATGGCGTAGGAAGAAAATGTATATGTGATGAAAACACAACAAATTTGAGCGAATTTGACCTTACAGAGGACAATACACAATTTGTTGTTGGTTACAAAGAGGGTTACGCGTCTTTTTGTGGGAATCCATTTAACTTGAGTGTAGTCAATTATGATACATATATTGGCAGATATACAGGTACCAAAATCTCTGATGGTAAGCGCAGGTGTGACTTTATCTTGACAGATACTGACACTTGTAATATTATTCTATTGTGCGAGGTGACAAGCTCTATAGGCGGAATAGAAAATCTATCTCGTCCTATTGAAAAGACCCAAAAAGATGGAACAAGAACTGTTGTTTTTCCAAAAGGAAAATATCAAAAGGTTGAGCTTCAACTCTATCAGAGCTTGGAAACCTTAACTGAGGTGCCATCAATATCGTCGTATATAAACAACAAGAAAAGAAAGGTGTGTTTAATGTCATACCTCATAAAACGAACAGAGAACAATGCTGTTAATGCTTTCAACAGAAATCGTCTGATGGAAGCGGAGGAGGCTGGCGAAAATGGAGCACAGATAAGTTGTCCACAAATAGAACAGTTTGGCTTTGACTATTATAGAATAAGTCATGATTATTCTTTCAGAATAAGTAATAGTAAATAAACTTTCAACCCCTTCCGAGTGGCGGCATTAGCGCAGAGCGATACTGCGGTGGGGAACTTTATTTTTTACGATATGCTGTATGGGCAGATGTTTCAGTCTTCATTTACCAGTTTCGAGGATTTTCTGTATGGGGATGCAAAGGGAGACACGTTTGTGTTTGGGTACGACTGTTTGGTGGAGAAGTATTTAGAATATGAGCAAAAAGAAAAGATATAGCATAGTTTTCTACCTGTCTGAAAATACATGGAGCATGAGTGGTATTCCCTGCCCTGATTGCGTGGATGAAAGTAATTATCAGGCATGGAGTCAATACCTGTCAAAGCAGATAGATAAGCTGCTGTGTGCGGAGACCATGCAGGCAGCAGAGTTTCAAGAAGAGCTGGAGAAGATTCGTAGAGACAGAGAAGAACGTATTGCCCATCAGAAAAGACTGGATGAAGCTGCCGAGGTGCGCAGACGTAGAAGCTGTATGGCGCGTCCGAAGATAGATTATATCCCGAAGGGGTTGACGGTGGATTTGGAGGAGGCTTACGCCGAGTACTTCAAGCAGGAGGTGGAGTTTCGGCCTGAGAACAAGGAGGATTTCTTGTATATGCTGCGGCTGCTGGAGCGCTGGGAGAAGAAGTCAATACCGGCTGTGTTGGCGAAAGGGAGGCCTGACGCTGCGTATGCCATTGCCATGGGGCTGTGCGAACATCTGCCATTGCTGATATATAGGGAGGACATTAGAGACTATCTGAATGATTACAAGTTACGTATCGGCAAACTGATCTATGCGAGCTTTGCTGCATTGGTAGATAGTGTGGCAGCATGGAACAACGAAGAGAAGCGAGAAGAGGTCTTCACATATATCTTTACGCATCTGTCACGGTTTGATGGCTTCAAACGAGTGCAGAACAATATACAGATGTTGGCACCAAGCAAGAAATTCGCGGGAGAGCCATTGAAGATCGAGCGAGAGATGAATGACGAAGAAGAACGCGCTGCAAGAGATGCTGAACGGAGACGACGGGAGAAAGAGCGACAGATGCTGGAGGCAGAGAAGGAGGCCAAGTCACTGATACCACTGAACAAGGACTATGAACAGCGTATCTTCAACAGAAGAAATGTGGATTGGGATTGTTATAGCATCTGGCAGCTGATGTTGGAAGAGAACAAGAATATTGAGACGTTGCTTGCCGTTGGGGAATACCAGACGGCAGCATTGATGTTCCTGCAACTGACGAAATCCATGTGCAGACACTTTGTGATGGATAGGCACTGGGAGTTTTTTGACGACATGTATAGTCCGGAGTATGCCATAAGAGACTTGACAGAGGAGTTTGAGAAGTTGGCGAAGGAGGGGCGATTGCCGGAAGAAGTGAATTGGTATATCCATGAGGCGTGGAAGGAGATAGAGGAAACGGAGTGTTGTACGGACTATGGGGTGCCGAGAGGGACTTTGCCCTTTTAGTGGGCTGTGGGTGTTGGTTGACAAAAACCTGCTACTGGGTGGAATTTAAACAGAATAAAAACCATTGGAATTCTTAAACTGTGGACACACTCGGAAAATACATAAAATGCCTATTTACGTTTTGCTTCTGCAAAGTTACAAAATTCCCAAGATTTTCAGTCTAAAATTCCCAAGATTTTCAATCCAAAATTCCCAAGATTTTCAATTTGCGGAGAATGTAGTATGAAAATGTCGCCTCGATAGTAACACATAATCGAGTTGAAACCTATCTGAGTCACATGCAAAATCCCTGATACCAAAATTTATTTCGTCCAAATACTGCCTAATACCAAAATCTTTGGTGGCAAAATACGGTCTGACACCAAAATCTGGCGGCTGGAATGATAGCGTTTGCTATGAGCAGATGATTTGTGCAAAGTCGGTGATATCGCCATGAATGCTTGCTTTTTCAAGTGCTGCCATGTATGACTGTCTTTCTTCAATTGTGATAATCCTCCACGGGTGACCACTTGTGACGAGCATCGCGTTCATGATAAATCTGGCTGTGCGACCGTTTCCGTCCATGTAAGGATGGATATACACGAAGAAAAAATGGCCTAATACGGCTCTGACGTTCGCGTCTTCCTCTGATTCCATGAGTTCGGCGAGCGCAGACATGGCGTCTCTGAGGGCTTCTGGTGGAAGAGGCGTGTGCTTGGAACCTCGAATATACACTTGATGGGATCGATAGCCTACAAGGTCTGAGGGTTTGATAATGCCGGCAGTAATGCAAGGCTGGAACATTTCAAAGTGCCATTTGTCAAAGTCTCTGCCGACGATATTGCCGGCATTGGCTCCTTGAAGGATTGTCTTGACACTCTCTTTGACCTGTTGGAATGCCTGGTAATAGCCTCGTGCTGCTAAAGCGTTCTTGCGATCTGCATCAATCTTGTCGTCTTCCGGATTCCACTCGCCAGAGCGAACGCGTTCGATAAGTCCTTCTGTAACCCGATAGCCTTCAATGGATAACGAATGGTAACTGTCGCGTATATAGTTGTCATCCATGTTGCTTAGTATTGCCTCTGTGGTTTGGCTTTGTGTGGGGGCAATGAGTGGAAGGTCGAGTATTTGCTTTCTCATCTTCTGCCACATCAGCCTGATCCTGATGGCATGGGGTGAAGTGTTCCTACTTGTTCCTGATAGGCTGGGCGTCGTGTCTTCAAATGGATCCTCTGGGCGTAACTCGTGGCCAAGTCTCGTCATGAATTGTAGAATAGTTTCTGCAACGTCAGTTCGCCCGATGTTTCTGAAAGCACCAACAAGTCTTGAGGCTCTGGAAGAGTTTCCTTCGTCGGCCACCACTTTGAGGATTTCATCAGCTCCGCCAACCAGAGACAAACAGGTCCGGGCATTGACTGAGTTTCTGCTGAAATATGTTGGTGTACAGAAAACCAAAGCTTCTGCCAAAGGGTAGAGCCTTAATCCATATCTTTGCTCAACTACAATATGTGCTGGCATTGTTGCTGTGATGTCCAGCATCGAGTCACCATGCTTCAAACTTACAATATTGTTGCTTGCCTTTGATGAACGGATTATCAATTGAGTAGGGGCTACTGTCTCTCCGGCATAGAAATCAAGTGATTCTTCTGGAGTAAGACACCAGTTGTCTCCGAAACGGTTGTTGGAATATGCTACTATGAATTTCCAATAGGAAGCATACCACACGGTTGTGTCTCCTTCCATCCCTGGCATGGTAGGCATATACCATCCTTTGATTACTTGTTCTAAGTAACCATTATCTATAAGACGCTTTGTATGTGTCTCGCCCAAGGTCTTCATGCCCTGAATGATGTCACTGTTGTTCTCGTCCTGATATTTCTTGAATACTTGCCATTCTTTCAACTTTAATCTGCCCATTAGTATGTACATGATGGGTGTCTATTAGTAAATACCTAGTGCAGGGTTATTAGTAAATACCCGGTGCAGTGTTATTAGTATTTACACGGTGCAAAGTTATTAGTTTTTATCCGGATTCGCAAGGTTTTGGGGCAATAAAAAAGAATCACATTCTTTTTGTATTGTCTTCGATTTGCACTATCTTTAGATAAGATAGGCTGCGTCTCAACAATAAAAAAGAATCACATTCTTTTTGTATTGTCTTCGATTTGCACTATCTTTGCAAACTAAAAGGGTTTGCGAATGAAGTATCCCATCGGCATACAGGATTTTAAGAGTATTGTTGACGGCGGTTTTGTCTATGTGGACAAGACGGCCTTGCTGCACAAGATGGTGACGGAGGGTAAGATTTACTTTCTGAGCCGTCCTCGTCGGTTTGGCAAGAGCTTGCTCGTCTCTACGCTGAAGTATTATTTCGGTGGGGAGCGGGAGTTGTTTCGTGGTCTGGCCATCGAGGACTTGGAGCAGGAGTGGGAGCAATATCCTGTATTTCATATCGACTTCAATGGCAGCGACTTCACCCAGGGCAGCACGCTGCAGAACAAGCTGGACGTGTGTGTTGAGGACTGGGAGAGGCAGTACGGAATGACGGGGGACGATCGTCTCAGCGTGGGGGAGCGTTTTGCCAGGTTGTTGGCTTTTGTTCATGAGCGTACAGGCAAGCAGTGTGTGGTGCTCATCGACGAGTATGACAAACCGTTGCTGGATGTGCTCGACACGGACTATCGGACGACGGATGGCAATGGCAACAACCTACGGATCGAGGAATTCAATCGTAATATTCTCAAGGGTTTCTACTCTGCCTTCAAGGCTGCTGACCAAGACTTGCGCTTCGTGCTGCTCACGGGCGTGACGAAGTTTTCGCAGGTGAGTGTGTTCAGTGGTTTCAACCAGCCGGAGGATATCAGTATGAGTGCGGCCTATGAGGCGGTCTGCGGTATCACGGAGGCGGAACTGGAGGGAACATTTCATGACGAGATGGACGCTATGGCGTACGAAATGGGGGTGAGCCCCGAGGAGGTGCGCCAGTTGCTGAAGCGGCATTATGACGGTTATCATTTCAGTAAGCGGAAGACAGACATCTTCAATCCTTTTAGCCTGCTCAATGCGCTTAGCGTTAGGGATATCCAGGATTATTGGTTTCGCACGGGTACGCCCAGTTACCTGGTCCGTCTGCTCAGCCATACGGATGAGAACCTCAACGAACTGACGGGGAAGTATTACGACACGTCGGACTTTATCGACTACAGGGCGGACGTGGAGCGCCCGTTGCCCATGATCTATCAGAGCGGTTATCTGACCATCAAGGACTACGACCGCTTCTCCAACTCCTACCTGCTCGACCTGCCTAACAATGAGGTGAAAAAGGGATTCCTCACGCTGATTGCTTCCAACTATCTCGGTACGAAGGAGTCGGCGAACACCTTGGCGATACAACTGACGCGTGCTCTTCTGCGCGATGATCTCGACACATGGCGCAAGAGCCTGACGGCCTTCTTTGCCAGCATCCCTTACTCGATGCGTCGGAAGGATATGGAGACGGAGAAGGAACGCTATTTCCACTATACTTTCTACCTTATCTTCCGCATCCTCAGCACCTACCTCGTGCTTACGGAGAAGCAGCAGAGCGAGGGCCGGGCCGACTGCATCGTCGAGACGCCCAAGGGAGTGTATATCTTTGAGTTCAAGCTCGACGGCACGGCGGACGACGCCTTGCGCCAGATAGAGGAGAAGGGGTATGCGCGCCCCTATGAGGCCGACTCCCGTCCCGTCCATCGCGTGGGCGTCAGTTTCTCGTCGCGGACGGGAACGATTGATGACTGGAAGGAGGCGTAGGTAGCGCATGGAAATAAAGTCAGGGAATAGTCACATTAATACTGTTAGAACATCATGAGCACCATGAAAAAGGTACATATAGAGAAGAAAGAAGAACAATCTCCAATGGGAGCCTCAATCCCTGAAAAGGGCGGGGGCAAAAGGCGAGGGAAGGCGACAGCCCAAGGCGCCAAGAAGACGAAGGGCCGGCACAAGCGAGCCAAGGTGGTGATGCCGAAAATAAACAATATGCAGAAGCCTGCGGGCATGAAGCTCGAGGAGTGGCAGATCGCGTTGCGAAAGCTGCAGGCCGAGAAGGAGACCTTTGCCATACGGATGGTGGACGAACAGTATGCTCCGGGAGAGTTTCGGGTGGTCAATGCGGCTACGAGAAGCGAATACAAGGTGGTATATCGGGGGAAGGACAGCCAGTGGAACTACTGCTCCTGCTATGACTTCAAGACTTCGCAGCTCGGCACTTGTAAGCACATGGAGGCCGTGAAACTCTGGGTGAGGAAGAAGCGCAAGAAGGTGCAGGTGGCAGAGCCCGACTATAGTTCGGTCTATATCGACTACAAAGGGCCGCGCAGGGTGAAGATACGCATCGGCGACCATGGTCGGGAGATGCTGGAGCGATTGGCGATAGACTATTTTGACGAGTCGGGTGTGCTTCGCGAGGATGCCTATGCCCGCTTTGACGTGTTCGTTCAGGCTGCCAAGGCCATTGCTTCCGACTTTCGCTGCTATGACGACGCCCTCGATTATGTCCTGGAGCGGCGTGACCGAATCAAGCGTTGCCGGTTGTTGGAGGAAAAATACACGGACGAATATCTTGACCAAATGCTCACCGTGCCGCTCTATCCCTACCAAAAGGAGGGGACGCGCTTCGCCGTGCGTGCCGGCAAGGCCATCATTGCCGACGAGATGGGACTGGGCAAGACGTTGCAGGCCATCGCCTCGGCAGAGGTCTATCTGCGTGAGGGCATGGCTGAGCAGGTGCTGGTGGTCTGTCCCACGTCGCTGAAATACCAGTGGAAGCGGGAGATAGAACGATTCACAGGCGGTGACAGGGTAGAGAGTAGTGGGAAAGGCGTGGAGGACGGCTTGACCATTCCGAAGGTGGTGGTCGTAGAGGGCACTCCTGCTAAGCGCGACAAACTGTATAAGGCGTCCGCACCCTACAAGATTGTCTCTTACCACACGATGAGCAACGACGTCAGACACCTGGGCAAGTTGGATACCGACGTGTTGATCATGGACGAGATACAGCGGCTGAAGAATTGGGACACGCTGATCTCCCGTGCCGCCCGCAAGATAGCGTCGCGCTATGCGGTCTTGCTGTCTGGCACGCCGATGGAGAACAAGTTGGAGGAGCTCTATGCCAACATGGAACTGGTGGACCAGTTTTGTCTCGGACCTTACTACCAGTTTCGCGACCAGCACATCCTGCTCCATCCCGAGACGGGTGGTATCATGGGCTATAAGGATCTCAACGCCATTGGCGAGGCCGTCAGCAACCGACTGTTGCGGAGGACGAAGAAAGGCGTGCGCCTGCAGTTGCCCAAGCGGAGCGACCAGTTTGTGCTGGTCCCGATGACTCAACGCCAGGACGATCTCCACTCGGAGTTTAAGTGGGACTTGTTGGTGATCCTGAACAAGTATCGCAAATACCACTACATGACGGAGCAGGACAGGCTGCGCGTGCTCAAGTTGCTGGGTCAGATGCGAATGGTGGCCGACAGTACCTTTATCTTGGAACAAAATCTCACGACGCGTAGTGATGTCAAGATAGCGGAGGTGATGAACCTGCTGGACAATGTCTTGGAGAGTGGGGACGAGAAGGTGGTCGTCTTCAGCGAATGGGAGCGCATGACCCGTCTGGTGGCGATGGAACTGGACAAGCGGGGCATACGCTATGAGTATCTCAATGGGCGAGTGCCGTCGAAGAGGCGCGGGGAACTGGTAGATGATTTCACAACGCTTCCCGAGAGTCGCGTGTTTCTTTCCACTGATGCAGGATCTACGGGTCTCAACCTCCAGGTGGCAAGCACACTCATCAACATGGATTTGCCATGGAATCCTGCTGTCCTTGAACAGCGCATTGCCCGTATCTTCCGTCTCGGACAGGAGAAGCCCGTGCAGATCATCAACCTTGTCTCGAAAGCTTCTATCGAGGAGGGCATGATCAACAAACTGCGATTTAAGAAGTCGATGTTTGAGGGAGTCTTGGACGGCGGTGCAGACACCGTGTTTGTCGATGAGAGCAAGTTTAAGAAACTCATGGATGACCTCACAATCGTCATGGAAGCAACGCCAGACGCTCCCGAGGTGGAGTATGTGGACGAAGAGGTGGAGCAAGAGCAGAAGGGGAAGACGTCTGTGGAGGCCTCTTTGGACGAAGCGCTCGCTGACGCATCGGAGGCAGACGATGAGTCTTCTGTAGATCAGGAATCGTCTGTGGACTATGGGCCTTCAGCAGAGTATGAGTCTTCAGCAGATTATGAATCTTTAGCAACCCACCAGTCTTCCGAGGGGCAGCTTCCTTCAGCAGACCATGGGGCTATTGCAGACCAGGAGCCTCCTGCGAATCACGATCCTTCTCAAGGACAGACGCCAACGAAGGCACAGGACGGCGCGCAGGAGCGGCCTTCCAGCCACCATGCTTCGCCCCATCCCCAGCAATTAGTCAGTCAGGGTGTTTCCTTCTTTAGTGGACTGGCCGAAACACTCAAGTCGGCTGAGGCTACTCAGCAGTTGGTCGATAGCATCGTGGAGACTGACAAGGAGACGGGTGAGGCCCACCTGAAGATACCCGTCGGTAGCAAGGACACCGTCATGCAGATGCTCACGCTGTTTGGCAAACTGATGAACAAGTAGCGATTGCGATGTAACGAAATCGGGACGCTCCGCATAGGCTGTTTCTTCGGGATGCTTTCGGGAAGTCTTCGGGATGATGTCAGAATGATTTTGGGATATTGCCCTTGAAATAATCATCGGCCATTGGAAATGAGAAATGATTTCCAATGGCCGATCGTTTTTTATCTGGACCCTCAGCCGTCCGACGGGGGCGGGTGTTGAGGGTGGCAGGAGGCTACAGGGAATAGAACTCCGTGAAGGCACGGACGCAGTACTCATGGTCGGCTACGCTGCCTGTCTCGCGGCAACTGTGCATGCCGAGGATGGCATTGCCCATATCGACACCACGCAGGGGGACCGTGGAGGCCAGGATGTTGCCCAGGGTGCTACCGCCCGCCACATCGCTATGGTTGACGAAGCGCTGGCAGGGCACACCCGCCTTGCGGCAGATCTCGGCGAAGATGGCGGCAGAGACGGCGTCGCTGGCATACTTCTGGGAGGCGTTGAACTTGATGGCGGGACCTCCACCGAGCATGGGGTGGTTGGTCGGGTCGTACTTCTCGGCGTAGTTGGGATGGAAGGCGTGGGCATTGTCGGCGGAGATCATGAAGGCGCGCTCCACAGCCTGCCAGTAGGCTTCCTCCGTGCCACTCTGCTGACGGGCAATACGCATCAGCATCGAAGCCAGGAAGGGGCTGCCAGCACCCTGCTTGGTCTGCGATCCCGTCTCCTCGTTGTCGAAGATGGCGAGCACCTGGGTGGTGTCGCTCTCGGGAGCTGCAATCAAAGCCTCGAGTCCGGCAAAGCACATCGACAGGTCGTCGAGGCGGCCCGAGGAGATAAACTCGTCGTGGACGCCGAAGGTGCAGGCGGGCTGCGTATCGGCCAGGTAGAGGTCGAAGTCGAGGATGTCCTCGTGGCTGACGGGGCGCTGCTTGCTGAGTTCCTCTACAATGACATTCATCAGCAGGTTGCCCTGCTCCAGTTCGTCGTTGATCAATCCCAGGAGGGGAAGCATATCCTTCTGCTTGCTCAGTTTCACGCCGTCGTTGACCTGGCGGTTGAAGTGGATGGCGAGGTTGCTGATCTGGAGCAGCGGACGACGGACGTGCATCAGCATCGTCTCAGGCGACATGGCATCCTTGCCGCGCACGATGCCGCGGCCAGCGAGCGTCAGCGGACGGTCGAACCACGTGGAGAGGATCGGGCCACCATAGACCTCGGTGTTCAGGCGCACCAGTCCGCCCTCACCCGTCATCTCGGCATGGGGCTTCACGCGGAATGTGGGGGAGTCGCTATGGGCGCAAATCATGTGGAATCCCGTCTCGGCCAGCGGTTTGCGACCCAGGTGGAAGGCATAGACCGAAGAGTCGTTCTTCGTCACATAGACCTTGTCGCCAGCCTTCAGTTCGCCGAGGGGCTGCTGAGGGTCAAGGCGGCGGTAACCGTTCTGCTCGAGTTCACAGGCTATGTTGCGCGCGGCGAGGAAATTGACGGGCGACGCATCCAGAAATTTCAATAAGCGATTGATCATAAATCGGTTGTTTAAGATGAGTAAATACTTCGGCCACAAACTTACACAAAATTTCTGAGATACCCATCATCAGACGGCAAAAAAATCATACTTCCCCCGTGGCTTTTCTCCATTTACCGTGCTTTACGGATGGGCATCGGGGCAAAAAGCTGCGCATTTGCAGCGTGAACCCTCCTTTTCTTTGGCCGTGTCGGCTTTTATTGCTAAATTTGCACCTACACAATCACCAATGGAAATAAGGAACAAGCAGATCATGATAAGAGAGAATACTCCCGATGAGGCTTTCCAGTTGCTGCCCGAGTGGGCGGAGCAGGAGGCCGTCGTGCTGGTGTGGCCCGACGAGCAGACCGACTGGGCCTATATCCTCGACGAGATACGCCAGACCTATGTCGAGTATATTGAGGCCATTGCCCGGTATGAGGCTGTGTGGCTCGTGGCGCGCGATACGGCGGCGGCACGAGCGTGGTTGGCAGGTCGGCTGAGCGATCGTGCGCTGGAGGCGATACGCTGGATAGAGGCCGAATACAACGACACATGGGCGCGCGACACGATGCCGCTGACGCTCTCCGATGGCAGGGGAGGACTGCGGATGATGGACTTCCGCTTCAATGGCTGGGGCGAGAAGTTTGCCAGCGACCAGGACAACCAGCTGGGGCGCGTGCTCCAGGGAAAGGGAGTCTTCCGCTGTCCGATGGACCATTGGGACGACTTCGTGCTGGAGGGAGGATCGATTGAGGCAGATGGCGAGGGCCATCTCTTCACGACCTCGGTCTGTCTGTTGGCCCCTCATCGCAACCAGCCCCTCACGCAGGACGACCTGGACGAACGGCTTCGACAGGCTTTCGGCGTGGATCGGGTCTATTGGATCGGTCATGGATCTTTGGAGGGCGACGATACCGACGGCCATATCGACACCCTGGTGCGTTGTGCGCCAGGCCATACGCTGCTCTATGTGGGTTGCGACGATGAGGCCGATCCGCAGTATGCCGACCTGCAGGCCATGGAGGCCGACCTGCAGGCCATCAATCGCGAGGCCGAAGTGGCCTACCGACTGCTGCGTTTGCCGATGCCCGATGCCATCCTCGACGAGGAGGGGAATCGCTTGCCAGCCACTTATGCCAATTTCCTGATCGTCAACGGGGCAGTCATCGTGCCTACCTACGACCAGCCACACCACGACGCCGAGGCGCTGCGTGTGGTTGGCGAGGCCTTCCCCGAGCATGAGGTGGTGGGAGTGGATGCGCGGGCTGTCATCCAGCAGCACGGATCGCTCCACTGCCTGACCATGCAGATCCCCGTAGGCGTGGGCCAAGGAGGGGAATAAACCGAAGGGGCTGGGGTGGAGAGAAATCCTCGTTGGCCCTCATATCATAGAATATATCACAAGACTCACAATGAAAATAGGAATCGTACAACAACACAATGCCGCCGACGTGGCGGACAACATGCGCCGTCTGGCTGCCTCCGTGGAGCAACTGGCCCAGGAGGGGGCGCAACTCGTCGTACTGCAGGAGTTGCACAACTCGCTCTACTTCTGCCAGACGGAGGACGTAGCCAACTTCGACTTGGCGGAGCCGATCCCCGGTCCATCGACTCAGTTTTATGGTGAACTGGCGAAACGTCTGGGCGTCGTCATCGTCACGTCGCTCTTTGAGCGCCGCTCGGCAGGTCTCTATCACAACACGGCCGTGGTGATAGAGCGCGACGGAACCATCGCAGGCAAGTATCGCAAGATGCACATCCCCGACGATCCAGCCTACTATGAGAAGTTTTACTTTACTCCTGGCGACCTCGGCTTCCGCCCCATCGACACGAGTGTGGGCCGCTTGGGCGTGTTGGTCTGCTGGGACCAGTGGTATCCTGAGGCAGCGCGCCTGATGGCCTTGCAGGGGGCAGAGATTCTGATCTACCCGACGGCCATCGGCTATGAACCCTCCGACGTGGAGGAGGAACAGCAGCGCCAGCGCACGGCGTGGACCACCGTGATGCGCGGCCATGCTGTGGCCAACGGACTTCCTGTCGTCGCTGTCAACAGGGTGGGCTTCGAGCCTTCGCCCGTAGGCAAGACGGAGGGACAGGCCTGCTCGGGTGGCATCCAGTTTTGGGGATCCAGTTTTGTGGCTGGGCCGCAGGGCGAACTCCTCTGGCAGGGGTCGGACAGCGAGGAGGCTTTGCGCCTGTTCGACATCGATCTTGGGCATAGCGAGAATGTGCGCCGCTGGTGGCCCTTCCTGCGCGACCGCCGCATCGATGCCTATGAAAAAATCACCCGCCGCTTCATCGACTGACGCGTGCAATACTGCTTTACCATCACTTGACCATTGCTAAGGTTATGAAAAGAAATACTATCCTGGCGGCACTGACCGCCGTATCGCTCTCTGCTGCCGTCACTCCCGTCGGCGCACAGCAACTGTTGCCGCAGCCGAAGCAGGCCGTCTTTGGCAAGGGCACTTTCAATCCGCAAAAGGGTGTCATCCTGATGGAGGAGACTCCTGGGGCGGGCCATGGCAAGGAGTACTACCGACTCCATATCACGCCCGACACGATGCGGGTGGCCTATGCCGACTCCACGGGCCTCTTCTATGCCACACAGACCATCAGCCAGCTCCGCAAGGGAGACCTGCTGCCCGTCTGTGATATCGAGGACTGGCCGAGCTATGAGTGGCGCGGCTGCATGATTGACATCTCCCGCCATTTCTTCCCGCTGAGTTTTCTGAAGAAGCAGGTGGACGTCCTCGCCCATTACAAGGTCAATCGCCTCCACCTCCACCTCACCGATGCGGGAGGATGGCGCATGCAGATAGACCGCTATCCCGAACTGACGAAGAAGGCGGCATGGCGCACGGAGAGCGACTGGACGAAATGGTGGATCGACAACGACCGCCGCTATATGAGGGAGGGGGACCCCGGGGCCTATGGAGGCTACTATACGAAGGACGAGATGCGCGAACTGGTGGCCTATGCTGCCAAGAAAGGCATCACGGTCGTGCCCGAGATCGAGATGCCGGGACATAGCGAGGAGTTGACCGCGGCTTGTCCCCAACTGAAGTGTGATGGCAACCAGGAGGCGCAGGGCGACGTCTGTCCGTCGAGCGAGACGACCTACGCCGTGCTCCACAACATCCTCGACGAGGTGATGGAGGTGTTTCCGTCGAAGTGGATCCATATCGGTGGCGACGAGGCAGGCAAGGGTAGCTGGGGATCGTGTCCCAACTGCCAGCGCAAGGCTCGGCTGCTGGGACTCCGTAGTACGGCGGACCTGCAGGGATATCTCATCCAGCGCATCGCCGCCTATCTCCGGCTGGAGGGTAGGGAGGCCATCGGATGGGATGAGGTGCTCGACGACAGTCTGGCTGCCCACGCGCCTTCGCTTGGCGAGAACGTCAACGTGATGGTATGGCGCGACATCAAGGCGGCTCAGCGGGCCATGCGTAGGGGTCACAACGTGATCCTCTCGCCTGGCGACTACTACCTGGACCGCTACCAGGACGCTCCGCCCACGGAGCCCTTTGCCGGAGGAAGTTATCAGCCACTGCGCAATCTCTGGAACTTTGATCCCGCGCCCTATAGTGGCGATGGCTTCACGGGTCGTGTGCTGGGTGTGCAGGGCAATCTTTGGACGGAGTATATCAAGACGGAGGACTATGCGGAGTATATGCTCTATCCCCGCGAACTGGCCATCGCCGAAGTGGGATGGAGCGGACGTAGCCGATCCTACGAGGAGCTGAGTGCTGCCGTCGTGGCGCAATATCCGTGGCTGGCTGCGCAGCATGTCCAGGCTTTCGACCTCAGACGGGAGAAGGGAGACCGCAAGGAGAAGCAGAAGCCCGTGCGCCATCTGGCTGTCGGGGCAGGAGTGACCTATCACCAGCCCTACTCGCAGTCGTATGTGGGACAGGGCGACGGCACGCTGACCGACGGCATGTGTGGCGGATGGTCCTATGGCGACGGCCGTTGGCAGGGATTCATGCAGCGTCGCGACACGACGGTGGCTCCCTTCGACATCACCATCGACCTGGGCGAGGAGAAGCGGTTTAGTACCGTCAGCCTCGACTTCATGCAGAGCGACGGCGCATGGGTGTTCTATCCCAGCCGTGTCACGATCAGTATCTCCAGCGACGGCGACCATTTCGTGCCTGTCTATGACCAGGCGTACACCCGCGAGCGACTCAATGTGGTCGGTACGCGTACGGTGACGTATCAGGGCAAGAAGCAGAAGGCGCGTTTCGTCCGTATCTCCGCCAAGGAGGACAATCCTGGCGAGTGGGTCTTCACGGACGAGGTGAAGGTGTATTGACGCGGGATCGCGGTAGTGGCAGGTCGGCCATTGGAAACGGAAGAAGTCGTTTCCAATGGCCGATTTTCTTTGTGGGGGAGAGGTGAGGGTGGTGCTTGTGTAACGACCGTTAAACTCGCTAAGTGATGTTAAATTATTCTCGGCTCTGTGGTTTAAGCCATAACTTTGCGGCTTCTTTCCAAATAGGTATAACGAATTGATTGTATTCATGGTATGAGTAACTTGAGAAATGGAAGCACTGCCGAGAAGCGCTGCAACCGTATGGGGTGGATTGGAATGCTCGTCACGCTGGGCATTGTCTTTGGCGACATTGGTACGTCGCCTCTCTATGTGATGAAGGCCATCCTCCATGTGGGCCAAAGAGTGGACGAACCAATGATCTTGGGTGCGCTGTCTTGCATCATCTGGACGCTTACCCTGCAGACTACCGTCAAGTATGTCCTCGTGGCCCTGCGGGCGGACAACCATGGCGAGGGAGGCATCCTGGCGCTCTACGCCCTGCTGCGTCGCCACAAGAGAAAGTGGATCTATCTGCTGGCCCTTATGGGAGCAGGCACCTTGCTGGCCGACGGCATCATCACGCCTGCCATCACCGTGACCACGGCCATCGAGGGTTTGGAGAGCGTCAGTCCACATCTGCCCGTCCTCCCCATCACCCTGGCCATCATCACCGTCGTCTTCTTTGTGCAGCGCTTCGGCACGGAGAGCATCGGCAAGTCGTTTGGTGGCTTCATGCTGCTGTGGTTTCTCCTGCTGGGTGTGGTCGGCACGATCAGCCTCGTCTCCTATCCGCAGGTGATCCGGGCGCTCAATCCCTATTATGCTCTGCGGCTGCTGGCGACGTCGCCCGAGTGGTTTCTCGTCTTGGGCGCGGTGTTTCTCTGTACTACGGGTGCGGAGGCGCTCTATTCCGACTTGGGACATTGTGGCAGGCGAAACATCACCGTGAGTTGGGCCTTTGTCAAGACGATGCTCATCCTCAACTATCTCGGGCAGGGAGCGTGGATCCTCTGCCATGCCGACGTGGCGGCTTCGGTCAATCCGTTCTATGCCATCATGCCTCAAGGCTTGCTGATCTTCTCCATCGTGATGGCTACAGGGGCAGCCATCGTGGCAAGCCAGGCCCTCATCAGTGGCACGTTCTCCATCTTGAGCGAGGCGATGAACCTCGACTTCTGGCCTCGGATGCGCATCAAGCATCCCACTCATGTCAAGGGCCAGCTGTTTATCCCTGCGGTCAATATGGCCATGTATATCGGTGTGGTGCTGATCCTCCTCCTCTTTCGCGACTCCTCCCACATGGAGGCCGCCTACGGACTTGCCATCACCATCACGATGCTGATGACCACCTTGCTCCTGGGCTTCTACCTGCGCCAAAGGGGCGTGTCGCGCATCCTCTGCATGGTCTTTGTCGGCAGCTACTGTGTCATAGAGGGCATCTTCCTGGCCGCCAACCTCTCCAAGTTTCTTGCCGGAGGATGGTGTACGTTGCTCATCGCGGGCGTTCTTTTCTGCATGATGCTGGTGTGGGTGCGTGCCAAACGTATTCGCCGTCAGCATATCTCCAGCAAGCCGCTGAGCGACTACTATCAGATCATCTCCGACATCAAGGCCGACGATCGCATACCCAAGTATGCCTCCAACCTGGTCTATGTCAACCATACGGGAAAGGAGAGTACCGTGGACGACAAACTGATCTACTCCATCATCAACAAGCAGCCGAAGCGTGCCGACCACTATTGGCTCATCAACCTGGAGTATGTGGATGCGCCCGATACGCTGGAGTATAGTTGCAGCACGCTGGTGGAGGACACGCTCTATAGCGTGACGATGCGTATCGGTTTCCGCATAGAGCCTCGTGTGAGTCTCTATCTGCGCCAGGTCGTCGAGGACTTGGTGGCAGAGAGCAGGGTGGATCTGACCAGCTGCTACCCCTCCTTGCGGCGCTATGGTGTGGCGGGCGACTTCCGCTTCATCATCATCCATCGCGTCTATTATCCCGAAGACTCGTTAGACCGTCGCCACAACCTCTTGATGAGTCTTTATGCGCTCATAGGCAAGATCAGCATCGACGAGCCCAAGGCGCTCGGTCTCGACACCTCGGTCGTGGTGGTGGAGCGCGTGCCCCTGATTCTCTCTCGCAGGGAAGGCCACGTCCGTCGCATTATCCCAGCCTTGCCCGAGGGGGAATAGGCGGGGCGTGCGGGGCGTTTGCCTTGTCGGTATATGCTTTGGGGGCTGTGCCAAAACCAATGGTTTGACACAGCCCCCAAAAGATATAGTCGTCAGGTCGTTGCGTGGCGTGAAGAAAGACGCCTCAGCGTCCTACTTCGTCTTGGTGAGCACATACAGTTTGGCCGTCTCTCCCTCGGGCTCGTTGCCCAGCGAGTCGGTCATGACGACGTGCTGGTCGTCCTTCACCTTGTAGTAGGTCTGCTCGCCACTCGACGGGCGTTCGAGCACCAGTACCTTGCCGTCGAGCACGCGCAGCACGCCGCTGGCCTCGTCGTGGCCGTCCTTGCGCTCCAGGTAGTCCTGCGTCAGCTGGTAGGTGCTGTCGGCATGGATGGTGAGCACGGTCTTGATGCCCGGGCAGTCGGCGGCAGGGAGGGTGCCCTCGTAGGTGCCGGCGATGGAGGCCAGGTCCATGCTGTCGATAGAGGCCGTGTCTTGGGCCACGCTGGTGGTGTCGTTGTCCGCGGTTGGTGCGGTCTTCTGGTCTGTGCAGGAGGACATCAGCGCCATGGCGGCGAGTCCCCAAATCATCCAATTCTTTTTCATACTTCTCGTTTTGATAACAAACTTATTTTGTCTATAGAGCGGCATCATCCGCTATGGCTTGCCTATTTCGTGCGTAGATAAATCAAGTCAAAATACATCAGTCGCGTTCTGATAGGCTCTGTGGAAGTGGTTGGCTCTTGGTCTTTATAGTGTAAGAACGCCCACTCTTCTTTATCTGATGAAAACAGAAATTTAAAGTTGTTTCGTTGATAATATTCAAAGACTTTCGGATGATTGACGGCATCTACTACGATGTATCGACATCCCGTTTTGTTCAATGGGTCAATAAACCATGACTTGATGAAGTCCAACAACTCATCTCCAATATGATATCCACTAAAAGAATCGCTAACAGCCAATTGTCCAACTAAAACCGCAGGATATTGTGGCTTTCGCTTGGCATTAGGTATTTTTCGATTCAATTTGTTCCTAAGACTAGATGGAAGTGAATCTACTTTTACGCTTGAATTGGCTACAGTGAATGCACAAACAATTTCATACGTGTCAGGTTTGACAAAACAATATGATTTTCCAAGCAACTGATACGTATAGTCTGCATAGTCATGGGTGAAGAACTCTGTTATGTCCTCATCCTTGCAGGTGAAGCTTTTGCATTGCTGCAAGACTTCCTCTGTTAGTTCCATGAAATCACACTGCTCTAACATATTAAATGTACAACCTTGAACGTTTTAATATGGCACGAGCCTTGGCTACTTGTTTTGAGAAGTCGATGGAACCACGCTTTTCCAATGCCTCATCAGCAGCTTCTACGAAACGAGCCGCTGCTTCACCGTGAAGGACGGGTATTGACTTTATTTCTATTGCCATAATCTTCTTGTTTTAAATGTTATGCTCTTGTTCAATTTTGCAAAAATATAATTTTATTCCCATATTGCCAAATATTTTGCCAACTTTCTGCTAAACCCAATTACTCCTCATGCCATTATGAATCTCATGTGGAAGTCACTTGGCCGCATGATGGTCGTTCAGAAACCTGCTCACGTCCTTGACGGCTTCTTCAAAGGCTGTGGGTTGTCCTGGGACTGTTATGAATAGATGGGTGGCGGTGGGATAGACGCGGTAGATGACGGGTCTGCCAAGGTTGTGGAGGCGCTGGACAAGTTCTGCAGTTTGGTCCAGGAGAATGTCGTGGCCTGCCGATATGAATAGCGCGGGCGGCAACGTTTTCAATGCGTCGTCATCACACAGGCCTACCGACACGAGCGGCTTGCGCTCCTGACGATTGGCATAGGCTTCGTTGAACGCTTCGAGGAGCTCAGCATCGTTGCCATACCCCTTGGCATACTTTTCCCAAGAAGGAGTCCTTTCGGTGAAGAGTTTGGTCACGGGATAAATCGGTATCACTTTGCGAATGCCCGATGCTGACATGGCGGTTGCCAATGCCAGGTTGCCCCCAGCACTGTCTCCTCCTACGGCTATCATCGTGGTGTCGCCTCCCCAGTCGGCCGCGTGTTCTTGCAGGTAACGTACTGCCCTTTGACAATCTTCGAGTGCGGCAGGGTAGGGGTGGGCAGGTGCCAGACGATAGTCTAATGCTGCCACCAGGCAGTCGGCCTCCAGGGCTACAGCTGCACAGAACCGCGCGCAACTGTTGATGCTGCCAAAGCACCATCCTCCGCCATGGAGGTAGAGCAGGATGGGGCGCTTGCGGTCAGTCTCATGCTTGGGAGAGAAGAGACAGATGTTCTCTCTCGGATAGAAAGTCTTGACGCCTTCCGGCAAAGTAGGCGGCTGGTTTCGGCTCTGCCTTATCTGCTGTAGTTCGGTGTCATTGCCTTCCATTGCTTTCCTTACGGCCATCATCTGTATATGCTGCAGTCCTGGCTTCATATTGGCCAAGAAAGCCTGCTCCTCCTCCAACATCTTTTGCTGGCGGATCGAGTCGGGACAAGCAGCCCGACAGGTGAGAGTTGACACGAGTATCATGACTGACGTTAGAAGTATAAGTGATCCTTTTGTCATTTTCAAATCTTTCTTTTCTTCATCCATTTCTTCATCACCTGGTGATTGCCGTGGTTGCCACCTTTGTAAATTCTTGTGGATGGTTCACCCGGTGGGCCTGAATGATGTCTGCAAAAGTAAGAATAAAAAATGGAAGCGCAAAAATCAAAGCAACACAATTGACCAGGTGGTAGCCTTTAGTTACCCTCCCTGCCACTCATAAGTTATCATCGAAGTCGGTCTTAAGTTACCATCGGGAAGGTGGCTATCTTAGGGTCAAATTCTGTGGAATATTCAGGTCAAAGCTGTAAGATCTTTAGGGTCAAAACCAGTAGAATATTCAGGATAAAAAACTGGTAGGACACACTTGCGCTGATAGAATCTCCATGCTTTTCGCCCTCTATATACATAGACGTCGAGCAGCGACTACGAATATAATGATCGTCAACGAAAACGAATATAAACGTCGTGCAACGACTACGGACATAAACATCGTACAACGAAAACGAAAAACGGAGGACGCAAAGATGGATAGAACAACAGCCGAAAAGGAATGGCTCCGTCGCATCAGTGGCGGAAAGTCAGCGGTTCCCCAGAGGAAGCCGACGAGCGACCAGACGAGCGATCAGTCAAGCAGCAAGCCCAGGCCCAAGCCTCAGCCGACGGCCAAGAAGCATGGCAATGGTTTTGGCGACATTGCCGGCATGGAGGACCTGAAGCAGCGGGTCAAGGAGGGCTTCATCAATGTGCTCCAACATCGTGATCTGGCCGACGCCTACGGCATCCGTCCTCCCTCCATGCTCTTCTATGGGCCTGCGGGATGTGGCAAGACGTCCTTTGCCGAGAAAATGGCTGAGGAGGTTGGCATCCACTTTATCAAGGTCGTCCCGGACGATTTGGCCAGCACCATGGTGCACGGCACGCAGGAGAAGATCGGCGAGGTCTTCAAGAATGCGGAGAGACACGCGCCGGCATTGCTCTTCTTTGACGAGTTTGACGCCATGGTGCCGCGTCGCACAGGAAACGAATACAACCAGCACTACGACAGCGAGGTGAACGAGTTTCTCTGTATGCTCAACCATGCTTCCGACAAAGGGGTCTATGTCCTTGCCGCCACCAACCATCCCGAGCGCATCGACAAGGCCGTGCTGAGGATGGGACGCATCGACGAACTGGTCTATGTGGACATGCCCGACCACGAGGCCCGCAAGAGTCTGTTTGCCCTGGAACTGGCCAAGTTGCCAAGGGAAGAGGACATAGACATGGACCGGCTTGCCCACCTGACGCAAGGCTACAACTGCAGCGACATCAACTATATCGTGAAGTCGGCAGCGCGCAAGAAGTTCAACGAGGCGATAGGCTGCGGAGAGCATACGCTGCAGAATATCACCCAGAAGCAGCTCGAAGAGATCATCTCCGGGCGCAGCCCCTCGGTCAGCAGTCGCGACCTGCGCGAATACCAGCGCGTCCACAGGGAGTTTTCGCCCAAGGACAAGGGCGGTCAGCCGGCCAGCATCGGATTTCGATAACAACAACGTATAACCCATCAATGTAAACGATTATGAAAGAAAAAATCTTAGAGGCTTTTGCCCGTCTTGGTTTCTGCTTGGAGAAGAGCGACGACGTCGGCTATGAGTTTGAGTATGAAGGCATGACGCTTCTCTATCTGTGCAACGAGGACGACGAAGACTTCCTGGCCATTGCGCTCCCAGGCTTCTATGAATACGACGAGGAGAATGTCGCCACATATTGTGCGCTCTCGGAGAAGATCAACGCCTCGCTGAAATATGTCAAGGCGTTCACCCCGGGCCATAGCATGTGGCTCTGCTACGAGCGCGAGCTCTTCGGCGGCGAGGGTCTGGAGGCCTTGATCTCTCGGATGATTGCCCATCTGGAGGCCGGCGTGGTCTTCGCCAGCAAGGCGGTGAAGGCCATCGAGGAGCAGTTCGCCGATAGCGACGATACGAGCGAGGGCTGCGAGGAACTGACGGACGACAACGAATCATAACTGGAGAACATTCTTATGGACAAAAGATCAATGGTCATCAGCGTGCTGGAAGACATGGGCTACCAGCCGCGGGTGGATAGCGACGGCGACGTGTTGTTTCGCTTTCAGATGAAGCACCTCTATGTGCTCGCCACCCAACAGGAGGAAACTCCCTTCCTCGTGGTCATGCTGCCGCAGTTTTACGAGATGAGCGAAGGCGAGGAGATCAAGGTCCTCACCGTCTGCAACAAACTCACGCGAGAGGTGAGGCTGGCAAAGATCTACATAGATACCAACCTCACGGAGGTCACGGCCAGTTGCGAGTTCTTCTACAGCGATGAGGCTTCCCTGCGTCTGCAACTGGAGCATTCGTTGGTGATACTGGGCCGGGTACGCTCCGCTTTCCGCCAGGCGCTGGTAGAGTTCGAAGAGTAATTGGGATTATATATATAGTGGTAGGGTGGGTGCGCTTGTCGAGCCCGCCCTACTAACGTTTTAACGTTTTCGATATCGGGTGTGTCTTCCGAGGAAGCCTCACGGAAGTCAGCCTATTGCTTTCTCCGTAGCTCCTCTATCAAGTCGTTGACAATATAGGTGTCGCTCATCAGATGCAGCCCAAGTTCTTTGTCGTGAAGCATTTGGCAGACTTCCGAGTCATAGAAGATTTGCAGCGCCCGGTCTGTTGATATATGCAGCGTGTCTGCCAGTTGTGCAATGATACGTGCTATTTTGTTCCACAATAAAAAGTCTAACATAATTATATCCTTTCGTATGACTTGAATTGTAAATAGTTGTCAACTATCTTTTGGTTTAAAATGCATATTTGGTAGTTGGGCTTGTGATAAACCAACTGGCGGAGTGTGTGCTCTACGTCAGCATAACCATTGATGTAGGCTTCGACGGCATCGATGACACGATCATCAGCAACGCCACCTTCTATAATGTCAAAACCACTCCAGGGCTGTTTTCCTTTCCTGCTGTCTACAACGAAGTCGAGCCATTCTTTGTCGTAAGCATCGAATCGCTTTGTGTTGTAGTTGGGTAGCAGATCGAGTTCGTAGGCGTTTACTATTGCAAATTCTGCTCGTCTAATTGTCTTGATACGAACAGCCCATTGGGATGCTTGTTCAAACAATGGCGTGAGGTAAAAGCCTGGACCAAAATCCAAGTCTTTTCTACCAATGCTTACTAATGGCTGCTCCACAATGACGTTTGAGCCATGATATAATGTTTGCTTTTCCATTATTCTTCTTTCTCCCAATTTTTAAGAGCCTCGACCACGTCGTTTGCTACGGCTTCGCGGCTTTCGGTATGCAATGTCTCATAGCAGTCCTGAATGAGACTCTTGATAAGGCCCACTTTGTCCAGCCGCCTTCTCATTTCAGATGGCGATATGCCCATTTTCTGTGCCGAGGCTTCGATAGCCAGCACGGTAAAGGCAAGGCGGTCGAACTCTGGGCAACCTTTTAGCAATCGTTCTCTGTCCTCCATGCTTTCTCCTCTCCTTTTATCTTGTTAAGTGTCTGCTCTTTCTTTATCAATCGCAATTAGAATGCAAATATACGTTTTTTCTCTGACATGACGCTCTATGAAGCGCGGATAATGATATTTTTATCCAGGATCTTTTGGAAACTTTGTTTTTAATGGCTATCTTTGTATCTGTAAGAAAAACAAGATGAAGACAGAGAAACAACAAAGCGTGGCTGCCGCTGCCTTCGCCAAGAAATGGGAAGGCAGGGGATATGAGAAGGGCGATAGCCAGATTTTCTGGACCGAACTCCTCACCGAGGTGATGGGCTGGTCGAAAGTGACACCAAGTTGCACACCATCATGGCCTTCTCTGTCATGCTTTTGAAAACAACATTGAACGACATACTTGGCCTTAGACTATGCCGTATTTATGGAGGCGGGGAAATGAAAGAATGCTGTTTGTTTGATGTCTTGAAAATGATGTCCAAAATGCAGTCGTGAGCAGGCTTCCTGCCCTCTCGGCTGACCCACTAAAATGGCTCGAAAAAGTATATTGACTTCGTAGGCCTGCGAAGTTAACTTCATAAAAAGGGGTGAAAATGAGCGCTTGTCGCCACGATAAGGTCGGGGGCAATATGCAAGCCAACACTCGCTTCCAAAGAGACAATACTACTATTTCGAGTGGGTGGGTATGTTCCGTTTTCGCCATTTTGAGCCAAAAGCGCATTAAATTGATCCATGATCGGAAAGATTCCTCCAAAAGGAGAGAGTATCTCGGATTTTATTTGTACATTTGCCATGTCATTCGGAGATTTTACTATACTTCTTTTTGCAGCACTAAGGTAGGTGAAAAATTCGACGTGGCAAAATTCTGAGCAACTTTTTGTTGCTCAGGTACTTATAAAATGCTAACTCATAGAGCTGCGGAAATTAGGTGTAATATGGAACTACAAGACATTATCAACAAAATTGATATTGAGCAAAAATGGCATGATAAATATTGCTCCTTTGTGCCAAAATTCATAGAAAGCGCAAAGACTTGTAAAAGTTGGCAAGATTGGGACAAGGATTTGTTTTATGAGTTCTTTGAACGAGGAGGAGACCAATGTGTATCATCTTTACAGCAAGGGTATTTTACAAAAAAAGAAAAGGCTAAGATAAAGGATGATTGGAATGAATTGGCTCCGATGCTTAAAGCTATTGCAGAAAGTCAAGATTCCCCTAAATGGGATGTCTATGAAGAAATTAAAGTCTTTATAAAACAACGAACTAATCAAGATAGAAGGGCAGCAACCAACCGTCTAATAGCTTCATTACAACCAAATCTGTTATGTACAATAGTGAAGGAAAGTTGCTTAGTGGAAACATTTAATCTTATGCGAAATGTAGGAATAGAAGATGTTCCGGAAATAGATTCTAATAGTTGGTTTAAAAGGAGCTACAGTTTATTGACTTTTTTCAAATCCAAACTTAAATGCAATTCTGTCTATGATATTTGTACTTACTCATGGCAGGTTCGTGATTATTTAAAAAACTCGTCAGAAAAGCAAACATGTAATATGGAAAATATTCAGTCATATATCAAACTTCTTAAAGCAAATAAGAATCTTGTTCTTACAGGTGCTCCAGGTACAGGTAAGACTTTCCTTGCAAAAGAAATAGCCAAAGCTATGGATGCAGAAGTAGAATTCGTTCAATTTCATCCATCTTATGACTATACTGATTTTGTAGAAGGGTTAAGACCAATAAAGAAAGGAGATATACTTGGCTTTGAACGGATAGACGGAGTTTTCAAAAAATTCTGCAAGAAAGCAATCGGGCTTCCCTCAGAACACTCAAATTCAGGAGGTGCTTATGTATTCATCATTGATGAAATTAATCGTGGTGATCTATCCAAAATATTTGGCGAACTATTCTATGCGATTGATCCTGGTTACAGGGGAGAAAAGGGTAAAGTAAAGACACAATATCAAAATCTCATCAACAAGGATGATGTCTTTGCTGATGGACTCTTTGTACCAGAGAATGTATATATCCTTGCAACAATGAACGACATCGACAGAAGCGTGGAAAGTATGGACTTTGCTTTGCGCAGACGTTTTGCATGGAAGGAGATAAAACCCGAAGATCGTTTAGAAATGCTTTCAGAAAAGCTCGACCATGATACTTGCGAAAAAGCAGCAAGAGTAATGGCAAATTTGAATAAGGCGATTACAAAAACACGAGGACTTGGCTCTGCTTATCAGATAGGTCCAGCGTATTTTTTGAAGCTGGACAAAGAACGCTATAATGGCGATTTTACTGCATTATGGGATATGCACATTGAAATACTCCTTAAAGAGTATCTACGTGGATATAGTAATGCAGATGCAAAAGTTGAAGATCTTAAGAAAATATATTTTGATTCGTCGAATGGCACAACAATAGATGACGCAGACCAATGATAACAATTCAAGACAACATTCGTACTGGAAAGGTTTGCTCACGTCATGATGTCGCAGACCTACTTCCTATCGCCAATAAACCCATTGGGCAACTATGCGAAGAAAACGAACATCTGCTTGTTTTCCCAATGAGCATAGATGATACCAATGATAAAATTGGCGACAATACTATTGTTGACATCTATGCTGAAGATGACAATTCGGTCAGGATAAAGTCTAACAATATTATGGGTTTTGTTGGACGAAAGAAACAACAGCTGAAGATATACTCACGTTTCGATGATGAGGAACATGATTTATTTCTTCACTATATGTTGCAAAAGGTATTTTCGTACAACATCTTTAACTTAGACTTTACAACATCAGAAGATAATGTTTTTGATTTTCTTCTATTTATGTTCCCTGCCATGTTGAAAAGAGCAATGTGTCAAGGCATCTATAAAGAATATAAAAGATTCAAACATAACGATTCAAATGTACGTGGAACAATAGACTTAAGTCGTCATATTAGGGAAAATATCCCTTTCAGAGGGACTATCTCGTATAATACAAGAGATTTCAGTCTTGACAATTCTGTTACCGAACTAATACGGCACACAATAGAATATATAAAGACTATACCTTTGGGTAATGCAATTCTGTCGTCCGACAATACTATTGCAGACTACATAAAGAAAATTATTTCATATACTCCGTCTTACCGTCATTCAGAGAGAATGGTAACTATTCAGCGATAGCCTTGCACCTTAATCCGCGAT
>ULWU01054035.1_pt1 | contig 27985 bp, 24 predicted proteins | sample 1960661 | NCBI WGS metagenome assembly ULWU01 (sample SAMEA4835821, study PRJEB28245) | human gut metagenome | biome: gut microbiome; material: fecal sample | place: Denmark | collected 2008
CCAATCCTTTGTGGAAATGTCCGTTGAACATCATCAAGAGACCTTGAAGTTGATTCCATGAGACGCCACCATTTGTCATTCTAGACAAGACTTTGACGGTCTGGTTAGATACACCCATGATCAAGGTATCAGCCATCTTTTCGTTTCCGAACTTTCTGAACATCTTGGTCAAACCGGAGATTACATGAGCGAAGAATCTTCCAGTCCAGCCCTTTGCATATTTGAGGTCAGACATAGTGGTGTTTGAGGTGATTTCGATTCTTGTCTTTTTCTTGTTCAACCATGTGAAGGTGTGAGGAGGAATAGGTCTTCCCAACAACTTCTCAAATTCAGCATCGGGAACATTTGTTACATCGCCAGTGAAATAGTGAGGAAGCTCTTCTTGTGTATAAGGAAGAGGTGCATTTGTTCCTTCGACATGGAATGAGGTGGTCAATTGCATGTCGACACTTGAAGAACCTATTGAAATTTCATAGTCTCCAGTTTCGACTTCCCATTTGTTTGTCTTGATGTTGAAGTAACGGAATGACTTATCATCGAAAGGAATGAAGACTTCTTTTTCTTCTCCAGGAAGAAAATTGGTCTTAACAAATCCTTTGAGTTCACGTACAGGACGAACGATTCCAGAGTTAGGAAGTCCGATGTAGAGTTGGCTGACTTCCTTACCTTCTCTATCACCGACATTCTTCACCTTGAAGGTGACACCCTTCTCGTCAACTTTGATATTAGAGTATTCGAACTTGGTGTAGGAGAGACCAAATCCGAAAGGATAGCAAACTTTGATATTTCTTGTGAGATAGTAACGATATCCGACAAACAATCCTTCTCTATATTCAGAAGTCACATCCTTTCCAGGATAGTAGTTGAATGAGGGCACATCTTTGTATTGGCAAGGGAAGCTCTCAGACAATTTTCCAGAAGGATTTACTTTTCCGGTGATGATATCGACAATGGATTTTGCTCCGGATTGTCCACAGAGTGATCCATAGATGATAGCGTCGCTGTTGTCACGAATGGCACCTAATTCTACAGCACATCCACAGGAGAGAATGGTGACGATCTTCTTTCCAGTAGCTCTTAAAGCTTTGATCAAATCGATTTGGTTTTGAGGGATGACATAGGTGGTTCTATCCATACCTTCGACTTCGGAGAATTCATCCAATCCTAAGTAGAGAAGGACTACATCAGACTTTGCAGCCAAAGCCAATGCTTTCTTTACTAATCCCTTCTTGGTCTTTCTTCCAATTCTCTTGAAACCTTCCTCGTATCCGATGAAGTTCAAGCCTGAAGCTTTGATAGCTTCGAGACCTGAGACGATTTCAGAAGGATTGATGATGGAAGAACCTGCACCTTGGTAACGAGGATTCTTTGCAAAATCACCGATAACTGCAACTTTGACATCATTGTTCAAAGGAAGTATGTTTCCTTCATTTCTGAGCAAGACTACGGATTCATCCATAGCTTCCTTAGCGATATCTGCATCTTTCTTGAAATCGACAGGTTGATCTTTGTCATAGGGAGTCTTGGTCTTGAAGACTAAATCCAAAAGGTAGTCGACATTTTGATCGAGGATGGATTCATCCAATTTCCCGTCTTTGATGGCTTTGACGATTTCTCTATTGGTCTCACCGACAGTGGTAGGCATTTCGAGTGAGTTCATACACTTCAAACCTTCGACTCTGTCGTTGTTTCCACCCCAGTCAGTCACTACAACACCGTCAAAATTCCATTCATCTCTCAAGATATCCATTTCGAGATGCTTGTTTTCGTTTGCAAAGTATCCGTTTAAGGAGTTATAGGCGGACATGATGCAAAGTGCTTGTCCTTCCTTGACTGCGATTTCGAAGTTGGTGAGGTAGAGCTCACGGAGTGTTCTTTCATCCACGACTGAATCCATGGACTCTCTCTTCAATTCTTGGGAGTTGGTGGCAAAGTGCTTTACACATGCAGCGATTCCGTTGGATTGGATACCTCTGATGTATCCAGCATCGATCTTACCAGCGAGGTAAGGATCTTCGGAAGAATACTCAAAGTTTCTTCCACAAAGTGGGTTTCTCTTGGTGTTGCAGCCAGGTCCTAACAAGACAGAGACTCTTCTAGCCTTGGCTTCTGCACCGATTGCAGCTCCGACTTTTTCGGAAATCTCTGGATTCCAAGAATTTGTGACTGCTGCGACTGAAGGAAAGCAGGTAGCCTTCAAAGACTCATTCAATCCCAACTGGTCTGAATCACCAGCTTGTTTTCTAAGTCCGCTAGGGCCATCAGATAACCAAATCGAAGGAATTCCAAGTTCGGGAATATCCATAGTTTCCCAAACTGTCTTTCCTGACATCATTGAAGCTTTCTGCTCAACTGTCATTTTCTTAATCAAATCTTCATGTTTCATTTCGATATCCTCTCTATAAAAGGGTGAAATCCTTTACTTGTGACATATATATCATAATATTGTTTTATTGAAAGCACTTTTACAAAGCCTTACATTTCTTAATTTATTTCCTAAACTTAGATAGAAAAATCAAATCGGATAAAAAAAGGATGTGTGGTTGAGCACATCCTTTTTAGATTCCTAATTTCTACTAGTTTAGAAGAATGTTCCTCTAGCTTCTTCCTTGACTTCCTTGCTGGCAGTGAAGGGGATTCTAGTGGTGTATCCGTCTTTAGCAGCGACGATCATCTTGGTAGGCCATTGCATGATGTCATGGTTCCACTTATAGATGGTATCGTTGTATTGCTCTCTAGCAGCAGTGATTTCCTTTTGGAGGTAGGAGTTTTGTCTCAAGCACTCTTCGAGTTCGTTATGAGCTTTGAGGTCAGGATATTGCTCGAAAGCAACGTTGATTTGACCGAAGAGCTTGTCGATGTTAGCGTTTGTCTCATTTCTGAGATTGTCGTCAGCAGCTTTTCCATTTCCACTTCTATAAGCAGCGATCTTTGTGTAGGTATCCTTGTCGAGATCGATAGCCTTGTCCAAGAGCTTGGCAGCGTTCTTCAAGATTTGAACTCTTTGTTCCAAGAAGTTGTCAATTGTTGAAGCATCGTGTTGAACCCTCTGCTCCAAAGAACGGAGGTGGTTTCTAGCCTTTTGCTTCATGACCAAGAAGATTACTCCTGGAATGATTCCACATATCCACAACAAAACTTCGAAAATTGTGGATCCTACTCCGACTTTGACAGGAATTTGCTTTTGGATGACGTTGACATCTCTTCCTTGCTCGGCGATAGGATCATTTACTTCATCTAATGGGTTTGCCATAATTTTTTGTCCTTTCTTTTTTATCTAATAGACTCGACTTTCATCATTGTTCTTTTTTTTGAACAAGTAAAGAATTACATATCTTCATCAACTATTTTATCATAACTTTGGTCTCTTTCACCACCAAGTGGAAAGCCTAGATTCCAACGATATCTGAAAATAGTTTGGTTTGTGTCTTTCATAGGGTATCTTTGACCATAACTCATGACTGGCTCTTCTTCACCTTCCTTCTTTTCGGGTTTGAAATCCTCTATATGGATGAATGTTCGTCTTGCTGCTTCAACATATTCTTTCCAAGGAACATCGACAGGATATAATCTTCCGTTACCGGCCATGACCATGTCGACATATACCCTATCGTATACTTTGTTTGAAGTCGACAATACAGAGTATTGATCAGTAGATTTGCTCTTTCCATCAAAATTGACTTTGAGTATCTGATCTGTAGAGGTTTCGGCAGGTCTAAAGACATCTAAGTCATCGTAGTTATTTACAACAGTCTCAGCCTCATATCTAGATACATTAGGTAGATCTTCATCGACATTGAATTCCCCACCTTCTGTGGTTTGATATAAAGGTATAGCTAATAGTGGAATAAGATCGAAGAATATTGAATCGAAGACTCTTTGTATTTCATCTACAAAGTCTTTCTTTAATTCATTGAAATCGTAGTTCACATAGAATCTTTCATAGTTGTAGATTGCACCACCATGAGCAGAACAAATGATGTTGATCTTATGTTCCTTGTAGAAGCCAAAATCATCACCAAATCCTGCTTTTCCAGTCAATATTTCCAACATGTTTTGCTGAGCTAAAGGTGTGAATAATAATCTATATTGAACTTCGTTGTTTCTATCATAGGCCTTAAACATGACTTCAAACTTAGTATTTGCTAAAGGAGTGAAGTTTCTTCCTTGCTTGATGGCTTGATCAGCAAGTCTGTTCAATTCTTTCTCACCTCTCTTAGCTATTTTTTCAGCTTCGGCATCGGATATCTTTCCAGTCATGTTTGGAGTTCTAGTAAAGGTTAAGTCTGGTGCTGCAGTATTTCCGTATATTAGGTAAGAATTAACTCCATATGTAGGACGAGGTGCAGTGTAATGTCCGATCAATGTTTCAGTCACAGTTCTAGTGTGGAGATCTCCATCTGAATCCCTATATGTTTCAGTATAAGTGACAACTCTTGATCCGGTGTATGTCTGACTCACTTTGTCCATTCTCTTCACATTCAATCTTATGAACGGATTTCCCTGGATTGATCCAGATTGTACATCGACTATACATTCGTTTTTGGAAAGGGATTCACTATATTGATATACTTTCTCCAACATTCTTAGCTTTTGTGGAGTTAAGTAATCATCTAATTCAAAAATGTCTGTAGTCTCTTTTAAGACCTTTTTGAAATCGCTGAAATCAAAGTAATTGTAGACATTTTTTATAGAGTTATAGACGTTGTTGTAAGCTTCACTAGCTTTGTCGCCAGTTTCCTTAGCTATTAAGGATTGAGCCTTTATCTTTTTGTTGTAATAGAAGATATTTACACAAAGACAAGTGATGGCGATTGCACCACCTACTAATGTCGTGATTAAGCCAGAAATTATATTTCCATCTGGCGTTTTTGAATTTCCTACCCACATGAGGATTCCTATAATCATAGCTATCAGACCGATTGCCATGACAACGTAGAAGAAGATTCTCCACCCTTTTAATTTCTTCAATCTATATTCATTTGCATTGTGATCATCTCTAGCTGATCTATATTTCTTACTTAGATCTTCATTCTCACCGGTGTTAATATTGGCTTTCTTCAACAATTCATCGATGTATTTTTCAGCATTTTCTTTTAATTTGGGCTTAAGTTCATTCAGATAGTAATCAATAGGATCATATTCATCACTATTTATTTTCATATTCCTACCTCCAATCACAATGTATAAATTATACAAGAAAAAAGAGGATTTTTGTAAATCCTCTTTTATATTCACTGATGCAAATTTTAATAAGTAGGCCTTCTAAGAATATCTCTAACGAATCTATAGAAAGCTAAGTATATGCAAATCAACTCCAAACGTCCTGCAAACATTCCAAATACTAAAACCCATCTTATCGCTACAGCATTAGCAATAGGAAGACCTACACCGGTTGTAACCCCAACACTCAATCCAGTACCAGACAATGCGGATGCAAACTCGAATATGCATTCGATAGCCGAATATCCATCGGTATTCTTTCCTAATATGGTTATTATTGTGCCTCCAACCATCATGATAGTTACATAAAGAATCAAATAACCATAGGATTCTAAGAAATCTAATTTGTTGATTTCTTTACTTTCCCCCAATCTATATATTGTGTGAGGATAGAATTTTCTCTTTGAAGAAAGTCTATCTCTTAAAGACCAATATAAAGCTTTGTAGGCTACGACAAATCTATATTGCTTTACACCACCTGCTGTAGATCCCATTCCACCACCGATGGTCATTGCTATGATGGATAGAATTAAAGCAGCTTCACCTAATTGTTTTATATCAGTCGTAGTAGAGAAACCAGTAGTAGTCAAGGCAGAAAAATAAAGATATGTTCCTTCTCTCCAAGAATCTAATACTGAGAGTTGCTGACTTAAGGAAGTGAATATAGAAGTGTAGAACAAAGGAATCATAATAATGCTTAAGATCAAGAAAAATTTTATTTCTGAATCTTTTAGTATCTTCTTCAACTTTCCTTTGAATAAGAAAAGATGTAATACGAAATTTGTTCCACCTAGAAGCATCAAAATAATAGATGTTATATTTATTGCTAATCCATTTACTGGCCAACCAGTAATAGAATTATATCCACCTTCATTTATTATTTCAGGTATACCACCTTCTCTAGTTGAAAAGCCACCTGTGGCAATAGCTGCTATCGCATGGTTGATGGCATCGAATGGCTCCATTCCTCCTATCAACCAATAAGATAGGAATCCAAGAATGATATATCCAATATAAATCAACAAGATCAATCTTGCAGATTTTGCTAGGTTTGGCATAAGCTTGTCGTTATGGCCCTCGGCTGTATAAAGCTTTAACCCATATTTATCTGAAATTGCGGAAGTGACGATCAAGACCAAACCTATTCCACCAAACAGTAGTAGTATGCTTCTATAAAATGTGTAGATATGGTATCCGGGGTAAGACATATCAAAGTTAAAGACAGTCAAACCTGTACTAGTATATCCAGAAGTGGATTCAAATACGGCATCTGAGAAATTCATTCTATATTTAGCAAAGTCAGGAGTTGTATATCCTCTTAACATGAATGGTACGGATCCAATAAGAATGGCTGATAACCATATCATGACTAGTAATGCTGAATCCTGGAATTTTTCTAGTTGTGTTCTTTCACGCTTATAAATCAAAAGAAATAGCAAGAATCCTAATCCTATCGAACTCATTCCCGGTATGAAAAAACTTAACCAGCAGTTTGATTCACCTGGATAAAAAGCAAGTAGAATCAAAGGGAGCATGGTGATGATTCCTATTAATATTAGGAATATTCCCAAATAACCGAAAATCAATCTATAACCTTTAGCTTGCTTTTTCATTATTGCACAACTTTCTTTTCTTTTTGTACGAACTTGATAATGTCTTTTTGTTCCTTAGGAGAAGAGACGATAAAAAGCTTATCGTTTGGATAGATGGTGGTTTGTCCGTTAGGAATTATGACGCTGGGCTTTCTATAGACACATGAGATTGTTCCGGTCTTAGGAAAGTTTATATCCATAATCTTTCTTCCACTCAATTCATAGTTTTCTTTAACTATGATTTCAGTTAAAACAATTTTATCATCTTCAAAAGACATGGATTTAGTAAATTTCTCAAGTGAAGATTCACTAAAAATCGATGAAGCTAAGATTTGTGTTGATGATACGACACTATCTAGACCTAATTTTCTGAACAATTCGACATATGAAGGGTCGTTCACTGTACAAATACATTTCTTGACATGGAAGACTTTCTTTGCCAACATGCAGCTTACAAAGTTATCCGTATCTTCTTTTCCTAACGCTATGAAAAGATCAGCTCCTTCGATATGCGCTTCCCTTAGTATTGAAGTCTTGTACGGCTCACCATAGATAACTGGGATTTGATTGGATTTGACTAGATATTGAACTATATCTTTTCTCGAGTTGATGACAATCAACTCGTTTCCTATCTTTCTGAAGGCTTTGATGACATAGTCAGCAGCAGAGCTGCCATCAGCTATTACTATTCTCATTTCTTTAAGCCTCCATCATTCTTTTCTCTTATATCCAAAAATTCTTCTAAAGAGAGCTTGAAAGGATAGATTGCATGGACGTCACAGTTCTCTAATAAAACTTCCAAGTTAGGATCGTCCAATCTAACGTAGATTTGAGGAACGTTGTATATTTTTCTAGCGACTAATGCCAAAAAGACATTGGTGTTATCATCACCGGTGGTGATGATTATTTCTCTTGTTGAAGTTATGTATGCTTCTTCGAGAAGAGACATATCAGTGGCATCTCCAACAAATGTATAACCACTAAATCCCTCGGATAGTTTTTCAAAAGACATTGGATCAGAATCCATGATCATAACGTTTTTTCCGCTGGAGGAATCCTTGTTAGCTATGGAAGAACCAAGTCTTCCACAGCCGATTATTAGAGTCTTGTTCTTTAATAGACCACTGTTTTTCATCAATTTATCACCTATCCTTTAATTATTGAATTAGTATTTCTTTCGACTAAACTAAGTTATATTTTAACACTTAACATTAATTCTAGGTTAATTTATGATTTAAAGTGCTTTTATAGCTGAAATTATCAATATAAATTGAATATAGTTTCTTCCTAGAAGATTTTAAAATTTTTGAGAAAGGAATTATTTGTTTATTTAGATTTCTTTAATAGAATAAACATTTCTAAATTCGGTAAAACAATTTTGCCGAGTGGTATAAAAAGCAAAGTGACAAGTTTTAAGTGGAAAATACGAAAAAAAGATAGTGATGCTAGTAAAGATAGCTCATTTAAAAATTATCCAACTTTAGAAGGATGTACATATCATTTGGAGAAGAATGAAAAACTTCTTCGTGACAATGTAACTTATGTTACTTTGGAAATTTATATTAAAGGATCTAGTGAACCAATAGTTTCAAATACTCTTACAATTACTGCTTTAATAAATAAATTATTTTAGGTTTTTTATTAGAACGATTTTAGATATAAATCTATTTTATTGGTAGTCTTACTTAGAAATATTACTGCGTATTACCCTTTTCTATTATAATTTTGGCATTTGCTGATTGAATGATCTATATCCATTTTACGAACTTTATCTTCTTAAAATTTAGTACCCAAATGTTGATGACCACACAAGGCATCCACACTTTGCAATTTATATGCTTTTGAAGTAATAGCTGTATGTGTTGCATTTTTCAGTTTCATATAAAAACAAACGCTTGATTAAGTAAGATAATTTAATCAAGTAAACTTATTAAACTCAAACTAGAATGTTTCCTCATTACATATCAAAAAAGCAGCTAAATTGCATCCATCAAGTACATAGCAATCATAAGTATGGTTTTCCTTATAAGTAGTCGGTTGATACTTCCAATCGAAAACCATACCAGATTCATTGTAGTCATAGTAGCTGCAATAGATTTTGCCATCAGTGGTTTCAAAGAATTTGTCCCAAGCTCTTTCTCTTTCAGAGTTTGGCTTTAAGAAATCACCTTTCTCTTTGTGGAATGGTGTTAATTCAACTTTATCTGAATATTTCCATATGTACATCACAGGTAAGTTGTAGTACTTATAATTACCTTCAAATCCTAGGTTCCACCAAAAGATAACTTGTTCTCCTACTTCAAAGTCTTCTAATGTTAAGCGATTAGTTTCCTTTTTCTTTTTGTAACTGATGTTTGTATCTATGGCTGAATAGAACAAGACATCAGGTTCTTTTGTGGCTCTAGTAACACAAAGATAATGTTCGAATCCAAATCTATCAGAAACATAATACTTATTTTCGTTATTTTTTCTTAAAGTACCTTTCTCATAGCCGTAGAGTTGATAATCGCCTAGATAAGCCGGTTCTGTGTGTATAAGGTTAGTAATATTATCTTTAGACGAACAAGAGATTAAACTCAAGGTAATGAATAGACAAGGTAAATATTTATATTTATTCATAACTTTTAGTGCTCCTTAATGCTGCTATTGTTGCATTTGTTATTTTTACTGCATATCCATGGTTATCTAATATGTTGGTGTATGCCACTATACCCGCTACACCAAAATATGTTTCCAAAGTCATTGAATCTTCATATTGGAACAATAATGGGCCGCCACTCATTCCTCCAATAGCATAATTATATAATTCATATAATGCTGTGTTGTAATTTTTTACGCCTCGTGCACTTGAGTATGCTAGTTGTAAATAGTTTGGGTCATCTTTCTGTAGGTTACCTAAGTAACCGCAAGCATAATTATTTACATCGCCTAATGTATAACCCGCAGCGATAGAAAGGTAGCCTGTGTAATATGATAACTCATGTGTCTTTTTATCTTTTTCGTCCAAATAGTCATCAACTATACAATAACACCAGTCATCATCTTGATTTCCATTTATGTAATAAGAATACGGAATTATTATCTTTGAAACATTAAAACTGCAGTAGAATTCATTATTCTTTTTTTGCTGAAGTATTCCAATTAATGGATTGCTGAAAAATTTACCGTTTGAATAAAAACAATGAGCGGCTGAAAGAACAGATCTATCAGAAACAGTAAATGCTGATCCTTGGTGTATTATATTATTTTCAGAACATCTAGTAATACAAATAGAACTTAGCTCATAATGTTGTTTGTCTTCATAGTTAGGATAAACAAAATTTCTTGAGAATTTTTGCGTACTATTGGCATCACTCATATCAAAAGAATAATAATAATTTGAAGAATAACTTGGCTTTTTAGAACTAGTTTCAGTAGATGGATAAGATGAATAATAAGTGACAATTAAATTTGTGCTTTTGTTTTTTACATCATAAACAATTAATTTCAACTCTTCTGATGTTGAAGCTGCTACTGGAATAGAGGAATGATAATCCAAGGAAGTAATATAATCTTTCGAATAATCCGCTTTCAATACCCTTACTAAAAATTAATTTTGCATAGAAATATATCAAATATGACTATGTGTTATCTAAATGATTATATGCTTATGGATTAGTGTAATGTAGAAACAACCTAATTGTGAAAGAATAAATTTTATGATTTAATTATAGATTAAGAAAAAACAGTTTATTTTTTACAATGAAAAAGACAGCATTAGCTGTCTTTTGAATTCTTAATTTTCTTTTTTATTATGATTCTTTTTTTATATAATTGGTTTCCTATTAAGGAAGTAATCATATGTTCCTTCGATTATCAAGGACATTATCATTATTAGAATGCCTGTAGTTATAGCTATTACTAAGAATACTTCTAGATATGTCAGATGTTCCTATCCAAATACTTTAGGCAGGTTTTATTTCCTCTTTTTTGCTTAATCTAATTTCTCACCACAATTATTGCAGTATTTAGAGTCGGATGGAGTTCTCTTTTCACAATGCGGACATTTGATTTCATAATTTAACTTGTTGCCGCAGTTATTGCAGAACTTAGAATCTTTTTTATTTAAATGTTTACATTGCTTGCATTCTATCGTTTCTTGTCCATCTGTGCTTTCTCTGATACCAGATGCTATATCTTTGTAATATTCTTTTGCTGTATCTACTGTTTCTTCTCTCATGTAATTCATATAATCTTTTTGAATTGGAGCACTGGTTCTAGCTGCGAATCTACTCATTGGTCTCATAAGTCCTAGAATCAAAAAGACTGCACCGACAAACATTACGGGTATCGCTACAAATCCAATCCACATAAAATTTTCGAAAGAACCTGTAGATATCATGACGATATTGAAGATTTCTAAACCTAATCCTATCAATTCAATTATTGCACCTATCACTATCAATATTATCGATGTCTTTTTATTTATTCCTTTTCTGATTTCATTGTTTTCATCTTTTCTCATATATCGTTATCCTCCTTTTTTTATAATTATAAATTAAAGAAATGGATTAGAAAAGTAATAATGATTTTATTATCAAAAGTTTGATATCAATTCTATTTTGAATAATATGCTCTAAATTTAATTTTTATTATTTAGTTGGAATTTAAGACTTTATTGTTTATAATCCATACATGAAAAAGAACAATATTGATGAATACTTTCATTGCAGTGAAACCAAAAAATATGATGAATATCATAGTTTTAAAGCTGAACAGTATTTTGGGAAAGAATTGAAGGATTCACCTAAAGAATTAAAAGATGTTCCTGAATCTTTTGAAGATAGCGATAAAAAATCAAATGATAAAGAACAAGAAAATAAATCAAAAATCGATGAACAGGATTTAGCAAAAAGAGTCGAGAATGTCGAAGGAAATAATGCTGCAGTAAAATCTGCTACTCCGGTTGCTACTACTGTAGCCTCAGTTGGAACTGTTGCCGCTACAGCTGTCACGGCTGTTGTTGCTTTGACGGTGATGGATGTTCTACCTTCCAATAAAAACAAAGTTCCTTTTGAAGTGTCTAAGGACACTATCAAAGAAGTGTTGAGCCCAAACAAAATCAATTTGGATTTCGATATAGATAATTATTCAAGTGATACTGGATTTGAGATTTTTATAGAACAATTTGATAAAGATGGGAATTCATTAGGGAAAGATAAAGTAGATTCTAGTTTGAATGATAACAACTCTCATATGTCATTGGTTTGTGATGCTTATTATGGACTTGCCAGTTATAAATTTAGTGTTCAAAGTCTTGATGGTAATGATATATATTATCAAAGTGATTCCTTTGATTTTGATTGTGATCAATCATTCCAAGCTTCTTATACTAAAATAACTCCTAATGATTGTCATTTAACATATAATGAGGATGGCACATTCGATGTTGAAATAGAAACTGGTTTTGTTTGTGAATATGAAGATGTCTTCGAATACAAAGTTGATGTTTATTCAACAGATGGCGTCTTGTTAAAAGAATACATTGGAACTGATAGCATCATCGATGTCAAAGGATTGAAAGATATTTTTGGATTCTATATTCAATATCAGGATATAGGTCATTTTAAAAACGAAGATAAGATATTCAACAGTTTTATAGCTGAAATGAATACGATAATTCATGCTCCTGTGTTTTTCTTGATGGAAAAGCCAGAATTTGATGGGTTAAATTTTATGGTTCCCTATACGTATGAAACGGCTTATGAAGGTAGAAAAGATAAGGTTAAATTTGAGATAGATTCTGATAAAGGAAAATCCACTTTTGATTATGAGTTGTCTTCCCCTAACGGATATATCACTTTCGATGGACTTGAAGATGATATAGGAAATGTCACCATCACCCCGATCCTTGAATTCTATGATTATCAATCGGATGGCCGAAGCCATAAGCTGAAGATGTCGACTCATTCATATGATTTCAGTTATTCTTTCGAAATAACATCTGTTGATTGTGACTTCAGCGACGATAGCTTCGATACGATTCCGATTACCATGGAATTTAGTGGTGCAATTCCTAAAGACTATAAAATCAAAATAGATAATGGCGATACGAATATCCAGGATATAAACATAGTATCCGAAACATCATTCAATACATTGAATAAGACTGATGGTGGAACATTGAGTGTCAGTATCTTTGATAGGAATGGAAATCTTTATAGAGAGTTAGAAGACATAACAATTCTATCTCAAGGCAAAGCTTTGGATATCTATACAAGCCCCGTATATACTGCAGCAAATCCAGGCGATTCATTAGTCACCTATAACGATGATGGAACTATCAACCTATATAGATTGATAAACTTCCCAGACTTCCCAGACACTGATTTATCTTATTTCTGCGATGCTTCTATCTATACGAAATCAGATGTGTCTACCTCGACTATTCACTGTATTACTCAAGATAAAGTTGCTGCTATATGTGATTTAGAAAAAAAGCCATACTACTTCTTGTATTACAGTTTGATGAAACAAGGCATAGTAACTTATAGAATGGAACAAACTATGCCTTCTGGTGGAATAGAATTCAATGAAATCTTGTCTGCAAAAGGTACTTATGATTCATCTACTGACAAGACTGAGATTGTTATATCTTCTTCGATGGGTGCATATATTGAAAACAAGGTCATCTATCAATCTCAGGAGTATAGCCAAATTGATTATGAGATGATGCAAGGTGTGAATTTGACAGTGACGGTCGATGGAAATGCTATAGGAAATCAATTGACTTGTAGCTACAGTCAGTTTTCCGGAACTTATGATGAAATCGGATCTATTTATTCGATAAAAGGAAATAGATTTATGGATACGACTCTGACTATAGAACAGTCTTAAAAGGAGGAACAAACTATGGAAACAAAAAAGAGTAATAAAAGAAAATGGATTTCTATTATAGGAATCACATTAGGAGTGTTGGTTTTGTTGGCTTTTGCAATCTGTGTCTCACTGGAAATGATATTGCCAGAGACAAATGGGTTTGTGACTTGGGCTAAAGAAAACATTTGGGACATCACAACCTTCCCCAGCATGATGCAAGCTCATTATAAGACATTGATACATTGCATAATCTTGATAGTGGTTGTTTTGATCGTGTCTAGATTGTTGCGATTGATGTTTAAAAAGATTATGCAGAAATCTAATAGAGCAAAGACAGTCATCACTCTATTGGATGGAATCATCAAATATGGTGCAGCCATAATCTTGATATTCTTAGTCTTGGATGCCTTCGGATTCAATTCAAAAGCAATTTGGGAATCAGTCGGAATCATAACTCTTATCGTAGGTTTAGGTGCTCAGTCTTTGATAGCGGATATTATCGCTGGTGTGTTCATAATTTTCGAAAATGAATACAATGTCGGTGAAATAGTAACTATTGATGACTTTAGAGGAACTGTCACTGAAATTGGAATCAGAGCTACAAAGATTACTGACTGTGCTGGAAACATAAAGATAATAAATAATTCAGATATAAAGAATGTCGTAAATTTATCAAGAGAGTTGTCTTTGGCAGTAGTGGATTGCGAATTCTCTTATCATGTACCTCTTGAAAAAGTTGAGAAGCTTCTAAAGGATAATCTTCCAAAGTTTAAAGAAAAGATTCCTGCAATTGTCGAAGGCCCATTTTATAAGGGTGTATCTGCTTATGAAGATAGCAATATAGCTGTAAAACTTGTAGCAAAATGTCAGGAAGAAGATCGTTATCAAGTCCAAAGGGACATGATGAGAGAATATCGTCAATTGTTCCTTGAAAATGGATTTGATCTCGACTATGAACAAATCGTCATCAATCAACCTTCCACAAATTCATATTCTGTCGATGAAGATACAAAGAAAGAAGCAGAAGATTTTGTTAAAGAGCAAAAAGATGCTTCTCAAGGAATTGAAGAGCAACAAAAAGACTAAAAGATATCTAGTTTGTTTCCTTTAAGTAATTGTTTTTATATGCCACTATTGCTTAGTTTTAAAAAAGTAAATGAACCCATCTTTGAATTTCTTTCTATCTCCTCAGGAGTATCTTTACAATCATCTAATAACTGAATTATAAATTTTTATCATTAATATCCTTATTATCCTTGGTATGGGTGGGGTCTCTTATATCAATGATTGAAATATTGTTATTTTAAACAACATCCTTTTTTTAGCCATAATAATTTAGATTAGAAATAAAATGTTTTTGATTCTATAGATTCATATATGTTGTCACCCTAATTCCATTAATTAGGCTATTTGATGGATGCGTACTTTTAAAGATTTATCACCTTTATAATACTTAAAGTTGATTTATTTTATTAAATATGTAGAATAGCTTCGATTGGATTGTTTAAATAGTTTCTGATATCTATGAATACTTTATTATTTGCTTTAATTTCATTATTATCAGTAAAACCTTTGTTTGTATTGAATAGTACACCTACTCAACTAAATGAGAGTAGTAATACTGATTTAATAGATGATAGCAATTTTACTAATCTTGTTGTTTTTGCTCGTTTTAATGGTGAAGAGGAGTTTATCGACAAGACTTATGATGATGTTAATACAAAAAATATAGTCGATAATATGTATAACAAATCATATTATTCAGTTGGTGAATATTTTAGATGTGTATCTAATGATCATCTAAGGATGAATACTGTTTATCTTTTCGATGATGGTGGATCATTAGAATTGAGCAACACCCGTTCATATTATTCTGAGAAGACATCTACAAATCCTAATGGATATGAACCTAATCAAAAATGGATCTAGATCATATGATTTATTAACTGATTGGAGCACTACGATCAATCAAGTACTAAATAAGACCAACCGAATATATGATGTAGATGGTAATCCAATTTATGATACTTCTATTTTGGATAAGGATGGAAATGGTGAAATAGATTGTTTGACTATTATCTATGGTCCGGCATCCAGTGATTTAAGTGCTTCCTATAATAGTTTGCTTTGGAATTACAAGGATTATTATAATGCTGTAGAGTATAGAGTTAATGGATTGGATAAAACTAGCGGTAATTATGTCCAAATGACTGTATCCTTTACTGATGATGGTTTATATACAGATAAGAACGGATATAAGATTGCTTTTACTTCTGTAGCAACTCATGAGACAGGCCATGTATTTGGATTGAAGGATTTATGTAGGAGTAAAGATATGTCTTCCAAAGTCTATTTTATGTCTGCGATGGCGAAGCATATTTCTCCTGTTCCTCAATATATTTCATCTAAAGAAAGAGAAAGCTTAGGCTGGACTGAAAAAGATGAAATTAAAACAATGTACAAGAATGGTGAATATACTATTCATTATGTTAGTGATACATATTCAAATAACGATACTATCTGCTATAAAATTGATTTAGGTAATAATTACAGTGCATATTTAGAATATAGAAATTTTCAAAATTCTGGTAATAGATTTGACTGCCAAAACAAACCTCTAGTTAAAAAGGATGGCACTAATTATGCCGGATTGAATATAAAGAGTGGATTAGTGTGCTTCTTAGCTCGTAATGATAAAAAATATCCCAGCAATCTCAACACTAGTGGAAATAATTGGGAAATGTTAGTTTTGGGTGAAGAAACAGATACGACAAGAAGCAATGCCGCTTTAACTCCAGAAGATGGTGTGACTTATTTAAATAATAAGATAAAGGTAAAAGTAAATAGCATCACTGATGATTCATTAGTTTTTGAAATCGATGGAATAGATGAATCTGCAAAACCCATTGTAACTGATGTCTCTATTTCTACTTACAAAGATTCAATGCAAAACGGTGAATCTTATCAGTTTGAAGCAACATTAGATGGACACAACTTAACGGGATTGGAGACAATAGATTGGTCTATTCAAGGAAATACTAGTAGTAATACTAAAATCAGTTCTACTGGTTTATTGAAAGTGGGGTCAGATGAAAATAGTAGCTCTATTATTGTTAAAGCCACATATGGAGATTCAATATCTGATACTAAAGAAATCATTATTACTTCTCCTCATACATTAGTTTATCATGAGAAGATTGATGCGACATGCAAAGGCACAGGAATGAAAGAATATTGGTACTGTGAAGAATGCAATAAGTATTTTCTAGATGACGAACATAAGAATGAAACAACTTTGGATGATCTAATAATTCCAGTCAGCGATGTTCATACTCCAAAGACAATTCCTGGTGTCGATTCGACTTGTTCTAAGGAAGGATACACGGATGAAGTTATTTGTTCAGTCTGTGGTAAGGTTCTAACATCATCGGAAACAATAGCTAAGAAGGCACACATCATTAAAATAATTGAAGGTGTAAAGCCTACATGTGAAGAAGATGGATTTAGTGATGGTAAGATTTGTTCAGTTTGTGGAGAAGTGATAGAAGAACAAAAGATTCTACCTAAAACAGGTCATACACCTAGCGATTGGATTATCGATAAAAATCCTACCAATACTGAATTTGGATCAAAGCATAAAGAATGCACTATATGCCATAAAGAATTAGAAGAAGAAAGTATCGATAAATTAAAAGATGATAGTAGTAACAATAATCAAAACAAAGATGATAACCAAGGTGATAAAAAAGAAGTTAATCTTCCATTGATTATCATTGCCTATTCGATTACTTATGGTGTTCCTTTTTTGCTTTTGACTACAGGAATAATAGTTGTAGTAGTCGGTGGCTTAAAAAGAAAGAAATAATATTTGTTTTATTTTTCCTTAGGATTGTGTATTGGCTTTTCCATTACATATTCTTTACATTCTGTTTAAAGAAATAAAGGATGGCTATTTGTGTTTTCATACTTTTTATTCTTTCTATAAAAGTGTGGATCTATGATTTCTTAAATTATAAGATAACTTTTTTCTTTATAGTCTGGATAAATAATTAGCAATATTTATTATAGTTAATCAATACCACTTCTTCTTGTGTTTGTCTTGTCGCACATATCATACAATTTCTTTCTTAATTCGCTCATTTGTAGTACCCCCTTAATGGCACTTATATACATCGCTCTAAAAGGCTGATTTATCAAGATTTAAGTAAAGAAAAAGAGTGGCCGTTAAGCCACTCTGTGTTATATAACAATAGCTATACCTAAACTTTGATAAAAGAATTTACTTTGCCTTAAGTTCTTTTAAATATTCATATCTAGGAATCTTATACTTATTGCCTCTCAATTCGATAGTTGCATAATTTGTTAAAACCTGTAAAACTTTCGGTTTTAATTCATCGCATAGGAATTGCTCCTCTTCTTCATCTGCGGGAAGAACATCTTCAACTGGTGTCTTTTTGAAATAGAACGGGTAATATTCATATGCATCAAGATAAGCCAATACATAATATTTATCATTTTTTGAAATTATGAAACATACATCTGGCGGGCCCATGTTATCCCATTTTTCTTCAATTTCTTTTATTTCTTTTTTATCGTAGCAAAACATATTAATTCTACGGGTTTACAGGATATGTTGTGTAATTACCATCCGTGTTTATATACAAGAGCCCAAAAAGCGAATGCGCCCACTTATATGGTTTTTCTTCTATCCTCTTAACCTTGTCTCCGTCCTTTTCTCCTAAATGATAATGATTCCATCCATAAGCATCATGTTGATTTATCGTTTTATCATAGATGAGCAATTTATAATTACCATTGATTTTATTAGAACCTTCAGCCATCATTCGTTTTGCTATGTTGTTATACCACGTATAAGTACACACACCAAAGTCATATAGCTTATTATTGATGACAAATTTCTCATCTACTTTTGCATAGCACATCCACCAATGTTTTCCTTTTTCATTAATAGGGTTTTTTATATTAGCCATTAGCTTGATTTTTCTATTTCTTTTACAATCATCGACAATACTTTTAACAATATCTTGAGTAATTATTGTGTCAATAAATTCTAGCTTTTGTCCTCCAACTTCTATCGTTTTAGCAACTTTTGATTTTTCACCTTTTGTAGCAGCATCTCTAAAATACGTATCTATGAATGCTGAGAATGCTGAGAACTGTTCCATGAACCATGCCTTTATCTCATCCATTTTTTCGCAGATGGCAGACCAGTTCTCTACTATGATCACCGTCAAGGCAATAAGAGCTCCGACTATTAAAGCCACTGCCAATGCCCAGCCTACAAAAGGAATCCATGAAGTGGAAAGACCAATTGTCATCGTTGAGATGCACGAGGTAAATGCCGTTATCACCGCTTCTCCAAGACCAGCCTCGGTAAGTATAGCAACTATCCCAGCAGTGGCTGCCGCGGCAACACGTGCTACTGAGCCTCCTCCTGGATTGACCTTAGGATTTGAAGGAGTGATTGGGTTTAGCGGATTGTTCGGCTTGATTGTATGATTGTATTTCAATTCTATGCCGAGATTCCTATAAAAACTCTGATTCAGGGTAACGTATCTGTCGAAGCTATAGTCCTGTCTTCTCAAAGATTCATAGTTTTGAAGCTGAGTTGTGGAAAGCGATGCTTCAAGATCTGATTGATAATCATGCATGACCTGGCTGAAATCTGGAGCTACATAATTGATGTCAAATTCAGGTAGGCTGATGGCTTCCTTGTCCCAAACATTCAAACCTGCAATGTTTAAATATTCAGAGAATTCATTCTGATATCCATCGATGGAACGCCTAAACACCTCATCGGGGTCTTCAGTATCATCAAGGGTATCGTCAACTGCCTTCTTTAAACCACGCACCAACTGAGTCTTAGTCTCATCAACCTTTGCCATTATGTAGTTGTTTTTCCCAAGAGTTACAAAAGAGAACAAAACTACAGCAAAAGTAACTAAAAGCTTTTTGCGTTTCATAATTTATTTCCTTTCTAGGCATAATTTTACCACAATTATCAATTAAAATTAATGAAATGTTTTACTTTTAGTTGTCATATTATCCAAAAATTACTCAATTTTCCTTCTCCCATTTTTGCTTGTCGTTAACAGTCCCATCCTTGATAGCCAATCGTCATCCGAAGGAACATAGACCTCACTACATGAAATTTCATTCCCATCCCTTTTGACCGATATGTTTGAGATGTCTCCAGCATGCGATGCAATGTATCTTCTTACGATTGCGCTGGCATATTTAGAATCCAATTCCATCAGATAAGCTGCCCTGTTTAGCTGGTTAGCAGCTATCAATGTTGAGCCACTGCCTCCAAACAAATCGACAACGATTCTGTTCTCCATGGATGACAGCTTCAACGGATATGCAATTAGCGGCAGGCTTTTTTGCGTAGGATGAAGCTTGGATAAAGCGTATTCGTCGAAAATACTATCTAGTAGTTCAACATCTTTTTCGATGTTATACTTCACTGTCACATCAATTGGATCGTCCCATTTTGACGAATTTGAAACCCATCTCATCTTGCTTCTTAGTAATTTATAGTTAGTTTTGATTGCTTGATATGGTGGCTTATTTGTTCTTGATTCTCCATGCTGCATATTTCATCATGCAATATTTGATCAGACTATTGAGGAAATAGAGGATTGTTGCCAGGAATGAGAAACTGATGACATAGATGATATAGTTTGCGAACCAACCGAATTTCAGCCATATTTGAGAATAGACAGGCATATTGGAAACGAAGAAGGGAGAAATGTAGAAACAGGAAGCGACATCTGGATCGAACAACGTAGTGTTCGTGACATCTTTGAACAGTTTTCCGTCTGTCGGTTTGTAGTTGATGCCTCCGGTGTAATGCAGTGTCACATTGATTAGTTGAGCGATGACGGTAAGACCGACGAATATTGCGACAGCACCAAGAAAGTATTTATAATCTTTTTTGATGTTTTTTCCGATTTCTGTGTGGACGACAGATAGGATGGAGACCTGAAGAATCAAAACGTGCCAGAGGAAGGAACGAATCACATCGGAGATTTTGCCCCATCTGCATAGCTGTCCTTGTCCGAACAATAACGGGAAGATGCCGGCAATCATGCAGTAGATGCCTAGGTAATAGAATATCGGCATTCTGATCTTTTCGTTTTTGATAAAGGGAAGAATCAGGCATAGGTAGATGGGTACGCTGCAGAACTGGAAGGGAATGCTGGAGAAGTCATAGTACCCGAAGAAGAAGTAACGATTGATTTCATGATATATTTCCAGTCCTAGGAAGAGCAATCCATATATAAGGATAATGCCATTCAATAGTTTTTTGTTTTGTGTTTTGTTGATATATTTTGCGAGAAAAGCAATGGCTATCAAAGTCAATAAACCGACTAAAACACATAATATCGGAACAAGACTCCAAGGCTGACAGGCAGGTCGCTCTTGTTCGAAATCGTTTAAAAATTAATCATAATTTTACTAAACATCTATTTTATCACATAGACCTTTGCATTGCTATTACTACATGTGATATCTATGAGGCTTTACAATTCAAGATAGCTTTAGAGTGGCTGATGAATGAAGTGCGTGCGCTTCATTCATCAATGACTAACCCATTCATCAGTCCAACATTATTTGTCCATTTCTCTTTGCATTTTTCAACAAACTTTTTAACCAATTCAGAATTTGCTTTCGAATAATCTCATAAGCTCCAACCGATTGCCTTGCTTATAAAAAATTCATTACTATCAAAATTATTAACTAATATTGCTTCCAATAATTTTGTATTAGTTTTCTCTTTTTTACATAAAGGATGGTCTATTGCTATTCTTCTTACCCATAAATCTTCATCTTTTGACCATTCTAGCATTAGATCATTTAATCTTTTGTCTTTAAATGCAAACTTATTTTGATAAGTATTAAAAGGTGATAAAAATATTCTATATGTAGAAATTTATTTTCCCCATTCAGCCATAGCATAACCACGTGGATATAATCTAGTACCACGAAACTCTATAGCTCCTTCTTTATATTGTCCATTATAACCATCTTTTCTTAAACTAAATAAATATTCTTTATTTACTTCTTCTCCAGTTGCCCATAAGTAATAAGAATTATCATCTAGTGCAAGGTAATTCTGTAACCCATTATTATTGTAGCAACTATTTAATTTAAAAATCCCAACATCAGATTTAACTGTCATTTTTAAGTCTTTATAAGAAGTATTGTTATATGTCCATTTGTAAGTAAAAGCACAAATAAGTTCCCATTTATCATTTATTTTAATATCAAAATTATTAATATTATTATTAATAGATGTTTTCTTTTTATAGCAAAATTCATATGTACTATCTTTATTCATCGTTAATCTTATTATGTCATTTGCATCATCTTTTGCTGTGCTAAACTGATAATCATTAAGCATATATTCCTTCACTTTATTTGAAGGAGAACAACTAAAAAGGAATAAAGAAATTATTAATCCAGAGCTTAAAAAATCTATTTTTCTCATACTTTATTCTAACAATAAATTGACAATGGGTCAATGATTAAAAATAGCTCTTTAATTTACAAATTGTTCAATACAAGTTGTATTGATAGAGTTGTAAATATTGTTTCAAAATATTCAGTTAAACTATCGTCAGAATTTGTTGATATATTCATGAAGAACCCTTTCTTTATTTCAGCAAATTTAATTATAGGTTTCTTTTATTTTTTAATAGACATGCAAATATGAAATGCAACATACAATCCATTAATATGAGAATATGGACATGAAATGATTTAAAATATTGAGAAATTAGCTTTCTTATACCATCAAAAATGTTAATCGTGTAAAAATTGGCACCCCTAGCTTAGTAATCGTGAAAATCGGACGTTAGGCCTGTGTTTGGCCCGTGTTTTGCTTCTTTTCTAACATTGGGAACTAATTCGATAGTAAAAGAAAAAGCCCACCAAAAGCCTAAAAAGGGCAAAATAAGGGCTAAAATACTGGTTTTTGGTATAAATTGCATAAAAAAAGACATGATAGCAATTGTATCAAGTCATTATTTCTTAGATGTGTGAAATTACCTATATTGATACAATTTGCGTACACCCCTTAAAAAGAGCGTACAGTGTATTAAAAAAATCATTAATAGAATAATTATAACTGAATCCGATCTTGGATTATAAAATCAAAAGCAAAAAAGGTGTAACATCTTAGTGATTTGTTCTAAGAAGGAGCACCTTTATTATTTTGCATTAATATTTAATTTTTATTTTTGGCCTTTATCTTGTATTGACCATTCATGATTGCACTGGATGCAACCATGTCGTAATCCATCTTTGAATGCTCAGCCAAATCCAGTGCAGCAAAAGCCTTTGCCTCTACCACTCTATCATCTATTTTATTATCGCCTTTAACCTCTATTATTTCTATAGAGCCATCTTTGTAATACACCAATATGTCAGGATAATAATTTCTTATAAGATTTGATTCAGGATCTATATATTGAACTGACAAACCATTCTCAGATCCTGTGAACATGCCGGTAAAATAGACCTCATCAACCTCATCAGATTCAAGCAATTCGATAAACAATTTCTTCTCCGGTTCTGAATCGAAGCAATATCTGTCTGTATGAAAGCTCTTAGATGAGTACTTTCTTATAAGAGGATCATTCTTTTCGATAGTGAGCTTTTCTGTCGATCTGAATACAAAATGGTCGTAACCATTAGGGTATCGAATTAATGGGACTGTCTTTTCCTTGGTTTCAGTCTTTTCCTTCAAATCATATAGATAATTGAATATTGCAGGAATAAGCTCATCGTAAAGCAATTCATTGTAATCGGATACTAAGCCAACAATCTCATTGCAGTTAGAGCATCCTTCCAATATTCCCTCTATTTTTATCGGAGAAACATTTAGGTATTTAGAAATCTCAAATACGATTGAGTAGAAAGAATACGACCTGTTCTCATCGGAAACAAATTGTGTCTCCGTTGCAGAAAAACGATCATCCAAGCCCTTCTTTACGATTTTTCTGGATTTGTATTTATCAATGTCGATTTTGGAAGTATCGAATTTGAAGGAAGATGTTATTTCTTTTTCCGAAAGCTCATATGTTCTTTTAATTTCTTCTAAACTTAAGGTTTTAACAGGACTCATGATATGAATCATGTAATCTTGCTTGGAATCCGCATTTTTAGATGTGACATCTTTTATATCGATATTGAAATTTTTCTTCAATTCATCATCCAAAATATTGTAATTATCCATTGAAAGGTACACATGGGCAAGTTGTTGAATATCTGTAATGCTTCTCAAGCATCTCATGGTAGATTGCAAAACGAATATCTTAGATTTTGGTGAACGATACAAAGCTACTGAGAATAGCGATCTGCAGTTCCATCCTTCGCGGCCTTTGTTAACCAATAGTATGACCTGTTTATTATTTCCTTCTGAACCAACAACATCTAGATTATTGAAATTCTGGATATCGGCATCTTTAGTTATAACAGAATCACCGACGTTAACTAAAATGGTAGAAATATCGATTCCTAAGTCGTTCAATATTCCCTCAACAGCCGGTTTGATTTCTTCGGTAACCTCTTTTATCTCAGCACCAAATATAGCTATTTTTGGCTTTAATCCTTCATAAAGATTATTACCGTAATATTTGAAGAAGTCGGTTAAAACTCTTCTTAGGAATTCTTCGTTTTTAACATTTTCATAGCCTGTGACCTCGACCTGCTTTAGGAATCCGTCGTTGATGGCCTGTTTCAAGCCAAATGTGTAAACAACCTCAGGCAATATCCTGTTTTCTACATAAGGTGTACCTGTATAGTTATAGCAGGCAACAAGTCTTGTCGAGTTTCTTTCAAGCACCTGAGCAATTTTGTTAATTGTGTATCTAAGAGATGTTTCCTTGCTTTCGTCTGACAAGGCATTCTTCAAATCAGTTCCGAAAAGATGGTGAGCTTCGTCGACATAGATTCCAAGCTGCTTAAGTCGGATGATTTTCTCAAACCTCTGATTGGCAGTTACCTCCTTCTCATCCTTAAGGGCATCGAGGTCGCCATAAAGCTGCTTTGTGAAATCATCAAGATCCCCGAGGTCAAGGGTTAATTGGCCTCCATCCATAAATTTGTCAGCAGCGCTCTTCTCTTTATGAACCTCTTTAAGGATTATCTTCTGAGTGTTGGAAATAATGATGTTATAATCACTTCCATCAATCGTATTCAAAGTAGATGACGCATCATCCAGGAAATAGAATTTGATGTTGCCGACCAAAAATGGGACATACTCGCTAGGAACTACCTTCGATAGATCAAATGTCTTTATTTCTTTTAAAGATTGTAAAACAGTCTTATCAGGAGCAAAAACTAAGGCATTATGACAAAAACGTTGGTCCTTAGGAAATTTACTAGCCAAAATAAATTCATAGAAAATGCAGGTTGCCATCAAAATGGTCTTACCAGTACCCATTGTAAGTGCATAAATATAATTTGGGTAAGATTGATTTTGGTTGGATAATGTATCGAAAACATCATTATAAACATCAGCAGTTATGTCATCAAATATTGAACCTTGGAGTTCAATATGCCCATCATCGTATTTTCTAAACGGCAATCTGTTTTCAAATTTATTTTTCGTGTTATACCAATCGGCAAACATGTCTTTTACCTTCATGTTGTCGAGGTATTCTTTTATGAAGATGTAAATTTCAAGCGCCTCAAATTGAGGAGTACGCAAAAAAGCGTATGGATTTTTAGATTTATCGTTGAAATCAAGGAATTTCTTTGATGGATCCTTGTAATGTTTTTTTACCTGCCCCTTTTTTTCTCTATAAAACTCGAGCAAAGCCTGATAAAACGGATAATCATTGGTTACTTTCTTCTTTGCCATTTTACTTCACCTCAAATTCTAGTGATTCAGATAGCAAATCAGTAATCTTGACTCTGATAATTCCATGATCTGAAGGAATCTTGTATTCACCTTTTACCAAATCATTCTTCTCTGGAATGTCAATTATTTGAGGATTCAAAATATTACCATCATAATTGTAGTCAACCATTATGGAATCGACCAATTGCCTCCACTCATCAACATTTTCCTTTTGAAGCGAAAGCTTTTGAAGAAGGTTCATAGGATAGAAGTTTTTGATAATGACTTTATCATGCTTTAAAACAGCCTCTGCCTGAGAGTCTCTCTTGAATTCCAAATCTTTCTTATCTCTTAAAATGTCTACCACTTCTATGTCTAGTTTATAAATACCTACCATTTGCTGTAAAGAAGCTTTTAAATCAGGTTCATGACCCATGCAAACAAGTGTGATTCTATCGACTGGATCATTAGGATTTTCATCCTTTGATTTCTCATAAGCTTTATATGGAAGATTTGCAACAAGTTCATTTAAATCAGCTTTTGTAGCAATTCTATTAACTGGAAGAATCTTAACATGTCTACCATCAAGTTCGCCATCGAATACATTCGAAGAGGCAAACTTTTGAATACATAAAGCTTCAATAAGCAAGTCTCTAGCTTCAATAGGATTTCTAAAGAAATCGTAGTTATTTACATTATAAACTTCAAAACCCGTTGTTTTATCAGCTAATAAACCTTCATTACCAGATTCCTTCATTATTTGAAGAAGACGCTTAGTTGTAGTTTGAATGGCCCCCAAGTTAATATCTGCACCAATAAAGCGTCTACCAAGCTTTAGAGCGACGGCTTGAGTGGTTCCAGAGCCCATAAAGCAATCAAAGACCAAATCGCCAGGATTTGATGAAGCTTTTATTATACGTTCAATTAATTTTTCAGGTTTTTGTGTAGGATAACCTATATCCTCACTACTTTGAGAATGTAACATTAAATCAGGTGATGTCCATATATCGCCAGCAAAAAGCCCTTCTGTTTCATATCTAACTAAACGAGGCATCCTGCCTGATGTAAAACGTATTAAACCTTTTTTTAATCCTTCATCAATACGCTCTTGTGACCAAATCCAATGTTTACCAGCAGGAGGAAATAATACACCATATTCTTCACCAAAATTTCTTGGTTGTCCTTGTCCTGCTTGCGTAAAATTATCTAAAACATATCGCTTCCCTGTTTTTCCATCAACATAAGGGAATCTTTTTTCTGTCGTCTCTTTATCTCTTTCTTCATAAATTGTATTAAACGTTGTTTCACTAGATTTTGAATAAAAAAGGATTGTGTCATGCATATTGCCAAATTGACCACTTTGTGTTTTACGCGACAAAGTTTTTTGCTATATAATTTCATTTCTAAAATTTTCAGGTCCAAAAACATCATCTAATAAGCATCTTATATGATGTGATTTATGCCAATCACAATGAACATAAATTGATCCATTTTCGCTTAATAATTCCCTTAATAGTGTTAACCTTTCATACATAAATTGGAGATATTCATCATTGGTCCAAATATCGCCATATTGTTTTTCTTCAAACGCATTTGAATCATTTTCAACTTCTTTGCCTTTTAGTTTTATTTTTTTCTTATAATCAGCTTTTGAATCAAAAGGTGGATCAATATAAATAAGATTTATTTTGCCCCTGTATTCTTTAAGAAGATGACTCATTACCTGAAGATTGTCTCCCCAGAAGATTTTATTTAGCCAGCCATTTGCATCTGGCTCACCATATGTTTCCTTTAATTGGGCAGGATAAAATTGAGTGGATGTGTATGGTCTTTTGCCAGTCCATCTCAATTCAGGATAGCCTTTTATGACAGGCTTGTCGAATTCAAATAAATCTAATTGTTCTACTTTGTTGTTTTCCATAATTGATAATTAACCTTTCTTGCAATAATGTCTCAAATCGCAGTTTTTACAAATATTCATATCACAGCATCTGCTGCTAAAATCTTTTTCCTCTATTTTATCAACTACTTCAGTAAAAGTAGCAATTGTCTTCTTTATATGTTTTTCATCCCTCGTGAATGAGATTGTAGGTATTCCATCTGTTTCGCCGGTGTAATAAGCTTTCATGCCTTTGATTTTTATACCATATTTCTTTTCAAACAAGTAGGCGTAAACCTCCAGCTGTCTTCTTACTCTCTCGACTTTATCAGTCTCTCTGTTAACATCAGGTTTCTTTTCAGTCTTGAAATCCAGTATCTGATATTCACCTTTGTCGTTTGTTACCAAATCGACTCTACCAGTAATGATGAATTTGTCCTCAGCTAGAGTAATTGGCATTTCAGCATTGCTTATGGATTTCCAATTTTCGCTTGCCTTCTCCACATAATTCTTAACCTGAGCCAGTGCAGCATCTAAAATATGCTTAGCCAAAAACGAATT